>Ga0302274_10005981_pt1 | contig 10184 bp, 8 predicted proteins | sample III_Bog_N2_1_FD_198755 | JGI IMG/M metagenome (GOLD analysis project Ga0302274, IMG submission 198755) | Peat permafrost microbial communities from Stordalen Mire near Abisko, Sweden - III_Bog_N2_1 | ecosystem: Environmental > Terrestrial > Soil > Wetlands > Peat | place: Sweden: Abisko...
CTTCCTCTTTAACTCACTGAATGGCATTGCGGCCGAGATTGCCCCCCACCCTGCCGCCGCCTCGGAACTTGTCCATGATGTCGCTGCCTATCTCCGCTATATTCTGGATCATCGCGATCTGAACACCTCTCCTCTTGCCAGAGAGATCGATGCCATGGCCGCCTACCTGAAAATAGAAAAGGGCCGCTTCGGAGAACGACTTCAGGTTTCACTGAAAGCAACACGCGCCGCAAGAAAGACACGCGTCCCGAGCTTTATCCTTCAACCGCTTGTGGAAAATGCCGTCAAACACGCCGCTTGGCCAGATGACGGCCCGCTCACGATCAATATTCTGGCTACCAAAGAGGAAAATACTCTGGTCATCTCCGTAAGCAATACGGGAGAATTGAAAAAAGAGGGTTCTGATGGAGTCGGCCTTTCCACCCTACGGAGACTGCTCGAATTGCAATACCCGGGCCGAAATGAATTTCACCTCAGCGAGCAGAATGACAATGTCATTGCACAACTCAAACTCCAAGGTCTCCCATGCTCCGTATCCTGATCATTGATGACGAACCGTTGGCCCGCCAGCATCTTCGGCAACTGCTTTCCGGCGTTGTGGAGGTTGAGATAGCCGGAGAGGCCGACTCTCTTTCCGCTGCCCGTCGCTTGATCGAGAAAGAAAATCCGGATGCCATATTCCTGGATATCCAAATGCCAAGGGGAGATGGATTCTCCCTGCTTCGAAGTCTGGAACGCCCTCCGAAGGTGGTCTTTGTGACAGCGCATCCCGGTCACGCCGTCGAAGCTTTTGATTTTGAGGCGGTCGATTACCTACTTAAACCGGTCAAAAAGGAACGATTTGACATGGCCCTCGACCGCCTGCGAACCAAAATCCCTAGTGAAACACTCTGGCAGGAAAAGGATCGCATCTGCTTCAAAACCCCTCAGCGCACCCTCCTTGCATCAACGTACCAGATCGTGGCTCTCGAAGCTGATGGTGATTTCACCCGGATTTTCATCGAGAAGGAATCTCCTGTCCTGATCTGCCATCCCCTGAGTTACTACGAGAAGATTCTCCCCTCGCCGCCCTTTCTCAGGCTTGACCGCTCACTGATGATCCATCGGGATCGGGTGAAAAAAATCACCCCGAAGGTTGGCCCTCAGGGACGGCATCACGAAACCCTGAACCTTGAGGGCTGTGAAACAAGTTTCTCACTCGGCCGCGCAGCCCGCCGCCGCCTTACTGAGGCTTTAAAAGAATAAAAACCCAAGATGATTCCTATGTTTTGTTGCACAAGGCTCAGGGAGTGCTAAGTATTGGGTATGCATATGCTTGCCACCCTGATTCCCAGCGGACCCGACATGATGATTCTCCTGTTGATCGTTCTCGTTCTTTTCGGTGCCAAAAAGCTCCCGGAATTGGCACGCGGCCTGGGACAGAGCGTGAATGAGTTCAAAAAAGCGAAGGAGGAATTCGACAAGGAAGTGGCTAAAGCACCGGAATCCGCAACCGCTGCCCTCCCTCCGCAGACAATCTCCGGCCAAAACAAGGACGAGCAAAAGCCGGCTTAAAAATCCGGTGATTTCATTCACTGGTATTTTTTCCGGCTCGTTCTGAAGGTGACTTTGAGGGTTCTTTGGCTCTCATTCTTCTTTGCCGCTCGTTGTGTCCTGGCGGCAGCGCCCACAAACGGTGAGATCCGCATCACCAGCTACAATGTGGAGAACTATCTCTCGATGCCTCGACGCATCAATGGAAAACTCCTTCCGAATGTGGGAAAACCGGAATCGGAAAAAACTGCCGTCACACGGATGATTGGCACGATTCAGCCCGATATCCTTGGTCTTCAGGAAATCGGAGAGTTCCGGCAGTTGAAGGATGTCCAAAAGAGACTTCGGGAAGCAGGTATGGATTTTCCGTACAGCGAGTATCTTCAGGGGAATGACACCTCGCGCCATGTCGCCCTGCTGAGCCGCTTTCCGATTGTCGAACGCCACTCTCAGGGAGAGCTTCCGCTCTGGGTGAACGGAGTGACTTTGCATAGTCCGCGCGGCATTCTGGATGTCACGGTGGAACCGTCGCCCGGCTTCCGGATTCGCATTCTCTGCCTGCATCTCAAGGCAAAGCTGGAGGTTGCTGAGTACAACGAGTCCGATCTCCGCCTTGCCGAATCGAAGGAAATCCGCAGATATGTCCGTGATATTCTCCGTACGGATCCTGGAACCCGCCTGGTGCTCATGGGAGATTTCAATGACACAAAAAACGAGAAAGTCCTCTGGCAGATCGAGGGGAAGCCGGATTGGCCCGACAGCCTCATGACGCTTCCCCTAGCTGATGATCGAGGGGAATACTGGACGGAGTATTGGTCCGGAGCCGATGTCTATTCGCGCATTGACTACATCATGGTCTCGAAGAAACTGGAGCCACAAATTGATCAGGGCTCCTCAGGCATCGCCCGCCCCTCCTTTTGGAGCCAGGCAAGCGACCATTGCCCGGTCACCCTGTCACTCAAATCCTCAAACCCATGATCAGGAGATTTTCTATCGCAGAGGCTTTCCCAAAAGTCCGCGCCTGGCGAGCAGGGAGGAGTTGGGGATTGGTGCTGCTTGCCTTGCTCTGCATCGGGTCGGGATCTCTCCTGGCCGACTGGGCTCAGGTGACGGCTCTGGATCTTCCCGTCACCAAGCTTTCACCAGATCCGCTGAAAGCAAGGCTCTCACTGAAGGAACGCTTCGAGACTCAGATTGCGGTGAACGAGGCATTCCTCAAACAGTACCCCGACGATCCCCATGTCTATGATTCCAAATTGCGGATGGCGGTTGCCCAAGCCCGCCTCGGCTCGTTGGAACAAAATCCCTCAATGGTCAAGGCGGCATTGAATCAACTCGCCATCCTGGAAAATCAGGCTCCGGATGAGAACCAACGGGCTGAAGCCTCCTTCCGCCTCATCTCTCTGCAATGGCAGGATCTGGGAAAAGATCCCGACCAGCGCCGCGAACGCGCCGTCGCCAGCGCCCAGGCCTTTGCCCAGAGATATCCCCAGGATCGCCGTTCAGCACGCCTGCTCGCCGAGGCCGCTTCTCTGTGTGACAATCACCCCGAACAAAAACGCCCCCTGATCCAGGAGGCCCTGGGGCTCAGCACGGAGCCGGCACTCACCCTCCGTCTCAAGGATGATCTCAAGCGGCTCGATCAACTCGGCAATCCCGTGACTCTCAGCTTCACGGACACCGGGGGGGCAACCATTGATCTTGCCCGGTATCGGGGCAAAGTTGTGGCCCTTGTTTTTTGGGCTGCTGAATCTGCCCCCAGCCTCCTTTGGATGAGGGATTTCACCACCTATGCCTCGGAAGTTCCCGATCTCAAGGTTGTGGGAGTTAGTCTGGATCAGGATCGCACGGATCTGGACGCCGCCATCAAGGCCCTCAACATTGACTGGCCCGTCGCCTTTGATGGCAAGGGATGGCAAAATTCGATCGCCCGCCAGCTGGGTATCAATGCCATTCCAACCCTCTGGCTGATTGACCGCCAGGGGACACTCCGCGCGCTGAATGCCCGCGATAATTATCAATTCATTATCAATGGGTTACTTCGCCAATAGAGCCCTGTAATCACCCATTGCACTTTGGCTCGGTATTTGCTCTCCCATAGTGGCTCCCTATTCCGCAAGCCTCACACAAACCACCCGGACCCATGCTGCTAGAAGATTATAAAACAGAAGACTACTTTGACGAAATGTTCTCCGAGGAGGGTGTGGTTCGACCGCACTACCAGAAAGTCGCGGATCGGCTTCATTTGCTCGATGCCTCGGAGCACCGCCGTAAACAGACGGCTGTGGATCTGGCCTTCATGCGAAGCGGGGTCACCTTCACCGTCTATAACGATAATCAGGGAACCGAACGAATCTTTCCCTTTGATCTCGTGCCTCGGGTCATTCCCAACACCGAATGGGAGCGCCTGGAAAAGGGGCTGATCCAACGGATCACGGCATTGAATCTTTTTCTCCACGACATCTATCATGACCAGAAGATTCTCAAGGATCGCATCATCCCGCCCCACTACATCCTTGGAGCAAAACATTTTCGTCGCGAGTTCATGGGATTCAACGTCCCCAAGGACATCTACATCCACATTTGCGGCACGGATCTGATCCGCGACCGTCAGGGAAATTATCTCGTGCTCGAAGACAATCTCCGTTGCCCCTCGGGTGCCAGCTATATGCTGGAAAACCGGGCCGCCCTGAAACGCGCTTTTCCCGACATCTACCGCTCCGCCCGGGTGCAATCGGTCGATCAGTACGGCGCGGAACTCCGCAAGGTGCTCCAGTATGTGGCCCCCGACTCCCTGGGCACCCTTCAGCCCAACGTCGTCCTGCTGACTCCGGGTGTCTTTAACAGCGCCTACTTTGAACACGCCTTCCTGGCCCGCCAAATGGGTATTCCTATTGTGGAAGGCCGTGATCTCGTGGTTCGTGATGCCAAGGTCTATATGCGCACCACTTCGGGACTCGTACCCGTCGATGTGATCTACCGCAGGATTGATGATGATTTCCTTGATCCCACCATCTTCCGGCCTGATTCACTTCTTGGTGTCCCGGGACTGATCCATGCCTACCGCTCCGGCAATGTCAGCCTTGCCAACAGCATTGGGACCGGAGTTGCCGATGACAAGGTGGTCTATTATTTCGTTCCCAAAATCATCAAATACTACCTCGGAGAGGAGGCAATCCTCTCCAATGTGGATACTTATCTGGCCAGTGAGAGTGAAGACAGGCTCTATATTCTTGAAAATATGGAGAAGCTCGTGGTCAAGTCGGCAAACGAGGCCGGCGGCTACGGCATGCTCATGGGGCCCTGGGCTTCCAAAGAGGAGGTCGATTCCTTCCGCGAACAGGTACGCGCCAATCCCCGCAACTTTATCGCCCAGCATCCCATCTCGCTTTCCCGTCATCCCACTTGGTGCGAGGAAGGGGGATTTGAAGGTCGTCATGTGGATCTTCGACCCTATATCCTGTACGGGGAGAAAATTACCGTCACTCCTGGAGGTCTCACCCGCGTTGCCCTGCGCAAGGGATCGCTGGTCGTGAATTCCTCCCAAGGGGGAGGATCGAAGGACACCTGGGTTCTTAACGGCGATTCATAGCCGCCACCGCATTTCCAAGCAGCGTCCCAGAGATAATTCTCCATTCCATTTTTTTGCCCGTATCCACCATGAGTGACATCTTGACAGCCCAAAAACCGATTTCCAACCGACGGGATCCGATGATCATGCTCTCCCGCGTGGCAAACTCCCTTTACTGGATGAGCCGCTACATCGAGCGCTCCGAGAACATAGCGCGTCTCCTTGATGTCAACCTTCAGCTCATGCTGGACTTCGCCGACTTCAATGACCAGCAACTCAAGGAACACTGGCTTCCCATTCTCAAATCATCCGACAATGAGGAGACCTTCTTCAAACTCTACGAGCGCGCCGACATCGAAAGCGTGACCGAATTCCTAACATTCCGAGAGGAGAATCCCAACTCCATCATCTCCTGCCTCTTCACCGCACGAGAAAACGCGCGCCAGGTGCGTGACCAAATCTCGCTCGAAATGTTTGAGGCCATCAACGAATGCTATCTTTTCCTCAAATCCAAGACTGCCACCGAAGTCTGGCAGTATGGAGCTCATGAATTTTTCAAGGAAATTAAGAAATTCTCCCATCTCTTTCAGGGGCTGACCGACTCCACCTTCCAGCGCAACGAAGGATACGAGTTCATCATGCTCGGAAAATTCCTGGAACGCGCCGACAAAACCACCCGCATCCTCGACATCAAATACCACATCCTCCTCCCGAGTGTGGCCGATGTGGGGGGAGCCGTCGATGCGGCCCAGTGGCAGGCCGTCCTGCGATCGGCAAGTGCCCTCGAATCCTACCGGCGTTTCCATGTACAGGACATCATCCCCAGCAAGGTTGCTGAATTCCTGATTTTCTCGACCACCTTCCCCCGTTCCATCCGCTATTGCCTCAGAAGGATCGATGACGACCTCCACCGTCTCAGCGGCAAGGAGCGACGGGAATACCGAACCCCGGAGGAACGGGCATTTGGCAAACTCTTTTCCGATCTGAATTTTCTCAACATCCAGGAAATTCTCAACAGCGGCCTGCATCAGTTCCTCCAGGGAGTCCAGAGCACCATCGACAAACTTGATGATCACATTTACCAGGAATTCATGTATCACCCCCCCGTCGATACGGAAGCCGAAATCCGTCTGCATCAACAGCAGATGCAGCAGCAACAGTCATGACCTCAGAAATCCTTTCAGAACCGCAGGTTCCCAGGCAGGGAACCCAGGAAATCCCATGGATCGAACCTGTTCTCCTCTCCATCTCCCATCTTACCCGTTACCTTTATGAAGGGCCGGTCAAGGACAGCTTTAACGAAGCCAGGCTCCAACCCGTCACCGATCATCTTCAGGAATGCAGGGAATTCCGATTGCGGCTCGATCCCGACTCCCCGGTGCGCGACTACCCCGACTTCTACGCCAACTGTGTTCATTACTTTGATATCCCCAACCCCCATGAATCCCTGGAGGTCGAGGCTCTGTCCCTTGTCCAGACACTGCCCGAAAACCGCGGCCCTGTTCCAAAGGCCGACTCGGAAAGCCTCGCAAACCCCTCCTTGAAGGAGGATCATTTTGATTTTCTCCATGCTTCCGAATTCGTCTCCCTGGATGCGGAGGTCTGGCGCGAATCGATTGATGCGCTCCCGGGAGGACTCACGGATGTCTGGGCCGATACCGTGACCATGGGGGAATATATCCACAGCCATTATAAATACTCTCCGCTCTCGACCACGGTGAATACCCGTGCGATCGAGGTCTTGAAGAAAAAAGAGGGCGTGTGTCAGGATTTCGCGCATCTCATGCTCGGGCTTTGCCGCAGTCACAACATTCCTGCGCGCTATGTCAGCGGGTATTTCCTCAACCGCCACAAACTACCCGATGAAATCGAGGCGAGCCATGCATGGATCGAAGTTTTCATCCCCGGATACGGGTGGAAAGGCTACGATCCCACGCACAGGAGGGAAACAGATACCAGGTATGTGAAGCTCGCCTCAGGACGCGACTATGGTGATATCCGTCCGGTGGGTGGTACATTCCGAGGCAAGGGCACCAGAAAAATGATCGTCGAAGTCTCCATCCGTCGGATGGGGTGAGATGAGGACATGTTGGAAATCAGAAACCTAGAGCCAGCCGGATAGTGTGTCACTACTGACGGTGATCGGTATTATTCGGCAAGGAGATCTTTGTTGCTTTTTTACACCCGGAATGAATTCAGGCGATAGGAATGGCCTCTCAGCCTGCGACAGAAGATACCCGCCGTTCAACGAGAACTCCTTCGTCCCTGTCATTCCGAGATAGCAATGGGGACTACTTGATCACCCAGCGGAGGATGCCACCAGAGGATCCTGGCTGAAGGTCCGCTTCAATCCGCAATCCTGATGTCGTGATCGGGGTGAAGCTGACAATCGTTGCCTTGTCCTTGTCCACGGGGAGGCCTCGCGTTCCGGGCACCGGTTTCCATTGATCGCCATTTTTTGCCAGGAGACGCCATGATTTCGGAACACGGCAGTTTCCCACACCGGTATCATCGAACCAGTAGACCTCGACCGAGGAAATCTTTCTGGTCTTTGCAAAATTCTGCTGCACCCACTCGGTGCCGCCGAGATGAGGCCACCATGTGAAACGTTTGGCAGTATGGTCAGCGGAGGAAACCGGTTCTTTGTCACCGGCATCCAAGATCAGAACCGAGGGATCCTCCGTGTCGGAATGGGAGGCTGTGGCCGTTGCGATCGAGAGATCAATCCAAGTGCGGCCCCTCGGGGGATCGGCAATCGTCGGGAATGCCGTGATCCTCAGACGGGTGGCCCCCATGGGGATCAAGGTGACTTTTTCGAGAGGCTCGGAACTCGCGATCGGGCTCTGCTGAAGCTGGCCGCAGAGACCGTTTTGATCATTCTTCCACCCTGGAATTTTTTTCGCATCGACCGTCAGTTCGATCGGAGCACTCTCCGAGGTGAAGGGATAGTCATTGGTCGGCCAGGCGAGCCTCTTCACGGTAAAGGCCTCCCCGGCATTGGTCTCTGGCAGCACCAGGCCATAATTCCATGCGGTGACCGGCTCGATCTTCGTGCTCGGCCACTGCTTGGGATCGGCGCTCTTCTGCCAACCGGAGTCGAAAATAGCTGTATTGGTACTGTCGAGAGATGTCTCTTTCAGGCCGATCTTGAGCGAAAAGGTGAGCGGACCGTAATTCACGCTGACGCTATCCTGATTCTCCTCCCAACGCTTCACGGCGACCTTCATCGGCAGGGTCAGCGTGACCGTGTCCCCCTTTTTCCAAGTCCGGTTGATGCGAAGATATTTCCCGGCCTCCGGAGAGACGGCTTCCTTGCTTCCGTTCACGAATACAGACGCCGAATCACACCATCCCGGAATGCGCAGATACAGTGGGAAGGAGACTTCCTTCTCAGGTTTCACCGAGAAGCAAATCTTCTCCTCAAAGGGATAATGAGTCTTTTCCTCGATACGAACAGTCGTTCCATTGCCGACCTTTGCAGTCACCTTGCTGGCGCAGTAGAGAGAGGCGCAGAGTCCGTTGCCGGGTGAGGCCAGCCAGAGATGCTTTGCATAGTAGGGCCATCCCATCGCGTGGTTGTGCTGGCAACAGCGTGAACTGAAGGGATTCATGAGCAGAAAGGGACCTGAATCATCGACGCCGGGATGATGATCTTTTGCATCAGCCACCGTCATATTGGGAGCCGTGAGATAGCGCAGCGCGCGCATGTCGGCAGTCAGTGCGGCAGGGTAGCTGTTAAAGGCGACATTCTCGCAGTTATCGGCCCAGAAAGTATCCCCGGTAAATTGAGTCAAGAGTTCATCAGAGAGCATCTGCTCCACCATGCCGCAGGTTTCAATGGCCTGATGGGGATCGAAATAACCGGGCCGACAGTTTTCATCTCCCCCGAACATCCCACCGGGAACCTGACCGAATCGCTTGCGAACCTCCTTGAAATCATCATAGGTGGCCTGAAGATCATGGTTCTGATGGGTCTGAAGGAAATAGGTGGCAGGTTCGCGGAAGGCCTGGGCGATGTTGACATTATGCCAGCTGGGGAGGTCATTTTTCATCTCCCAGTTGGCTGTGAGGCGGTGGATTTTGTCAGCAAGTTTCAAGAGATCGGGATTACCGGTGCGGTTGTAGAGCCAGTAGATGCTATAGAGCTCGTCTCCACCCCGCATCTTCTGCCAAAAACCACCCAGAAGCTGATTATCCGGGAGAGAGAGGTGATACTTGAAATATTTCGTCATCAACTCGATCACCCGGGGATCCTTCGTCTGAGCGTAGTAGGTCTCCAGGCAATAGAGCATGAGCATGTTGGCCCAGAAATCACGCACCTGATCGTGCTCATAGATATCGGGCCCGAAGTCACCATTGGGCCGCTGACTGTTGATCGCCCCCTCGATCCAGACCTTGCTCTCGGCAATCATCCTCGGATCCTTGAGGATATAGGCTAGCTCGATATAGCCACGCAACCAATAAGGAAGCTCTTCCCATCCCACGGTTCCCTTCCCGTCCTTGCTCAGCCAGGCATTATCCTTCTTGGCAAGCCACTTGCTGATCTCACTCAGATGACCGGAGAGGCCGTCACGCTGGCGCTGGAGAATCGTCAGCAGCCAACCCCGAGGTTGAACATCCCCTGTGGGAAGCGGAAGAAAACGGCTCGCCTCCAGAGGAGGACGGTTACCCGAATAAAAGCCATTCGTCTGCGAAAGGTCGGGCGCACCGACCACCTGAACTTCTTCCGTGATGGCCTCCGCGCGAACACTTGGAAGGCAAAGCAGCAGGCAGAGAAGGGAACAGGAGATCGGGAACAGGTGTTTCCTGGGGGAGTGCTTCATCAAGAGATGAAAAATGAGGGAATTTAGAATATCTGAGAGAGCAATTCGGATCAAAGAATATTACGAGTTTCCCTAATTATTCGGAGATAGACGCATCGTGCCTTGTTTTTCGGTGTGGCTGGTTCGTGCGTTGGAGGCGAAGCTCACTTGGTCTCTACCGCTACAGCCGAAGCGTCGACTTGGTAGATTCCGCTGGTACCGTCCGGGAGTTGAACGCTAATCACCAAAGTTGCCCCTGAAGTCTTCAAAATGTTCAC
>Ga0302274_10005986_pt1 | contig 10182 bp, 4 predicted proteins | sample III_Bog_N2_1_FD_198755 | JGI IMG/M metagenome (GOLD analysis project Ga0302274, IMG submission 198755) | Peat permafrost microbial communities from Stordalen Mire near Abisko, Sweden - III_Bog_N2_1 | ecosystem: Environmental > Terrestrial > Soil > Wetlands > Peat | place: Sweden: Abisko...
GTAAAAAGCCGGCTTTTGTTCCTCACTACTTTTAAGGCTCATTTCACGGGGTAAACTTTTAGCAAGAACCAAACCTTTGTCTGTTAATAATACTGTTCGTCTTATTATATTTCGCATTTCTCTTAGGTTACCTGGCCATTGGTAATTAAGAAATATTTCTTTTACCTCGTCATCAAAACCCTCAATATTCTTATCCAATTCATGATTAGTTTGGGTTAAAAAGAATTGTGCAAACTCCATTATGTCAGCTTTACGCCCGCGTAAGGGTGGAATATTAATTGTAAACTCATTAAAGCGGTGATAAAGGTCTTCCCTGAATTTTCCACTCTTATAAGCGTCCTGCAGATTTTCATTTGCTGCTACAATAAGGCGAACATCAATATCAATTTCCTGTGTCCCTCCTACTTTCTTTATTTTTCGTTCTTGTATTACTCTAAGTAAAACGGCCTGAACATCGTACGGCAAATTACCAACCTCGTCAAGAAAGAGGGTGCCTTTATCCGCTAATTCAAAATGGCCTGTTTTTGCTGTAATTGCTCCGGTAAATGAGCCCTTTTCATGACCAAAAAGCTCGCTTGCTGCTAATTCTTTTGTAAGCGTACCACAATCCAAGGCAATAAACTGTTGATTAGCCCGGTTACTATGATTGTGTATTGATTTTGCCATTACCTCTTTACCCGTTCCACTCTCTCCATAAAGAATTACATTATAATTAGTGGCAGCAATAAGTTCTATTTGGTTGTATAATTCCTCTGAAGCCTGACTTTTTGTTTTCAGAAATTCCCGGTTATTGAGCCTGACAATTAAATCATCGCTTTGTTTCTTATCTGTTTTTTTAATGGGTGATGCGGTAGTTTCTTTGCCGTTGATCTTAAGGCTTTCAGGCGATAGCGCTTTTCTTATGGTAAGCACTACTTCTTCAGGAATAAGAGGCTTAGTTAAATAATCAAAAGCGCCCATTTTTATCAGGTCTACAGCAGTCTTAATATCTGTATAACTGGTAATCATAATAACAGGTTGATTGGGCTTTGTTTTTTTTATCTTCTGAAGTACCTCCCTCCCATCCATATCTCCCAGCCTAAAATCACTAAGTATAAGGTCAAATGATTGTTCCAAAGCCTTGGCAATTCCTTTTGAACCTGAGTGAGAAGTATCAACCTTAAAATTATTTTTTATAAGGTATCTGCTTAATAGAAAACAACTGTCTACATCGTCATCAATTATTAGTATAGTTTGCATGAACATAAATTATGTTAAACCACATGGTTAATTGGTTTTCACAATCGTGCTAAAGATGCTTATTTTAAGATGGTTTATGTTACATAATTTTAATTATAAATTACATAATTCACATCTCGCACCTTCACTTCTTAAGTTGTGTAATTGCCCAATATGGGATAAATAATGGGGAAAATGGGGAATTGGGGCATAACTCTTATTAAATTGGTTAGTAGACTAAATAAATATCCTTCTACTGCTTATAAAACTACTACATTATCAGTAACCAAAATGCAATCACAAATCATTTCCTCTTGTGGCACGTGTTTTGGCTTTATAGGTTTACTTAGAATTAGCTATTAAAATTGGAAATAAATAAAAAATGAAAAACGAGCAACTTGTTTATCAAAATGAGGAAAAGGAAAAACGAGCTGCTGAGTTAGTTATTGCCAACAAGGAACTGGCCTTTCAAAACCAAGAGAAAGCGAAGAGAGCTGCTGAGTTAACTATTGCCAATAAAGAATTAGCCTTTCAAAACGAAGAAAAGGGGAAACGGGCGGCTGAGTTAACTATTGCCAACAAAGAGTTGGCATTTCAAAACGAGGAAAAGGGGAAACGAGCTGCCGAGTTAACTCTTGCTGACAAGGAACTAGCTTTCCAAAATGAAGAAAAAGGGAAACGGGCAGCTGAATTAACCATTGCTGGCAAAGAACTGGCTTTTCAAAACGAAGAAAAGGGAAAACGAGCAGCTGAGTTAACTATTGCCAATAAAGAACTCGCTTTTCAAAATGAAGAAAAGGGGAAACGGTCAGCTGAACTAACTATTGCCAACAATGAACTTCTATTTCAAAATAAAGAAAAAGAAAAACGGGCGGCTGAGTTAACGATTGCCAATAAAGAGCTGGCATTTCAAAATGAAGAGAAAGGGAAACGTGCCGCGGAATTAACCATTGCCAACAAAGAACTCGCTTTTCAAAATAAAGAAAAAGAAAAACGGGCGGCTGAGCTAACCATTGCCAACAAAGAGCTTCTTTTTCAAAATAAAGAAAAAGAAAAACGAGCTGCGGAATTAATTATTGCCCACGAAGAACTTCTTTACCAAAATGCAGAAAAAGAAAAACGGGCAGCTGAACTAATTATTGCCAATAAAGAGCTTGCTTTTCAAAATGAAGAAAAAGAAAAGCGGGCCGCAGAATTAACCATTGCTAACAGGGAATTACTCTTTCAAAATGAAGAGAAAGAAAAACGCGCAGCTGAGTTGATCATTGCTAACAAAGAATTGGCTTTTCAAAATCAAGAGAAAGAAAAACGCGCAGCAGAATTGAATAGTGCTAACAATGAACTTAAAAAAGCCGAAGATGACATTCATAAACTGAATGAAGAATTGGAACAGAAAGTAATTGAGCGCACAGAACAGCTGGTGGCAGCCAATAAAGAATTGGAATCATTTTCCTATTCCGTATCACACGATTTACGCACCCCTCTCCGGCTGGTCCACGGTTACACCCGAATTCTTAAAGAAGATTATGGAATTAATTTAGATACTGAAGCTAATCGCTTAATGAATAATATCATTAGTAATGCAAAAAAAATGGGGCAACTTATTGACGACCTGCTTACATTTTCACGCCTCGGACGAAAGGAATTGGTGAAGATGAATATCCCGGTGAGCTCTATGGTCACCACCCTTTGTAGTGAAATAAAAAACGAGAACGGGAATAGAAATATTGAATTTAAGATAAATGAATTGCAACCTGCCAAGGGCGATAACGCTGCTATTAAACAAGTTTGGGTGAACTTAATTTCAAATGCAGTGAAATACTCAAAATTAACTGAAAAGGCTATAATAGAAATTGGTTGCGAAACAAAAGAAAACGAAATCATCTATTTCATTAAAGATAATGGAGATGGTTTCGATATGCGCTATGCGGATAAACTATTCGGCATGTTCCAGCGCCTTCATACCGATGAAAAATTTGAAGGTACAGGAGTTGGTTTGGCAATTGTGCATCGAATTATATCCAAACACGGTGGCAGTGTATGGGCAGAAGCTAAAGTAAATGAAGGCGCTACATTTAATTTCTCATTACCTAAATAATTCATCTGATTTTATAAAAATTAATACATGAAACAAGAAAACGAAATTCTAGTAGCAGAAAGCACCGAAACTGAACTTCTTCTGGTAACCGATAATGATAACGATATTCTATTAGTAGAAGATAATGACGGTGACGCAGAAATGACTATCCGCGCATTAAAAAAACATAATTTAGCGAACCATCTTTTGCATTTAAAAGATGGAGCCCAGGCATTAGATTTTCTTTTTGCCGAAGGAGGATATTCCGGCAGGCAGGTAGAAAATACCCCTAAAATTATATTGCTTGATTTAAAAATGCCAAAAGTGAATGGCAAAGAAGTGCTAAAGAGAATTAAATCTGATCCCCGAACTAGGAAAATTCCGGTAGTAATTCTTAGCTCTTCCAAAGAAGACCCTGATATAGAACAATGTTATGATTTAGGGGCAAATGGCTACGTGGTAAAACCGGTAGAGTTTGATTTATTCCACAAAGTAGTTTCCGAGTTGGGATTATTCTGGATGATAGTGAATCAACCTCCTCAATAAACAATAAGCAGCATTATTTTATAAAAGTATAATTAATAATAAAACAAATTATATGGGTCACTTTAAAAAAATAGAAATAAAATCTTTGAATACCTGCCTTGAAGATTTAAAGACAGAGGGGTTCGTAAAACATTTTGCCGTTAATGAAAATGGCTTGCACGAAATGAATTCAGATACCTATTATAAACCGGGTGAATTTAAAGTTAGCAACCTATTCACCATTAAAGTAGAGGACAGTCATACAGATAACCCCATGCTATATGCCATTGAAACCTATGATGGAATAAAAGGGGTTTTATCAAATGCTCTTTTAACAAGAAAAGAAATTTGTTAATCATTGAAATTGAATATAGTCATTTGATTCTACTCTTTAATGAAAAGTTACTTTTATCTTCAATTGGCACTGTAAATTCTTAAACTTCTTAAAAATCAGTCCAAAAGTTCGATAAATCGACCTATAAGGGTACATAGCTTGAATGTAAAGGGCTTACTGCTATATTTTTTATGAATTTCTCCTAATGCCGTAGCAAACCTTGTTTGCTACCCCTTTTTAGTAAGGATTTCAAAGACAATTTTTTTGAGAGCTGTAATTGTACTATAAAATCGGATAAGAAGATGAACTACCAAAAACATTGTTGGCTATCTTATTGTTTACAAGTAAAAATTAAACGACAATTTAATGGGATATTCAGCAACCATGCCCTATAATAGCAATTTATATAATGTGAAATTATTGTTAATACTTCCAATCTTAATAAATATCTCACAGAGTTTAATCACACAATGAACAGCTTTCACTTCTTGAAATAAGATTTCATAAAAAACTACGGTAAGTACAATAAAAAAACTCCGAATTTTAGTTCAGAGTTTTTTATGTTAATTATTATAAATCGTTACTATTTCAACAACGTTACATCACCTTTCTTAAAGAAACTACAAGTACCGCAAGTCAATTCAACATAATACACATAAACATCAAGCGGTTGTAGTTTACCGTTAAAATAACCGTTCCAGCCGTCAGAAGGGTCAGAGGTTTCATACACCATTTCTCCCCATCTGTCATACACTCTAAATAGATAGTTGGCTGGTGCCGAACACATCACATTAGGCCTGAAAATTTGATTAACACCCGGAACTTGTGGCGTAAATGATGAGGGCACAAATACACCGGCAACATAATCCGATGAGCTGTCTGATTCAGTCAAAGTATCAGCGCACCCATTTGATGAAGTTACTATTAATGTTATTTTATATATACCTGGTTTTGCATATTCATGTGTAGGGTTTTGGTCGCTGCTGGTGCTGCCATCACCAAAGTTCCACAAATAGGTAGCGCCACCGGAAGAACTATTGCTAAACTGCAGGTTCTGCGGGTAACATATTGATGGTATACTAAACGCAAACGCAGCCACAGGATTGCTGTCAACCGTTAATGTAAACTTGGTTGAATCATTGCAGCCCAATGAATCGGTACCGTAAATGGTATAGCTTGTTGTAACGTTTGGGTTAGCAGTTACCATTGAGCCGGTTGTTGGTGATAGAGCAGAAGAGGGGCTCCAACTATATATTGTGCCACCGGTGGCTGTGAGAATAACAGATTGCCCATCGCATATAACGGGTAAGCCAGGTTGTACCGCAATTACAGGAGGTGGGCTAACAGCAATTGTAGCCCTGGTAGTATCAGCACAATCGCCAACACCAACGCCAATTACTGTATAGGTTGTAGTAACTGTTGGTATTGCTGTAACAGAATCGCCACTGGTTTGGTTAAGGCCACTTGATGGTGACCAGCTGTAGTTTATTCCGCCGGTTGCACTAAGTTTAGCATTGTTACCAAGGCACACGATTGAATTAATAGGATCAATCAGAATTTTTATACTATTTAGGATAATATTTACTGTTACATTGGCTGTATCAGTACAGCCCAATGAATCGGTGCCATACACAGAGTAAGTTGTAGTAATGGTAGGCCCGGCAGTTACAATTGAATCAGAAGTTGTATTTAAACCGTATGAAGGTGTCCATTGATAAGTGACAGCACCTTTAGCTGTAAGAGTTACTGACAAACCATGGCAAATAGTATCCATAGAGATGGTAGCAGTAACGATAGGTAAAAGATTTACTTTTATTGAAACTTTGGATGAATCGTTACAGCCATTCACATCGGTTCCATACGCGGTATAGGTAGTTGCTATGGTGGGGCCAGCAGTAACTGACGAGCCGCTGGTTTGATTTAACCCTGTTGATGGGCTCCAGGTATAGGTTGATGCACCGTTCACATCCAGCGTAACGGTTTTATAAATACAAATTTGCGGTGATGATGGCGAAATAGTTAAAACAGGTGGAAGATTTACATTAACCACAACTAACTGGGTATCTGGACAACCATTTGCACCAGTAGCACTTAATGTATATGTAGTAGTAAGTGTAGGATTGGCTATTACTGTATCACCGGCTGTGGTATTTAACCCGATTGCAGGAGTCCATTGGTAGTTGTTGGCACCTGTTGCTGAAATAGTTACAGAATTTCCCTGGCATATGGCGGTATTGGTAGTGTTTGTTTTTAAGCTATCCTGAATAACACGAATGTCAACAGTTGTAGTATCAATACAACCATTTAAATCAGTGCCATAAATCGTGTAGGTGCTCGTTATGGACGGGGTAGCAGTTACTTTAGAGCTATCAGTGTTACTTAATCCTGATGAGGGGTTCCATTGATAGGTTGATGCACCGCTAGCATTAAGTGTAACAGAATTTCCAACGCATATAGTTGCAGGGGAAGGAGTGATGGTAATCACAGGTAACGGATTGACCACCACAACTACTTTTGCCGAATCATTACATCCCAGTGAGTCGGTGCCATAAGCAGTGTAGGTGGTTGTAATTATGGGGTTAGCAATTATTGATGAACCCGACGTATTGCTTAGTGCAGTGGATGGGCTCCAGGTATAAGTTGCTGCACCGCTAACCGTTAATGGAGTTGTCTTGCCAATACATATTTGCGGGGTTGGCGGAGTAATGGTCATTGCCGGGGGTAAATTAACCTTTATTATTACTTTAAGCGTATCGTTACAATCATTAAGCCCTGTACCAACTAACGTGTAAGTAGTAGTAGTAGTAGGTGTGGCTGTAACTGAACTGCCAGAGGTTTGATTTAATCCTGTTGAAGGTGACCACGCATAGTTATAGGCGCCGGAAGCTGTAATAACGGCCGGATTACCCTGACATACTGCGGTGGTTGTTGGAGTAACTTTAAGGCTATCCTGAATAACTCGCACAGGAACAGTTATGGTATCACTACAGCCCAAAGAAGTACCTATAGTTATATAAGTGGTGTTAATGGTAGGAGTGGCAACAATATCAGAGCCATTGGTTGCACTTAATCCTGACGTAGGGCTCCACTGATATGTATTAGCGCCACTGGCATCAAGAACCATAGATTTTCCGACACAAATTACAGGATTAGAAGGGGTAACATTTACTACCGGAATAGGGTTAACCGTTAATACTGTATTTAGGGAATCAATACAGCCAAAGGTAGTTGTTCCGTAAAGTGTATAAGTGGTAGTGGTTGTAGGGGTAGCAGAAACACTGGCAATTGCATCATTGTTAAGCCCGGTAGAGGGGTTCCATAAATATGCAGCCGCACCACTTGCTGTTAGAGTTATCGACTGCCCTATACAAATTGAAGGTTGGGCCGGTTTTATAGACAATTGTGGCAAAGGGTGTATATTGATTGCCACCTTTTCCGTATCTAAACAACCTCCGACACTAACAGTCCCTATCACGGTATAGGTTGTGCTAATACTTGGTGTAGCTATAACTGATGAACCTGTGGTTTGATTAAGGCCGGCTGCCGGTGACCATGTATAATTACTGCCGCCGTTTACCGATATGGTTACAGGTACTGCCTGGCAAAGTGTATCGTTATTTGAAGAGAGTTGTATTTTTATTGGGCCAAGAATTTTTACCGTATCGGCGTAAATTTGACGTGGGCATGAACTGTCGGTAATAGTGGCAATATAAGTTCCTTTTTTAAGGTTGACTATTGAATAACCGGTTTGAGCAGGAGTAGTGTTCCAAACAATTGTATATGGGGCAGTACCACCATAAAGGCTTGTAATTGTTGCCGACCCTGCAGAATCGCAGGTAACATTTTGTATTTTATTTATAGCCTGGATAATATGACAGGGTGGCAAGGATATAGCAGTATCTGTAATAAATCCGGTACCGGAAATGTACAACGTGTCACTTAAACTAAGTTTTACATCATAAATGGTTCCGGGTTCAACAAATGAATTAACTAAATTTAAATTATTATCAAATTGCTTTACAGTATCTCGTACGCCTATAAAAACGTTTCCGCAATCATCCACACTTATCCCTCCCCAATTTATATTACTATCGGCACTGAATACATTTACTTTACCACTAACAAAAATACTATCCAGTAACTTGCCTGCATGAGTGCCCCATTTTTTTATGACGTAGCCATCGTAAGTATAAAGAGTAGTATCACTTATTGCCATTCCGTTATAGCCATTACTTGGCTGGTCAAAAAATTCATTTAAACCATAAGTCATACTGGCTATTTCCAGGTAATTATAATGAGAATGTACTTCCCATGTCGTTGGAGTTAGATTTGGAAGAGGTAACTTAAGAAGGTAGTTATCAAAGCTATCACGTTCTGATTTATAGGTTGAATGGCTATGCGCTGTAATAATATAAGCATTTCCGAAATCATCAATAGCTAAGCTCCAAATGTCATGATAACCTGAAACCTGATCGTTTAATGTATTAACGAGGTTAAGATTTTGTAAATTGGTATCAATGTATGAGGCAGTATAAGACGGAGTAGTATTACCACCACCGGCAACCACAGCTTGGTTACTACATGTGCTAAATGCTATTTTCCACATTTCATTAAAATTCGAATTCCCGGTGTAGGTGGTAGTTACCGAACCTGCCTGGTTTAATTTAATAATTTCGGCACCTGCTTCATCAACACCTTCCGTTACGTACACGGATTGAGAAGATCTGTCAACTGCAAAATCTCCGAGAAATTCATTGTTGCGTATGGCGGTAGAATAGCTCCATAGTAAGGTGCCTTTATCATTATACTTTAAAATTTCCCAGGGATAGTCACCCCCATAAGCATAAATGTTGCCTTTATTATCCTGGTCAACATCATAAACATCATTTGTGCCTGCAAAGGTCGGCGGTGTAATAACCAATGGGTCAATTAAAAGAGTTTCAGTTTTATCATAGTTATCAGCGTTAAATTTTACCACACCATTATTAATTGAAAACCCGCAGTTTATAGCTTTATTTGAAGACATAAGATTTGATGCGGGGACATAACTATTGAAGCTACCAAACGGAGAGCTAATAGTAAGGCTACCATCTGAATTCAGATTTACATTGCCATTATACTTTATTCTTATTTGTGAAATATCTGCACCGGGATGAACTGTAAATGAATATTCGAAACTGCGTCCTGTAATACTATCGGTTGCAGCAGGTGATTTATTGTCAGGGAAATAAAACTCCATGTCAATTCCGGGATATAAATTTTGATAGGTAATTTTTTTCCAGGCATTAGCTTGCACATTCACTTTCCCATTTAACCTGTAGCTATAATGCCAGCTTACCTTGTTGCCGGTTATTATCGTAGGCTGTGAATTAGCACCTTCAAAATTCATTTCATGAAATTGTTCAACACGTTTATATTTCCAGCTGTCATCGTCAATATCTTTACCTTCTTTTTCATTTCTCTTTTGCTCAATCTGTTCAATTTCTTCTTCAGAACGTTTAACAGATACAAATTTTGAAACCCAAATGCTTGTTGCGGTAAAATAATATTGCAACCCATTTTGATGGGCGCCATATAAAATATCTTTTGTGGGTAGTTTACCGGGAATTTCAAACTGCCCTTTGTTTTCAATAATCGTTTTTTGGTCAAATGGGTTTTTGGCCGTCCATTTGGCGTGAGGTGCTTTTGGTGTAAAGCGGAGTGTATTTTGGGCTGTTGTAAACTGAACTAAAAACAGAAAAGACAACAGGAAAGCGACATGTAGTTTTTGTTTCATAATCTCAACTTGGGTTAATGGTGGAGATAGAGTGATGAAGTTAGGTAAAAACTGATAAATAATATAGCTTATAAGAATTGTTATAAAAACATGTAATATTTACCGTACTTGATTGATAAATCTGTTGGCCAACTATGTTATATATTTCTAATTCCGGTGTTCCGATTATGTTTTCTAAATTTATTGTGAAAAGTCCATTACCTGGGTTTGGATAAATGTCAATTGTATTTTTAATCATCATCAATCTGTGTT
>Ga0302274_10005993_pt1 | contig 10177 bp, 7 predicted proteins | sample III_Bog_N2_1_FD_198755 | JGI IMG/M metagenome (GOLD analysis project Ga0302274, IMG submission 198755) | Peat permafrost microbial communities from Stordalen Mire near Abisko, Sweden - III_Bog_N2_1 | ecosystem: Environmental > Terrestrial > Soil > Wetlands > Peat | place: Sweden: Abisko...
AACCTGAGCAGAATGCAAGGAACTGATCTCCTTTGCCGGAAGATTGCGGCGTTGGTGGATCTACTTCAGACGAAGTGCTGAAATCATCACTGTCCACCTCTTCCCTGCTTGGCTTGGTATGATGGCCCGTTGCCGTGTAGGAAAGGCCTGTGCATGGAATCCCGACCGTGGCGCGATCACCACGGGGGCCTATGGTGTATTTTGCCCCACGAGGGCCAAGACTGACCGAGGGGCCGCTCTTGGATAGATTGAGGTGAATGCCAGGAGCGATCTTGAGCGAGCGACGAAAGCGGAATCCCATGATTTCCTTTCATGAAGCATTTCAATCAGAAGGGCAAGTTTTCAGCGTGATTCACTCCCTGATTCTGTCACTTATCTGTCACCAGCTATTTAATCAAAGTTAATCAATCGACCGTAGAAGCTTATAAACACTGGAGCCTGCTGCCGGATTCGAACCGGCGACCCTCTCATTACGAATGAGATGCTCTACCGACTGAGCTAAGCAGGCCTTTTGGGGCCAATTAGAGAAAACCCGTTTCCTGTTCTTGTCAATCTTTGCAGCATTCCGAGCGTGTATCTTTTGCGCTGTAAGACGTTCCCTAAGAAAGCAGCATCTGAAGGAGACCCTTGGGAGCATGAAGCCTGACCAGGGCGGCTGCAAGTGACGGGAGATGGGTGTGGCTCTCGAAAACAAGATACCGTCCCTGCCAGTCGGGGTGATACTTTTTCTTAAACTCAAAGAGAGGCTTGTAGCCGTAGACCTGGTTGAAATGCTCGAACAGGTATTCAACCACGCGGTCTGCCGGAACGGTTTTTTCACCCTCCCCGATCACATGCGCCAGCGGGGCGTTTCCAAGGGAGATTTCCGAGACTCCCTGCTGTTTGAACAGGGCAATGCTTTCCAGAATCAGGAAATCCATCGCCCCACGTGCTCCCTCCGACGTCCTCATCAGATCAATGACACGTCCTTCGGCGGTGCCGGAGAAGCCCCGATAGTCATAAGGAAGCCAGGTTCCAAAGGCAAGCAGACGCCCTTCTTTGTCGAGCACACAGGCCGCCCCCCGATCCCGGATCTCGCGGAGGGAAAAGGCTCCGAGATCGAAACTCATCTCGCTGCCTCCCTTGGAAGCAAGCCATCCATCGGAAACCAGCTTCATCTGCGCCTCCAGCCCATGATCGAAGGGAGCCCCCTCATACCACCGGAAACTCCAGCCATCCTTGCGGGCATGATTGAGGCCGGTGCGCAGATTTTGAAAGGCCGATCCTTTCAGTTCGAAGGAGGCAAGGTGAAGCCTGGCATCCTCGGCGATGTGGAGCGCCTTCCATCCTCCGTCTTCCCAGGCGCTCCTGTTGCTTTCGTGACAGCAATAAAAAGCGGGGTGCCAGTCCTGATCGTGACAGTATTCCCTGAAAGCCGTCATCGCGGCCGCCCGGTGCTCCCCGGGACCGATCGGCTCGGCAAGAGCCACGGCATAATTCTGCCAGAGAGCATAGGCTATAACGCATTCCACTCCCTCGGAAACCGGATGAAAAAACCAGCATTTGTCGGGAAGCAGGGCAAAGAGATCCATCGGATCGCGTCCATGCTTTGCAATCAGATCTTCGACGCGTTTCCCATCCTCCTCCTTCCGGTTGACTCTCCTCCCAAGCACCGGGCGCAGAACCAGAGCCAGCGTGGCGAGAATAACCACGAGGGAGCCGAGTTGAACTCCGTCGAAGGAACGGCGCGCATGCCGGGAGTGGTGTCCCTCGGCAGCCAGATTCTGAAAAAGCACCAACCCTGCGGAGGCTCGTGCAATCACCACCGGATCGCGGCGCAGATGAGCTTCCGGCGCGTAATGCCATACCGTGGAGTAGGAATAGATCAGAAGGGCCGCAAGAGCACCGCCGCCGATCAGGAGGCCCCAGCGGGAGGAGGAGGCGTCCGAGGCCGCGCGGAAATCCTCCCTTCGCCAAAGCAGCAGCGAGCAGAGAAGAAGCGACCAGGCGGCGTGATTCCAGTCCCAGGCGCGTCCCAGATGGAACAATACCGTCAGCCCAAGGGCCACCGTCGCCATCCACCATGCCGACTTTTTCCCACGGTAGAGGCCGCGACTCACGACCACCAGCGTCAGGCCGAAGAGCAAGATCAGCAGTCGGCTGCCCTGGGAAACCTCCAGCGGCACCCATTGCTCCATCCAGTCGGCAACTTCCTGGGTCTTGGGAATCGTGGCCACGATAATATCGGCCAGACCGGCAAGCAGGAGAAGCCCTCCGAGCAATCGGCACGAGAGCATGGAGGGGCGACGGGACAACAGCATCACTTCTGATCGGAGATTTCCTGCAGAATCCAGCGGGCTGCCTCCACGAGAGTCCTCTGCAATTCCTCATCGGCATCCCCGAAGGAATGCCACGCCCCGTCAATGGAATAAAGACGATGGGGGGCCTTGAGAAGCGAAAGCCAGTCCGTGGAATCAAGCGGATCGTGCGTTCCGTGGATCTGTGCCACGGGAATCTCCGCAATTGCGGGAGCCATATCGCTCAACGCGAAGCTTCCCTCCCCCCTCGGGGTGATACCGATAAGATCGGCCGCGGTGATGCCAAAGCGCCCTCTCTTACCCGGGGCAACAAGCAGAAGCGCCTCCGGATTAAGCTCCTTCTTCCCGACTTTCAGATTCCATGCCGCTGCCGCGACGGACTGTTCGGCACCGGTGGAGTATCCACCGTAAATGACCGGAATTGACGGACCGTTTGTCCCTTGACCTGACTTTGCCATCTTTTGGAGATCGTTCCCAAGGATGACGGCATCGAAGCGTCTATTGGCATAAAGCCGGGTATCCCACCCGATCACGCGAAAGCCCGCCAGCGCCAGCGCGCGGCAAGCCCGTTCCTCCCAGATTTTCCATCCCCCGTCTCCAGAGCCAAAAATGATCAGGGCCTTGGGCGACTGCGGGGAATCATACTGCCGCACCGAAAAATACCCCCTCGAAAGCAGGAGGGAGAAAACTTTGGGATCGCTGCCCCCCACAGGAAGGGAATTTTTGGCACAACCGGTCGGAAAAAGAAGCAGAGCAGCCAGCAGCGGCAGGAGCGAAAGCCGGAGATGCAACGGCGGCGTCATTGGCCGCGATAGCTGCAACGGGCACTCGGAGTCTCGTGAATCACGATCTCGGAAAGGCCTGGTAGGAATGGCGAAAGTTTTTCCCAAAACCAGCCGCACATCTTTTCTATGGTGGGATTCTCCAGCCCGGGAATCTCGTTGAGGTAGGAATGATCGAGTTGCTCAAGCAGGGGATTCATCGCCCTGCTGATTTCAGCATGGTCATAGAACCATCCCGTTGCGGGATCAACCTCCCCCTCGACCGACACCTCGAGCTTGAAGCTGTGGCCGTGCATGCGGCGGCACTTGTGCCCCTCGGGGACATTGGGGAGGGTCTGGGCGGCTTCAAACGAGAAGTCCTTGGTCAGGCGAACATGCATAAGAATTCGTTTTACAGGATCAACGCAGGCAATGCAAACGGTGGAATGCTCAGGAAAAACCAACCTTTAACCCGAACTCCGAAGCTGGCGGTGATGAGTTGGCTGAAGGTTCTGGCCGATAGGAGTTGAGAAAGAACGGAGGAATATCCTCAGATACGCTGAACTCTGACAAGGCTTCTTTGGGGTCAGAAGACCGAATCAAATCGCTCCGTTCAGGTTCGGAGTTCGGGTTTTATGCCGGGCAAAAAGATCGAGCGTCCGGTCGCGTTCCACCGCATGATCCAGCATGGGAGCGGGATAGCCGGGGGCAATCGGGCGGCCATCGGCCGGGGGATCGAGCAGCACGGCTGAGGGGACATTCTGCAGTTCCGGAATCCATCGACGGATGTAAATCCCCTCGGGATCATAGCGTTTGGTCTGACTCCAGGGATTCTGAATGCGGAAGTAAGGAGCCGCATCGGCGCCCGTCCCGGCACTCCACTGCCAGCCGCCGTTGTTACTTGCGATCTCCCCGTCGACCAGCGAACGCATGAAGAAGGCCTCGCCAAGCCTCCAGTCGAGATGGAGATCCTTGGTCAGAAACATGGCCACGATCATCCGGGCGCGATTATGCATCCAACCCGTGGTCGCAAGCTGACGCATCGCGGCATCGACAATCGGAAAGCCGGTCCGCCCCTCGCACCATCGCTCAAAAGCATCGGGATGTCCCTCCAGACCGGGCCATTCCATGCCTCGCCATGTGGCATTGAACTCCTGCTCCAACAGCTCGGGATAATGCCAGAGCAACTGCATGTAAAATTCCCGCCAGACAATCTCCGTTAGAAATTTCATCACGCTTTTGCGGCCTCCTGGAGCCAGCTCAGCTTCTCTCATTTTGGCAGCAGTGTAAATCTGACGCGGTGAGATCAGTCCGAAACGGAGATCCTGTGACATTTGCGATGTCCCGGCAAGGTAGGGAATATCGCGCTGGTCGCCGTAGTGTCCGATCGCAGCGTCCAAAAACCGCTTCAGGCGCTCCCGGGCCGCCCGTTCTCCAGCCTCGGGAATTGATGGGCCGCTGATCAATCCCCAGTTGGCAAGCTGGGGTGGGGGCAATGAAGGAATTTCCTCCGATGTTTTCATTCGCCTGATGGCGGGCGATGGAACTGGCTTTGGCAGACCAAACCATACCTTTGAATAGGGAGTGAAAACCCGGAAGACCGTCCCCTGCCCCGTCAGCACCTCATCCCTTTCGTGAATGCAGATATCTTTGTGCAATGATAATTCCACACCCTTGGTCTGACAGAGGTTTGCCAGTCGGGCCTCCGTCGCACGGCCGTAGGGATCGGCGTCACGATTGGCAAAGATCGCCCCGGCTCCGGTCTCCGCAGCCAGCCTCTCCAATTCCGCCACGGCATCCCCCCGCCGAATAATCAACCGTCCGCCTATGGCTTCGAGATTCTTGCCCAGTGATGCCAGTGAACCACAGAGAAATTCCTGCCGCGCCGCCCCCGTCCAGTCATGAGTTCCCTTCCAGTCACTCTGGATGTAGACAGGGATCACTTCTCCATCCCCACCGGCAGCCGCCACGGCAGCAGTCAGCGCCGTATTGTCAGTGATCCGAAAATCTCTCCGCAACCAATGAATGACTCGCTTCATCAGGTGATTGTGATCAACCAGAAAAGTGTGCGCACAGGCGGGATCCCCCTCTCCCAGGGACGTGCATAGTGAAAGATCAGCTTGGTATGACCTCGATGAATCGCCCGGAAACTCCAGATTTCCAGACCGCCGGCCCCGACAAGGTGACGATCCCTCGCAGGGCGGTAAAGAGGCACTCCCTGCTGAGTCAACTTTCCGGGATGGGTGATAACCGCATCCCACGAATAGCCTGTCGTCCTGTTGGAAGAGAGCCTCACCACGAGGCGATCACCTCCTGTCCCGAAGAGTTCTCATGTAGCACGACCTCGGCGGCTCCTGCCCATCCTGAGCAAACAGACATGATGCAGAATGCGAGCAGCAACGAGAGTTTCACCTCGCCATCATGACTCCCGCGCCCGGAAGGGGTGAAGCCATTTCCTCGCCGATTGGCGCAAATTCAAAATTTTTAGATACTTTCCTCCAGCGGGAACTCCTGCGTCATTTCCACCCATTTCATCGTAGAAATGCTGTATTACTTGTCGGGAGCTGGGGAAGGCTTGGTTATTGCATTTTTGGCGGCCTGAACCCCTTGCTTGCCGGCTGTTACAACGGTTCCAACAGTGTCAACACCAGTCTTGACAGTGCCTCCGGCGGCAGCACCGACTGTAGCAACGCTATCACCAGCGGCATTCACCGTCGTGGCAACAGCCTGGTCGGCGGTTTTAGTCACGGTACTCAATCCTTGGCCTACGGTTTTGATCGTGCCATTTGCGGCGGTTTTTATTGAGCTCTCAACTCCCTTCACGGGGTTATTGGTAATGAGTGCCTTGCCGGAGTTCACAACTGTCTTACCTGCGACAGCAGCCGTATCCACGGTGCCAACAGCCGCCTGGTCCACGGTGCCAATGACTCCTGCCCCTGCATTGATCACCGTAGCTCCGGAATTCCCCACAGCTCCTGCAACGGTAACCACTGCCTGCTTGGTCGTATCTTTTGCCGCCGTCAGGGTGCCGGGATTAGTCGTTGCATTCGTAACATCGTTGCTGGCATTGGCCGCAGCCATTCCCAGGAGTCCGAGTGCGAGTATGAGAGGAAGCAGCTTATTCATTGGATCTTTTTTCTCTCCTGCCCAACCCCCGATATCAAGAGAATAGTAAAGCCAGCTTATCGCGTGTTGCTGCAAATTCAAAACTGAGGGCTTGCTCTCGTCTGACCTGTCTCTTCCGTGGCAGAAATCGACCAATCCCGATTTATATACGATCTTTTTAGACGTTTATTATCGTTGAAATGGAATTGAACCCATCGACAGAACGATTCTCCCCGAGGGCAGGACTTTTCATATTGTAAGATTAAAAGACGACAATAGATCGCCTTGAATCAGTCTTATGATTCTTTGCGGAGCTCCCTTGAAAATAAAACTACCATTTCAGTCGTGTTTATTTATGATGAATGGGCCCTGAAACAAACCACACAGACCACATCACTCCCCGAAGTTGACGGAGCCGCACCAACGCGGCGGTTCAACAACCTTGGAGAACAACACCAACCAAAAAATCTTCCCCGGGCAGAAGATGAAACCCAACCACAGGAAAGAACCCCGATGAAAAACCAACCAATCCTCCATCAGGAGAACCAGTCCACCGCACGATTCATGAAAACAGTGATCAGCTCGCTTTCAGCGGTTGTTCTCCTGCTTCTCTCACTCTCTTCCACGAAAGCACAGGACGTCGATGGCTTCTACAATTATATCATCAATCTCGCCTCTCAAAGCGGGTTTAATAACGGAAGCCTCCCCTCCTCGCCGGATGAGGCCTACAAGGAGTCGGTCGACTCCTACTTCTGGGGATTGCCGCTTGAGGAAACCACCCGCACCCAGAATCTGGTGAATGCCGGATATGGGCTTACCACCAATCAGCTCTTCGCCTCGACATCCCTGAACACCTCGACCACCGTCGTCGCTCCCTCCGAGGATCTGCTCTACGACACAACGTTCCTGAATCTTCCGGGAACGAACTCCTATGTGCTCAATGTGCCAGAGACAGGCTCGACCTATGATGTCGCCGCTTTTCTAAACTCCTACACCGATGTCACGGATTCGGTCGGCACGAGGAATTTCACCAATGGGACACTCGGCGATGGGGCCGGAGATTATCTGGTGGTAGGACCCAACTACAACACGAACGAGGCACTTCCCGGTGGAATCAAGGGTTATATCCAGACCTCAACAGTCCAGACATGGCTCATCGGCAGAGTGCTGACTGATCCTTACGCCACGGCAACCTACGACGGCTCTCCAACTACTTATAACACCCTTGCGGGAGGCAGTGCCAACCGGCTCTCTCTGAACAATTCCATCCCGCTTGCAACCAACTTCAGCCTGACTCCCCTGAGTCAATGGACAAACGGAATTACAAATGCTCCAGTCACCAGCAAACCAGCCAGCTATACTCCCCAGCAACTGCTGACGATTGCAAAAAACACTCCGATCCAGACAGGAACGAACTTCCTCAGCTATGTCGGGGCAAGTGTGGTTCAGAACGGGGTGCCCTCGTCGCCCTCCAACAACCAGCTGGCGCTCTATTCAGACTTCTCAGATATCGGTCTTACCACCAATGGCTTCACGGCCCCGACCAATCCGGCGACCCTCACCGACATCACCAACGGGCTGTCGGCGGCAAGCAGCATCCTCACCTCGGTTCTTGCTGCTTCAGCGACGAATAACAGCTGGAATGTCAACCCGACACTGGGACAGTATGCCGCCTCCTATAGCGGCTGGGTAACGGCAGCGGCCACAGCCAAGAATTTCTTGGGAGCCAATCTCGGAGCGGAGGCCACTTATCCGACGACCACGATTGATTCACAGGGTCATGTCCTGAACGGCAGCAACTCCTACACGCTGACCTTTGGAGCCGGGCAACTTCCTCCTGTCAACAGCACCAATGGATGGTGGTCGCTGACCCTCTATAACACCAGTGGATTCATTATCCCGAATAGCGGGGACAGCTATTATGGCAGCAATATCTTCAACCTCGGCAGCACCCAGCTTCAAAATGTTCTGGGAACCAACTACGGCAGCACACCGATCACCCTGTATCTCTCCGATACGGCACCAACGAACAGCGCGGAGCTGCCGTTCTGGATCCCCACTCCCGCAGGCACCAACTTCGAGCTGGCCCTCAGGTTCTACCTGTCTGACACCAACGATCCCACCATTCTGGATGGAAGCTACACGGTTCCTGCCGTCCAGGAGGTTCCCGAGCCATCATCCTATGCGCTCTTCGGCCTTGGAAGTCTCCTGCTGGTTCTGGCAGCGGCAAAGCGCCGTCGTCAGGCGTAAGGTCTAAGGAACCTAACACTCCCTATGTTCACCCGCAGAGGTCCGATCTTCTTAAAAGGACTTCTGCGGGTTCAGGGGCATTGGGGGAACCCGGGTAAGAAAGTCTCTTGGAGTTGATCAAAGCCAGGCATCTTTCTAGCTGCGCGAAGAACAGAAATCACGGTAGTCTTGGGCACGTCTTTCCGTGCAACGCAAGCTCACCGTGCAGAACCCAGAAACCCTCTTTTTAATAGCCGGCAACGGCTCCTATCCCGCCCTTGCCGTGCAGGGTGCCAGGGAAGCCGGAGTACAGCGGGTCGTTGCGGCGGCCTTTGAAGGGGAAACAAACCCCTCGCTCTCCGGGGTGGTTGATGAAATCCACTGGATGAGGGTGGGGCAGTTGGGGCGACTGGTTGATGCTGCAAAAAAAAGCGGCGCCAACGCCTCCCTGATGGCGGGTCAGATCGCACCAGGAAATCTCTTCAATCTCCGCCCTGATTTTCATGCCCTGCTGCTCCTTGCCAAGTTGCGCGAACGCAATGCCGAGACACTGTTCGGCGCCATCGCCGGGGAACTGGAGAAAGCCGGAGTCCCCCTGCTGGTCGCAACCTCCTTTCTGGAAAAGCATCTGGCAACCGATGGTTTGATCGCAGGGCCGAAGCCAAAATCCCGGGTGCTTGAGGACATCGCCTTCGGGCTTCGCATCGCCAAGGAAGTCAGCCGTCTGGATATTGGTCAGACCGTTCTCGTGAAAAAAGGGACCGTTCTCGCCGTCGAGGGTTTTGATGGCACGGATGCCACCATCCGGCGTGGCGGCGAACTTGGACGGGGTGAGGCTGTCGCCGTGAAAGTCTCCAAGCCCCGGCAGGACATGCGCTTCGATGTTCCGGTCATCGGACCCCGCACGCTGGAGACAGCCGCCGCCGCCGGAGTGACAGCCATCGCCATCGAGGCAGGACGATCCCTGCTTCTGGAGTCATCCCGCATTCAAGAACTCTCCAATCAACACCACATCACACTCTGGGGAATAGCATCATTATGAAAATCATCCGCGCGGGCGTTGTCGGTCCAGGCAGCATTGGAATCAACCATGCCCGCATCTACAGCGAGCTTCCTGACTGCGAACTCACGGCCATCTATGATGCCAACAGGTCAAATGCCGAACGGGCCGTCTCCCGATACGGGGGCCGGGCCTGTACCTCCCTGGAAGAGTTTGCATCTCTTGTGGATGTCGCGTCGGTCGCCACGCCGACGGAATACCACCACGAAGTCGGCACCTATCTCCTGCAGGAGGGAAAGCACCTTCTTATTGAGAAGCCGATTGCCACCAACACGGTCCAGGCCCTTGACCTTGCCGCGACAGCCACCGCCAACAATCGCATTCTTCAGATCGGTCACATCGAACGCTTCAATCCCGGCCTCGAGGCCCTTGAACAGCAACTTGCCAACCCCCGTTTCCTGGAAGTCACCCGTCTCTCTCCCTACCCCAACCGCAGCATCGATATCGGCGTTGTTTTGGACCTCATGATTCATGATCTGGAGATTCTCCTTCATCTCGTCCGTTCACCGGTCACCAGCGTCGATGCGGTCGGCATCGCCGTCCTGAGCAAGGGGGAGGATATCGCCAATGTCCGCATCCGCTTTGAAAACGGTTGCGTGGCCAATCTCACGGCAAGCCGCATCAGCCGCGACAAGGTGCGGAAGATCCGCATCTTTCAGGAAGATGCCTATCTCTCGCTCAATTATCAGAAACAGAACGGCTATATTCTCCGCCTGAAAAACGGC
>Ga0302274_10005997_pt1 | contig 10173 bp, 12 predicted proteins | sample III_Bog_N2_1_FD_198755 | JGI IMG/M metagenome (GOLD analysis project Ga0302274, IMG submission 198755) | Peat permafrost microbial communities from Stordalen Mire near Abisko, Sweden - III_Bog_N2_1 | ecosystem: Environmental > Terrestrial > Soil > Wetlands > Peat | place: Sweden: Abisko...
GGATAACGGGGCACATGATCGGCCAGGCCCAGTCGTTCCATTGTGGAGGCTATGTCTCCCAATCCGGTTCTCAGCCCGACCCGGACACTCATCGTATTCCGTGAATGAATCAGCCCTTCCTCTGCCGGCAATTCTCCCCCGAAAGTTCCGTCGCTGTTTTGCGGATCGTAGGCCGGGGAACGGGGCGGCAGGTCTCCCTGGGTGAGACGGGCATCGCTGATCGGTGTCTCCGGTGTGATGACTCCCCTCCGGAGGGCTTCCTCATAAACAAAGGGCTTCGCAGAAGAGCCGATCTGACGCATGGCTACGAGCGCGCGATTGTATTTGCTCTCTGTGAAATTGCGTCCCCCCACGATGGCGGTGATTCCGCCGGTGGCATTGTCCATGGCAACCAGGGCGCCCTGGAGGGGCTGCTGCTCGGAGGGGTGCTGTTTTTTGAAATCAGGGCGGTGCTCGACTTCTGCCAGGCGACGTGCCACGGACTCTTCCGCCGCCTGCTGGAGTCCAGCATCAAGGGAGGTGTCAATGCGAAGTCCCCCCGTGTCAATTTTGTCCAGAGCGACAACCTGCTCCAGTTCATGAAGAATGGCATCGACAGCCCAGCTGTTGAGGGGATTGACAAGGTGCTGGGGTTGGGGATTGATCTGTTCCTGAAGGGCCTTTTGATGCTCAGCCTGCGTGATCAGACCAAGATCCTCCATCCGCTCGAGAACGACATTCCGCTGCTCCATCGAGGCGGTCAGATTATTGAGAGGGGACAAGCGGTTGGGACTCCGAATCAGTCCCGCAAGCAGGGCAGCCTGGGAAAGAGTCATTTCCGAGGCAGGTCGTCCGAAATAGGCCTGGCTTGCCGCCTCCACGCCGTAGAGACCGGAGCCGAAATAAATCCTGTTCATGTAATGTTCCAGAATCTGCTCCTTGCTCATTTCCATCTCGATTCGAAAGGCCATGGCGGCCTCAAGAAATTTCCGGTTGAAGTTGCGCCCGCCGAGTGGGAAACTGTTGCGTGCAAGCTGCTGAGTGATTGTGCTTGCCCCCTCTTTCATGCCGCCGAAGAGCAGGTTGCGGACGGCCGCACGGGCGATGCCCACCGGATCGACTCCATAATGGTCATAGAACCGGGAATCCTCACGGCTGATCAACGCTTTCACGAAATTCATGGAGACCTGGTTGTAGCGGACCATGACGCGGTTTTCGCCAATCGTCCTGCTGTAGAACGTCCCGTTTCGGTCATAAATTGCGGATCGCTGGGGCATCTGACCGATGGTCGAGAGATCGAAGGTCAGTGCCCAGAGATAGTAGAAAAGCCCCACGAGCAGCCAGAGCAGCAGGGCTGCCACTCCCAGCTTGATCAGGACGACTAAAAAGGAACCTCTGGAACGTTTCGGTTTTCGTGGAGATCGGGGCACAATGCTTGCACACTACCGGATGATATTGCTTGATGACGAGACACCTCTTTGTTGAGACAAACTTCCGCCATGATTGAAATCCAGATCCTCACACCACTTCCGGCCATAGCCGAAAGTGTCCTCCGCGAGAGCATCCTCGGGCGTGCCCGGGAGTCAGGGCTCGTGAGGCTGGAGGCCGTTGACCTTCGTCGCTGGACAACCGACCGTCACCGCACCGTGGATGACGCCCCCTATGGCGGTGGTCCCGGGATGGTGATGAAGATCGGGCCGATTGCCGCCGCGCTGGCCGAACTTCGCAGGCCCGGGACCCGCGTAATTTTTCTCACCCCGCAGGGAAGGCCCCTTCGGCAGCCGATCGTCAGGGAGTATGCCGTTCCCGGACATCTGATTCTGCTTTGCGGACATTATGAAGGGGTCGATCAGCGGGTGGCGGATCACCTCGTCGATGACGAAATCTCCATCGGCGACTACATTCTTACCAACGGAGTACTCGGGGCGCTGGTCCTCACCGATGCGATTGTACGACTCGTTCCGGGTGTGCTGGGTGATGAGCAGTCGGCGGTGACGGAGTCTTTTGAAACAGGCCTTCTGGATCATCCCCATTATACGCGGCCCGAAGAGTTTCAGGGCTGGAGAGTCCCCCCCGTCCTTCTTTCCGGAAATCATGCCGCAATTGCCAAGTGGCGCGCTGATCAGGCTCTGGCAGCGACAAGGGCCAGAAGGCCCGATTTGCTCCTCTAAGGACCCGTTTCTTCCTGTAAATCACTCGTAAATATCATCAAGTTGCCGGTGTCTCAGCGGGCGCCCCGGGCGGCAGAAAGAGCCTCCTTTTCCCGTCCGTAAGCTCCCCTGGTCATGATGACAAGTTTATGTCTCATAGTGTCGTAAATGGCAAATGACGAGTTGTCGGAAGCATTCCAGACCCCATTCATGGAAATGCGGGCAACAGGAATCCAATCGAGCACCCCACCCTGGCTTCCTTCGATTTTTAGCAGGCTCGACAACCGGTCCTCGCCCAACTCCTCGTGGACACCCATCATTTCTTTCGAGGAGAAAATACTCAGGACATCGCAGCGCCCCTGGTAAAAATGGGCAATAAAGCAGAGTGGTTCCTTGCGAAAATAGAGAAGGCCGCTTTCCTTCATTCCATTCCGCTCTGGCCTACCGTAACGGGTCATACACTGTTCCGGTGTTGCTCCGATCTCCGCGTGCAGGAGAGATCCTGTGATCAGAAAGGCTGAAAAAAGCAGAAACCGGTTCATCTATATAACAGATTGATCGAAAAGCAGGACTCTTTGCACTTGCAAATAGTAATCAGGCAGTGGATGAGCCATGGTATGGAAATTCCTGATTTCACAAATGTCTCGGTTCATGCCAAGGCGAATGTCTATTTCGAGGGGCGGGTCGTCTCGCACACCCTCATCCTGCCTGATAACTCCAGGAAGACCATCGGCGTGATCCTTCCGGGGAGTTATCACTTCGGAACGCAGCAGCCCGAACGGATGGAGATCATTCTGGGTGAGGCCGGAGTGCTTCTGGATGGTACGGAGAAACAGACACGCCATCTGAGCGGATCAGAGAGTTTTTCCTTTGATGTTCCGGCAAATTCAGGATTCACCATCACGGTATCCGACGAACCGTGCCATTACATCTGTTCCTTTCTTCCGGAGTGAACAAGGACGGTTCAACCATCCTGGCCAAGCCGGAACGAGACGATCATTCCCGATATGACAGGGCCTATTTTGATCACTGGTATCGTGATCCGGAAACACGAGTCAAATCGTGCGCTTCGATCCGGCGGAAAAGCGCACTTGTTGTCTCAGTCGCGGAATATTACCTGGAGCGGCCCGTGCGATCGGTGCTGGATGTCGGTTGCGGGGAGGGGAACTGGTTGAGCACCCTGCGTTCCTTCCGGCCAAAAATTCACTATACGGGAATTGATTCCAGTATCTATGCCGTGGAGCGTTTCGGGAAAAAGCGGGGCATTCGTTACGGAACCTTCGCCAACCTGGAAGAATGTGGATTGAAAGACAGCTATGACCTGATTCTGTGCAGCGATACGCTCTTCTACCTATCCCTTGCCGAATTGAATCGCGGGCTGGCCTCTCTGGCAACCCGCACGGGAGGAGTGGCTTTTCTGGAACTTTATACTGACAAGGATTCCCTGATCGGTGATTTTCCCTCAGGGGGGCTCCAATCCGCATCATTCTACAGGAAACTTCTGAAGAAATATGGATTTGCCACGATTGGTTCCCACTGTTACCTCGGCCCACGGATCAGCCACCATGCCATGCAGTTGGAGCGGGGAGATTGATTGATGAAAATCGCCCGCATTCGGCTTCAGAATGGAGAAGTTCATCATGCATCCGTGCGTGATGAGACCGGTGATTCCATGGAACTTCTCTCAGGCAATCCCTTTGACGGATTGACAAGCACCGGCGAGATCGTCACTTCCTACTCGTTGCTGGCCCCGGTGGTTCCAACGTCAATCCTCTGTGTGGGATTAAATTACCGGAAACATGCCGAGGAAACGGGAGCCCGCATCCCGGAATACCCCGTCCTTTTTTTCAAAAACCCGTCGGCGATTCTTGATCCGGGAGCGGCGATCCGACTTCCCCGCAAGCTCTCCTCCACACAGGTCGATTATGAAGGGGAACTCGCCCTGGTGATCGGCAAAGATTGCAAAAATGCCTCGAGGGCGGATGCCCTCGAATATGTTATGGGATACACCTGCGCCAATGATGTCAGCGCCCGGGACTGGCAGAAACAGTGGGGCGGTTCGCAATGGTGCCGGGGCAAGTCGTTTGATTCGTTTGCCCCGCTGGGTCCCTGGCTGGTAACTCCTGATGAAATTCCTGATCCGAATGCGTTGCAAATCACCACTCGCGTGAATGGAGAAGTGCTTCAATATTCAAATACTTCTGATATGATTTTTGACGTTTGTATTCTTATTGAATTTCTGAGCGCCGACACCACACTCCTTGCCGGAACGGTGATTTTAACGGGGACTCCCGAGGGGGTTGGCATGAGCCGAAAGCCTCCACGCTGGCTCCAATCCGGAGATCTTTGCAGCATTCAAATTGAATCAATAGGAATTCTTCAAAATACTGTTCATTAGAATATTAAATATAATTTTTACTAATTATTATTTATTTGGCTCGATGTGAACTGTGACATCTTCCAGCGGGAGGTCAGAGCTCATCAGACGATTTTTCACAGCATGGGAGATATCATGCCCCTCACGCACGGAGATTTCGCCATCAACGCGGATGTGAAGATCGGCTAATAAAGCGAGGCCACTTTTCCTAACACGACATTTTTCAGCACTTAGCACACCCGGAACGGAGCAAGCTTCCGCCAGAATGGTAGCCCTGTCTTCATCAGAAACCTGGGCATCCATCATCTCACCAAGGGAAAGCTGAAGCATGTTGTATGCACTGTAGAAAATCACAAGACAGGCGAAAAGGGCCGCCCAATCATCCGCAGACTCAAAGCCACGTCCCCCTATCAGGCTGATGGATATCCCGATAAATGCGGCAATCGAGGTGACTGCATCGGAACGATGGTGCCAGGCATCCGCAAGAAGGGCATTGCTTCCGATCCGCTTCGCGCGACCTGCCATTACCTGATAGAGCGTCTCTTTGAGCAAAATCACGCCGATCAGAATCAACAGAGTCCACGGGGAGGGGGAGGGGTGAGGGTGTCCGTGCGCCAAGGCCATCAAGTGCAGAATGCTTGCATGGGCTATCAATGCACCCGCCGCGGCCAGCACCAAGGCTCCGATGAGAGCGGCGAGCGACTCGGCCTTACCGTGACCGTAGGGATGCTCCTCATCCGGCGGTTTTGCAGCATATTTCAGGGCTACCCAGATCAACAGGGAGCTAAAGAGGTCAAGCAGCGACTCCACTCCATCGGCAATCAAGGCATTGGAACGCCCCAGCAGACCACCGGCAATCTTTCCCGCCGAAAGAAATAGGTTGAGAAAGACGCCTGCTAGCACCACTTTTTGACCCGCGAGTGCCTTATCCTGGATGCGCTTACTCATTGCGAACCTCCCGAATGTATTCTTTGACTGCTTGCTGGAAAAGGGAGGCCAAGTCGGCCTTGGGCTTTACAAATGAGGGACGAAACCATGGCTGGAGCCCCAGAAGATCCGGAGTCACCAGAATCTGTCCATCACAATCGGATCCGCTTCCAATGCCGATGGTCGGGATGTCCAGTTTGCAACTTATCTTCTTTGAGACTTCCGCCTGCACCAACTCCAGAACGATGGCGCAACAACCGGCTTCTTGAAGTGAAAGCGCATCCCGCAGCAGGGTTTGAGCTTCTGATTCTGTCTTTCCCTTTTTATGGTAGCCACCTTCTTCGCGGACATGCTGAGGAAGCATGCCGAGATGTCCGATTACTTCTATTCCTTCGAGAGTCATCGCAGTAATGATTTCTGGATGACGCCCCTCCAGCTTCACGGCCTCAGCCCCTGCTTCCAGCAGTCGCCTTGCGTTGAGGATCGCCTGATCAACAGTTTGATAAGTTCCAAAAGGAAGATCGGCAGCCACCGGAGCATGACGCACACCGCGCCTCACAGCCTTAAGGTGGTGAATCATCTCCTCCATGGTTACTTCAATGGTATCGTCCCGCCCCAAGACAACATTCCCAAGAGAGTCTCCCACAAGGATCAAGTCGGTACCAGATTCGTCCAAAAGCCTTGCGGAGGGGTAGTCATAAGCTGTCAGCCAGGCTTGTTTGACACCACTGCGCTTGATTTCAATAAATCTATTATAAAAAGTCATATCATACTGTATGAAAATTACTTAATTTTATTATATACTACTATTTCTTGATAAATAGTACTGGCAGTTTCCTTCCCATCCCGGAAGGATGAGATCCGGACGAATCTCACAAAGGGGAATAAGCACGAAAGAGCGTTCTCGAATTCGCGGGTGCGGCAATTGGAGTTCGTCAGCTTCAAGTTCAAGCAGATCGCAGTAAAGGATGTCCAAATCAAGGTTGCGAGGAGTATGAAAGCCATGTGATTTTGGGCGCCCGGCCCTTTCCTCGATGGCTTGAAGATGACCGAGTAGCACCAGGGGAGCAAGAGAGGTTTCCATCTCGATGACGGCATTCAGAAAAGAGGGGCTGTTGGGCGGACAATCCTGAGGCTCTGTTTTATAAAAAGAAGAAGTCAAAAACTCACCCCCCTCATGAAGATTCCTCAGTCCTGAGATGGCTGATTTGAGCTGAGCATGCCGATCACCCAGGTTGGAGCCGAGGGCTATTCCGGCACGCATGGACGATTCTATCGCAGGCCGAGAACATCCTGCATGGTAAAGAGGCCCGCCTTGGCTTCATTATCGTCTCTTGCCCACAGGGCGGCTCTCAGGGCACCTTTGGCAAAGGTTTCCCTGCTGGATGCTCGATGAATTAATTCCAAGCGCTCCCCGGCGGTCGCCAAGAGTACAGTATGATCTCCGACGACATCGCCGCCACGCACTGCATGAATGCCGATCTCATTGGAGGTACGCTCACCAGGAAAACCATGGCGACCGTGCCGCGTATCTCTTTCGTAATCAAGATTCCTCGTTTCGGCAATCACCTCGGCCAGCCTGCGGGCCGTGCCGCTGGGAGCGTCTTTTTTGTGGCGATGGTGAATCTCTATTACTTCTGCATCATATTCAGAACCAAGGATTTCCGTTGCCTTTTCAGTGAGCCAAAAGAGAGTGTTTACCCCGATACTGTAATTCGGAGAATAAACGATGGGGATTTTCTCGGACGCATCGAAAATGAGGGAACGAACATCGCTTGAATGTCCTGTAGTTCCTATGACAATAATTTTACCTAATTCCACACATTTTTCCAGCACTGCTGCCGTTGCGTCAGCGTGGGAGAAATCGATAACGGCATCGCTTAGAACAATAGGATCGAGATTTTCTCCGGCATCAATGGTTCCAGCCAGATTCAAGGCAGGATTTTCCTCGATGGAGTGAATGAGGGCCTGTCCCATTCTTCCTTTTGAACCGTAAATAACTATATTAAGATTCTTCATATAAACTAGTTGTGATTATAATAATCCGATCAATCCAAGCGTCTTGATGAGAATTTCCCGATTTGCGCTGGATATCTCACAAAGAGGAAGCCGGACATCTTCTGGATATCCGTTCTTGACGGCCAGCGCTGTCTTGATCGGAACGGGGTTGGGCTCGATGAAAAGATCGCGAAACAGGGGATAGAACTGTTGATGCAGCACCTGGGCGCGCGTAAGATCACCACCACGGATGCTTTGAACCAGCTCTTGAACTTCCGCTGGAATAATATTGGATGCAACGCTGATAACACCAACTGCTCCAGCAGCCATAAATGACAATGTGAGTGAGTCATCACCCGAAAGAATCTCAAAAGACTCCGGAAGAGCCGCCCTGAGCTGATTGACCCTTTCCACACTCCCCCCGGCTTCCTTGATGGCAACCACATTGGGACAATCAGCAACCAGCCGGGCAACTGTTTGCACAGGGATTTCGATGCCGCAGCGACTCGGAATGCTGTAGAGAATGATGGGGATGGAGACCGCTTCAGCAACCTGCCTGAAATGGCGATATATCCCTTCCGGTGAAGGCTTGTTATAATAGGGAGCCACCAGCAGTGCGGCATCAGCCCCCAATCTTTCCGCCTCAACGGTCAGATCGACTGCCTCCGAGGTGGAATTGGATCCAGTTCCTGCAATGACAAGGGCCCGCTTTGCCGCAGCCGCCACGGCGACTTCGATTACCCGGGAGTGTTCCGCATGGGTCAGGGTGGGGGACTCGCCAGTCGTTCCGACGGGAACGATGCCGGTGATTCCCGCCTTGATCTGATCCGTGATCAGGCGAATGAGACTTGGTTCATCCACAATACCGTTACGAAAAGGAGTAATCAGGGCCGTATGAGCACCTGCAAAGGAGATCGTGTGCATTATTTAATGGCGGTGCTTCCGGTGAAAACGAAATCCGCGGGACCTGAAAGCGTAATCCTTTCAGGGAGCCCTCCCTGATTTTCAAACTCCACTTCCAGTGTGTCACCACCCCGGGCACGGACTTGAATGGGGGAAGGGGTTCCCGCCACAAGATGATGCAGCAGCGCGGCTGCGACCACGCCCGTTCCGCAGGCCAGGGTCTCATCCTCAACTCCCCGTTCATAGGTACGGATCGCGAGAGATCCGGGTGCGAGGATCTGGACAAAATTGGCATTTGTTCCTGCGGGAGCAAAGCGCTGGTGGTGGCGCAGTATCCTCCCTTCCTCGACGACAGAAGTTGCTTCCAGATCCTCGACAAAAACAACAGCGTGGGGGACGCCGGTATTCAGGGAATGAACCTCCCGATCCTTGCCAAGCAGGTTCAGGGAATGGGCCAACTGCAGGCTATGGGGGGCACTCATCTGAATACGCACTTTCTCCCCGAGCAGCTCTGCACCGATGACTCCTGCCTGCGTGCCAAAAGAGAGCCTTCCTCCTGTCTGTCCGGTAAGGCTGGCGAGGAATCGGGCAAAGCATCGGGCGCCGTTGCCGCACATTTCTGCTTCGCCACCATCGGCATTGTAATAACGCATTCTCGGAAGCTCAGGGGTTCCCTCAACGGCCAGCAGTCCATCGGCCCCAATGCCCCGATGCCGGTCGCAGAGCCTTGCGATCTGTTCCCGATCCAAGCCGATGATCCCGTCGCGATTATCAATCATGACGAAATCATTTCCGGCTCCGTTCATCTTGGTGAACTCCAGTATCATCCCCATACTATTGCTCTGCTTAACCGTCGAGTCACGCCGCAAAGCACTTTTTGGTCACGAACTTTTGCGGATATCCTTAGATGAAAACTCCTCGCTGAATGCAATCGCGATCAGCAACCACCCGGCAATGGTTACGGCGATCATCGTGTGGATGCCCCGGGCAAGCCCTCCGATCAGTGCGCCGAATAGATACAGGAAAAAAACCATCATCGGAAACCACGGAGAGGGGGATGAAAGTTGATATCCGGGAACCCACAGAGCTCGAAGAAGTCGAACCGTTCGTGAAACCATCGTTGTCAGCGTGCTTGTTACAGCGGTGGTCGTGCCGGCTCCCGGGAAATTCAGATGAAGAATGGTGGCGCTTTGCATTCCCATGGCCATTGCAACAGTGAAGAGGTGGCCCATGGAGAATCCTTGTCCACCACAACCCAGGGAAATTCCCCAGCCAAGCAGGAAGATTCCCGAGAAAAAGATGACCAGATTCACACTTCGGGACCACTCATTGCGTTCGGATTGAATAACCAGGGACGCCAAGGCGCTGCCGACGCAGAAACCCAGCATCACGAGTCCGGCATGGCCTCCATGATGAGCGGAGCCGCTTGGGTTGACCCATGAAATGGCAAGAACGACGGTATTTCCTGACATGTTGGCCGGAAAGACCCCGGCATTCACAAAGGCAATCGCATCGACACACCCGGCCACAAGCGTCATGAGAAGCACAAAGGCGTGACGGGTCACGTCGTGCTTTGGATTCATCGTGGTAATTTCAGAGAGGCCTTGATGTCTTTCTGACAGCTTCCGCAATCGGTTTGACAAAATCCTCAATGCGATCCGGCAGATCGGGAAGATCGCCGAATTCACCAATCTTGCGGACAATGGCACTCCCGACGACCACGCCATCAGCAAGAGCCGCCACGGTGGCGGCCTGCTCGGGATTGGAAATTCCAAATCCTACGGCGATAGGAACTTTTGTCAAAATACGGATGGCGGCGACGCGTTCGGCAATATCGAG
>Ga0302274_10005998_pt1 | contig 10172 bp, 8 predicted proteins | sample III_Bog_N2_1_FD_198755 | JGI IMG/M metagenome (GOLD analysis project Ga0302274, IMG submission 198755) | Peat permafrost microbial communities from Stordalen Mire near Abisko, Sweden - III_Bog_N2_1 | ecosystem: Environmental > Terrestrial > Soil > Wetlands > Peat | place: Sweden: Abisko...
CATCATGTGTCGGATGCGGCGTTTCAAAATGCGATTCGCAAGGCGGCCCGCCGGGCGAAGCTCAACAAGAATGTCACGCCGCATGTGTTGCGGCATAGTTTTGCGACGCACCTGATGGAAGGGGGCACCGACATCCGCACCGTGCAGGATTTGCTCGGTCACAAGGACGTAAAGACGACGCAGATTTACACGCATGTGATGGAGAAGCCGGGGCTGGGGGTCAGGAGTCCGCTGGATGGGTGATTGAAATGCGGAGCTTGGAGCTGGGAGGGCGGAGTCACAAAAATGCGGAGGGTAAAGGGGTCAGTCCCGTAAAGGGGTCAGTCCCGATTGTTGACACAATACTTTGCCAAGCGCCGAGTGTGCGCCGGAAAGCGGGCAGCGTCAAAATCAATTTGGGAGATCAATATTGGAGTTGGACGTTCGGAGTTGGCAGATAGCAGATGGCAGATGGGTGTCCATCCGTGGTTAAAAATCAAACTTGAACGGTGGTTTTCCCTGTCTGGAACGGAGCATTCCAGGTAAGAAACGGCGCATTTCCTGTTTGCAACGGAGCATTCCATGTAAGAAATGGGGCATTTCCTGTTTGATACGGGGCATTTCCTGTTTGATACGGGGCATTTCCTGTTTGATACGGGGCATTTCCTGTTTGATACGGGGCATTTCCTGTTTGATACGGGGCATTCCATGTTTGCAACGGAGCATTTCTTGTTTGATTCGGGGCATTCCAAGTTAGACATGCGGCATTCCAAGTCTGGAACGGAGCATTCCATGTTTGATATGGAGCATTCCAAGTTTGGATTTGAACATTCCAAGTCAGACATGGAGCATTCCAAGTTTGGAATGGAGCAAATCTTATGCGTAAAAATTGACATGCTGTTCAATTTTATACACGCATTTTACATCTTTTTGACCGTGGACTTCGGATTTTCAAGGTTTTTGAGGGTAAAAAATTCGTGGCACAAATTAAGCTGCCTTTTCTCCTGAACTTCAGACGAGATTTCAAGTCGTCCCTTCGGAAGCTTCTTATTCGTTTTAAACCATTAAAAAAAGGCAAAATTATGCCCGCAATTACAACAAGCAATACACCTGTAAATAATTACAGGATTAATACCGCATTCACCAAGGGGCCGGACAATGAAGTCTGCGATGTGACGCTGGATGTGGCGGACGCTCTGACCGATCATCCGGTATTCATCGGCCCGCCCTTCTCGGCGGCGCAACTGACCGCGTTGCTGGGAACGTTCAGCACCACCAGAACCGCCGCGCGCAAGCTGGGCAAGGACCGCACATTGGCCAAAAAAATCGCGCGCCAGGCGCTCGTGGACGCGCTCGTGGCCGACGCCCTTTACTGCCAGGGACTGGCGCGCCACGATTTAAACACGCTCCTCACCTCCGGCTACGAGGTGGTGAGCACCAACCGCTCTTCCGGCCCACTGGACACGCCGCAGATCAACACCATTGACAACAGCGTGAGCGCGCAGTTGCTGTTGCGCGGCGGATCGGTGGTCAACGGGCGCATGTATCTGCTGCGTTTCAGCCTGGACAACGGCGTGACGTGGACGGAATCGACGACCAAATATTCGAGCGCGCGGCGCATGGTGCTCACGCCGACGGTTCCGGGGAAAATTTACATGATCGAAATCTGCGCATTGGGCGGCAGCACGGGACAGAGCCCATGGAGCAGTCCCATGAGCATCATGTCCACATGAAATGAATTCTCTGGGATTATCTTGTTCACAAACAATCCAGGTAGGGCGCGTCACTCCGTGCGCGCCGCCAATTGCAAATACACGTGTTCGGCGGGCAGAGGACTGCCCGCCCTACCAGTTTAACCCATTTGTTTGTCATCTGGATAATCCTGGAATTCTCTGCAAAAATCAGAATTGGATTGTAGCGGTTGCAGCGGTGGTCTGTGACCGCCGTGTTTTCCTGGATATAACCTCATCCACGGCGCTCACATAGCGCCGCCACAGGAATTTTGCAGTAATGGATATGGGGGTTTTCGGAAGGTTCAAGACTTGAACACCCTGTCCGAAAGCTACAGCCGGGGCGAAGTCATTCGCCCCGGCTGTTTAATTTGTCAGAACGTTGGGATTATCCCGTTCACAAACTTTCAAGGTAGGGACAGCGCGCTGCGCTGTCCCCGTCGCCGAGCGTAGCGTCAGGCGGCGGAAAAGCGGGCGTTTTATTACGCTCGTTCCGTCCTGACGGACGGGGACGCCGCAGCGCAGCGTCCCTTGACGGGAAATGGTTGAAAGTTGAGGGTTGAGGGTTAAAAACCCCGGCCATCAACTCTCAACCATCAACCATCAACCCATTCCCATTCGCCCGAACCATGCCCGATTTTGAAAGATGATGGATTACACAGCCGGGCGGTTGTGCTATCGTCGCGCCCGCAACAATTGAAATCGCTCATCCAGACCCGTGACACGCGCTCCGTGCGCGTCTTTCTTGTCGGCGTGGAACTCAAATCCCGCACCGGCGCCGACGTGCGTGAATCGCTCGACGAGCTTGAAGAGCTCGCCGAGACCGCCGGCACGCAGATCGTGGGCGAAGGCGTGCAGAAAATGGCCGTGCCCGTGGCCGCCACCTACATCGGGCCGGGCAAGGCGGAGGAGTTTGCCGGGTTCTGCAAGGCAAACGACGTGGACACGATCATCTTCGACGACGAGCTGTCGCCGGCGCAGACGCGCAATCTGGAGAAAATATTTGGCGTCAAAATCATGGACCGCACGGCGCTGATCCTGGAAATCTTCGGCCAGCGCGCCCGCACGCGCGAGGGCAAGCTGCAGATAGAGCATGCACAGTTAAAATACCTGCTGCCGCGATTGACGCGGTTCTGGTCGCACTTGTCGCGCCAGCGCGGCTCCACCGGGTCCATCGGCGGCGAGGGCGAATCGCAGCTGGAGGCCGACCGCCGGAAAATTTCCGAGCGCATCGAAAAGATATCGAGCGAGCTGGACAAGGTCCGTTCCCAGCGCGAGACGCAGCGCGCGGGGCGCCAGCGCAGCAACTGGCCGCTGGCCTCCATCGTGGGCTACACGAACGCGGGAAAATCCACCCTGTTGAACAAGCTGACCGGCTCGGAGGTTCTGGCGGAGGACAAATTGTTCGCCACCCTGGACCCGACGACGCGGCGGCTGAAGCTGCCGACGAACCAGAATGTGTTGCTGACGGACACGGTGGGCTTCATCAAAAAACTGCCGCACGGGCTGGTCGAGGCGTTCAAGGCGACGCTCGAGGAGGTGGTGCAGGCGGATTTGCTGCTGCACGTGGTGGACATCAGCCATCCGCAGGCCGAGGAACAGATCGCCGCGGTGGACGCCGTCTTGAAGGAGATCGGCGCGGAGGGCAAACCCGTGCTGATGGTGTTCAACAAGATGGACAAGCTGAACGGCAGCGGCGCGTTGAACCGGTTTCAGGAGAAATTTCCGCACTCGGTCGGAATCTCCGCGATGAGCGGCGAAGGCGTGTCACAACTGCTCGCCGAGCTGGGCACGCAGCTGCGCCCGACGCGCGAGTTTCTGGATTTGCGGATTCCGCACGAACAATCCGCCGTCATCGCGCGGCTGCACAAGGTCGGCCAGGTGGTCGAGCGGCGTTACAACAGCAGGACCGCGCGCTTCAAGGTCCGCATCCCGCCGCAGCATCACGGGGAATTTGCGCCGTATATTTTGGGCGAAGAGTGAGCGCTAGGATTGCGGCACCTCAACCGTGGTGAATTCAATTCCTCCGGTCCACTTGGCGATGAGGTTGTAAACAAAAGCGGAGATGACCCCGCCGATAAATCCCAGGACGGCGTAAATGACTGGCAGGAAAATCAAGAATATGCCTGAAAAAATGGCGGGCAGCGCCTGAGCGCCCGTTCCAGATCCGGCGCTGGCAGCGCCGACCAATGAAACAATGATGAAGAATGGGATCACAAAAACCAGGGAAATGATTCCATAAAGAATGCCTAGAACAATTCCCAGCTGGAGCGGAGCGATATGAGCAAGTCGTTTTTTCATAGATTTGTCTGGTTGAGGTTTTGAACTTCATTGACAGGCTTTCAAAATTAGCAGATCGCGTCAACCCCCTAAAAACGGGCGCAGCGACTTAATTTCAATGGGGCGGAAATGTATTGCATACCGCCGCAGCATCACGGGGAATTTGCGCCGTTTGTGGTGGCGTAAAAAGCGGTGCTCAAGCACGCGCAGTCCAGACGCTCCGCGTTTGCCGGGCGCCGTCAAATCTCGCGAAGCGTCTGGACTGCGTGCGGTTCACCGCCGCTGTCGCGTGCCCACCGTGGACATGGGTTTATTGCCGCCGGCACCTCCGCAAAACTCCCCCGCCAATTTTTTTTACAAGTTCTCAAATCCGCCTCTTGCCCCGCCGCGAAGTCGCTGCTAAACTTTACACGTCTCTACCAAATCTTATGCCACAAACAGGACGCCAAACGCTCAACACCAGCAAGGTCCTCTGCGTCATCATGGGCGGAGGCCAGGGATCGCGGCTGTTTCCATTGACGAAGGACCGCGCCAAGCCCGCCGTGCCGCTCGCCGGAAAATACCGGCTCGTGGACATCCCCATTTCCAACTGCATCAACTCCGGCTTCCGGCGCATTTACATTCTGACGCAGTTCAATTCCACGTCGCTGCACGGGCATATTTCGCGGACATACAAGTTCGACCAGTTCTCCAGCGGTTTCGTGGAGATGCTCGCGGCGCAGCAGACGTTCACGAACACCTCCTGGTATGAAGGCACGGCGGACGCGGTGCGGAAAAATCTCACGCACTTCCTCAACCATGATTTCGACTACCTGCTCATCCTGAGCGGCGACCAGCTGTACCGGATGGATTTCCGCAAGATCATCGAGCAGCACGCCGAGACCGGCGCGGACATCACCATCGCCACGATGCCCGTCGCGCGCCCGGTGGCGCAGGCGCTCGGCATCATGCAGATCGCGGACGACTACCGCATCACGCGCTTCGTGGAAAAGCCCAAGGAGGCCGCCGTTCTCGATTCGCTGAAGCTGACGACGGAGTTGAAGTCGAAGCTCGAAATCGAAGGCGAGGGCGACACATTTCTGGCCTCGATGGGCATCTACGTTTTCAACCGCGACCTCATCTGCCGTCTGCTTGACAATCCGCTGTCCGATTTCGGCAAGCACATCATCCCGAACGCCATCAACAACCACGCCGTTTACTCCTACGTTTTCAAAGGCTACTGGGAGGACATCGGCACGATCGGCTCGTTCTTTGAGGCGAACCTTGATTTGGTGTCCGAACTGCCGCGCTTCAATTTTTTTGACATGAGCGCGCCCGTTTTTTCGCGCCCGCGCTTTCTGCCCGGCTCGAAGATCAACGGCGCGCAGATTGACCACGCGCTCGTCACCGACGGCTGCATCATCAACCACGCGCGCATCAAGAACACCATCGTCGGCCTGCGGACCTTTGTGGGCGCGGGCACGGAGCTGAACCGCGTCATCATCCTGGGCAGCGACTTCTACGAATCGGATGAATCCGTGAGGAAGCACGAGAGCCAGGGCTTGCCGCGCATCGGCATCGGCGCTAACTGCAAGATCGAGAACGCCATCATCGACAAGAACGCGCGCATCGGGAACAACGTGACGATTTCGCCCGCCGGAAAACCCGACAGTGTTGACCACGAACTTTATTTCGTCCGTGACGGCATCGTCGTCATCCCGAAAAACGCGATCATCCCCCACGGAACGGTGATTTAGCGGATTACAATCCGGCGCGCCGGTAAGCGGGCGCACGGGGTTAGGTTCCAAACGGGCGTCAGTCTCCTCATTTGCAATTTATCGGAGCGCGGATTGTCCTCTATCCGCAGCGCGCCTCCCGGCGAATCACGTTTAAATCATCCGAGCAATCTCAAGTCCCGCCACTCGCTGCGAGTTGGGACAACTCGCGCTCCGGTAAAAGTAGGACGCATGCTAAGATTTGACGGGAACCCTGCGGATCTTCTGTGACATCGCCCTCACCCAAAGTTTCACCGACGCCGCCCGCCTCCAACACTTCCTACAGTTCCTCCAACAGCCGGATGCTGATATTCCCTCTCCGTCCAGACAGGATGGAGCCGGGGTGAGGGGTTCGTTGTTCAAATACCCGCTTGAACCGCGACCGGGCGAGCGGACGGACCATCCGCATCACGTGGTCTCTGGCTCAATTACGAAAACGTCAACGGCGTGGATTTCTGGAACAATTCAACCGCGTTGCCGGCGGACCAGCAGGCGAAGATGGGCACGATGGTGCATCGGCGCATTGTGAAGACGAGCAGTGGTGCGGACAAAGGCGAGCTTGTAGCCGAGATGGACTGGATCATGCCCGACGGCCTGCCGATTCTGCACGAGACGGCGGATTTTATTTTTCATGCCGGGCCGGGACTGCGCGCGGTGGACCGGATTTCCACGCTCACCGCCCTCGACAAGCCGGTGGTGTTCAAGGACTCAAAAGACAGCATGTTGGGTTTGCGTGTGCGGCGGGAACTTGAGCAGCCTTCCACCGATGCGGTGACATACACCGATGCCAGTGGCCGTCCTACCACAGTGAAGGCCATGGACACAAATGGCGTGACCGGATTGTATCGCAGCAGCGAGGGCAAAACCGGAGACGCGGTCTGGAGCACTCGTGGACGCTGGACGACGTTGACGGGCAAGGTGAACCAAGAAGATATCACGCTCGTCATGCTCGACAATCCTCTGAATGCCGGGTTCCCGACCTACTGGCATGCGCGAGGCTACGGCTTGTTCGCCGCCAACCCGCTCGGCCAGGCGGTTTTCAGCAACGGGAAGGAGACATTGAATTTCACCATCCAGCCGAAACAGTCGGCAACGTTCCGGTATCGCCTGGTCATCCTCGACAGCATTGCGACGACGAATCAGGTGGAAACCAGGGCATCCACCAGATGGACATCGCGCGATGGGTGCTGGGCGAGCCGGAAGTTTCCACGCGCGTTTTGAGCATCGGCGGACGGCTGGGTTATGACGACGACGATCTGACGCCGAACACGCAGATTATTTTTCATGATTACAAGGCCGCGCCGCTGATCTTCGAAGTGCGCGAGCTGCCCTCCTCCAGCGATCCGACGAAGATGGACGAGTATCACGGCGCGAGCATCGGCGTGGTGGTGGATTGCGAGGGCGGCTCCATCGTCATCCCGAGCTACACCAAGGCGATTGTCCGCGACAAGGACGGCAAGGAAATCAAAACCTACGAAGAAGGCGGTGGCCATTTTGCGAATTTCATCCAGGCCGTCCGCAGCCGCAAGCATACCGACCTGCATGCGGACATTGCGGAAGGGCATGTCTCCAGCGCGCTGTGCCATACCGGAAATATCTCCTATCGCCTCGGTCAGACGGTGTCGCCGGAAGGCACTCTTGATGCCATCAAGGGGAACAGCGATCTGGCCGAAAGCCTGGGGCGCATGGAAGAACATCTCGGCGGCAACAAGGTGGACCTGCGCCAGACGCCGCTGATGCTGGGCGAAGTCCTGAAGATGAATCCGCACACCGAACGCTTCACCAACAACAGCCAGGCGAACCAGCTTCTCACGCGCGAATACCGCCAGCCATTTGTCGTGCCGGAAAAAGTCTGACCACTGTTTCGCCGCCGTTCAGGGATAATCTACATTTGTAAATTATCCGCTTGACATTCTCTACGATTGTAGAGATTCTAGGCGCATGTCCAAGCCAACTGTCGAACTTACCGAGTCCGAATGGTCCGTCATCAAGGCCGTTTGGGAAACCGAACCCTGCACCGCGCCCGTCATCCAGGACAGGCTGTTTAAGCCAACCGGCTGGCATTATTCCACCGTACGCACGCTGATGGACCGCATGGTGGCCAAGGGCGTGCTCAAGGCGAAGAAGGAAGGCAAGCTGACGATCTACCAGTCTGCCGTCACTCGCGCGCAGGCGCAGAGCGGCGAGCTATTCTACGCGCTCAAGCACGCCTTCAACGGCGCTCTCACGCCGATGGTTCAATGCCTTTTGGAAAGCAAGGATTTGAACACGGCGGAACTGGCGGAGCTGGAATCGCTCATCAAGGCGAAGAAAAAATCCGCGAAGAAATGATCCGCACCAAGGCGCGACATGAATTCATTCATCGAATCCCTGAACGAATTGGGCGGAAACTTTTTGAGTTTCGCATGGCCAATGCTCTGGCAGTCTAGCCTCCTCATAGTCGTCTTGTTCACGTTTGATTTTTTGTTCCGGCGCAAGCTGCATGCATCCATTCGCTACGCGCTCTGGCTGGTTGTCCTCCTGAAACTTTGCTTGCCGACAACTTTCGCGTTGCCCACAAGTCCGGCCTGGTGGCTGCACAAAACGCCGCCGCCAATTGTTGCCAAACCACAGAAGCATTTTACCGTCACTTACGACAACGCGCCGCTGCCGGAAATTCAACAAGCTCCGTTGCCTGTTTTTGTTTCGCCAAAACCGGCCATGACAAATGCAGCATGGTTGTTGGTTGTATCGGCAGCGGTCAGTTCGGCGTTGTTTGTCTGGCTGTTGGTGCGTTGGTGGCAAATCACGCGGCAGATCCGTCGCGCGGCAACTTCGGAACGGTTAAGCATTATCGCTGCGAAAGCGCAAAAAGTCGTCGGCATGAAATTCAAAGTGCAGGTGAAGCTGACGACGAATTCCATGTCCCCCGCCGTTTGCGGATTGTTTCGTCCGGTGATCTTGATTCCGCAATCGCTCGCTGAAAACTTCTCAGATGAACAATTGCGCGCAGTATTACTGCACGAATTAATCCATCTGCTCCGACGTGACGTGTGGATGAATTTTGCGCAAGCGTTGCTGCAAATCTTTTATTGGTGGCATCCGCTGGTATGGCTGGCAAATGCGCGCATCCGCCGCGTGCGCGAGGAGGCCGTGGACGACGCCGTGATGCTCGCGCTGCGTGACGAGGCGGAATCCTACGCGCCGACGTTGCTGGAAGTGGCGAAGCTCGCGCTGAACCGTCCGCTGGCGAGCCTCGGCCTCGTGGGGATTTTGGAATCGCGCCACGCGCTGAGGCAACGCATTGAACGGTTGGTGGATTTTCGTCCGCCGCGACAGGCCGGGCTGACGCTCGTTTCGATTTTCGGAATTCTGGCGTTCACCGCCGTCGCCGTGCCGATGGGCGAAGGGCCGACTCCGGCGGAAAATAAAATACTGTTTGCGCCTGCACCCGCCGTTTCCGCGCAGCCTGCCGTTTTGCAAAAGACAAACCTGCCTTCGATTCTGGTGACCACACATTTTTATCGGGCGCTTCCCGCTGAATTTGAAAAAATTGCCGCACCGCTAAAATTTAATCAGGGCGAAGAAAATGGTGACTCGTGGTGGTCTGTGCCGGCGGATGAATTCAGCCAGATTCATGAAAAGCTGAACGCGACCGCATTCCAGCGAATTTCTGCGTCGCGTGTGATGACGTTAAGCGGCGAAACCGCAGAGATGTTTGTTGGCAATGAAACAAACAGCGTGAGTTTTTCCTGCCTGCCGGTGGTGGATGGCGGTTTGATAAAACTGACCATGCAAGGCAAAACAATTGACCGTTGGATGAATGTTGCTGTCACCAACCAGTTCAAAACAAAATCCACGTTGGAAAATCACGGCGGTATTGTCATCCGAGTGGAGAATTCGGGTGGTTCGACCGCGAGCAATCTGGTGGTTTTCATCGGTGTTGAAATCGTCACGACAACGGTGGACACCAATTCTTTTGAAGGACAAATCCAAGCCGATAAAATGGTTCAGGATGCCAAGCTGCTTTATGAGATGGGAAAGCTGGAAGAGGCGGAATCCAAGTTGAAAGCTGCGATTGTTCTGAATCCAGATAATCAATCAGCCTACTACTACCGTGACCTTATTGAAAAAGCCCGTGAAGCACGTCTTGCAGCAACATTTCCGCCGTCAAGTGGCATTATTCTTCCGGTTTGGAAAGTCAGCCCAAGCACGGCTACTAATTATCTTAGTGAGGGTCGGCAAAAAATCGTCTCGAAGCTCGATCGCATCCGGTTTGATTTGATTTCATACGACCCTCCTACTCCGTTGTCGGAGGTTATTCGTGACTTGAGCAAAAAAATCCGGGCCAGTGACCCCGAGAAAAAGGGAATCAATTTTTTAATCAACAACAACAAACAAAATGCCACGACATCGGGAAATGCCCCGGCTGGCAGTGACGAGCCGGTGG
>Ga0302274_10006003_pt1 | contig 10166 bp, 7 predicted proteins | sample III_Bog_N2_1_FD_198755 | JGI IMG/M metagenome (GOLD analysis project Ga0302274, IMG submission 198755) | Peat permafrost microbial communities from Stordalen Mire near Abisko, Sweden - III_Bog_N2_1 | ecosystem: Environmental > Terrestrial > Soil > Wetlands > Peat | place: Sweden: Abisko...
CACGGCTTACCCCGCCAGCAAAAACCGGAGGTCGTCGAGGGAAAGGCCCTGGGAGAATTTTTCCTCGCCGAGGACGTCGTTGGCCAGCGAGCTCTTCTGCCGCTGCAAGGCGCGGATTTTTTCCTCGATGCTGTCCTTGATCAACAGCCGATAGGCAATGACCTTGCGGTCCTGGCCAATGCGGTGGGTGCGGTCGATGGCCTGGTTTTCCACCGCCGGATTCCACCAGGGGTCGAACAGCACCACATAGCTGGCGGCGGTGAGGTTCAGTCCGAAGCCGCCGGCTTTGAGGGAAATGAAAAATACCCCGGCCCCTTCGGCGGCCTGAAAATCGGCGACGAGCGCGCCGCGGTCCTCGGTGTCGCCGGCCAGATACCAATGGGGCCAGTCGCGGGCTTTGGCTTCCGTGCGCAGGCAGTTGAGCAGCTCGACGAACTGGGAGAAGACGAGCACTTTCTGGCCCTCCTCAATGATGGGCTCGATGGTTTCAAACAGGGCCTCAACCTTGGCGCTGGCGGCCTTGGAGTCGGGCTTGACGAGCTTGGGATGGCAGCAAATCTGCCGCAACCGGAGCAGGGAGGTGAGGAAATTGAAGCGCTGTTTGTTCAGGGCGGCGGCGGTTTTGACGCCGAGCAGCATGGCTTGGGCGCGTTTGAGCTCGGCGCGATAGAGGGTCTTTTGCTCGCCTTCCAGTTCGCAAAAAAGGTCTTCCTCGACGCGGTCGGGCAAATCTTTGGCCACCTGCGCCTTGGTGCGGCGGATGAGGAAGGGGCGCACCCGGGCAGCGAGCCGCTGGCGGGCAAAGGGGTCGCCTTTGGCATCGTAGAGCCGGCCAAATTCGGCGCGGGTGCCGAGGGCGCCGGGCATGGCAAAGCTCATCAGGCTCCACAAATCAAGGAGGCGGTTTTCAATGGGCGTGCCGCTGAGGATGAGGCGGTGTTCGGCGCGCAGTTGCCGGGCCACTTGGGCGGTCTGGCTGGAGGGGTTTTTGATGTATTGGCCCTCGTCGAGAATGACGGCCTGAAAGCGTTCGCGGGCCAGGTCTTCGCCCACCTGGCGGAGCTGGCTGTAGTTCAACACATGCAGGTCGGCGGAGGCCAGCAGGCCGGCCACGGAGGATAATTCGCTGGCGGACCAGACCCGGACCTTGAGCGTGGGGAAGAATTTCACGGCCTCGGAATGCCAGTTGTCGGCGACGGACTTGGGACAGACCACGAGGCTGGGCTTGCGCGCGGCATCAGCCGGGGCAGCGTTGGCGGGTGCCTGGGTTTGCAGCCAGGCAAGCCAGGCGAGGGTTTGCAGGGTTTTGCCGAGGCCCATGTCGTCGGCCAGAATGCCGCCGAAGCGGTTGGTGCTCAGATAAGCCAGGAAGTGGAAGCCGTCGCGCTGGTAGGGCCGCATTTCGGCCTGGATGGTGGCGGGGAGGTCCGGGGTGACGCGGGCCTGCAATTCGGCGGCGCGGCGCTCAATGCGCTCGCAGGTTTCGGCCGGGAGGAACTTCCGGGCAGCCTGATCCGCCAGTTGAAAGGCGTGCAGGCGCTGGGGTTCGCTGGTCAGCTCGTGGGGGGTGAGGCCGAGCCGGGCCAGTTCCTGGTCTTCCTGCTCGGTCAGGGTGAATTCCAATTTCCGCCAGCCATTTTTGCCGAGCCGCACCCAACCGCCCTTGGCGTCGAGGAGGAGTTTGATTTCCTCCCTGGTCAGGGTGGTGTCGTTGACATCCACGATGACGCGGAGGTTGAACCAATCCATTTCGTCCTCGGTGGCTTCGAGGCGGATTTTGCCGGCGACCCCGGTGTTTTGGAAGGAGGCCAGTTCGCCCCGGAGTTCGATGCGGGTTTCCGCCGGTAGGCCTTGCAGGAAGGGGACAAAGACGCCGGCGAATTTCTTGGTGACACGCAACTGCCAGCGCTGGAAATTAGCCTCCCATTTGAATCCGGCCGCTTCCAGCGGGGGGGTCAAGCCCGCCAGACTGGTGCGGTCAAAGGTGATCAACTCATCTTTTTTGGGCTTGTCCGCGGGGGTGTTCACGGTGGTCCAGGCGCCGGCGGTCCACGCTTCAACGTGTTGCCCGTCTTCCGAGGCGGCATAGACATCAAGATGACAATACTCCGGGCCTTCCGCCTGCCAGGAGGCTTTGATTTCGGCGCGGATGCCCGGGCGCATTTTGATGGTGCGCACGCGGCTGGCCAGGCGCGGCGGCGGCGGCAGTTGCAGGTGTTCGAGCAGGCGCAGGCCCCCGGTGGATTCAAAGGCCGGGGCGGGAATTTTCGCGACGCCGGTGGGCGGCAGGAGGCTGCGCTCACACGGCGGCCCGGGGAACACGCCGTCCACGGTCAGATAGCGGGGGGGCTGCTCGAGGGTGACCAGCAACCATTTGGGCGCGGGCTGGCCGTTGGCCTGCACGAGCGCCACCAGATAATCGCCGTCGTCGCCGACGGTGTCCGGCTGGGTGATCTGCCAGCGCAACGGTTCCGGGTGAAAGACCAGGGGCTGGCCGGCTTGATTGACCAGCAGCGGATGGAGGAAGGGCTGGGCGAACCAGCGGCTGACCTGTTCCTGGACCCAGGTGTCGGCATAGTGGAAGGCGGAATGGTAAGCCCCCGGACCTTCCATGCGGTGCTGGTAAGCCAGCCAAAGCAAGGTGGACTCGGGGGACAGCGAGGCGGCGTGCCGGAGGGCAAATTCATCCCGCTTGCGCGGCTTGAAGCCCGTCCAGTCGGCCTGGCTCGCGTCCGCCACGCGCCACTCGAAGTGGATCTGGTCAGGAGAAAAACGCACCCGCACCTCGGCCTTGCTGGCGGCGGGCACGGCGGAAACCACGGGCTGGCCGAGATACGTCAGCGTGTGTTGCCACTGGGCCACTTCCCGGCTGCGATACAGGCGGAGCAGCCCGGCCCGCGCCGGCTCCAAGTCGGTGACGGGCTGCATAAACTCCGGGATGGTCTGGCCGGCTTTGTCCTGAAGGTACAATGCCAGGCAATTCCAGAATTCCCCCAGGGTTTTAGGCACGCTGGGATACAGTTCCAACTGGTTCCAATAACCGAGGCTGACCGGCAATCCGAGTCCCGTCAATTCATGCTGATAACGCAAGCCGCCGTTGGCGGCCTTGTGGAACAGTTTGGTGAGGTTTTTTAGATAGTGCGCCTCGTCGTCGGCCAGCTTGCGGCCGAGTTTTTCCTGGAGGGTGGCCGCCAGGCCGGTGGCGGGCGCTTCCGGGGCCGGGGCGGGAGTGGGGCGGCTGGGGGCGGGGGCAAACAGCACGCGTTGCCGGCCAACCGATTCGTAGTGTGCCAGCAACGCGCGCATGGCGGCATAGGCGTGCTTGCATTCGTATAATTCCGGGCAGGTGCATTCCGCATCCCACATGTCATCAAACGTGAGCGTGACATCGTAAAGGCGGCTCCCCAGCACTGTTGCGAGATAACCGCGCCCGGGTTGCTGGCAGACCAGCGACTTGACCCGGCTGCCGCGAAAATAGTCTTCGCCCCGTTTGCGGATGCGACCCAGAAACGAATCCAGGTAATCCTGGGCATCGTTCCGGTCAAACCCTTCAAATTCTGCGGCGGTGAGGGACATGCGCTTGGGCTGGATCTTTCGGTGGCTGGGAAATATCCGGGTCAGGCCATCGCGCGGGCGATGCTGTTCCACCAGGCGTCATGCAGGCCGGCCAGCGGCGCGGCGAATTCACCGGCGGCGGTTTTGATGACCAGTTCGTTGCCGCCGACTTTTCCGATCAATTGGGCCGGCACGCCCATCAGTTTGGCGCGTTCGACCACTTTCGCGGCATCAAGCGGCTTGCAGGAAATGACCACCCGCGACTGGGTTTCGCCGAACAGGAGGGCGTCGAGGCGGAGACTCTTGGAGGCACCAGGATCCTCTGGGGCTTGGGAACTCGCGGGCGGGACGCCCGCGCCACTAAGGACAGTCAAATCCACGGTGGCCCCGATCAGGCGGGGCGTATCCCGGGCCACCAGCTGGCTGAGGCTGCTTTCGGCGAGCGCCACGGCGAGGCCGCCTTCGCTGCAATCGTGGGCGCTTTGGACCAAGCCGCTCTGGATGAGGCCCAGCAGCGTGGTGTGCAAGGTCTGGGCGGTGGCCAGGTCGCAACGCGGGGGGGAACCATTTTTCTGGCCGTGCAGGACTTGCAAATAGCTGCTGCCGCCCAGGCCCAGCAAGGGATCGGCCTGATCCACGGGAGCGCCGAGCAGGATGATGGCATCGCCCTCGTCTTTGAACCATTGCGTCGTGACGTGCTCGGGCTTCTCGATCAGGCCCACGACGGAAATGGTGGGGGTGGGATCAATCGGCCCGGCGGGGTTTTGGTTGTAGAGCGAGCAATTGCCGCCGGTCACGGGGGCGTTAAAGGCCCGGCAGGCGTCGGCGAGTCCGCGCACGGATTCCTTGATCTGCCAGAACAGCTCGGGTTTGAGCGGGCTGGGCATGTTGAGATTGTCGGTGGCCCCAAGCGGCACGGCGCCGGAGCAGGCGAGGTTGCGGCAGGCTTCGGCCACGGCGGCCTTGGCCCCTTCGTAGGGGTCCAGATAAACGTAGCCGCCATTGCAATCCACGGTCATGGCAATGAGTTTTTCCGCGACGGTGGCATCGCCCACTTTGGCGGCGAGTTCCGCGCTCATCACGGGGAGGGAATCGGCCTTGATGCGGATGACAGCGGCGTCGCTGCCGGGCAACACGACCGAGCCGTCGCGCACCTGGTGATCGTATTGGCGATAGACCCAGTTTTTCGAGGCAATGCTCGGCCACGCGAGCAATTTTTCCAGGTCGGCCAGCGGGGCGGTGGTGTCGGCAATGCCGTCCAACCGGAAGGCGCGCACGGCTGCGAGATAAGCGGGTTCCCTGGCTTCGCGGTTGTAGATGGGGGATTCGTCCGCGATCTTTTTCGCGGGGATATCGGCCACGATTTTGCCACCGTGGCGGACGACCATGTGGCCGGTGTCGGTGACGACGAGGGCAGATCCCACTTGTCGAAAATCTTCTTCACGGCGTCCTCCTGGCCCTTGTGGACGACGATGAGCATGCGTTCCTGCGATTCGGAGAGCATGATTTCGTAGCTGCTCATGTTCGGCGCGCGCTGGGGCACCTTGTCCAATTCGATCTCAATGCCGGTGCCGGCGCGGGCGGCGGTTTCGCAGGTGGAGCAGGTGAGGCCGGCCGCGCCCATGTCCTGCATGCCGGCGACGACGCCGGTGGCGAGCAGTTCAAGACAGGCCTCGCACACGAGTTTTTCCATGAAGGGATCGCCCACCTGGACCGCGCCGCGCTGCTGCTCGGAGGATTCCTCGGTGAGGTCCTGCGAGGCAAAGGCCGCGCCGGCCAGGCCGTCGCGACCGGTGGCCGGGCCGACATAAAACACGGGGTTGCCCACGCCTTTGGCCGCGCCGCGGGTGATCTGCTCGTGGCGCAGCACGCCCAGGCAGAACGCGTTGACGAGGGGGTTGCCTTGATAGGTCGGGTCGAAATAAACCTCGCCGGCCACGGTGGGAATGCCGAAGCAATTGCCGTAATGGGCGATGCCGCTGACGACGCCGGCGAACAGGCGGCGGTTGTTGGCGAGGGCCGGGTTTTCCCCCTCCCCCGCCTCGGTGATGGGTCCGAAGCGCAGGGAATTGACGGCGCAAACGGGGCGCGCGCCCATGGTGAAGATGTCGCGCACGATGCCGCCCACGCCGGTGGTCGCGCCCTGAAAGGGTTCGACCGCGCTGGGATGGTTGTGGGACTCGATCTTGAAGGCGATGGCGATGCCATCGCCGATATCAATGATGCCGGCGTTTTCCTCGCCCGCGCCGACCAGGATCTTGGGCGACTTGGTGGGGAAAGTCTTGAGCAGCGGGCGGGTGTTTTTATAGCTGCAATGCTCGCTCCACATCACGGAAAAGATGCCCAGTTCGGTGTGGCTGGGGGTGCGGCCCAGGATTTCTTTGGCGTGGGCGTATTCTTCCGGCGTGAGGTTGTGCTTGGCAACCAGTTCAGGAGTGATGGTGGGCTCGGTCATGGATAAATTATCGATTGGCCGCCGCGAGGCCGCCGGGAAAAACCAGCGCCTCGGCGCGGAAATTTTCCGGTCGGTGTTCAATAATGGTGCGGCGGCACATGTGCGTTTGCGTCCTGTTTGCTGGAGGACTGGGTTTTTATACCTGATTTTGATTCACACTTCCAGTCTCCGTGGTGTTTTTTCGATGTCCCGGCTGGAACGATTCTTTTGCACCACGAAACACAGTGTTCTGGCAGTTTTTGGTCGAAAAACCAACCTCCGCCTCCTGGCGCGGCCGGCAAATTGAGAACCCGCTTGTTTTTGGCGAAAACAAGGCTATGATTCTCCAACCTGAAGATGTCTGGACACCGCAAATCTTGGGAATCGTTTGAGGCTATGCGCGCTGCCGCACAGGAGGGCGACGCACAGGCCCAGTGTTATCTTGGCGTTTGTTATCAAAACGGGCAGGGGGTGGAGCAAAACCATCAGGAAGCCGTGCGCTGGTTCCGCCGGGCGGCGGACCAGAATGACCCTGTCGCCCAATGCTATCTTGGGGTTTCCTACTGGATGGGCCAGGGCGTGCCGCAGGAATTCGGGGAGGCGGCCAAATGGCTGCGGGAAGCGGCCGAACAGGCCGATCCGGCGGCCCAGTTCAACCTCGGGATGCTTTACGAAACGGGCCAGGGCGTGCCGCAAAACTACGCGGAAGCGGTGAAATGGTACCGGGAATCGGCCGAACGCGGTTATCCGGCCGCGCAATTCAACTTGGGCGTCTTTTACGAAACCGGGCAGGTGGTGCCGCAGGATTTTGCCGAGGCGGTGAAATGGTATCATGCCGCCGCCGAACAGGAACTGGCTGACGCGCAATGTAATCTTGGCTTGTGCTATCAGACCGGGCGGGGGGTGGAACAAAGCTCCGCAGCCGCCGTCAAATGGTTCATCCGGGCCGCCCGCCAGGGAAACAAGACGGCACAACATAATCTCGGCGTGCATTACGCCGCCACGGAACAGGCCGTTGAAGATGCCGCCGCTGCGGCCGGGGAAGCCCCGTCCGACACGGGCAGCCCTCCCCAGTAAGCATTGGCGAGGGTGGGGTTATTCCGAAAAATCCGATCCTTTGCCGGCGAAAGCATGCCGGGGCGTTTCCCCACCGGTGAGGATCAGCGATAAAACCGGTTATGATTTCGGAAAAATGGCCGATACGATCTTGGTTAAATGGTCTATAATAGTATAGTCTATAATAGTCTATATTGAAGGGTTCAGTTGCCGCGCAAAAACCCTTGACCGTTTTGCCGCCATTTACGCCATGTCGTGTCTGCCAGAGATTGCCCGAAGCCTCCGCCGGCTGCCAGCCGCCGGCGGGCGGCTCATGGCGTTGATGCCAAAGGCTCCCCGGCCCGGCTGCCGCCCCGCCCCGCCGATCATCAACCCGCATTTTTTCACCTCCTTTCCCCCGCCGTCCGGTCTCAACCACAGCCTGCCCGGCTGGAATTGCTGATTCACTAGAATGGAACGATTTATGTCACACCCCAACCTGCCGGCCGCCAACCGCATTCTGATCATTGATGACAATGTGACGATTCATGCGGACTTCCGGAAAATCCTGGCGCCGCCCGATACGGCGGACGCCCAGTTGCGCGACACCGAGTCCATGTTGTTTGGCCAGCCCGTCAACGATCCGCAGCTGGCGCTTCCGGTTTATCACATTGATTCCGCTTCCCAGGGGCAGGAAGGATTGCGCATGGTCGAGGCGGCCACCCGCGACGGCAAGCCTTACGCCCTCGCGTTTGTGGACGTGCGGATGCCGCCCGGCTGGGATGGCATTGAAACCGTGGATCGCATCTGGAAAAATGATCCCGAACTGCCCATCGTCATCTGCACCGCCTATTCCGACTATTCCTGGCAGGAAATGATGTCGCGGCTGGGCCACTCCAACAATCTGGTCGTGTTGCGCAAGCCGTTTGAGGCCGTGGAAGTATTGCAACTGGCGCACTCGCTGACGCGCAAATGGCTGCTGGCCCGCCAGGTGCGCGCCCATATTGAGGAACTGGACGCCCTGGTGCTGGCGCGCACCCGCAGTCTGGAGGAGACCAACGCCGCCTTGAAGTGTTCGGAGGAGCGGTTTGCCAAGGCGTTTCGCTCCAACCCGGTTCCCCTCCTGCTGCTCGACACCGAGGGACGCTGTGTGGATGTCAACGAAAGCTTCCTCGAACTGACCGGTTTTGCCCGCGCCGCCGTGGTGGGCCTGCCTGTCGGCCAGCTGAATCTGTTTGTCCGCCCCGAAACGGAACCGGAAATCCGCGCCGCCATCAAAGCCCAGCACCCGGTGGCCAACCGCCAGGTCGAACTCCACATTTGCGAGGGCAAGATCATCGCCGTCCTGATCTCAGCCGAACCGCTGGAACTCCAAAACCAGCCGCATCTCCTGTTCTCCCTGCAGGACATCACGGAACGGATCAACATCGAAAACCAGTTGCGCCAGGCCCAGAAAATGGAGGCCGTCGGCCAGATCGCCGCCGGCGTGGCCCATGATTTCAACAACATTCTCGCGGTCATTCAAGGTCACGCCGAATTGCAGTTGAGCGCGGACCACACGGATGAATCGCTGCTGGAATCCCTCCAGGAAATCGCGCAGGCGGCCAATCGCGCGGCCTCCCTCACCCGCCAGTTGCTGGCCTTCAGCCGCAAACAGATGCTCCGGCCCCGCCCCATTGACCTCCAGGATCTGCTCGGCAACCTGGGCAAAATGCTCCAGCGCATTCTGGGGGAAAACATCCGCCTCACCGTTTACTGCGCCGAACATCTCCCGCCGGTGCTGGCCGACCAGGTCAATCTGGAACAAGTCGTGATCAACCTCGCCGTCAACGCCCGCGATGCCATGCCTCAGGGCGGTCCGCTCACCATCTCCGCCGAACCCGTCACCACGGATGCCTTCCACCGGGAAGGCCACCCCGATGCCCTCGTGGGCAACTTCGTGCAAATGAGCGTGGCGGATCAGGGCGTGGGCATGGATCAAACCGTGCGCCGGAAAATTTTTGAACCCTTTTTCACCACCAAAGCCGTCGGCAAGGGCACCGGCATGGGGCTCGCCACCGTCTATGGCATTGTCAAACAGCACCGCGGCTGGATTGAAGTGGAATCCCAGCCCGGCGTGGGCACCGTGTTCAAGGTCTTCCTGCCGGTGGCGCACGAACAGGTGCTCAAACCGGTCGAAGCCGACACCTCCCTGCTCCACCGGATGGTCAAACCGCACACCATCCTGATTGTCGAAGACGAAACCTCCCTGCGCAACATGGCCGAAAAAATCCTGACCCGGCTGGGGTACCAAGTCATCACCGTTCCCGATGGCGTGGAAGCCTTGAAACGCTGGCCGGAGTTGCGGGGGAAAGTCGACCTGTTGTTTACCGACATGATGATGCCCGGCGGCGTCACCGGGCGCGAACTCGGCGAAAAGCTGCTCCAAGACCAGCCCGGGCTGCGCATCATTTATTCCACCGGTTACACCGTCGACTTCACCAATCCCGGCCTGACCCTGGTGGAAGGCGTTAATTTCCTCTATAAACCCTACGATGCCTCCACCCTCACCCGCACCATCGGCAAGGCGCTGGACAAAAAGCCTTGAGATGATGCGTGATCCGTGATGCGTGATCCGTGATGCGTGATCCGTGATGCGTGATCCGTGATGCGTGATCCGTGATGCGTGATCCGTGATGCGTGATCCGTGATGCGTGATCCGTGATGCGTGACCGTTTTTCGGGTATGGGTGGGGTTTGGGGTTCCATCCCCCGTTTTCGCAGTCCGCAGGCGGCAAAATTCTGGTGCCAAGCCAAACCGCAGGCTCGTCAAGCGGCGCCTCCATCGTATATCGTCAAATGTAAATGAAAAATGTAGTGTTATTAGGCTCCACCGGGTCCATCGGCACCAGCACAGTCAAGGTGGCCGGGGATTTGCCGGACCGGATCCGGCTGATCGGCCTGGCGGCGGGCGGCAATGCCACCCTGTTGCTGGAACAGACCCGCCGGCACCGGCCCAGGATCATTTCCATCAATGACCCCGCCAAAGCCGGGGAACTGCAAAATGCGCTCGGCGCAGAGTGCGAAGTGTGTGCGGGCAACGAAGGCTTGCTCAAGCTCGCCACCCTCCCGGAAGCCGATATCGTCCTGATTGCCATCGTCGG
>Ga0302274_10006004_pt1 | contig 10165 bp, 7 predicted proteins | sample III_Bog_N2_1_FD_198755 | JGI IMG/M metagenome (GOLD analysis project Ga0302274, IMG submission 198755) | Peat permafrost microbial communities from Stordalen Mire near Abisko, Sweden - III_Bog_N2_1 | ecosystem: Environmental > Terrestrial > Soil > Wetlands > Peat | place: Sweden: Abisko...
ACCGGTGCTTCCCGAAGTGTCCACTTAAAATAAGTGGACACTTCGCAAATCAGTCCTTACCTCAAATACACGACCCCGCGATTGGTCAACAGGGGCAGACCACCCGCTTACGGTTACGCTGTTATTGGAGCCATTGTAGGTTTGGGTCAGCGTCTGCAGGTTGTCGCCAGCGTCGTACTGCGAGTAGGAGTCGCTGGTACCGTCACCGTAGGAAATGCTGTGCGCACGAGAGAGCGCGTCCCAGCTGTACTGCGCCAGCAGCTTGTTGGTGCCGCCTTCGTTGACAGTCTGCATCTGATTCATTGCGTCGTACTTGTAGATAACCGAATAGGAGCCCGTGCCGCTGGTTCCCGCCGGCCAGACAACCTCGGTCTGGTTGCCGACTCCATCGTACGCCACCTGCGTGTTGCGGCCAAGTTGATCCGTGAAGCTCGTGGCCTGTCCCGCCGTGTCGTAGCCGATTTCGTATGGCGTCGAGTTGGAGCCGTCCGAAGCCTGAACTGAAGCCCTGCTTATCGCGATAGAGCCGCGATTAACGGAGCACAGCTTCTCAACGCTCATGGCGATTGAGGGGGTTGATGACCGGGCCACCTGCCATTACACGGTGTTCAATTTGATTACGTACTTGACCCATCCACCTAATTGTTGGATCTGCCGAGAGGGCCGCGTTCTGTGGGCCCGACAGACTCAGATTTATCTTCTTCGAGATGGATATGATGTACAAATCATATTCGGATCCATCCAAGGCAATTCCGTTATCTCCGATTAATGTTGTTTGGCGCGGTCGATCATTCTCAAGAAGCTTACCAAGCATTGAAGAGCGTGCGACAGCGAAGGAATCGTGATGCAGAACAATGGAGCTAGCAAGATGCTCGGCATCCCAAAGTGGATGCTCAACAACCAATCTGCCAAGCTGGTCCCAAATAGTCTTGGATGTTGGTGGTAGATTCCACACCTCTAAATCAAGTTTGTCACCTTTACCTTCGCGTATTAAAATCTGCATTTCTCCGGAATCGCACATCATGTATCTCAGCTGCACCTTGGTCGTCACACCAGTAGGGTCATATTCAAAGAGCCGATTTACCACTGCTTCGTAGAGTTTGATGTTTCCGAAGGTATATGTCTCCTGGGATGAAATAGGAATGGCCAATGCAAAAAGGCCAGTAAGGACTAGGATTGTGGTCATGTTCTTCATTGTCATTTCCTCATTTGCAGGGGTTCAACCATGATGTGTCCGGACGCAGCATCTGCGGCGGGTTCGGTGAATTGGCATTAGCCAGCCATAGCCCTCGATTGCTTAATACATAAAATGGAAGGCCAGAACTGTTCGAGTATGCGATGTCTTTACCTGAAGGAGATGCTTTTCTCTCATTCGGATGCGTGTGGATAAGACCAATAGCTCCAGGTGGAATTGCTAATTTTGTTGCCGTATTGCTTTCATTAGTCCATGGTCCAGGGGTAAAAATCGGAGATAAATAAGAACCTGTTATCCATACAGTCGCTTCTCCTGGAATAGAGCCATTCTTTGCCCTCATCCATGCTTGGTTTGAGGCTTTTATGAACTCCGCATTGCAGTAGAAAGGACACACCGTCGCAGTCGCCGAAACGGTGATCTGCGGAACGCCGAGAACTGCCATAAACGGGGTAGCGACTGATAAAGACAGCGTAACTGTATACCCTCCACCGTCTGGCGACTGCCCCGTCGAATCCGTTAGATTGATCGGATCGTTTCCGGCGTAGGCGTAGAGGTTAAATCCACCGCCGAACCCGGAGGGATCGCTCTGTAAGAACCGTCCCAGCGTCGGCGAGTAGGATCGCGCGGGCATGTAGTAGAGGCCGGTCTCGCTGTTGGGCCTTCAACGACTCCGGCCACGCATTCCACACTACGCTGGTCGTATCCCCAACACCATTCAGGTACTTAAACGGCTGCGGACCCTGATGCAAGGTGCTTCCAACAAGTCGGAAGCCCAGACGCGAGTTTTCGGCTAACCACGGGCAGGCGGCTAAGGGAAAAACCTCTTGGATTTTGCTTCGTGCAAGCACGAGATGATTGTAGCGCCCGCCCCTCCCGCCGCCAGGATCGAACGCGAACAGCGCCCTGCCTTCCCCCGCCGCGGTCTCCTCCCCCCTGGACCCCCCTCTTCCGGGCACCCCCTTGTCTATCGAATCCCCATGGGCGGAGAGACCCCTCTCCCGCGCCGTAGATTGGGCGCACACGGTGCGCGGACGGCGCTCCTGTAGGGGGAACATCAGCGAACCACGGGCCCCGGTTCGGCTTCGCTGCGCTTCTTTTTCGGTGGAGCGATCCTGGCAACGTGCGGGCCGGGCGCGGCCTGACGGCGAGGTTTTTCCCTTAGCCGCCCGCCCGTAAAACACCCGCTTTTAGCCGCTAAAAACAGCAGCTAAAAGAAGAAGATTCTGCCCGCTATTCGTGATCCTCATCGGCCTCGGCATCGAGAGTGGAGAACAGTTCATCGGCAACGGCGGGATCGGCCAGCGGAAGCGCCGTCTCCGGGCTGTGTTTGAGCGCCGCTGCCGGATGGGTTGCCGAGTGGATTTGCTTGAGCAACCGGATGGAGACCTGGGTATAGATTTGCGTCGTGTCCAGACGGGCATGGCCCAGCATCTCCTGGATGAAGCGGATGTCGGCTCCGCCTTCGAGCATCAGCGTGGCCATCGTGTGGCGGAAGAGATGGCAAGCTCCGGCCTTGCCGACCTTGGCTTTGAGCACATAGGAACGCACCGTCATGGTCATCATGTCGCGGCCGATGTCTTCGCCGTTGTGCGCAAGGAACAGCGTGCCCGTGTCCGGCTCGATGGCAAGCTGGGGCCGCGCCTCCCGGATGTACTTCTGCAACCACGCGACGGCCCGGTCGCCGATGGGAACGAAGCGGTCTTTCTTGCCCTTGCCCTGGCGGATCAGGAACGTTCCCCGGTCAAGGTCCAGGTCGTAGAGTTTCAGGTTGATGACCTCCATGCGGCGTATTCCAGTCGAGTACAGCATCTCCAGGATGGCGCGGTCCCTGAGTCCGATTGGCTCCCGGATGTCCGGCTGGGCGATGACCTGCTCGGCCTCCTGCGCGGTAAGCACGTTGCGCGGCAACCGGTGCGGCAAGCGCGGAAGCTCAAGCTCCGAAGCCGGGTTATGCAGGATGTGATTCTGCCGCGTCATCCATCGGAACCACTGGCGCAACGCGATCAGCCGCGCATTCTGGCTGCGGAAGGTCAGCGGCTCCCCGTTGCGCTTGCGCTGATGAAAGAGATGCCGTTGATAGCGTTCGAGCACAGGCCGCGTAATCTCGGTCGGCTCGGTCAAGCCGCGCTCGGCACACCACAGGAGGAAATAGCGCACGTGCATTTGCTGGTTGCGGATGGTGTTCTCGGAGTAATCGCGCACCCGCAGCGCGTTGACGTGCTCTTCCAGCAAGCCCGCCAACGGCGTCAGCGGCAGAGAGCCTTCCAGCTTCGATTTCCGTTTTACTTTGGCCATTACCTGCCGCCCTTCCTGCTGCCGTTGTTACGATGCAGCGCGGCTACGATGGCCTCGTCTTCCGTCTCTTCCCCAACAGTGTTTTTCTGCTCATTTTCATAAAAATGGCCTTTAACCCCGATGGATACTGGCGATTCATCACCCCGCGCACCCCCCGCTACCCCGCCGTTTTGCCCCCGCTTTGACCCCGCGTTCCCGCCCTCCAGCACCGCGAACTTGTCTTTTACCCCCGCGAAGTTGCCGTCGTACTTGTAGCCGCCCAGCTTCTCCACGTCTATCAGCCCCGCCATTACCGGCTTGCAGCCGTCGCCCTCGACAGCGAAGGCAAGCTCGTAAACGAAGCTCTGGCCGCGCCCGCCGCGATGGGCAAGCAGATATTCCAGTTCCTCCAGCCGCCCCAGATGCAAGCGCAGCTGCGTGTCGCCCCAGCCGGTGACGGCCCGCACCTCGCGGCGAGAGAAGCGATAGTCGGCCCGCTCGATTCGCTGTTGCTTGCACTCCGCCGTGACCATCGCGTCAACCAACAGCAACAGCCGCCGCGTCTGCGGCGGCAACTCATCGAGCGAACGGCCCAGAACCTCCGCCGTCAGCCGATTGGCAACGGCGATGTCATCGAGCGCGACTTCGATGTACTCGATGGTCCGGCCATTGTGCTGCACCGTCTGCCGGGGGCGCTGCCATTGATGCAACAGCGCGATAGTGCGGATGAGCGTCAGATACTTGGTGTGGTCGCGCCTGGTCCGCGTCTGGCCGTCCAAGAACGTCAAGCCTGGCGCGTAGGGATTCACAACGGAGACGGGCTTCAAGAGCCGTTGCGCATTGCGATGCAAGCGCAGCAACTCGTCGCGGTCCTTGCGGCGCAACAGCCCTTCGATGGTCTGCGATTCGCGCTGTATTCGGTGGATGGCCTGGGTCTGCGCCCGCTCCTCGTTCACTGTGAGAACCAAGCAGCGGTTCAACAGTTCCTCGTCGATGTCGATAGCCGTGGTGGTCAGGAAGATCATCACCGGCCCTTTCACGCGGTACTGATGCGTGAGCAAGCGGCCCGTCGCCGGGTCTTTACCGGTGCTGGCGATGGTCAACTCGCCTTCGCTCTGCAACAGCTTCAACGCATACGAAGCCCGCTGCGCTCCGGCCTCTTCCACGATGGCAAGAACCTTGTGCTGCAAGTCGCTCTCGCCCATGTAGAAGAGTGACTGGCCCGTCATGGCGGAGTATTGAACGCGCTGCTCTTCCGGCACGAAGGCCAGGACAGCATCCATCAGCGAACTCTTGCCCGCCGCCGAACTCGATTGCACGATCACCGCCAGAGGCGCGTCCAAGTGCCGCGAGACCGCGCCCAGATAGCCGACGAGTTTATTGGTCTCTTCGCCCACGACTCCACAGCGGGCGAAGTCCTCGACGATGCGGTCGAGCAAGCGCGGATCGCGCAACAGCGCCAGCGCCTCGGCCCGCTCGTCCTCGGTCAGCTTGATTTCCGGCTCCTTCGGCGCAAGCGCCGCCTTGATCTGCTCGTCCTGCATCTCTTCCAGCTTCATCAGCACATGGCCCAGGTCGCGCCGGATTACTTCTTCCTTGATGCCCAGTTCCTCCGCTGCCTGCTTTGTGAAGCTGCTGCGCTGCCGCGCTGCGTAAAGATCGAACGTGTCCACATGGAAGGCCGATTCCCCGCGCGGCGTCGTGCCCGACACAAGCACGTTGATCTTCAACAGTTCATAGCTCATGTTCTTGGCCAGACCGCGCACACGATAGCGGCGGTCGCCCTGCATGAGGAAGATGTCTTCGCCGCGCATCTCGACCGGAACGTCGATGACCGGCGCGGGCGCTGCCGCTGGCTCTGTCGGCGCAACCGGCCCCGCTTCGGCGGCTAAAGAAAAAACCTCTTTTGTTGGCGCGGCAACGGCGGGCGCGACGGGCGTCGGCATTGTCGCCGCGATTGGATCTGGCTCCGGCAACTCCGCCATGATCTTTTTTTCTTTAGCCGCTGTTTTTGCTTCTGCTGGCTCTGGCTCGATGATTGGCCCAAGATCGATTCCCGCCACGATCATCGGCGCCGCCGCCCGCTGGCCCTTGCCCAGCCATTCTGCCTTGTTTACAAGCACACTCAGGCTCTTCGATGCGGGCGTCACCTTCCGCGCGTATTCGTTGGCGTCCATGCCCTTCGGGAACTGCACTCGGAAGCATTCGATGCCCATCTCGATCAACTCCGGGGCCAGCGCCGCCGCTGCCTTGTCGCCCGCCTCGTCGCGGTCGTAGGCGATGTAAACCCGCTCTGTGCCGTGTTTCTCGAAGGCCCGCCGATGATCGTCCGTGAAGCCGTTCACCCCGTAGCTGGCCGTCACCTGCCGGATGCCCGCAACCCAGAACGTAAGCGCGTCGATCAACGCCTCGCACAGGATGACTTCTTTCGACGCGGCCAGCGCCTCTTCGTTCCACACGCCCCGATGCTGGCCTTTCAGATACAGATGGTCCGGCGTTCCCTCGCGCAGATTCGCCGTGATCTTCCGCCCGTACATCTCGACCACCGCGCCCGTGCTGTCGAAGATGGGAACGACGATGGAACCATTGAAGTGCTCGTGTCCGCTCTTCCGGTAGATGCCCAACTCCTGCAAGCGCCCGCGCATCTCCGCGCCGGCGGCGCGGTTCTTTGCCGGCAGGCGATAACCCAGCGTCCGGTTGGCGAAGCCAAGCCGGAAGCGGTCGATGATCTCGGAAGATTTCAACCCCCGCGACTCCAGATATTTCATTGCCTCCGGCGACTGCTTCAACGCTTCGTTGTAGTAGCCCGTCACCTGCAACAACAGCGCCCGGTCGTCCGCATCCCGTGCCACGGGCGGCGGAAGTTTCCGCACCGTGCTCTGCTTCACCGGCTGCACCGGAGCGGCGGCTAAAGGAAAATGGTCTTCTTTCAGCAACTCGACCGCATGGCGGAAGCTCACGCCCTGCGCCTTCATTACCCAGTCGATGGCCGTTCCGCCCGCGTTGCAAGCCCCCAGGCAGTGCCAGAGATTTTTCACCGGAGTGATGACCAGCGACGGGTTGCGGTCGTCGTGGAACGGGCACAGCCCCACGAGGTCGGCACCGTGCCGCGTCAGCTTGATCCCCCGCGCCTCCGCCAACCGCTGCACAGAGATTTCTTTCTTTAGCCGCTCGACTTCGGATTCTGGGATTCGTGCCATTTTCTGCCCTCCGCTGAAAAACCTGTCAAGAAAAACATCTGTTCCTTTGTAGATAACAGATGTGATAGTTTAAGGTCAACACTTGAGTTGGGGGTTTCAGATGCTCGCTTACGCTAGTCTCGTGCCGATCAACCACAACTGGACCGTGAACTTCCCTGAGCATCTAGCCGCCCTGCGCAAGCAAAAGGGCATGACACAACAGCAACTCGCCGAGAAGATCGGCGTCCATGTCGTTCAACTGCGCCGCTATGAGGCAGGGACTTCCCAGCCCACGCTTGATGTGGTCCGCTGCATGGCCGTGGCTCTTGGAATCAGTGCAGATGCGTTACTTTTCGATAAGGATGAGCGCGGGCCGGATGCCTCTCTCAAGCTCCAGTTTGAGGCCGTCTCCCGCTTCGACCCGGAGACCAAAAAGGTCGTCCAGCAAGTCCTCGATTCGATGATTCTCCAGCAGGAAGCTCGCCGCTGGTCCGCCGGTCGATAGCGCCTCCGAACACGGCTCGAACGGAAGCCGGACAACACCGAACGGCGTTCGATTTCCGCTCGATCTCCGTTCGACTCCGGGCCGCAACGCGGCCCCGCTAAGCCGTCAGGCTTAGGGATGGTGTCTTGACTCCAACACGCCGCCGGATGCGCCACGGAAGCCCGCTACCGCCCCGGCGCTGCGCGCTTCATTGCCGGACTTCACCGCGCCGCCGATGGCCGGGAGTAGTCGCCCTGGTCATGTGGAACATGAAAAGAAGACATTCTTTTCATAGCTGCAAAACACCCGCAGCGGAGGCATCAGTCAAGGCCGCGCCAGCGCCGCCGCAGCGGGCGGAGCGTAGCGGAGAGCCTTTACGGATGACGGAGCGGAGGGTACGGCGCGTGAGCGCGAAAAAGCCCGACTAGCCACGACTTTCAACGAAAAACCACGACTAAAGACGATTCGCCGCGATGAGGCTTTTTGAGCCCCCTGCGTGATCTTGTTAGCCGTTTTCCGCCCTCGCTCCCCGCGCCGGATGGTGACGCACATGGCCTCCGTTAAAGTACACACGTGCGTCAAGAGAACTCGCTCGAAAACAACGGGATACAAGAGCAAAACCCCTCAAGTGCGTCTGCGCTTTATGTTCCACTACTGCATTTCACCCCAACAGACAGCCAACCAGCCCCGCGCCTTTTTACCGGCGCTGTGACTCCTGAGCCAGTTCCAACGCTGCCGGGGCCTTGCGCTTCTTCGCCTCCGCAACGATGCCGTCGAAGGTCTTCTCGGTCATCGGCTGACCAATCGCCACGGGCTTCAAAAGATTGATGAGCAGCAGCCGGACGCCAGCGATCTCCGTCAGTTCCGCGCTCGGCTGGACGCCTCCGGCTTCCCGCGCTTGTTCATCCAAGATCAGCCCGCGAATCAGCTCGCCTTGCGTCTGGTTGCGCTTCAACGCCAGAGCCTCGAAGGCCCGCAGCTCGCCCTCGTTCAGCTTCGTCCCAACGTGATTCACGCGGTAGGTCGCCCGCTTCGCCGCCTCTGCCGCAAGATTTGCTTCGTCAAGGATCGTCAACGCTTCACACCCCTTTGGAGCCTGATTTCCGCAAGGTTCCCTGGGTTTCCCCTCGGAACCCCACGCGCCCTAACTCATAGACGCCGCTCACACAGATTCAGGGTGGCCCCAGGGTTCCTTGCATCACCCTTCGAGGGATGGAGTGTCATAAATACCCCCCATGCAAAGCATGGACTCCCATTCGGCTAATCATTGCGCATCCGCACTCCCGCCGATGCGCGATTGATTGCGATGGCGATTGCACTTCGATTCGCGCAGGGATGTGCGCTTCGATGAGCGGCGGAGGTGCCGTGTCCCCCTACCCTCCCGATGCCGTAGGCAGCGCGGTTCTTCAGCGGGTACGCCACGGCTGCTGGAGATCGCCCACAGACGCGGTACAGGCCAGCCGTCAGTGGGCCAGCTTCTCCACCGCCCAAGCATAGACGGGCGGGACGTTCGCGAACTTCTTCGTGAGCTTCTGGGTAGCGATGTCGAGGAGGTAGAGGTCCATCGTGCTCTTGTCCTCATCGCGGACTTTGTTTAGGAGGACGTCCTTGGAATCAGGGGACCAAACGGGAGATACCTTCAGCGAGTCGTCCCGTTGGAGGGTCAGAAGAACTCTCTGTCCCGTACCATCAGGATGCACCACACTGACACGATCCGCGTTCGTGGCATACCAGCCTTTCTTTACGTCATCTCGACCCGGCGAGTAGTCGTAAAACGCAATCCACTCTCCCGAGGGCGACCACGAAGGCGACATGCCATCGGCGATCTTCGAGACTGTTCCGGCTGCAAAATTCAGAACGTAAATGGCCCGAAGTGACGGAATCGCCTTCCCATCCGCCGATCTCGCAACTTCCCTGTCGAAGACGATCTCGCGGCCATCTGGGGACCAACTGAGGTCCGGGCCTGCGTTGTCCGACGACTCGGGTCCCGCTGTTATCGCTCCAGTGTGCAAGTCGAGGATGCGCAGATGCGAAGGAGCGCCAGCTACTTTCCGCGTAATGCACGCTAGTTTGGTTCCATCGGGAGAGATCGCAACGGAGCCATCGTAGACATCGAGGTCCTTGTAATCTGCCCACCTTTGGTCCGCCATCGAATAGGTGCTCACAGTGAGCTTCGGCCTTGACCTAAGTGAAGAAGCAGCATTGGCGTCGGCACGAGCGGAAGCGATAAGGTGCCCGTCGGCTGACATGCTCGGTGTCACATACCAGTCGCCACCTCCTGTCTGCAACTTCGATGTCGTGTCACCGGTCGTGACCACGAGATTATAAGGCGGATACCCCATCAACAAGGTTGCCCCTGGCAACCGCGCAAGATTGTCCATCTTTGCCTCCACTGATGCGATGGACCACGGAAGATTCAACGCGACGAACATCAAAACTACAACACCCCATTTTTTCATCACTCACCTCCGGTATTCTTTCGGCACGGGTAATCCAGGATCATGGGTCTAGTACCAGTCATCGGGCCTTCGCGCGTAACCGGGAGTGATGGACGGCGCAGCGGGTACTGGAATCCCTCCGCCAGGCGCACCGCTCAGCATGTTGTAGACGTACGAATTGCTGTTGTGGAAGACGAGGTTGTAGCCTTCTTGGCCACCCGTGCAGACCGGACATGGATGGTTTTCGAAATATTCTGACCGATTGATCAGAGCCGATGCCTGCGCCTCAGTCGCGTACACAGTGTGCTCTTTTCCGACCGATTGCCTCGCGGTTCCGTAAGTGTCTCGAACCTGCTGATTGTGGCTGCCGCCCGGATCGCCTAGCACTTCAAACTGATGTGTGGCTCCATCGTCCCCGGCCAATCGGTAGTAGCTGTGATACGCCTTATGAAAGGTAAATAGTTCACTGAAAAATTGCGCCCATTTGTTCTGAATCGGACGCTGTCCAACAACAACCGGAACCGTTCCGGCCCCACTCTGCTGTTGGGCCTTCAACGACTCCGGCCACGCATTCCACACTACGCTGGTCGTATCC
>Ga0302274_10006010_pt1 | contig 10161 bp, 5 predicted proteins | sample III_Bog_N2_1_FD_198755 | JGI IMG/M metagenome (GOLD analysis project Ga0302274, IMG submission 198755) | Peat permafrost microbial communities from Stordalen Mire near Abisko, Sweden - III_Bog_N2_1 | ecosystem: Environmental > Terrestrial > Soil > Wetlands > Peat | place: Sweden: Abisko...
ATAGCTTTTTGGGGGGACCGTGACCGCAGGGCATGGGGGAGCCAAAACAGCGTCATTGACGGCAAGCGGCGGCAGCTAAAGTGCCATCCGCCCGCCGTTCATTGGGTCACAGAAAAGAGGCCATTTTAAACACAGCAATCAACGGCAAGAACAAGGAGCTATGACTATCGCTCTGATGCCGTCCGAGCGGTCCTGAACTGCGCTGGTTCTCGCGGGATGCTATACACCTGTAGCGTCAACGACCACGGCAAACGGAACATCCAGCGCCTTGAAGTGTTGCTGCCCACAGCGTACCTTGTCCGCTTCAGTCGTCCTCAATTTCAAGAAGTCTTTCGTGCTCTTCGTCTCTCTCACGAGGTACAGAGTTTCGTCATCATGCTTCACAATTGCCCAGTCAGGGTTATATTTGCCAACAGGGGTGTCAATCTCGAAACCTCCAGGCAGCTTGAGAAACAGCCTAATGTCCTTACGTTCATTCAGTCGCTCAGCAAATTTCCGCTCTATGTCGGACTCATAGACAACATACTCGTAAACGGAGTTCTGCACCTGAACTGCGCTCAGATAGTTGATGAGTTCTTCCTGTTTGAATAGCTCCATCTGCCATTCAAAATCAGGATCAGCGTTGGAGATTCGTTCATACTTGATGCCGTCCACAATAAGCCGATGCAGTTCCGCCTTGAGGGTTGCGGCAACTGCATCCATAAACCGCTGAGGATTAAAAAAGAATTCCGGCAGGCGGCCAGAGCTCTTGAGAATTCTTACCAGTGTGGAACGGGTCAATTCTGTCTGGCTTTGCAGGTATCCCAGCAGGTCTGGCAGCGCCCCATGATACGCGATCCGCTCCGTGCTTTCTGCGCGGGCTTCAGCCTTAACACCGGCTTTCGTTACCTGCAATTCAGCTGTTGCGAAGTGCACTTCGATCTGCTCAATCTTTGGCATCTTGCGCAATGCCGCAACGGAGAGCGTCACGAGTTCATCAGTGCCGAACTCGACCTTGTAAGTAGTCCGCGGTTTAATTCGCTTCCAGAGTTCCTGGAATTCCGGGCTGGCAACAACCTCTTTCCGCAGCACATTCCTGCGCTCATCCTGCTCCTTTTTAATATGCCGTTCCAGTTGGTAAGAAGCCAAGACATCAATCACCGCCGCTTCGTGTTCCTGGTACTCCTCCGGCAAATTCAAGGTGAAGCCTGACCGTTTATGGTCAAAGCTCGGCTGAATTCTGCCATCATCAGCAAGGAACCCTCTCTGGATCAGTACATCCCAGATCGCCTTGGATTCATCCTTGCCAAGCGGCTTCTCTTGCTCATCCACGACTGTCGCAATCTTTGCAAAAGCCTGTATCGGAACCTTTCCAAAAGTTACGCCACAGTCATCCTCGTACTCCTCTTGCAGAGCACGGGCAAAATCCTCATAGCTCTCGTTCGCCACGACGTACAGCTTGTTCACTGCATCATCAAAGATGCGTTGCCCATCCTGATTCACAGGTAAACGCAAACCGCGCCCAATCTCTTGCCGCTTTTTCGTCACGCTCTGGGTTTCGTTGAGCGTGCAAATCTGGAAGACGTTTGGATTATCCCAGCCTTCGCGCAAGGCAGAGTGGCTGAACAAAAAGCGCAGTGGCTCATTCAACGAAAGCAACTGCTCCTTGTCTTTCATAATCAGGTTGTAGGTGTCGTCATCTGCCTGAGTTGATCCACTCGTATCCTTGAAAACGTGCTTCTTGTCCTCAGAGAAATACCCTTTGTGGATCTGATCCGGCGGCAACTTCAGCCACTCCAGTGATTTGTACTTCGGTTCAGCGGCCAGTTCAGCCAGCGCCTTTTCAAAGGCAACGGCAAACTTTCCCTTTACCGCTGTATTGCCGTCATAGCTGCGATAGTTTGCAACACGGTCAATGAAGAAAAGACTCAGAACCTTCAGCCCAAGCGACCGGACCTGAAGTTCCTTGTCCAGATGCTTCTTTACTGTCTTGCGGATCTGAGACTGCCAGATCTCATCGCGAACGCCGCCCTGCTCTTGGCCAAGCCCCAGCACTATCCCGCTATTGAAGCGGACAAATTCGGCTCCGGGCGTGGCGTCTATCTCACTCACGATGTAGCCGTCCTTGTACGCAGCCCGGCCTTCGCTCAAAACATACAGGTCGCTGTTGTTCTTGACGGTGAGGGATTTTTCCTTTGGACCTTTCGGAGTTTGTACCTGAAAGCGCAGCTTCGCCTTGATGCCGTTCTTGTATTCGATCTTTTCCACGCGCAAATACGCATTGTTCTGGCTGCCTGGCGTCGTGGCGCTGTCAACCACGATTTGTTTTACCAGTCGCAACTCATACGCACGGATCGGGTCCAAACGATACACAAGGTTGTAGAGACTTCGATGTGTTGCCGAGTATCGCAATGTACATAACGGATTGAGAGCCTTGATCGCTTCCTGGGACTTCGGTGTGCTGTCGATGCTCTGTGGCTCATCCAGAATCACGATTGGATTGGTCGCCTGCACAAACTCAATCGGCTGCCGTCCACTGAGTTTGTCGATCTCCTTGTAGATCACATTGGACTTCCGCTCATCCTCGCTGTCCGAGAAGTTTTTGCGGAAGGCGTCAATGTTGATGATGAGAATCTCAACGTTGTTGCTGGTGGCAAACGGCCGCAATCGTTCCGGGCGCTTGCCATCGTAGACAAATGACTGCGGCTCCAGGTTGTAAAGAGCTTTGAAGTGCTCTTTGGTGATCTCAATATTCTTCAGGACGCCTTCACGAATGGCAACGCTCGGCACGACGATGATGAACTTGCGAAAGCCATACCGCGTAGCCAGCTCATAAATCGTGCGCAGATATACATAGGTTTTGCCTGTGCCGGTCTCCATCTCCACGGAAAAATGTGGGCATAGCCTTCCTGCGATTTCCCATGCTCCAAGCGGGTCGTTCCCTGCAACCTCAATTTCGTTGCGCTCCTGGATGGCGCGGGTGTTCTTCCGCAAGGTGTCATCACTCAGCAACAATTGATTTCCAACTCCAACCTCTGTCTGCACCTGCCCAGCGAATAATCCGCTATCGCCTTGCTGGTACACGACGGAGTATTCCGGCTGCTGCAACGGCTGCCCGTCGAAAAGGTCCATCACTGCGGCCACGGCATCGAGTTGGTACTGCTGCTGCGCATCAAACTGAATCTTCATTGCTTACGCTTCCCACTTTGCTTCTGTCTCACTGAACTATCCGGAGTTTCCGGATGGTTGCCTTCAAGCCCGCAATCGAACTATTCGAAAATATCGAATAGTTCGATTGGACTCAGATGGTCTGAAACTTGGTTACGCCTTTGGACTTCATAATGAGCACGGCGTTGGTCTTCAACTGGTCATTGCCTGCGAAGCCTTCGTCCAGACAGACCACATGGTTTGGCTTGCGCTCGGCAATGGCTTTGATCATCTCGTGCATCAGTTGCCGCTCCAGGCAGATCAGCATTCCATAGCCGGTCACGCTGTAGACCGTTTTTCCTTCCACCGTCAGCGTTTCAATCGGCGTGGTCGGCGGGAATCCAGTCTTGAGCAGAATCTCGTAGAGCAAGTCTTCGCTGGTGCGTTCCTGCTGAATATGATTGATCTGCAATTCAAGCTGCTTGGCAAGCGCATCGGGGGTAGTGGTTTCCGTCGCGGCATTCCATATTTTGAAATTGGAAGTTGCCAGTTTCAGAACACGGAAACCTTCCTTGGGGTGATTGCCGAGGTCGAGCTTGCCCTCCGCTTCTTTTTCATGACGTTGAATCACGCGGCGGACACGCTCTTTCGTGATGTCTGCGATGGTCTTGAAGTCCTCGCGGCCTGTCGGTTCTGGAAGCTGTACGAGGATAAATTTCCGCGCTACTCCATCATTTATACTTGCAGCCAACACACCCTGGCCTGTTGATCCACTTCCTGCAAAGAAATCAAGCACTATATCGCCCTCTTCACCAGTGCCTTGCTTGACTAAGCTCTCGATCAGAGTTGAAGGCTTCGCAAAATCAAATATATCTTCGCCGAAAAGATCCCTAATTTCCGAAGTTCCATCAGCGGTAAAAACATCGTCAATAATGCTTGGAAAAGCGACAAACTCATTTTGCAAGTCATTGCGATATTTCTTCTCACGAGGTCGGCCGTCTAGCTTCGTCGGAAACAAGATGCAATCAGAGTCTATAAGTTGTTGCATTCGGTCAGAGGCGTATCTCCATCCAGTATCTTCTGGTGGCGAAAAGGTTCTACCTGACTTGCTATCTGTGATTGAGTAATGGAGATTTGGCCTCTGCTTTTTCGAGGCTAAACCAAGAATGCTGCGGCTCATCCAAAGACCTCTTGGGTCGTCGTCCGGGTTCCCAAATTTTGATTCATCGCGCTCAATTCCACGCAGTCCGCTTTGCTCGGAACGAGAATATGCGATGACGTATTCATGATCGGTAGAAATCCCCGTCTTGGCTCTCGAATCTGGAAACTTTCGGCTCTTCCAAACGAATTGTGCTGAAAAATTTTCTTCGCCGAAAATTTCATTCATAAGAATCCGTAGATTTGTAACCTCATGATCGCTGATACTCACAAGAATCAAACCATCCGACTTCAAGAGACTGAAAGCCAAGTAAAGCCTCGGATACATCATATTCATCCATCGAGAATGGAAACGACCATCGGAATCGGTATTGTTTGAAAACTTGCGCCCTTCACTGTCAACCTGCCCGGTGTACTCCAGGTAGGTCTGCAAATTCTCCGAGTAGTTATCTGGATAGATGAAGTCATTGCCGGTGTTGTAGGGCGGGTCAATGTAGATCATCTTGATCTTGCCCTGGTACGACTTCTGCAAGAGCTTGAGAACTTCCAGGTTGTCGCCTTCGATAATCAGGTTCTCCGTTTCATCGAAGTTGACGCTCTCTTCGCGGACAGGCAGCAGCGTACCAAGGCTGGGCCGCTGGATCGCCTTGAAGCAGTCGGCCTTGCCTGGCCAGTTCATGCCGTAGCGCTCCTTGCCCACATCCACAACTTCGCCCAGCGACAGCCGCAGCCGGTCAAAATCAACCTTGCCGCCTTCGGTGCGCACTTCAGGGAAGAGGCGCAGCAACTCTGCCTGCCTTTCGGCAGCTATGTCCAGCGAATTCAGATCCAGTTTTTCGGCTTCCAGATTTACCGTTTTCAAATCGTCTGTCATGCTCGGTCTCTCGTTCTCAGTTCAAGCTCCAACGGATCAGGAACAAGTCCTGTCGTTCTGCCTGTTGTTGCAATCGCTTGCTTGTCTCATCCAGCAGTGTATCTTTGCGGGCATCAATGGTGGCACATGCCTCCTTGTACGCCAGCAAAGCCTCGGTATGGCGCGCTTCTTGTTGGCGCACCCTCTGCTGCATTTGCAGTTTCTCTGGCAGATTTGGGGCCATCCGCGCCTCACGCTTGCCTGTACGGATGCCTTCTTCTAATTCTTCCACGACGGCCTTCAAGGACTTTCGTTGATCGTCTGCCCAGCGGTCGAGCTTTTCCATCTCCACATCGAACCACTTTCCGTTGGTTACGGAGAGGTGCTCGGTAATGGCCTGTTGCTCCAGATCGAGTTGCACCCGCAAATCCGCCTCGGCTACCGGCAATACTCTCTGGCGAACCGTGGCTGGCAGGTCAAAAAGCCGCTTGCAGGCATCAGACTCCATCGCCGCGCCGTTTTCCAGAATCCCTGCATAAAGCAAATGGTCTTCTGCTTCAAAGGTCTTGATGGTGAGCTTGGCGCACAAGAGCCACCCTTGCCGGCCAATCAAGTCGTCCAGGATAGCAATTCGCTTGCCGCTTCCAGTGTAGTCAAAATGGACCTCCGCCGGGGGAGTATCAGCCTGTTTGCAATGCTCAAGAATGCGCTGTGCCAGTGGATGGCCGACACGATAAGTATTCACGTCCTCTACCTTTTTACCCATGCGATAGGGGCCTGGGTTGATCGGCTCATCCGCAAAGGGGTTGCGCTGAAGCGTGAAGGCATGGCCTGTGGGTTCAAAACGCGCAAAAGGCTCAAGGAAGAATTGCGTTGTTTTCCAGAGCCATGCTTCAAAGCGATTGAGCGAGTCCGCACTGGCAATGCGTACTCGCTCGATCACTTCCTGATCGAAGTTGTTCAGTAGTTGTTCCCGCGCCTCTGTGCGCTTCTCGCCGATTTCACTTTCCAATTCCTGCTGGAGTTGGTCGAACTCGAACGAGATTTGCTGGGGAGTACGGCAACGCTGGTAAATGCCGATGATGCGCTTTTCAAAATCGACACCCGATTCAATCGCCCCCAGCACTTCATCGCTCGCGCCAAAGATGCCGTTGAACAACCTGAATTTTTCATCGAGCAACTGATATACACGCTGGTCTGCCGCATTGTTGCGGTTCAGGAAGTTGACCACGACGACATCGAACTTTTGGCCATAGCGATGGCAGCGTCCGATGCGTTGTTCAATCCTCTGTGGGTTCCATGGAAGATCGTAGTTGACTACGAGGTTGCAGAATTGCAGGTTGATGCCCTCGGCGGCGGCCTCCGTGGCAATCATGATGGCAGCTTCATCCCTGAAATAATCAACCAACGCCGCGCGCTTGTCTGCTGTTGGGGAGCCGGTAATCCGGTCTGTTCCGGTGTGGCGCTCGATCCAGTCGCGATAGATCTGCTGTGATTTTGGATCAGTATTGGAGCCGTTGAAAAGCACGACTTTACCCGCGAATTGTGTCTGCTCAAGAATCTCAAAGAGGTACTCCTGAGTCCGGCGGGATTCAGTGAAGATAAGCGCCTTCTGCTGGAGCGCTCCACTGGGCGCTGCACTGCTTTGGCCCTTTTGCGCGTTCACTGCGGCCGCAAAACCCTTGCGCAGAGCCGTGAGCAGGACTTCTCCTTTGGAGTTTTTTTGAATGCTACGGGCAAGGGCGTGGAACTCCCGCAATGTATCCATCTCCTGCTTCATTTCCTGAAGTTGCTGCGGGCTGAGTCTGGCAGTGACGGCTTGCTCTTCTTCCTCGCTCGCCTCGTCCTCTTCTGCCCACTCGTCCTCAACCTCTGGAAGCATCTCAAAGTTATCGCCTATCTCGTCTGGAGGCGTTTGAATAGGCTCGGCTGCATCACTCGCAGCCTGGAGCTTGTTGGCAAGGCCTTGCAGAGTGTCTGAGATTGCATAGGTCGAAGAGGCCAGGAGCTTGCGTAGAATCAGTGTCATGAGCTGCCGCTGGCTAGCTGGCAGAGCATACAGGGTTGGACGCTGTAGATAGTCTGAAACCAGATCGTAGAGCCGCTGCTCATCGGCGCTGGGCATAAACTCCTGCACGATGGCATAACGGGTGGTATACGGAACGTATTCGAGCACCTGCTTGCGGAGTGTGCGCTGGCAGATGGGCTGAAGGCGCTGCTTTAATTCATCAAAATCCCCACCGTTCGCGAGCCGTGTGAATTGCGAACGAAAGCTCTTCAAATCACCAAACGTGTATTCGTCAATGATGCTTACCAGACCATACAACTCCAGCAATGAATTCTGGAGCGGGGTTGCCGTGAGCAGTACCTTCTGGAAGGGCGCAACGGCCTGCTTGATCGCCTGGGCCACCTTGTTGGTCTGCTTGTAGACATTCCGCAGCCGGTGAGCTTCATCTATCACGATCAGTTCCCACCCCGTTTGCCGCACATACGGCTCTTTGGAGCGAGCAAACTGAAATGAGCAGATAACGACGGCATCCTGCTGAAATGGGTTGAGGTTGCCGCGCTTGATGGCCTCGTTGAAGGTCCGACTCTCAAGAATCACAGAGGGAAGATAAAACTTATCAGCGAGTTCCTGACTCCACTGCTTGCGCAAGTTTGCTGGACAGATGACCAGCAAACAGCGGCGGCGTTCTGCCCACCGTTGTGCAAGCAAAATGCCAGCCTCAATGGTTTTTCCGAGACCAACCTCATCGGCGAGGATTGCTCCTTTGGAGAGCGGGGAGCGAAAAGCAAAAAGGGCAGCTTCAATCTGGTGGGGATTTAAGTCCACCTGGGCATCAGATAGCGCAGACGCAAGCTTGTCCACGCTATCTGAACTGGAGCGTTTCGTCAGTTCATGCGCGTAGAGCTTCGCGTGATAAGCGGTCAGACCCATTTGATTGTATCTGTCTCCATACGTTGATTTTCGAGCACGGATCTTTGTTGAAACTTTTGTTTCCTGGCACCTCGGGCAACCGCGTCGAGGGTTGTAGCAGTTCATCCGTTCTTGAAATGATTACAAACTGTATCGCAGCGCTCGCGTATCTGCTCGGTCAGCGCTTCAGTAATAGGGTGTTCGATCCCAGTCTTGCCCAGATTCAAGAGAACCGCTTCAGCCAGTTCCGGCACTCGGCGGCGGACAAGCGGCTTGGCAAGCCCGGCGTCTTCCGCCAGTTGCTCGAAGTTTGTTTTCGTCAACCGGTCAGATGAATACTCACCACCAATCTTCATGGCCAGCTCGCGGGTCAACTCTGGGTAATAGCGTGTGCTGACGACATCGTAGAGAGGCGCAAGCCGAGTCTCGATATTTGCTGTACCCACGCCGCGATAGAGCAGCGAAAAGTTCTTGCCATGCGCGTCGTTGTTGCCGACCAGGTAATTGAAGATCACGGCATCCAGCAGACGTGCCAAGTCAAGGACCGGCGCGCTGGAAACCTCGCGCAGCAGGGCAAAACACTGCTTGAGCGACGGGCCGCCTTCCTTCTGATACTTGTTTTCTGAGACGATGCCCAATGCTTGGCAAAAGTCTTCCTGGTGCAAGCGTTCCAGCACTGGTACGCCCTCTGAATTCAGGCGGTGCGTCCGGTCATAACGCTCAACCAGCAGGTATTCAACATCTTCCACGCGTCGAATTTCCGTCTTGGCCACGGGCAGACCCACTGCCGCCGCAAGTTTCATACAGTAGGCTTCATTGAAGACAACCCCGGCAAATCGCTCGACGGCTGGCTTCAAGATGTGCGTGCTGGGCGCGCCGTCCAAAGGAAGCGAGACTGCATCCCCCTCCACGCGCACGGCGATCTTGTCTTGAGCGCCAGCCAGCGAAAGTCGTATTCCGGTTTCACCGGCCAATAGCGGACGGCGCGGCAGTTCCCGGAGAATCCCCGCCAGTTCTGGCGAGGAAAGCGCCCGGTAATGGTCGTCGCGGGCGGGTAGGGGGTCGCCAGCCGGGAGGAACGTAACAGCACCCGCGCACTCCCCGCCGATCCGCTCCAGCATGGAGTAGTCGTTGCGTTCGCTGATGCCAAGGTTACGGGCAATGATCGCGCGCTTGCTTTCTTCGGGCAGAACACCGGCAAAGTATCCTCGGCATTCTTTGCGCGTGAAGCGCTTCTCCCGTAGCGGCAGTGAGTGGGACAAGGGCGTTGCGCCTGGCTTTTGTAGCCAGCTTGCCGCATAGTCAAAGACCATCTGGCCGCCATCATTTTGGATGAGGTGGCCGACCAATTCTCGGAGCAAATAGACATCCAGGGTTTTCGCCATGCGCTATTCCTCGCTCCCTGAAACCGTAGGCGCTGTCAGCGCGATCTGGATTCCCAGCGTTTGCAGGACCGTCAGAACCTTGCCAATCTGACAGGTTTCCTTACCCTTTTCGAGGTCGATGACAAAGCGCAGACCCGTGCCGGAGGTCAGCGCCAAGTCCTTTTGCGTGACGCCCAACCGCTTCCGGTTTTCCCGGATGATTTGGCCAATTGCCTGTGTCGTATACTTCATGAGCCTCTCAAGTGTTACCGTACGGGAATTCTAATCTTTGGTTTCGCCCACGTCAAGAATCATATTCCCGTTCGGGAATAGCGCTGTCATAAAAGATAAACAAGAGATATATATTCCCGACCGGTAACATATATTGCATTGCCAAGGAGAAGCTCGAAACGCTATCGGCTTTCTACTCTTCCTGCTCTCCCATCCATTCCGTGAGTTTCTGTTGCAGCTCTTCCTTGCTGGACAGGCGAAGCTGGTATTCACGGGCGTGAATATTGGCATCTTTGGGAAGGGTAATCTCGACCAGAGCGGAATTCTTTTCTTGCAGAGCACGATGCCGATGGTGTGGCTCTCTGCTTCGGTCTTAACGTGGCGGTCATGCGGCGCGGCCAACACAGGTGAAACGCGATACGTTTTGCAATACGCTGGTTCTCTGGGTGGTATTCGCTTACAAGGACTTAGGGTGCCACCGGGGTCTTGTAAGTTGTTGAAATGCTTAATGT
>Ga0302274_10006014_pt1 | contig 10157 bp, 11 predicted proteins | sample III_Bog_N2_1_FD_198755 | JGI IMG/M metagenome (GOLD analysis project Ga0302274, IMG submission 198755) | Peat permafrost microbial communities from Stordalen Mire near Abisko, Sweden - III_Bog_N2_1 | ecosystem: Environmental > Terrestrial > Soil > Wetlands > Peat | place: Sweden: Abisko...
TGCTTTTACGATATTTTTTAGTATCCTCCAATCAAATAATTACTGGCTGACGCTTCCTGGCTTATAATTGTTATATGCTCAAATCACAATTTATTTCCACTGATATTTATTCGAACAAATCCGAGAACTAAAACGAAATTACCCTCAAAATCGACTCCGTCGATCGAAAATATCTAAAACTGCTAAACAATGCTTAGGGATCAGATTTTACCATTGTCCATGGAAATCAAACGTATCCAGTTCATAAAATGGTAATCTTTAAACACATGAATCTTCACGTTTTGGATCTGTAGTTCCAAGAGGGTGTTCTCCAAGTTCCTGATCAGTTTAATGTAAACATTGATTTATTTAGAATGATCTTGTTAAGGGTGTTATTTCATCACTCTATGGTTTGGAATTCAAGATCAACAGGGGACAAGGACTGGAAGCACTGGACATTGTCCAATTTCTTCAAATTTCAAAATATAAGAAGTTGATGGAGGACGATATTGCTAAACATTTTGAGGATTATTAATTATTTCCTCTCCTAGAGAAAGCCAAATAATATGGCATTCACGATCTTTATGACCTCTGTATTGAACAGTTAGAACGTGAGGGTTATTAACAAATGCGTTACTGTAAATTTCACTTGCTTTCATGCCGGGAGGATGTCTTTAAAGAAGTTGTTAACAAACATAATCAGAGAAGATGGGAAGATCCTGGTTTCGGATTGGGAGACAAGCTCATTCAATAGCTAATTGCAGAATATTGCCGCCATAACAGTTATAGCTAAAGATAAAAAAACAATCTGATTCGATAATTTAATTAGATGTCGATAAAATCAGATTTTCCTGTGTCTAATTATAGTAAAACTCTAACACCCATCCCTCCTCTTAAGTTTAAAGATAATGATTGTAAGATAACGATAAAGGTTTACACTCCTCGAACCAATAACACTAATTCATTCCTAATCAATCCTCAACAATATAATGAAGTTAGACAAGAAGAGAATAGCTCCAAATCAATGATAGTTGATCTGACTTATATCGACCACATCAGGAAAAAATCAAAATCCGTTCGAGCTACAGATAACAATGATATCTTCAAGTTGACATGTGAAGTATTTCCTTTGAAAGATCAAAATAAGACGATGGAAAAATAGTATGAAACAATGAGGAGTAATATTGACAAGATGAATAAAACTCTTAAATTAAAAGATTCTGAGGGAATTAACAACAAGTACCAACTGAGTGAGATTGAACGCCTTTTGGAAGATTGTGAGAAGTCTTTGATGGAGAAAAATCGCACAACTCGATTATTAGAAGTACGTATCAACAAAGTAGAAACGAGGAGATTAAAACGCAAATAATCAGCTTAAAATAATTAGGAGTAGAGTGATGATGAGGATGAAGAAGGAACTTCAAGAAAAGATTAAAAGTTGTCAGTAAGTTTGATTGAGAGTAAATGGGTGTGCTGCTGAATTGATTTTCTTAGAGAATTGATTACCAATATCCTTTAAATTCAACAATTGTATCAATAGGTTTAATTGCTTCCCAACGTATGCGCAATACCTTAAAACTATAAATTTATGGATGCAAAGAATAAACAAATAATGAAAACAACTAATATAAAACTAGTTAATTTTAATGATACTACAATTACATGTAAACTAATAAATAATCAATCTTTTTGAGATTTGATGCCCTCTTTTAAAATGCATTTATTTTCTACTGATGATAACATAACAGATCAAATAATTACATATAAAAAATATAGAAATTCATTTTATGGGAGCCTGCTTAATTATAGCTAAGGATGATAGATCAACCCCTCCTACCATCGATAAGACTGATATTGGTTTAAACAATATTTAAATCCAAATATAAGAAGAATTACGACAATCTTCTAAAATAATAGCAAAAATATAAAGAAGTAAAGATTAAAAAACGTAAATCGAAGCTGAAGATGCTAATAATAATAGTCCGATGGGTAAAGAATTAAATGATCATGGACAAAGCTTGAAAGAATCGTCAAATTCTAAAATTATGGAAAATAATAAATGTGAATCTGCATAGAAGATATGTTAAAGACGATTTTCTGGGAAAAGAGTTATGATAAATGAAGGATTTGGTCACAAATTCTTGAAAAAGAGCAGCTTTAGAGCCATTGAAAATAGTGAAGGATAATCAATTTTTTCTTAAAATTATTAGGGAAAAGGATTATAGCGAAATAATATTGGCAAGAATTTTGTGGAGACTCCCTTCAATAGAATGTAGTACTTAGAATAAAGTATGATCGGCAAAGGATTAGCCAATAAAGATAACGAGTTAATTAATTCGACATTGACAGCAAATGAACCCATCAAAATCACTGATGTGTGGTTAAAAAATAAATCTGTATATTCAGGATAGTGCTTTCAAGGAAAAAAACAGGGTTTAGGGACTTTGCAATGGCAAGATGGCAGTCAATACGAAGGATTTTGGCATGATAATAAGTCAGAAGGGAAAGGAAAATTATAGTTTGCTAGTGGCCAAATTTACGAAGGTGATTGGTATTAAAATAAAGCGGAAGGAAATGGTATATTTACAGAGACTGATGGATCAAAATATGATGGAGAATGGGTCAATAACATGAAGTAAGGATCAGGTATACAAATATGGAAAAATGGTGAAAAATATATTGGAATGTGGTCCTAAGGCAAAAAAGATGGTTACGGATAATTATTTTTCGAAGATGGAAGCTTTTATAAGGGATAATTCTTGAGCAATTAAATCCATGGAGAAGGAATATATTATTGGAAAGATCAAAAAACCTATAAAGGGTAGTGGCAAAACAACAGGATGAGTGGAAGAGGATTTTTAAGTTGGTAAAAAAAAGGAGAAAGTTATGATGGTATGTTTGAAAGCAATAAGATGAATGGTTATGGAGTGTTCTACTTCAAAAATGGGAGTAGCTCCGCTGGTTGTTGGAAAAATGATAGAAAAAATGGAACTTTCATTGAAAAAGATTCCTAGGGAAAAATAAGTAATGTTACTTGGATCATGGGGAAACGATTGAAGAATGCTGAATAGAAGAAAAACAAAGTAAAGTTTAAAAATAGCAAAGACAGTCTTAATTCTAAAACATAAAGTTCAATAGGTCGTTCCTCCTGAATTATGTTTTTTCATATTTACTATATTCATCATAATATTTTACTAATATTTTAATTTATGATAAAGATTCTTCTTAAATTATTGGAGACAACCAAATGCTTATAGTAGTTTCTGTTACCTTTATTACATGTAAATTTTTAAATATAAATGTCAATGTTTATTACATTGACTTATGCCAATTCTTTAATTCTTATTAAAGATAGCTAGATTTGGGTACAGTTAAAAAACTAGAATTAACATCCCCTCTACTTCTCCATATTGTGTTTTTAAATTTAAATGGTTCAGGTATTTTATTTTTCACGATTCTAAACATTTATTCCCATCTCAGTAAGACTGATAAATCTAAATCTATATCAATAGGCTTTTTTTAAATACAATAAAGATCCTTTATGAGCTATTTAAAAATTGATACAAAATATTAATTGATCCTTTCTCGAAAGAAAATATAAAACTTAAAATTTACATTCTCTGAGAAAGACTAATAAATTCTAAGAGAAAAGTCAAGAACTTGAATCCGATATAAAAAATTAAGATACAATAGCCAATTTTTTTTGAAACAGTATTGTTTTATTTGTTTACTGAATTTTGAAAATTAACTTCTAAACAATATTGGCAGCAACAATATTTTAGTCATAAATGTTAAAGATAATTGCAATGCAACCATCATTATCAATATTCGATTCCAGATATTTGATCTGGAACTCCTTTTTGGAAAAAAGCTCATTATCGATAATTTATCAGATAGAGAAGCCGATTCTTAAAATTTATGTAGATTTACTTCTATTCCATTCTCCCTTTTTTCAGGAAGTAAATCATATATTGGTTTCGACAAAACCACTCAAAAAATATAACCAACACTTTTTGAGATTCGATTTGCCTTTGGCTCTCATGTTGAGTTGCGAGCAATTAATATAGTTTATTCACTCCAAAGTGACTTGTTGTTGACTTTATTAATCGGAATTCACGCATAATCTCTGGATAATCGTATGAAAATATTGAGCAAATTTGTTGGATCTTCCTTTGGTATTTTGCTTCGAGCAATGAGGAGAAAATTCTTTTGCCTATGTTGGCAGCAATATTTTTCTCATATTCATTGGTTATTTGATCTTCACCAATTGCAGAGGGTGTGCTAAAAATAGTGGAATTATTTTAGAAAAGTTCCTAAATTTTGGAGTCCATTTATTTTTGAAATTATTGGGTGAAATGAGACCAATCATCAGTATTTAGGCTCACTGAATCATCAAATGAGCGACTGGAATGTTTTTCTTTTCTTTGAACCTTTGAAACCTTTGAATTCATTTTTAAATATTGAAATATCATCAGAAAGAGAATTAAACATTTATAATTCTTTTAAATTCTGATAAGAGGCTGATTATATCAGAAGCTATCAGAAACTATGGTTCCTTTTTATAAAAGTCAATCTATTTTAATTGTACTGATATCCAATTTTTTATTTTTTAAGCATAATATATTAACTTAACGATATCATTTTTGTAATAAACAATCCCAAAATTAACAACTCATATTAAAACATAGTATATTTTTAACAAAATAACTCCTTTTATACCTTGTTTCAGCTGACTATTATATCAGCATTCTTAAAGCATTAACATAGTCAAGAAGAAAAAACTAGCATACTTCTTTATAAATAAAATTGATACTTTGCAATCTTCTGCCAAGATTTTCCAAGAGCTTATGAATTTAAAAACAACAAATAAGGCGCAAAAATTATAATTTTAATCAATGAATAGTCACGTAAGAGAAGATGGGTACTTATTTTAAGGCCCTTCGCCCTAAGATACGTATCCCAGCTATCCAAGTCTGTACTACTACATTGACCAATGCCGATTAAGAGGGAAACATAATGATTTAGATGGTTATTAAACGCCCTCAAGTTAGCATGAATTATAGGGTAGTTGTTAACCCCCAGCAGGATCCTTTGAAATTAATCGGTAAATATCTTCAATTGGTTTAAATGTTCCTACCGTTGAAGATTAGCCTATATTTTAGGAAATTAATTTTCGATTACCTGCAGTTCAACAACCGCTTTTATCGGAACCTGATTAACCACAAGGTGAGTCAAATTAAGGAAATGTCGCTGATTAAAATTTGATGGAGCCGGCTTTATAATAGCCCTAAACTATCTTACCTCAACATGAATTAGTGAGGACTCGTTTAAAAAAAACATCTAGTGCTAAAGGCTATCTTATCCTTCATTTTTTCAAGAAAATGGTCAGTAGACAGTTTCTCCGATTGGTAAAATCTATTTGTCAAGTCAAAGATGTCAAAAATTTGCTTAAATTTTTCAAAAGAAAAATTTCAAAGAGAAAATATGAATATATAGGAGTCAAATAATTCAAAGAAATGATATCCTAAAATTCGATAAAGGCTTATGTTATCCGAATTTTGTTCATACGATACTTTGAAAATTATACTGGTGCTGAATTCCAAACAGCACAAACAGCAGCACAAACAGATTACTATGTAAGTTGCGCCAAAGAATTACGTGAAATAACTATTTCTCTTAATTTGAGAATGTTATTGAGCGAGACAACTGGAATAAATTGAAAGTTGGTATATGATCCTATCATTTATGTATTTTTAATTCGTTGAATTTAATTGAGAACTGGATTCATTAAAAATATTATTGTTGAATATTCCTGAATGGAATAGCAAGCACCAATTAAATTTAAACTTAAGAAAGTTCAAATGGGAATTATTTTTGTCTAATTGATTGGAGGTAATCATTTAAATATTAAAGAGTTTTATAATGTGCCTCTAATTTGATGAAGTTGAAAATACATCATTTAAATATTATCAATATTATGGCTTATAATCATACTCGGCTTTCCTTGCAAGATATCTTTGATTTGAATTCTAATGACTACGATAATTTTTTGGATCATTCTGACCATTAAATTCAATTTTCTGATTCACAAATCGAAATATTCTTAAATGTATATTTATCATGACATAGGAAAGTCCTTTATAATCGTTATCTTAACCTTTGCTTGTCAATGACCCAATTCCAGACAAAATCAACCAAAAATAGAAATTAATAAAAAATTATAAGTCTAAAAAATCAGAGACAATTAAAGACCAATATGATAAGAACATGGTAGGGAACATTATGGCAACTATGATCAAAAAAATGCTGACTCGTGATGCACAAGCTGAAATACTTTAATATTGCTCAATTTATGGTATCAATGCACTCGAATTTGTAGCCCATTTCTCATCTATTCAGAATAACAATGTGAGAATGGGCACTTCCAGAATTATACAATTTTTAAGTTCCAGTTCATTCTCATCTGGATTTAAGAAGGTCTTTTCACTCTTCATGGTTCGTTTTTTGAAATAGGAGTACACTTTATATGTAATGACTGAGGGTAAAATGAGAGAAAAGGAAAAATATTTAAGATGTGCGATTAAAATGATGTACATCCCAAATCTTTTGAAAGAAGAATATTCTCTCATCATGCTTGGCGAATGAGATTTGAAATATGATTTATAATTTTAATTATTTATCCTCAATCTATATTTAATAAAGGATATTTATCATTTATTTTAAGCTTATACATTCAAAGATCAAACGATAAGCACGAACCAGCTCAGGAAAAGGTAAAACAGTATGATCGGATAAAGAGCCAGCTTATGCTTTCTTGGAGGAATCATGTCTCCCACAAATGCTATTGAACCTATATAGACCTATTTATACTTAATACTGACCACAGAAAACTTACGAACACAATTATTAGCTTTATGAGAGGTGGAATCCACGATTCGATAAAAATCATCACAAAGGAAGCGACATTAATTGGAAACAAGCAATAGCCGAGCAAACTAGCACTTTGAAAGAAACTCCTACTTTGAAAAATTAATACATCTCCGAACCGAGAAAATTAGCGTTGACGTATACAACAACCGATCCCAGCCACATTATAACGAACACTGAAGTTATAATGGTCTTTGATTATGACTATGTTCTAAAGGATAGAGTCGCTGATAAAAGCAAGCATAGCACTAAAGGACCCCAAAGATCCCCTTTATATTATATTGAATACAGTTTCTGAGTTATTTTTTTGCTGTTTCCCGCATGGAGGGAAGCATTGCGTATTTTAGTTTAATGCAAATGTTGGATATGTCTCGTATCTAAATCAGTAAATCCATACGATTGTGACTGATACTGGTTAATTAAGAGTTATTTCCTTTTTTCCTCCTTCCACCGTCATAGGCTGTTCAAGTTAGCCCTCTTCAGCCATTATGTAATATATAAATTGATTTTAAGCAAATACTCACTATCCAATATTTTATCATAAATCAATCGGCAGTTTTATTAGCTTAAGATGCAATTGATTTAAAAAATATACTCGATAAATTGATATTTATGTATAGAAGTTTGCTAAATACAATTTTCCTAGGGTTTATACTAAAAATAATATAATTAATGAATCTATAAGTAATTACCATTTGGTAAACAATCTCAGAATCACGATCAAAAACTTTTGTGGTTTTATTTTATGTTTCTACAAATTGCACATCCCATCATCTTTTAGTCTCCATTTCCGGAGTGGTTGCCTCCGATCGGACATTTTCCTGATCCCTAACATTTCGGTAATTGATCCTTGGTATATTTGCTCACATAATCTCCATTGCACTGCCGTTTATGACATGGCTAGCAAAAATGAGTATTACCCCAGCAAAACCATTGAGCGATGCTACAACAAAATTTGCATTTAAATTCAATGAAGTCTTTTCCGTGTTTTGGGCAATTTTATACTGGTATTTCACAACAGTTTGGACAGATAAGCTATTCAGCTTTGAAGGCTCCACCAGCATTTGCTTCATTCATAGCTGCCATGCAATCTTTCCTTCCTCCGAAGTATGGAGCCTTGCATTTGAAACACAAGAAATAAGCATATATAGCCATTGCATACTCTTTTGGTTTTCCAAAATAGGGTGAACTTTTTTCCTTCAATTTTTAATCACTTTTCTACAATTATTCAAATTTTAGTCTTTCCAGAGCCATAGATTGTATCTTTTCATATAAAACCCTATTATCTTATGAGTATTTATGCAACTAGCTTTCAGGAGAGACAGTAATCCACTTTTTGCAAAGAGGACAAAGGCAAAAATTAAAAAAGATACGAGGAGTAAGCCATTTGATTTCGAATCTCTTTTTTATACATTTCACATGGAAGATATGGCCACAACCGCTACGAACGCAAGGTGATGCTGAAAGAGCCTCAACATAGCAAATTGCGCAATATTAATCACCATTGACTCCATTAAGAGCAGCACATTTTTCAGCACATTTCTAGTTCAGACAAGGTAGACAAGTTTTTTCATTTTTGAATCCGTAGCAAGAATGACCACATCCAAGGATTTTTTCACAGGCATGTTTAGCTAACTATTGACAGTCCTTGCTATTACAAATATCAGCCAAAGCTTTCACCTTGGACAAAGAGGCATTTTTTTATGTCAATGGCTCATCGCAGTATCGACACTTTCTGACTTAAAACAAAATTACTTGAGAAGAGCTCTGTCTTTGTATTCCTTACATAACATTCCTAAGTGGTATGGAGTAGCTTGGCAACTTCGGCACTGTTCAGTTTTGCAACCAGCTGTTGGGCATATAAACCGATTAGTTGCATAATCCTTAGCATGTTCCTGTTTAAGTTCTTTACCATTATTGTCCTTTTTTGGAGCATCCTTAGGGTTTCCCTCTGCAAATTCAAATTCCGTTTTGCACTTAAAGCATTCTGTAAGGTTACACATTTTTCGGATGGCCTTATTATATAGAACTTCATATTTTTAGTTTGTGATTAATCCTCTTATTTGATCCTCGACCATATATTTGCTGCAAGTTGGATCCAAACATTTGAGGTTACCGCCCTGATTGATAAACTCATTATCGATATATTTGTTGACGCAGGGCAAGCAGAACACATGCCAGCAGTCATAGACATAAAAGAGGATTTCTCTATCGAAATTTTAATAATACTTTCTGTCACAATTTTTGCAAACTACTATCTTAGACTGAATGCATAACATATCTGCTCCCATTTACATTTAGTCCTTCATCTTGTTTACATCTTTCAAAGATTTAGGAGTCCCCAATCTACGCTATTTTATATCTTCCAAGATATTACATATGCCTTGATATTCCTTTTGATGTTCAGAATCTTAGGGCAACAATCTTTCGAGAAGGTCTCTTGACATTTCGAGCTAGATTTTTAGGAACTAGGTAAAGAAGGAGTTACTCTGATCACATTGGCAGGGACCTTATTGTCAAAACGTCTGACTTCCCTGTAGATGGTCACTGGATATTTATTGCAGTTTTAGATGTGCTATTTAATCTTTTTGCTGGCAACAAGGCGGTTACACCCGGGACAGATAGGTTCTTAGCTATCCTCAAAATCCATCACTTGTTAATTAACTATAAATATGATATGAACGAGAGCTACATATTCAGATATATTGGTTTGCTTATAATACTCAAATGCATACATAATAAATTGCTCTTCGTGGATATAATAGTCAAATAAATAAAGTCTTTCGAATAATTGTCTATTATGATAAATAATAACTATAAAAGGCGACGATTTATTTGATTATTAGATTTTAAGTTAGTTTTAATTTAATTAGTTTACATAAATAAACAGTAAGATAATTTACAGAATTAAATAATCAAGAAGGTATGCTAATCTTGTTCTATAGAACTGTCCTGTTTATTTATGCCAAATGTATTGTTATATATAGTAGCTTTGCCCTGTGCCCTAAAAATATTATTTCTATAAAAGCAGATCTCAATAAAGAAAAGAAACAAGCTTATTTAAACTATCGATTTAGCCAATTTCAAATGAGAGGAGTTAATATGCCACCATTCAGAAATATCAACAGCTGATCCGCAATAGTATAGTGGCTATTATCCCTGCCTGTCACGCAGGAGACCCGAGTTCAATTCTCGGTTGCGGAGGTTTTTTTAGATACCCGCCTTAATTGTCAAATACTTCTCATATACTC
>Ga0302274_10006024_pt1 | contig 10152 bp, 7 predicted proteins | sample III_Bog_N2_1_FD_198755 | JGI IMG/M metagenome (GOLD analysis project Ga0302274, IMG submission 198755) | Peat permafrost microbial communities from Stordalen Mire near Abisko, Sweden - III_Bog_N2_1 | ecosystem: Environmental > Terrestrial > Soil > Wetlands > Peat | place: Sweden: Abisko...
GCGGCCAGAGCCTGCGCCATGGCCGCGCCCAGAGTGCCCGAGGCTCCTGTTACCATCGCCGTTTTTTTGTCAGTCGTCATTGGCGGTCACTAGAGAGGCTCTGATTAAGTACATTCTGTGAGAGAGACATTCCCTCAGGGGCTAAAGCCAGTCTTAATTTTGCAGCCTTTGCGGCACGGATAAATCCGTGCCCTTTCAAAACACTGACTTAGTCATAGCTTCATTAGAACGGTTTGAAGACCATGACTGTAAAACCCCAGCGGGAGTTATAACGAGCGATGTTTCCATCCAGGGCATAGGAGACTGTGCCCTGGACCAAGGTGCCCGCGGGACCGGCAGTGTTGAAGTTGGTTTCCAGTCCGTCAAACTTGCGGAAGTGGCTGGACTCGTCCAGGTTGCGCGCGCGCGCATAACTGTACATGCCCTCGAACTTCATCAGGTCCATCACGTTGAAGCCGTAGTGGACGTTGCTCATGGCGATGGCGTCAAAGGAATCGGTGCCGCCGGGAATGCCGTGGATACGCGGATTGGAAAAGAAGGAAGGGAAGTAGCGCGAGAAGCGATCTAACTGATCTCCGCCGTAGTAAGCCATATCCCATCCTCCCTTGGTGAATTTGCCGAAATAGTAATCCTTGTTGAGGTCGGCGTCGTAGAGGGTGTAGGCGCTCTGCGGCAACGGCAGCTTGGATGGCAGAGACTGCTCGGCACAGAGCGAAGACAATGCCTCGCATCCAAACTGCTTCCATGCGATGCGTTCACCTTTGGTGCCGTCGGCGGTGAAGATATAGCCCTTTTCGGTAAGGCGAAGCTGCACTCCGGGCAGCAGTGCCACGCCGTTGCGCGGCAACGCATAGAGATTGGAGGTGTCACTGGTCCGGCGGTAGATGTCATAGGCCAGATAAGTGAACGCGGTCGCGCTGAAGTGAGGGGTGGCCTGCCAGGAGGCGCGGCCTCCAATGGTTTGCTCCCAGGCCCAGATCTCTTCCCCGATATTCTCCACATTGCCGTTGTAAATTCGGTTCTCGCCGGGCAGCGCGGAGAGCGCCAAATCCACTGCCAGGCGGTACTTGGTTGCGTACTGTTTGGATAGGTCCGTCGCCAGGATTGGTCCGGCAAAAAAGGTGGAAAGCTGCGCGCCAGTGTGCCGAAAATCGAAATCGGCCATGCTGATGCCCGCGATGGGGATGGGGAAGTTGAAGGTTCCCTCGTACATTGCGCCGCCCACCAGGGAAACGACGCGCTTGTCGCTGGTCTGCTGCAGCACGCGCTCGCCGCCTTTGATCTTTAACTCGCGCAGGCCCTGGTCGGTGTCGCGATACATGGGCGCGTCGGAGCGATGCGCGGCCGTCAGGTCTTCCTGATAGCGCGGAGTATTGATGGCGTAGTTGGAGAATTGCAACGTCCGCTGCAGGAGAAAATCGCGCCCCGCCGCATTGAGCGTCTGCTGCGCGGAGACGGAGCGAAGCAGGTTGTACTGATTGCCCTGGGTGTCATTCACCAGAGAGAAGTTCTGCGTTTCTGTATTGACCACGACGTTGCTCTTTGCGCCGCGCTGGCTCAGCGTCTGCCGTACCTCGCGGAAGCTGACGCCATCGATCCAGATCTTGCCGCTGTATAGATTCTCGTCTTGCGCCTTGGGTTCCACGCCCACTACGTAGCACTGCGAGCCTTCGATCCGTTCCGTTCCCAGAAGCTTGTATGTGTAGCGCTCGTTCAGCGTCAGTTCCAGCGGCGGTGAGAGAACCTTTTCCGGTTCCAGTTGGGGCAGCGGAAACTCGTGCTTGTTGCTGAACTTGACGCCGTTGACGTAGAACTCGGTCTGCTCCAACTCCGTTTTGCTGCCGCGCTCGGAAAACTGCCTGAGGCGCATCGATATGTCGAACGCCTGGGTCACGGTTGTGGTTTCAAAGTGAAGGTTCATGAAGCTGGATGCCTGATAGTTATCCAGCCGCCGGTTCTGGTTTTCGCGATACTGCTGCCACCGAGCGATAATCTCTTCGACGGTGAGGTCAACTCCGCTCTTGACTTCGACTTGGTTGTACGCCGCGGCCTCAGTGCTTTTCTTGCGAATGCCTATCAGGACAAATTGGCTGCCGCAAGCGCAGGTTGCGGTCAGGCCCTCGTCGCTCTTGACCGGCTCGCTTGCCGGGATGCGACTTCCGGTCTCCGCGTCGAACCATTGAATCTCGTATTGCGCCTTCGCCGTGCCGTGCAAGATGACCGTTCTGGGATGACCGGAAAGGCCGTGAACCGGCGCGAGCACAACCGTATCTCCTGATTGCCCGCCGCCGAACCAGCCGGCCTCGTCGCTCTTTGCGCCGTCCACCGTAAGCGTGAAAGGCAGCACATTGCCATTGAGGCGAAGAAGGCTGGCGGGAATTGAATGCGCCAGGAAGCTATTGGCCGAGCAGAGTCGATTGGCGGTGTCGGCATCGGGCGGAGTTGACCAGAACATCTCGACTGCGGAACCGGAGGACGCCAGCGCTGCGGAGAGATACGATGCCGTGGAGGCAGAACCGCTCTCCAACTTGAGGATGAAGGGCTTGTTGAGCGCGTTCCCGGCAACCCAGGCGGCGTCTGAGCGCCATCCCTGCGCGTCGGTTGTGCCCAGCAAATCGGAATATAGGGCGAGCCGCTTGACGATGTCGCCGTATTGAGAGATGAAACCAGACGGGAAGAGAATCGCGATCCGCAAGGCTGAATTACCGGACTTGGCGGCGACCGCCAGACGCAGCAGCGCGAAGACATAGGAATTGGGAGTGGTTTGCGGCGCGCCGGATTCCACGATAACTCCGCGCACTACGGAGGCAGAGAGAGGCGCCTGTTTCAGAAAGCCGTCAACCTGCTCGGTAAGCTGTTTTTCGGTCTCCTTGCCGGTGATCGCTTCGGGGGCAATGGCGACATGCAGCCAGACCTGCGCGCTTGCCGGCAGACTCTGGATGGCCTGAGCCTGCTCAGCGAACTGACGGTTGGTGTCGCCCTCTGCACCGAACTGAAAGACGACCTTCGGCAGCACGATGGTCGAGTCTTCACGACATTGGTTTGCCTCTTTCAGGTTCGCAGCGAGGCTTGTGCTCGAGCCTTGACCACTGGGCGACGCGGGAAGCGAGACCATATCGCGAGGCAAACCGGCTTGCGCCGTTGCGGTTGCCAGCGCACAACCGGAAAAGAGCATGAAAGCAGCGATGCGCTGCAAACCTGATCTTCTGGAGGAGGGAAGAAATGCCGAAAAAACGGATGAATTCATCATCATTTGTGACCAAAGGCCTTTAAAGCAGTTGGGAAGCTCGAGCGGTTCACCAGGGGCTGAGAGGCAAATCGCACATACGCCGAAACGCCACGCAAACGGGAGAGCGACCCTAGTCTGCCTGCATCGGTAGCTCGCCGGTCATTGCGGCGTGATCGGAATTACCACCTTGCGGAACCTTACCGGCGACGCGTGTCAATTCTTCGCTATCGCGAAGCCGTGCTCCGGCGTTGTAACTACAGAATGGAACCAGTTCGCCATCGGTGGTTACATATTGAATGATGCATCGCCTGAGACGGCGCAGATTGTAGCTGTGCGCATCCATAAAATGCATACCGGCGACGAAGATGCCGTTGAAGCCACGCTGCGCCCATCCTTCGGATCGGCCTTCATGCTTGTCTTCCCATGCGTCCAAACTGCGCAGCAGGCGCTGGAAAGTGAGTCCAGGAGGGGTCTTGCGCAGATCGAGACACTGCGACAATTGGCCAAACTGACGGATCTTGGATATCTGGCGCGCGATCAGCCCTTGTTCCGCCTGCGGTTTGATCTTGGCCATGCCGCGCAGGAAGCGGTCGAGATCAAAAAAGCTGCTCAGGCAAAACGGTTTGTTGTTGTCGTCCACGTAGAAGAAGGTGCCGATGGAACAATGCGCGTCGCTGAGGGGAGGATGCGTCTTCTCGTTGCGGACGCGTTCGATGGCGCGACTGAGGAGCGAGATGGAGTTGAGCGGAAACCAGTCGTCGGGGAAGCGAGTCAATCCGGTTTGCTCGCCAAATGCGCGGGCCATGGCGGCCAGATTGAAAGGCTCGGCGCCGTCCGTCGCCACCGCAATGCGGCCCACATCCGCGGCCGGCTGAATGCTGATGCCGGTGACGAACTTGTTGTGTTCCAGCGCGAACTGAAAGATCGGCCCGATCTGATCGACATTAACCGAACTCATGATCGTTGGCACCAGCACGAGCCGCATATTCGTCTGCTCGATGCTGCGCACGGCGGCTATCTTCTTATCCAGCAGGCGCTGGCCGCGCATCTTAAGATAGATTTCGTCGCTCATGCCGTCGAACTGGAGATAGAGCGTGTGCAGGCCCGATTCTTCGCAGAGCTTTGCATAGTCCGGATCGACGAAGCGGCTGCCGTTGGTGGCCACCTGAAGATGGGTAAAACCAAGGTCCCGGGCGGCGCGAAGGATCTTGGGAAAATCGGGGTGAAGTGTTGGCTCGCCACCGGAGAATTGGACGCTGCGGCAAGGCACGGGCCGGTTCAGCAGCGCCTTGAGCATCTTGACCACCACTTCCATCTCGAGAAAGTAGTGGCTGCCTTCCCCTTTGGCCTCGGCAAAGCATACGGGGCACTTGAAGTTGCAGTGGTTGGTGATGTCGATGACAGCCAGGCACGGCTCGTTCTGGCTTCCCATCCCGACGTCGCAGCAGCCTGGAGTGGACGGCATCAGCGCAGCGTCGGCTTCGGGAAAAACCAGCGTGTTCCACTCATCCAGTTTGCGGTACAGCGCCGTGTCGGAAAAGATTAAATCCTCGCTGGCGTCGTGGCAGGGGCACTCCGAGCGCTGGTAAACCTTCCCCTCGCGATCGAAGATGGTCGAAAGGGATGGCTTGCCGCAGCGGGGGCACAGGGAGGCGACTGTGTCTATGGTTATGTCGCTCACGAATGTCTTCAATGTGCGCCTTCCAATGCCAAATCCAAGTTTTGTAAAGTTTACACGAAAGCCCTCATGCTTGTGCGAACTTAGCGGATCGAATGGAAAGAAAAAGAGAAAATTAACTTACAGGCGCGTCAGTGCGGGACTTGCTTGTTTTTCTCCTCCAATCAGAATTACCCCGGGAATGAGCCAAAGGCCGCCAGCCAGGGTTAGTGCAACACCCAGGGAAGTTACCAGCCCCATCTCGGCCAGCGGCGGAAAAGTCGAAGCCAGCAATGCGCCAAAGCCTATGATGGTCGTCAGGTTGGACTGAATGAGCGCCGCGCCGGAGGCCTTGGCGACATCGAGAATGCTATTGGGTGAGCTTTCCAGATAGCGGCGCACCAGGTGAATCCCATTGTCGATGCCGATGCCGATAATGAGCGGGATGGCCGTGACGGACATGAAGCTGAAGTGATGCCCGGCTAGTTGTAACAGACCGAATGTGACCACTATGGCGAAGACGATCGGCATGAGCACCAGCAGAGTGATGCGCCAATTGCGGAAGGTAAGATAGACGATCAAGACGATGGCCGCGGCGGTCCACAGCAGAGCCTGCCGGCTGTCATGCAACACCTGGCTCTGCAAGTCGCGATTGATTTTGTCGAAGGAAAATTCCACGAAGGGTCCGTACCGGCCGCGCCAGGAGTCGAGCACCGCCTCGGGAATGGCTTCGTGGGCATCGGGGTTGGCGGTATAAAAAGCGATCGCGGCGACGTAATTGCCATCGGGGGTTCTGCGCAGACTGTTGTCGAGCAGGCCGGCAGGCAGGTAGGGCGCGGCTGACTCCAAGGTGATCGGCTCTGCGTGTTCTCCCAGTTTGCGCAGTTGCTCAAGGTAAGGCCGGTAAGGCTCTGTGCGCAAGCCGTTTTCGCTGAGCGCATCCTCAAGGGCGCGGGCCGAAGCACTGAGGTCGATGGAAGCCAGCGATGCAGCGCGCTGCCTCTGCGCTTCCTGGGAGGGAATCAACTGGGTGGGAGAGAAAACGGATTTGAGGGCACATCCTCCTCATTGCCGGCAATCAGCAACAGTGTGGGGCTGCCCTCAATGCCGAACTTTGCCGAGAGCAGGTTCTGCGCGACAACCGCCGGGCTGCCGGCGTCGCCCAAGACGGCGAAGCTGCCGCCCATTTTGATGGCGGGCAGCGTAAGGGCGGAGAGTAGAAACAGGCCGGCTGCAACCGCCACGACCCAGCGAGCGTGCCGGCCCACAAAGTTGAGCGAGCTGCGCGCCACAGCGGGGAGAAAACGGAAGGTGATCCCCGCCGGAGCAAAGGGCCGGATGTGGCGGCTCCACAGCTGCATCAGCGCGGGCACCGTCAGCAGCGTGTGAATCATCATCATGAACATGCCGACGGTCAGGATGAAACCGAACTCGGCCAGCGCCTTGAAACCGGCGGTGGCCAGCGCGACCGTGGCGGAGGCCGCGGTCAGGGTGCAGAGAACGATGCTCAGTCCGGTGGTTTCATAAGTGCGCTGCATGGCCGCGTTGAAGCTGCCCCCCTTGGCCCATTCCTGCGGCGAGCGGTTAAAGAAATGCACCACCTGATCGTCGCCGAGACCCGCGAGAATGGCGATAAACGACAGGCTGATCAGATTCACCTCGCCGGGATAGAAGCTGGCGATGCCGGTGGTCCACAAAATGCCCAGGCTGGTGGGCAGCAGCGAGAGGAGCAGCAGCGGCAGGCTGGGGTAGACGATCAAGCAGAGCAGAAGGCTGCCGATGATGGAGACCAGCGAAACGCGGCGAATATTTCTCTCAATGAATTTGTGGTCCTGCTCCGCGTAGACATAGGCGCCTGCGGGCATGGCGCGCACTCCGGCGCTGCGCAGTTCAGGGTCAGCCTCGGCGCTCTGAATGTGCGCATGTGTCCATTGCATGATCTGCTCGGCATACTTGTAGTCCACCGCTGACTCGCGCGGCTCGGCGATAATCAGCAGCGCTTTGTGATCCCGGCTGAAAAAGCGGTTTCCCGATCCCCAGGAGAGGTCGAAGCTGGAGAACTGTGAGAACCCCTCGCCTTTGCCCGCCGTCACGCTCATCAGGCCAAGCGGATCGGCGACAAAGTAATCCGCGCCCATGGTGGAAAACGGCGTGACCAGTTCAGTGGCCGCGCGGCGCACGTTCTCATGAATCTGCTTCGGTTCCAGCCGCTGCGCCAGCGTTTTGCTTTGGCCGCGCGAAGTATAGGAGGGAAAGTGCCAGGAAAAGAGCCGCACCAGGTTGAGCAGCTCTTCTTGCTGAAGACCGGAGCGCTCCTGCTTGAAAAGGCCGCTGGACGACATCTCGGCGGTGAGCTGGTCGGCCATCGCTTCCATCGCCTCACTGCTGTCCCCATCGCCCTCCGGAGCCTGAACCAATACAAAGAGCTGATTGCCATAGCCGAGTTCCTTGCCAATCTGGCTGGCAGCACGCCATTGCGGATCACGGCTGCCGAACATGTCGGTCAACTCGGTTTCGGTGCGAAGGTTGTGAATGTTGGCATAAAGAAACAGAGTCAGAATGAGCACAGTGCCTGCCACCATCCCTGGATGGCCGATCACTATTTGCCCCAGCCTGCGCATAAAGCGAACCATCATGATGCATTCTCCGTTGCGGGCCGGCGTGCGATGAAGAGGATATGAGCGAGCGGAAGACGATTGCGGAAGCGGCGCTCCTCGACCTGCATTCCGGCCTCATCCAGAGTGGCGCGATACTGCGCCGCGGAGAGAATCGTGGGGCGAGCGCCGACATGCTCGGCGGAAAACAGCAGCCGGTCCAGGCCCAGGGTAAGAAAGGTTCGCAGCCCGCGTTCGCGGTCATGCACGCGGAAGATCAGCCTTCCGCCGGGTTCGAGCGCGGAGCAGCAGCGTTGCAGCAGCGCGAACTGCTCCTCGGCGGGCAAATATTGCAGTACATCGAGAATCAGAATCAAACCGGCTGGGGGCAGATCGTAATGACGCACGTCGCAAACGGCCGGCTCTGCGTTCAATGTGCTCAGAGCCTGACGGGCGACGGCGATTCGATGCACATTGAGGTCGCATCCCAGCAGGCGACGGCCCTTGTCTGCAAATGCTGTAAAACAGAGCGCCATACCGTAGCCGCAGCCCAGATCGACCACTGTTCCAGAGCCCAGGTCTTCGGCTGCAAGTAAAGAGAAAATCCGGTCCAGGCGCATCTTCCAGCGGACAAACCCGCGGTCAAACTGAGCGCTCCGGGCAAAGGTTTGATTGACGAAGTGAATGCGCTCGCGCAGGCTACGCTGCGAAGGCGCGGTCCAATACACCACAGTCGCGGTGAAGATTGCGGCCGCGCCGCCCACCAGCAAACCCAACACTATGCTGCCCAATACCCACGAGACAAGCTGGTCTTTGAGTTGCGCGCCGGATAGCGCCGCCAGATGCCAGGGAAGGAACGATCCATGGCGCAGAAAGCCGCCCAACTCCACCGACGCGGCCACGATAGGCGGAAGCAGCAACGGATTGTTAATGAAGGTGGCGGCCAGGGTCAGGGGCTTGTTCAATCGGAACAACACGGCCAAACCCACCGCCGCCAACATCTGTAGGCCATAGATCGGCACGATGCCAATAAAGATTCCCCAAAACACGGCAGCCCCGGCCGAAGCGGGGTCAAGCCGCTCGGTCAGCAGAGTAGCCGCTAATTTGCGAATATGCGCGTTCAATCCCTGGAGCAATGCTCAACCTTTTCTTGAAAACTCCGGTTTACCGCCCTGAAACAACCGATAACTCACCGCTCGCTACCTTTTCTCCCAGTGCGCTGACGGTGCCTTCGATGCATACCATGGTTCCTGCCTGGGTCAGCTTCGTGGTTTCAATGCGCAACAACATGCCGGGAGCCACGGGCTTGAAGAACTTGAAGCGATTGACCGCGGCCAGCAGTGCCGTTCCCGTGGCTTCAGCGGGCGATGCCGAGCCCATCATCACCGCCGCCGTCTGCGCCACCGCCTCGATGATCAACACACCGGGCAGGATCGGCCGGGCGGGAAAATGCCCGGCAAAGATGGGGTTTTCGGCGCCGACAGAGAGCCACGCAACGCAACGAATGCCCGGCTGCAGCTCCTCAACCCGGTCGATCCACAAGAAAGGCGGGCGATGCGGGATGATCTTCTCGATTTCGTTTCGTTCGATCATTTTGGTTTGGACACCTCGAAGGTTTCCGCGGGCAGCTTCGCATTCAGAGAGCTGAAGTCAATGCGAAAGACACTGTTGACTCCGCTTTTGCCGTCCACCTCCAGCGAGCGCGGCAGAAAGTCGCGCTTGTCGAGTTTCACTACCAGATAATTTATGCGGCGGCGAAAGGTCTCAGTGCGGGGGACAAACCTCATCTCGTACTCCCGGCCATTCTCTGTCGCCGTGATGGTAAAGTTCTTCTTCAATCCCTCGATTGAGTTTTGCCGGCTGAAGGCAGACTGGGCACGGCGAACGCCGCTGCCAATATCCAGAACCTCGGTCTGCCCGTCTCCGCTGAGCACGTTGAGGTAGTTCGTATTGAAGCGGATGCGCAGAGCGTTGGGCGCAAAGTATTCCAGCGAAAAGCGCGTCATGCCCTCGGCGCAGAACTTGCCGCGCAACACCATTGGCTTGACCATCAGCCTGGAGGTGCGGGTCTCGACCACGCTGCCGCAGCCGGTGGTGAATTTTCCCTGCGCTTGCTGCACGCCGTTCCAAATGTGTATCAACAAATCGTCTGACTGCGCGGGCAACAGGTGCGACAGCAGCAGAAACGCGATCATGCAACAAACTCGGCGCAGGCTCATCTCAAGCTCCCAGGAAGCGAAAGGCGAGCGAGCAAAGGCAGATGCGCACTGTATCGCGCACCGGCTTCATCTTGGACCGCGCCTGACCGTTGTCGTAAACCATGTGAATGGGCGCGTGAGCAATGGTGCAGCCAGCGCGTCCCAGTTTGATAAGCACTTCCATTTCCAACTCGTAGCGCCGGCTGCGCAGCTTGATGCGGTCGAGAGCTTCAAGGCGGAAGAGCCGAAAGCCGCTTTGGCTGTCTTGAATCTTGCTGCCCACCAGCGCTGAGGCCCAGCGGCTGCCGATGGTATTGGAATAATAGCGGGCGCGCGGCATCAAGGGACGGTCGAAGGGGCGTGCTCCGATAACCAGATCCGCCTGCGTCTCGCGGGCTACCCTCAGCAGGACGGGTATATCCTGCGGCATATGCTGGCCATCGCCATCAAGAGTGATCGCATGGGTGAAATTCT
>Ga0302274_10006037_pt1 | contig 10139 bp, 4 predicted proteins | sample III_Bog_N2_1_FD_198755 | JGI IMG/M metagenome (GOLD analysis project Ga0302274, IMG submission 198755) | Peat permafrost microbial communities from Stordalen Mire near Abisko, Sweden - III_Bog_N2_1 | ecosystem: Environmental > Terrestrial > Soil > Wetlands > Peat | place: Sweden: Abisko...
CTGGATTTCTCGCGTCAGTACACGTCTCTGCGACAGGAGATTCTTGACGCCATCACCCAGGTGTGCGACTCGCAGGGCTTCATCCTTGGGCCGCGCGTAGCGGCATTTGAGGCATCCGCCGCAGTCGCCTGTGGTGCGTCCTTCGCCGTCGGCTGCGCCAGCGGGACAGACGCCCTCTGGCTTGCACTCGCCGCCGCCGGCATCGGAGACAGCGCCTCCGCCACTCGCACCGCCCATCCCGTCGACGCAGTCGTCACCAGTCCATTCAGTTTCTTCGCCAGCGCAAGCTGCATCCTTCGCGCCGGGGCACGCCCGCTCTTTGCGGACATCGACCCGCTCACCTTCAATCTCTCGCCGCAGTCGGTCGCGGACGTCCTCCGTACACCGGCAGCCGCAAACGTCAAAGCCATCCTCCCTGTCCACCTCTATGGCCAGTGTGCGGACATGGACGCACTGGCAAAACTCCAGTGCGATCATCCTGTCCTGCGGATTGTGGAAGATGCGGCGCAGGCCTTCGGCGCAACCTGGAACGGACGCCCCGCGGGGTCGCTGGGCGCGGCTGCGGCCTTCAGCTTCTATCCCACCAAGAACCTCGCCGCATGTGGCGATGCCGGTCTCATGACCACTTCGGATGCGGCCATCGCCAACCACGCAAAATCGCTGCGCCTGCACGGTATGACCCGCCGCTACTATCACGACGAGGTCGGCTGGAACTCGCGCATCGACGCCATCCAGGCGGCCGTGCTGGATGTTAAGCTTCGCCATCTCCCCCAGTGGAACCAGCTGCGTCGCAACCATGCCGCGCGCTACGCCGAGCTTTTCCGCGCAGCATCACTCGCAGCTCCCGCCGCATCCACCTCCACGCAGGACGGCATCGTACTGCCGTATACGGACCCGCGCGCCACCCATATCTTTCACCAGTACGTCATTCGCGCGCCCCGCCGCGACGCCCTCCGTGAGCACCTTGCAGCGAACCACATCGGCAGCGAGATCTACTATCCCGTCCCCATCCACCTGCAGGCCGCAATGAAAGATCTCGGCTATCAGCCCGGCGACTTCCCCCACGCAGAGGCCGCCGCCGCAGAAGTCCTCGCGCTCCCCATGTACCCCGAGCTCCGCGAGGACGAACAACAATCCGTCGTCGAATCAATCCGCAGCTTCTACGCCTGAAGCGCTCCGCTCCTATGCCTGAACCGTTCCTCTTCTATGCCTGAACCGTTCCGCAACGGCTCCCACTGCTTGTCGCTCGTTCCTACGGCTTGTCATTCCCAAGGCTTGTCATTCTGAGCGCAGCGAAGAATCCCCGCATTTCGCTCCCGCCCAGCTCAATGCCAGGCCCGCGCTCCCTACCGCTTCTTCTTTCCCTTCGCGCCACCCTTCGCGTCCTTCTTCTCTTCTGCCACGGGATGCGCCTCCGCATCGTCGTGGTTCCCCGGCGCAACCACCCGCTGCACAATATTCCCCACCAGCCGATACGTCTTCGCAATCGTCTGTCCCGGCTTCATCATTCCCGTCACGGGATCGGGAACCACCGGTGGAGCATCCGCAGTCAGCAGGCGATAGATGAACGCCGGTAGCGGCGTCTGCGCAATCGCTGCCTTCCCATACGGGTCCTTCTCCGTCGTGATCGTCACTGGGAGATATCCCTCGATGTTCTTCTCGCGATACGCCGTCTCGTAGCGGTGCATCTTCGTGTTCCAGGTAAACACCCGCACCTGGTCGAAGTCGTACGGCAGGCCCGCCGTATATGGCGCTAGCACCGTAACGTAGATCGGAATGTTCTTGTCCGGATGGTCGTCGCCGGCATCGGCGTCATACACGGTGGTCAGCAGATACGCGCCCACAATCCTTTGTCCCTCGGCATAGCGAGTCAGCGAATCCGGTGCGTCCACATCCAGCATCCGCGAGAGCAGCCAGCCCGAGCGTCCATGCGCATCGCGGCCCAGCCACCAGTCTTCCATCGCAATGGGCGGTGGTGCGTCGGCGGCCTGGTTGCCCGCTGCATTCGGCTCTATCGTCTTGGCCGCAGACTTTGCCGGAGCCATTCCTCCAGGCACCGGCTTGGGCAGCGTGGCCCGCTCCAGCAACTGCAGCTTGTCGCCCTCGGACAGCCGGTAGAAGCGCTCCGTATCGCGGCCCGGCTTCAAATGCAGATTCACGTCGTCCCGGACTACCGCGGAGGCAACCGATGGATCGTTCTTGTGCGCCTCGCCCAGTGCCGCAAACTGGTCGTAGACGTCCTGGGTCACCACCACCTTCTCGTCGATCCACCCGATATCGCCCTTCTGCGTCTTTACCCGGAAGAACCGGCGTCCGTGTTCCAGAACCTCCAGCCGGTCCCCATTTTCCACCGTTGCCGTGCGGTTGGAGACGGCGGCCACGCGGTCGCGGAGAAATGTCTGCTTGGCCGTGACATACACATATTGGTTGGCCAGCTTGGGCCGCAGCCGGGAACACCCGCCCAGCAGAGCCGCGCAGGCGGCAATCGCCAGCAGGAACGCCCAAACCGCACGCCCGGAGCGGCGCCGGCCCCATCCACACCGGCGCAATACGCTAAAAGGAGACGCTGTGGAATTCCATCGCGGTAGGGAATTAGGACTCTTGGCCGGCACATTTTCCAGCATACAGCGCGGAATCCCGTGCGCCCGGCGTGCGCCACCCCTTCGCATGCAAAATAGGGCCGTATTTCATTGAAAAATGAAAGTTTTTCTTGTTTTTCTGCTGCATCCCGGCGATCCCTCCCGCCGGCTGTTGCCGGGTTGCATCCGCGGGTCTTAAATACAGTCTTGCGCGAAGTGCTCTCTTGCGCATACAGTTGCGTACGGAAACAAACTCAATAAGGAAACCAACTTCTAGCAACACGCGGAATCCAACTCCGTCCATAGCACAATCTGAGATCGTTTTCATATCACATCGTCAACCGGTAAGGAGGCCCACTAGAATGGCCAGTACAGATATCGAAATCCTCGACCACGTTGCATCGGCCGAGAAGCTCAACAAAATCGCGGATCGTCGCGCACTGAATCGCAGGCACTTTCTTGCTGCCCTCGGTATGACCGGCGCCGCGGCTGGCGCCGGATTGATGTCGGGTTGCTCACAAAGTGCGGTTGTGCCTGCCAATACATCGCTCGCCTCGAGCCAGACAGACATACTCAACTTCGCGCTCAACTTCAAGTATCTCGAGGCCACCTTCTACTCATACGTCGTTACGGGCAAGGACCTTACCGGAACCGCGGTGACCAACACCGGCGCCATCACCGGCACACCTGCCTCCCAGCCGACCTTCGCCAGCCAGCAGATCACCGACCTGCTGAACGAGATCCTCTTTGACGAGAAGAGCCATCTCAACAGCCTGATCAGCCTGCTCGGCTCATCGGCGGTCTACCGGCCTGCGATCAATCTCGCAGCCTATGCGGCAATTACCTCCACCAACGCGCTCTCCATAGCGCGGCTGATAGAAGATGTCGGCGCCACCGCACTGGCTACCGTGATCGACGGACTGGACACCACCAGCGCTACATTCATGGCGCAGATGCTCGGCGCCGAAAGCTTCCACGCCGGTGCCCTCCGTCTCATCAGCATCCAGAATCCGTCCATCGCCGCGTATGCCAAGGCAGACTCGCTCGATGTGGCGCCCTTCGATCCCGGTACGGCGGCACTCGCTGCAGTCGGCCCAGTCGCCAATGGTGGCTTCTTTGCCACCGCTGGCTCGCTCAGCTTCACCCTGGCAGATCCTGCCGGCGCAGCCTTTGCACGCAGCACCTCGCAGGTGCTCGCCATCGGCTACGGCACCGGCGGAACGATCGCAGCCTCGGGAACCACTTCCGGCGGGTTCTTCCCCGCTGGCGTGAATGGAAGTATCAATAAGGTTTAGACCGCCCAGGGACGCTCTGGAACCCCCAAGACGGCGCGGTCGTCGCATTGCAACATAGAACGCAACCAGTTCGAACATATCGCAAGTCAATTGATAAGGAGGCCAATACAATGGCCAGCAAAGAAGTCGAAGTGCTCGATCCCGCGACAACGGTCGAGAAGGTCAAAGAACTCGTATCCGGAGTCGCCTTGAATCGCAGGCACTTCATGGCTGCCCTTGGAGCGGCCGGCGCCGTGGTCGGCGCGGAAATGGTATCGAGTACACCCACGCTCGCCCAGCAACCCACACCCTCGGGCTATGCTCAGGTCGATGTCCTGAACTTCCTGCTCAATATCAAGTACCTCAAAGCGACCCTGTACTCGTACCTCACCCAGGGCTCCGACCTGCCACCCGCGACCTTCGCGTCAGAGGGCGCCGGTGCCGTATATAACGCGCCCAGCGCCAAGGTTGCATTCTCCGGCGTCTACGCGCAACAGTTGACCGACCTGTTCAATGAGATGTACTACGACGACCTGAATCAGATCGTTGCCCTGCGCAATCTCCAGGGCTCGGTAACCGCCAACCGCCAGACGGTGAACCTGCTCGGTACGGGTTCCACCACCACCGCCACCGCAGCCTTCACGCAGAACCTTGCCATCCAGTATGCGCGCATGCTGGAGGACGTCAGCGTCCAGGCGTTCGCGGGCGCTGCCCCGTACCTGTCCGGCGCAAACCTGGCTCTCGCGACGCAGATCCTCGCCACCGACGGCTTCCATGCCGGGGCCTTGCGCCTGGCCGCCATACAGAACGGCGTCCCATACCTCAGCACCAACTTCCTCACCTCCACCAGCACCGCTGGTACCGGACAAAGCATCAACACCTTCACCGCCGGACTCCTCGCCGGAACCACCACGTTGTTTACCATGCCATCCACCAACCCCATCGTGGCGGGCGATCTTGTTTCCGGCCCCGGCCTCACCCAGGGTGCCGTCGTCACCGCGGTCAACCCCGCTCCCATCTATCTGGGCAGCATCTCCGGGTCCACCACCGTTCCCACCAACACCGTCACCATCACCTCGCCCACCAGCATTCCGGCGGTCGCGGTAGGCTTGACCCTCACCGGCACGGGCATCCCCGCCAACGCGGTCATTGCCTCCCTTGCCGGGAACGTTGCAACGCTCGCATTTGTCCCGGCGCCTCAGTCACTCGGTGTTCCCGGCTTCAGTGCAGCCACCTACTCGCCCTTGGTCGCCGGCACTGCGGTTGCTGGCACCGCGGCCAGCCCGGCGGTCTCGGCCGGCATCACCACTACAGCCACCGGCGTTACGCTCACGCTTGGTTTCGCTGCCATCCTCAATAAGACCGCAACATTGAGCCAGGTAACGGGCATCACCGGACTTCTGCAGGGCATGCCGCTTTCGGGCACAGGCATCTCGAACCTTCCCATCTCAACCGTTTCAGGAAGCACGATTGTTCTGACGACAGCATCGGCCAGTTCCGTCAATGTCACTCCCACCGGCGTTTGGGCCAGCGGCAGCACCACCATCACCTCCGTCTCCAGCACCAGCGGAGTCATCATCGGGCAGGCAATCTCTGCCACTGGCATCCCCTCCACAGCCACCGTCAAAGCGGTCGACTATGTCAATAACATTATTACCTCGTCGGTTGCATCCACCGCGGCCGGCTTCACCACCACCGGCAGCAGCGTCATTCAGTATGTCTCCAGCGTGGGCGGAATCACTGCCCCGCAGCCGATCAGTGGCACCGGCATCCCCGCAAACAGCTATGTCAGCTCCGTCAACTCCCAATCGTTGACTCTCACACTTCAAAATGGAAGCAGCGTCAGCCCAGTCGTCCCCGCACTCGCTACCGTCACCACTGCCCTCACTTCAACCACCACGCCGTCCGGATTCCTCACCAGCGGAAGCGCCACTATCCTGGCTGCATATCCGTTGCAAAACGTGGCGTCTGGCCAGCCAATTACCGGCACCGGGATTCCTGCGGGAACCATCGTCACGGGCATTGGCACCAGCGCGCTCACCATCACTATGTCGCAGAACGCGACGCTCAACACCACGCCCACTACGGTAGCCACCATAACCGGAACCGTGACGGCCACCAGCCCCTTCATCCTTGCTCCGTCGTCCCTGGCGGGCATTGCGGTCGGTCAGCAGGTTGCCGGTAGCAATATTCCCCTGGGTGTGGTCGTCCTGGCCATCAACGGAACCAATACCGTTACAGTCACGGGCTCCTTTGCCAGCGGAGCCACCTCCATCACGGGTGTTCCCAGCACCGCAGGTCTGGTAACCGGCATGGGGATCACAGGCGCGGGCATTCCTGCCGGGGCAACCATTACCGCGGTGGGCGCCTCGGGAGCCTTCGGTGGCACACTCACACTCTCGGCCGCCACCACCGCCGCTAGCGTCCCAGTCGCAGGGGAGACCCTGGTCCTGACCTTTGTCACCCCCTCCACCAACGTCCCGGCCAATTCCATCCGAATGTCGGCAGCAGCCTCCGGCACGGTCGCGACAGAGTCCATCGCCTTCCAAACCGGGCAGGCCTTCACCACCTTCAAAGCCGGAACCGCGTTTACCTCCACCTCCACAGCGGAGACCATTACTATTCCCACGCTGTCCACCGTCACCTTCTCCACGGGGACTGCCACCCTCTCGGTTCCCGCGACGGTCAGCGGTGTCCAAACCATCACCACCTCCACGTCCGATCCATTGGACGTGCAGCCCAACGACCCAGGATCCATTGTGTTCGGCGGGACCACGACCAGTGGCAGCACCACCGTTTCGGCGGTCTCGAACTTCCCCGCCGCGCTAGTGGCTGGATTGCAGGTTAGCGGCCCGGGCATTCCCGCCGGCACCACGATCGCAACGGTTGCGTCTCCCACCATTACTCTGTCGGCTGCTGCCACGGCCAGCGGTACTGCCGTGGTCCTGGCGGCTTACCCGGCCACTGCGGCGGCAACCGCGCTGCTGGGGCCGTCCGCGGTCTCAAACACCTCGCCGTCTGTCTATCAGGGCTTCTTCGATACGGCCGGGTCGGCAACAGCAACCTCACTCACCCCAGTAGGATTCGCCTTTGCCCGCACCTTCTCGCAGGTCCTTCAGGTCCTCTACGGATCCACGGCGACCAGCCAGTACCAGGGCGGCTTCTATCCAAACGGCGTCTCGGGCAGCATCAACGTCGTCTAACCCGCCGGATAACCTCCGGCAGCACACGAACCCAGCAGTCGAAAAGCCCACATCTCCCCCCGGAGATGTGGGCTTTTCAGTGTTCTGACACGAATAGCCCAAACGGCACAACACTCCCTTCAAAAAAGTATCCGCTTTATATTCAATGGAGTATCGCCAATTTCCATCCACATCCCTTGACACCGCAGCGTATACTTATGTCAGGAGCAACAGAGTCCACCAAGCCTCAGGATTGTGTCCTCCCTTTCTCCACAGAAACCATAACCCCTGTGTTTGGAAGATTTTGCAAAATACATCGTTTGCTTTCAGCCATTTGCAAAATCGCCGAGATGGTAAGTGGTTTGTTTGCAGGAATTTCCAGAAATTTGATACCCCCCAGGGGGGCCGCATGCCAGCACCCATGCCAGACCTCAGCCGCTCACCAGCCCGGCACTCTGTGCTTTCCCACCGTCCAGGCCGCCGCCCCTCCCGCAACCTCAGTGGGTCGCGGCGATCGCCACCGGGTTGGTCGGGTCGCTCCCGGTCGAGTACGTATTCGAGAGGTCCAGCTTACCCGCAACGCTGCTGTCGAAGCTGTACAACCACAGATCGGGCGAGCCGCCATAGGCTGCCGCCAGCAGGTAGTCCCCAGTCTTGTCAATCGCCAGTGCGGTCACCGAGTTCCCGCTGTTGTAGGGCGACTGGCCCAGCGCCGCCAGCGTCCCATTGCTCGCCACGCTGTACCCGGAGATGCTGCCGCTGGTTCGGTTGGCCACATACACGTCGGTGCCGGCGCTGTTCACCACAACCGAGTACGGCTGCGTACCCGCCGCCAGTGGAGTCCCGCTTACGGGGGCCAGCACTCCGCTCGATCCGGAGATGGTGTAGGCCGCAACCCCGCCGTTCGTTCCGCTGCGTGCCACATACAGGTAGCTCCCGTTCGGGCTTACCGTCAGCGCGTTGTCGGCGAGCCCGCTTCCGGAGGCCAGAAACGCGGTTTGGCTGGCCGTAAGCGCACCCGAGGTGCTGGATTGATTGAACGTAAAGTCCATGGTGCCGGCGGTTCCCAGGGCCACGAACACCAGCCCGCCGCCCGGAGCAATCTTGATCCCGGACGGGACCACAGAGCCCGGCGTCGGAGAGAGCGATGCGGAACCGATGTTGTAGCTCACGCCTGTCCCCAGGGTCAGCGCCCCGGTCGACGTGTTGATTGTGTACTCATCCACAATCGCGGAGCCCAAGGCTTGTCCGCTCCTGTCCAGCCCCAGCAGCCACTCCCCGTTCGGCGAGACATCCATCGCGACCTCGGACGCCACCCCCACCGCGTTGTTGGTCAGCAACGTCAGCGCGCCACCCGACCCAATCGAGTACGCGGCAATGTATCCCAGTCCGCCGCTGGTTCCCGCTACAAACACGATCGTATCCGCAGGATTCACCACCACCGCGCTGGGGGTAAATCCAAGCGTATAGGGCGATCCGGAGACGGCGGTCAGCGTTCCTGTGCCAACCGAAAAGCCCGCCAGCGTGCCCGTAGTCGCGTTGGCAACATACACATAGTCGCTGCCCGACGTGGAGCCGCCAGGCAAGGAGCCCGGATAGACAAAGAACCCGTTGCACCCCGTTGCGAAAGGAAGAATCGCGAACACCATTGCCCAAGCCGCTCGACGTGCCCATTGGTTCATCGTCCAACTCTCCATTGCTCGTCCGTCCGCGCAGCACCATTGCGGCGCATACCCACTATAATCCGCGCGATTTATTGGTACCTCGCGGCTCCTGTTCAGGAACGATCATCGCGCCGCGCTCGCACCGGCGATCGTCCCTGCACTCGTCAAGTCAGTCTGCTGTATTCGACGCAGCCGCGCGGCAAACGGCATCCTCGCACCCGGCACAAAAGCAGCGCTCGATTCTGGAAATCCCGGCGGCAATGGACGCAAGAAAGAGAACGGCCCATCGCTGGGCCGCTCTCCTCTCGCCGCGCAACTATGCCAGATCGAATCGGTCGAGGTTCATCACCTTGCTCCACGCTGCCACAAAGTCCTGCACAAACTTCGGCTGCGAGTCGCTGCACGCATAGACTTCCGCAAGCGCTCGAAGCTGCGAGTTGGAACCGAAGACGAGATCGACGACAGTCCCCGTCCACTTCAACTCGCCGCTCGCGCGATCAAGCCCCTCCAACAAGCCGTCCGCCGTGGCCGATTTCTGCCACTTTGTCTTCATGTCCAGAAGGTTCACGAAGAAGTCATTGGTCAACGTGCCTGGCCGCTTCGTAAAGACGCCAAGCTGCGATTGGCCGACGTTCGCATCGAGAGCACGCAGGCCGCCGATCAGCGCCGTCATCTCGGGCGCGGTCAGCGTCAGCAGATTCGCTTTGTCCACCAGCAGTTCGGCCGCGAATTCCTCATGGCCCTTGCGGATGTAGTTGCGGAACCCATCGGCGATGGGCTCCAGCGCCGCGAACGAGGCCACATCCGTCTGCTGCTGCGACGCATCCGTACGCCCCGGCGCGAAGGGAACCGTCACGTCGTGGCCGGCCTTCCGCGCAGCTTCCTCGACGGCTGCGCAACCGGCAAGAACGATCAGGTCGGCAAGCGAAACCTTCTTGCCGCCGGACTGTGCTCCGTTGAACTCCTTCTGGATTCCCTCCAGAACCTGAAGCGCCTTCGCGAGCTGTTCTGGCTGGTTGACGGCCCAGTTGTTCTGGGGCATCAGGCGAATGCGCGCGCCGTTCGCCCCGCCGCGCTTGTCGCCACCGCGAAACGTCGAAGCCGACGCCCAGGCTGTTGCGACCAGCTCGGGGATCGACAGTCCAGACGCCAGAATCTTCGCCTTGAGCGCCGCAATATCCGCGCCATCCACCAACGGATGATCGACTGCGGGGAGTGGATCCTGCCAGATCAGTTGCTCCTTAGGAACGAGAGGACCCAGGTAGCGTGCGATGGGGCCCATGTCGCGATGGGTCAGCTTGTACCAGGCCATCGCGAATGCGTCCGCAAACTCCTGCGGATGTTCCAGGTAGCGTCGGGAGATCTTCTCATAGTTCGGATCGAACCGCAGCGCGAGATCCGATGTCAGCATCGTCACCGAGTGCTTTTTCGCAGGATCGT
>Ga0302274_10006038_pt1 | contig 10137 bp, 10 predicted proteins | sample III_Bog_N2_1_FD_198755 | JGI IMG/M metagenome (GOLD analysis project Ga0302274, IMG submission 198755) | Peat permafrost microbial communities from Stordalen Mire near Abisko, Sweden - III_Bog_N2_1 | ecosystem: Environmental > Terrestrial > Soil > Wetlands > Peat | place: Sweden: Abisko...
GCTCGCACTTTGGTCCTCCATCACTCCCAGCGAAGTCCGCACCACGCGACAGGTCTTCTGGGCCACGGCGCGGTCCCGGGCGGCCTGTTTTCCGGCCAGCGCCGCCAGCAAGCCGCGATGGGCGTCTTCCGCGCCGGCCCCCAGGTTCGCTGCCGCCCCAACCGCCGGATTCGCTGGCGCGCTGTCGGCCCACTCCGCCGTTTTCACATCGCCTCCCTTAAGCGCGACCCTAAACGTGTATCGCAGCGTGCTTCGAAGCGCTCTGCAGCGTAGCCCAGCCGCGGCTTGATCATTGCCAGTCCACGATAAAGCCTTGATTTCACAGTAGAAAGCGGCGCTCTAGTCACCTTGGCAATCTCTTCGAGTGAGAGTTCCTCGTGAAAGCGCAGTACCAACACCTCGCGGTGCAGTGTATCCAGTTCCAGCAACGCGGCCGCAATCTTTTCGCGGTCTTCGAGGTTTGAAACATGTTCGAAAGGCGTCGGATCGTCTGCCGCCACTTCAAATGTCATTGCCCGGTCGTCATCGCCCGCGCCATCGATCAGCTCGTCCAGGCTGTTCATGGTGCGCTTGCGCCGTTGGTCGATCACCAGGTTGCGCGCAATGGTAAACAGCCAGGTCTGAAACCGCGCGTTGCCGTTAAACTGGGCGCCCCGTAGCAGCACCCGCATCCAGACCTCCTGAAACAGGTCTTCGGCGGTCTCCTGATTCCCCGTAAGGAAGAGCAGGTAACGCAGCAGCCGGTGCTGGTAGCGCACAATCAACTCATCCAGCAACCCCGCCTTGCGCCGTTTCAGCCCGTCGGCAATGGCAAGGCTTTCTCGCCGGGCCTGCTCGTCGGCGGCAACAGACGCTTTGGCAAAGAATGGCCGTACAGAAGCAATGGTCATCTCTATCCATTAGACGACAAGAACGGCTTCCAAGACCAGGGGGCGACCAAAAGTCGACCAGACCCCAAAATCCTCAGCCCGAAGCCTCTCAATCGTCCCCCCTGCTCTCTCCTAACCCCATCCCCGCACCAAAAGTTGTCCACAGGCGCGAAAACAGCCCTCAGCCATTGACTTCCAGCTTTTCTCTATTGACTATTGGCTACTCCCGACTCCCTGCCTTCTTGCTCCCTCGCTCCCTGCCTTTCCCAGCGCTTCCTCAGCCGCCTTGGCCGCCCGTCGCTCCCGCCCCTCCGCCGTTTCATAATAAAAAATGCCCAGCAGATGATTCCTTCGTTGCGCCGGTGTCAGCGCAAACCACGCCTCCCGCGCCCGCGGCCGCCGCTGGAAGGCAGCCTTCAGCACCGGCGGAGGCTCCTGTTCCCCCTCCATCGCCTGCATCAGCCGCTCCGCCATCTTCTCCGCGCGCTTCTTCCGGCTGTTCGGGCTCTTCGGTTCGTCGGCCCACTTCCCAATCTCGCGCCGCATTGAGTCGCTCAAGCCATCGAACCAATTCCACAACCCGCGATCGCTTTTCAACTCCTTTTCGAGTTCCTCCGGCAACAGAATCTCGCGTTCCTCGAAATCGGGCTCCAACCAGATCCGCGCCTTATCGCCCTGCCCGACGTGGACAGCAGCCCGCATCTGCCGGTTCACAATCAACACGGCACCCTTGCCGCTCGGATAGGAAACCAGCGTGGTGCGAAAGGGAAATCCCTCAATTTCGCCGCGCACTCTCCGCCCCTTGCGCCCCGGCCACACTTTGGCAACGTCAAAGGGGATCCGCGCAATCGTCCACTTCAGAGCCGTCCCGTCCGGCTCCAGCACCGCCGTGAAAGACTTCCGCACCGCGCGAGCTTTTTTCGTTGCCATCGCTCTTGCCTTCTTGCTCGCTCGTTCCCTTGCTCCCTTGCTCCCTGCTTTATCGATCCCCATACGGCACATCCCTGGGGTCTGTTGTCATTGAATCCGCAAACTTCACCTGGCTACCATCCGCGGTCTGGATCTTGTTGTCCTCCAACTTCCAATTCTTCGCATTCGCGATGGTTCCCGCCGTCGCCGCTTCAATGTCCAGATGATCGATGCGGAAATCCTCGAGCGGCGCTTGCGCATACGCACTCACGTTGAACGCCTGCCGCGCCCCCGTCGCCTTTACGTACGAGATGCGCACATTGCGGAAATGCGGCAATCCCTGTGCTTCGGGCACCGGCGTCGCCAGCACTTTGTAGTAATCCGGCACGTCCGTCATCCCCGCCGGAATCGCCGCATAGCTGTAACTCGGATTCCAGTTCATCGTGATGTGAATTGGAATCGCCACCCCCTCCAGCGTCAAATCGTGAATCCGGATGTTCTCGGCAAATCCGCCCCTGGTGTGCGCGCTCTTGAACAGCACGCCTGAAGGCACTCCCTTCAACGCCTTGATGTCGTAGGCCTCGATGTCGCGAAATCCGCCCGACGTCTCGCTCCCAATCGTCACCGCCGCCGCGCCGCTGCGAATGATCGAGTCACGCAACACGATATGCTCGGTCGGCCGGTTCACGCGCAACCCATCCGCATCGCGCCCCGCCTTCAGGCAAAGCGCGTCGTCGTTCACGTCGATGTCCGCATGCTCCACCAACACCTTCTGCGATGAGTCGATATCGATTCCATCCGTCGACGGCCCGCGCCCGCCCTCGTTGTTGCGGATGGTGACATCGTCCACATGCACATCGTGCGAGTAAAGAATCTGCACCGTCCAGAATCCCGACCGCTTCAGCAGAATCCCGCCGCCTAGTTCTACCGCCGACGAGTTCTGAATCAAAATCAGCCGCGGCCGCCGCGCGTCGTAATCTGAAGCCCACCGCAAGCCCTTCGGCTCGTACGTCGCCCGCAAATCCCAATACGACTTCCACCACACCGGCCCGTCGCCGTCAATCGTTCCCTTGCCGGTAATTCGCACATTGTGCTGGTCGCGCACATTCACCAGTGCCGCAGGCCAGGTCATCTCGATTCCCGCAATGCGCGTCGGCAGCATCGGATAATCTTTCAGTTGCTCAGACCCGATCAGCGTCACTCCTTCCGCCACATCGAGCGTCACGCCACTCTTCAAGAACAACGACCCCGTCAGATACGTGCCCGGCTTCAGCGTCACCGTTCCCTTCACCGCCGCGGCCGCATCAATCGCTTTCTGAATCGGCTCAGTATTCAGCGTCGTTCCATCGCCTTTGGCGCCGTAATCATTGGCCACAAAAATCCTGGTCGCAGCTCCGGCCCGCATCGCGAGACCTGCCAGCAAAATCGTCGCCATCATCCGCAAAGCTGTCGTCATCAGGAGTCTCTTTCCCCGGCAAGTACCCTGTCCCTGATTTTCGCACGAGATAAACTGCGGACATCGTAAGCGCGAAAAGTGCAACGGAATCCGTCACTTCCGTTGCCGTTTCGATCTCATCAAAAGCCCTCATCCCCGCGCCAGACCTCGCAGCACGGGCTTCGGCATCTAAGTTTGAAGAGGTGACTTATGGATCATGCAATGGACAAATCGATGACAACGGCAGAGAAAGTTGCAGGGATCGTGATCGCCGCGATTTTCCTGGCAATTATCGCAGTTCATTTTCTCCATTAAATGAAATTCAATTGAATTAACGCGAACGCGCAGGGTCGACGCGCCAATCCGCTTCAACAGGCGGGTTCGCTCCAAGCGATTCGTGGGGAGGCGGTTCATCGTCGAGCCGCCTCCGCGCGTCGCCAAAAGGGCGACCGCATCGCGCGCCACATCCAGCGCACCAGCAGCAGCGCGATCACCAGCAGCACCGCGGCAAACCCCGCAGCCACGTACGGCTTCCACGTTGAAAGCCACGTCAGGAACACCGCCAACGCATCCCCGCTCAGGCTGAGCGCAATGTTCGAGAACGGCTCTGGCGATGGCGTCACCGCGACGCGCGTCGCCGTCTTGCCGCCATGCGCAATAAACGCAATCATCCCTCCGGCGAGCGTCGCCACCAGTTGCTGGCCCGGCGAGAGATTCGCCGCCGCCTCAAATGCCATCAGCGCCGCTACTGGCACGCGGATAAATGTGTGCAGCGCATTCCAGATCACGTCGAACCCGGGAATCTTGTCGGCGAAAAAGTCTACCGCGAAGAGTGCGAGCGCCGCCGCGATCACTCTCCAGTCTGCCAGCAGGTGCAGCGACGCCGGCAGCACCAACCATCGCGTATGTCCCAGCAGGCCGAGAGTCGCCACCGTGGCATACAGGTTCAACCCCGCGGCAAAGCTCACCGCAATCATGAGGGCGACGAGTTGGTCTGGCGGCAAAGGCACAGCGCACAGTATAGAGCCACCCGGCAGCTTCAACACGCTGGAAGCCAGGAGATCGCGGCTGCGTTGTCGCTCTCTAGCTCCCTCGCCGTCGCGATTCCCTTTTACGAAAGACCAGCACCGTTCGGCCCCGCAAAGCATCGAATCCCACAGGAGGCAAGCTCATGGCTAATCCTAGACGAAAAATGCGCGACGAGACCGGCCCTGACTCCGCCGGCCAGTCCGGCGACACACAACAACTCCGCGATTCCGCCCTTGCAGATTCAGAAAGCGTTGAGGAACTGATCGAAGAGGGCAACGCCTATGAAGCGGGAATCCTCTCTGGAGTAGAAAACGCCGCCGACGCCGATGGCTCCGAGGTCCGCACGCGCGAGGTACCCGAGGACGACGTCCCCGCGGAATACCTCGACAACGAGCCTTGACCCGCGCGACCATGCATCACATCACGAGCGGCGCCCACCCGCCTTTGCCGCAGTGGAGACGCAAATGGCGCGGTGCATTGCCAGTTCGCTCCGCGCGCGCTCCATCTCTACTGAGGCATATGCCATGCGCTTGGAGCTCACGCGACGAAACGCCTCGGAGCAGGTCGTCAAGTACTCGCCGTGGCGGCTCTTAAGGGCGCATTCGAGATAGGTGCAGATGGAGCAGCCCACAGCTTCCCCTTTCAGCCGTTTGGCCGAAGTTATAACGATGAATGTGTGATTGCTCTAGCGCGATAATTGCGCGATTGCCTTAGTGCGCCATCACCTGGCGCTCGGCGCTGAGCCAGTCCTGTAAGTCGTGGCCGTGTTTGCTGCCGCGCTTTTCAAAGATCGCGAAGGCCCGGTCTTGTATCTGGCTGTGTGCGCAGGCTTCTGGCGCAGCGGCGGACCTGACGGCGGAGGCATACGGCACAGCGGCAGTCTGGACGTCGCGGACTTTGGGCAGAGCGGAGTTAACGGCAGAGGTTTGCGGCGCGGCGATGACAGCTTTATTCAGCTTTGGCTGTTTCTGGACTTTGGATTTGATCATTGAGAGCCCTCATGGCAATTCGTGGGCTAAGCGGGGGAAGATGCTCCAGATAAACTGCCTTAGTTCAGAGGACCTGAAAGAGGAGAACGGTGCTCACTCCATCTTTCACACTACGCTCATTCCACACCCGCCGCACATCTGTTTCGTAAAGGTCCCGATTTAGGTCTGAATTGATCAGCGTTGGCGTCGCGGGTGTGTCTTGCGTGCGATCCGGGCGAATGGGATTTGCATTTCTTGCGTGCGGGGTGGGTGTTTCGTTAAGTCCAGCAGAATCAGACGGAATGTTCGTTTTTCGGGTGCCGGGAAGGGGCCAAATGTTCGCTCAGGGGGTGTCACATGCCCCCGCAAATGTTCGCTCGGGCGGTTGCGATTTTTTGAGGGGAATACCTTGAAATTGACCCTCCGAAGGGTGAGTGAAACCGTGAAATTGACCAAATAAGAGCAAAGGTTCACAGAGAATTTCCCATAAACATTTAAAAAGGGGGTAGTGAACAGAAGAGCCGTTCGTCGGGGACCCGGTCAGGAGACCGGCGGTGCGGGTTGTCGCTGCCTTTTCGCTCGCTGCCTCATTCATGTTCAAATAGAAGCAATGGCAATTCCCCGGAGATCGACGTTCAGAGGGCGCTGGGTCGCGGCTAAGCGCAAGCTGCGCGAGTACTGGATGGTGGTGTGGGCTTTGGCCCACAAATCGCATCCTGTGCTGGTGCAGATCATTCCTACGCGCTTCTGCAATCTGAGCTGCGCTTATTGCAACGAGTACGACAAAGTGAGCAAGCCGGTGCCGCTCGAGGAGATGTACCGGCGGATCGACCACCTGGGGCGGCTGGGCACGGCGATGATCGGCATCTCGGGCGGCGAGCCGCTGACGCATCCGCAGCTCGACGACATTATCCGGCGGATGAGGAAGACGGGCGCCATTGCCGGCATGATCACCAACGGCTTTCTGCTGAGTCCGGAGCGCATTCAACGATTGAATGAAGCCGGCCTGGACCACATGCAGATCTCGATCGACAATCTCGATCCCGACGACGTGTCGCTGAAGTCGCTCAAGACGCTGGACAAGCGGCTGGAGATGCTGGCCGAGTATGCCGAGTTCCACGTGAACATCAACTCCGTGGTGGGCGGGGGCATTCGCAATCCCAACGACGCGCTGGTGATCGGCAGGCGCGCTCTCGAGCTGGGCTTTGAGTCGACGATCGGGATTATCCACGACGGCGATGGGCAACTCAAACCTCTCGCAGAAGACGAGGCGCGCGTTTTCCACGTGATGACCGACCGCAAGAAGACCAACTACGCGCAGTTTGACAAGTTTCAGGAAGCTATTGTGCAGGGCCGGGCGAACAACTGGCGCTGCCGCGCCGGGTCGCGGTATTTATATATCTGCGAAGACGGCCTGGTGCATTATTGCTCGCAGCAGCGCGGCTATCCCGGCGTGCCTGTGGCCGAGTATTCGATCAAGGACGTGAAGCGCGAGTTCGTGACCGCCAAGAGCTGCGCGCCGCACTGCACGATCGGCTGCGTGCACCGCATCAGCTACATCGATCACTGGCGCGCGCCGCAGACGCGCATGGTCGCTCCCGGCGGCCAGGAGCTGGTGAAGATTGAAGTACAGGGAGTAGGAAATAGCCGATAGGGAGTAACCGATAGCGAACGCGAGAAGGCTCGTGGGCGCGGTCTATCCTCTATTGGCTGGTCCCTATCTTTTCGCTTGCGCCAGGGCCGCGTCGATGAGCTGGTAGAGCTTGCTGCGGTCAACCACCTCGACGAAGGGTGCGGCGTGCGTGGCATTGGTCACAACCCAGATGGTGGGCGTGTGCTCAATACCGATCTTCTGTCCGAGTGCGTAGTCCGCCTTTACTTCCTGCGTCAGCTTGCCCATGGGATCGATGGCGAAGGGCAGTGCGACCTTGTGCGCGTCGGCGAACTTCTGCGTGAACTGCTGCAGTTGCGCGGGCGTCTCGATGGAAATCTGGTTGGCAAAGACGGAATCGCGGTACTCGCTGCCGAGGGCCTGGCTCTTGGTGTCGAAGAAGCGCGCGTTCACGGCCGCCTGGAAGCTCCAGCTATGCATGGGCAGCGGGAAGTCGTGGCGGATCCAGGGAATGTGGTATTTGTCGGCCGCGTCTTTGAGCAACGGGTTGGCGCGTGCGCAGTCGGGACACTCCAGGTCCTCGAACTCGACGATGGCCACGCGAGCGCCGGCCGGCGGCTTGAGGGCCGAGGCGTCGTGCACCTGGGTTGTGGGCGGCGCGCCAAACTGGGCGTGTGCGGCGGGCGCAACCCAAAGCAGCACCGCGGGCAGCAGGGCCAGCGCAAGGCGGGCACGCTTCAGTCGTACGGAGAATGGATGGGCAAACATGAGTCGCATAGGTGTTTTGACGGCTCCCTGAAGCTATTGTAAACAGGGACCGAGGGAAAACGGGACTGAGGGACTGAGGGACTAAGGGACTAGCGGCTGGCACGCGGGTCCGGCTGGTTGCGTTCGCGGCGCCGGGCGGCCATCCACTGGCGCCATTTGTAGTCTGCAACCAGGGAACCGGCGAGAACCAGCACCGCGACGACAATAAGGACAAGTTTCATAGCACCAACCGGCGACTGCTACAGAAACTATACGGGAATTCCGGCTGGGGAGGACCGCGCGGGCTGTAGCGGTCATGCTATCTTGGTCGCACACGCGGGTGCATAGATAATGAGCTGGCAAATCCAAGCGGGCACGCGTCACCGGTGGGCGATTGGGTTCGCAGTGGCGTTGATGGCGGCGCCGGGCGAGCTGATTGCACAGCAGCAGCCGAGCGGCGACACGGCGCCTGTGTGCACGGCGAAAAACCTGGAGAGCACAGTCATTGTGGGTCAGTTGAAGATTTCGGCCTTTTCCGCCGAAACCGCCGACTGCCTTCAGGTGACGAGCGGAACCAAAGTAATGTATCGCGGAACGATAGGAGGCGGGGGAAGGCTGACACTTGGGCAGCCCGGCTCAGCCGACATTCCACAGATCGCCAACGGCGCCGACGTGACGGGGCGCGGTCATCCGGACTTGATCGTTTCGCAGTTTACCGGGGGAGGGCATTGCTGCACGTCGCACTACCTCTACGAGCTGGCCCCGGAGGTGCGGCTGCTGGCCCGGTTGAACGATGCCGATGACGACATGGCGCACTTTGGGCGCGATGCGAAGGATCGGAAATACTATTACTACACCGCAGATTGGACGTTTCGATACTGGCCCACATGTTTTGCGTGCTCGCCTTCGGAGGACGTGATTTTGCGCTTTGTGGACGATGCCAACGGCGGAGCCTATCACATTGCTTTCGACAAGATGCAGACGGCTGCGCCGAAGCAAGCGACGTGGAACAAGGAGTTGAGCACGGCGCAAAAGGCAGTGCACGATGGCGCCGTCGACGAGATGGGCCACGCAATGTGGGGCGTGGTACTCGACCTGATCTACACAGGCCACTCGGATCTGGCGTGGAAGTTTGCCGATGCGTTGGGACCCAAGGCGCAGCAGAAGCCATTCACTTCATTGGCAGATTTCTGCTCGCTGCTGAAGAAGAGCCCGTACTGGGCCGATCTGGGGCCGACGTTGAAGGATCCGCCGGCACCCTGCGCCTACATTCCGCCCGCCAGTACCAAGTAGGGACGGCGAACTCCGCGGTTTGCGGCTCCCATGCATTACTCTCAAAGTTGCAGTTCATTCAAGCATCGCTGGAGCCGGAATTGCGTATTGTTCTGTCCAACATTGGAACTCTTGGAGACATCAATCCACTTATTTCCATTGCGCTGGAGCTCAAGCGCCGCGGCCATGCGCCGGTGATGGCGCTGCCTAACGTGTACCGGCCGAAGATTGCGCCGCTGGGCCTGGAGTTTCGCGAGCTGCGGCCCGACATCGACCCCACAAACACAAAACTCGTGGAGATGATTTACGACGTGAATAAAGGCACGGAGACCGGGCTGCGCGAATTTTTGTTTCCGGTGCTGCGCCAGACTTACGACGACCTGCTCGATGCGGCCACCAAACCCGCGCGCGCGGATCTGCTGCTGCTTGGCGAGCTCAACTACGCGGGACCGATTGTCGCCGAAGTCACCGGCATTCCCTGGGCGAGTTATGTGCTGGCGCCGTTCTCTTTCTTCTCGGCATTCGATCCTCCGGTGCTGCCGCCCTATCCCCGGCTGGCCCGCGCCGACAAGGCTCCGGGCATGGGACGCGCGATGCGCCGCCTGGCGCGCTTTGTCACGCGCAAATGGCCTGAGCCAGTCTACGAGCTGCGCCGCGAACTGGGATTACCGCCGGGCAAGAACCCTATCTTCGATGCCAAGCACTCGCCCAACCTTGTGCTGGCACTTTTTTCGCGTGTGCTGGGCACCGAGCAGAAGGATTGGCCGGCAAATACCCTCATCACAGGATTTTGTTTTTACGATGCTGACGCGGGCAACGCGGCGCTGCCGGCTGAGCTGGATGAGTTTCTCGCCGCGGGTGAGCCGCCGGTGGTGTTCACGCTGGGATCGGCCGCCGTGCTGGCCGCGGGAGATTTTTACGAGCTGTCGGCGCTTGCGGCAAAGAAGCTGGGCGTGCGTGCGGTGCTGTTGGTCGGCACGGATCCGCGCAATCGTCCGAATCAAGAACTGCCCGATTCGATTTGCCTGGCGGAGTACGCACCCTACTCGGGACTGTTTCCGCGCGCCTCGCTGGTGGTACATCAGGGCGGCGTGGGGACGACAGCTCAGTGTTTGCGCGCCGGCCGGCCCATGCTGATCATGCCCTACTCACACGACCAGCCCGACAACGCGCGGCGCATGAAGCGCATCGGCGTGGCGCGCGTCATCCAGCGCTCGCAATACAAGCCCTGGCGCGTGGCGCGCCGGGTGCGTGACCTGCTCGCCGATCCCAAGTATGCGGAGCAGGCGCGCATCG
>Ga0302274_10006040_pt1 | contig 10134 bp, 9 predicted proteins | sample III_Bog_N2_1_FD_198755 | JGI IMG/M metagenome (GOLD analysis project Ga0302274, IMG submission 198755) | Peat permafrost microbial communities from Stordalen Mire near Abisko, Sweden - III_Bog_N2_1 | ecosystem: Environmental > Terrestrial > Soil > Wetlands > Peat | place: Sweden: Abisko...
CTCTGACTATAGTGGCCGTTGGAGGCCGGATGCAAAACGGACTATTCTGGTTTGCGCTGATCGCCGGTTCCTAGCTGGCCTCAGCACCTCCCACGGATGTGACGGCCCAATTCTGCGTGCCAAGTGGTCCAGAAGGCGTTCCTTGGGTGAATACGCCCCTTCCGGCCAAGCAGGTTCTCGGCCGGAACCTGCAAGTAATGTCACCCAAGCATCGTCAGCCCCGCGCCTTGGCCTACCGTACCATCCCGACGAGCAGCGCACGCGTTTCCTGCGGGGTTGTAGCCTCGTGGGGGAAGTTGATGCGAACTCCCTTAACCCCATCAATCGTCTTCGATCTCAGCGTAAAGCCAAGGCGATCTACCGAGGTCATCGTCGCCTCGGTCGCTTCGATTCCTGCATGTGCTCTGGCCAACAGGATCATCGAATCGGCATGATCAGCATTCATATGAGCGAGGATGCCGGGCGCGGCGTTGGCCAGCGGGTCCGGGGCTGCGTGCTCGTATTCCTGAACGCCGACCCAGCCCATCACGCCAAAGCCACCGACGTAATAGAGATCAACGGGTTGGAGGCGGAAGAAGCTGAAATCGGAAAACTCAACCCAGTAGCGGCTGCTTTCGTGGCGAGTGAGGTACCTCTCTCGAACGGAGGCAATATCATGTTCAAGGACCTGTTCGGCGTGTCCCATCAGAGTCGCCCGTGCAGCCCCCAGTGCGTCACCATCAGTACCCACCTGTGCGACAAACAGGCTGCAACGAGGATCTCCAATCAAATTCTGGGTGTGCATGGCCATCTTGCTGATGAGGAAGATGGGCCTGCCCTCAGAATCAAGCGCAAAGGGCATCAGAGAACCAAACGGATATCCCGGTTGCTTGCGCGATAGCGTCGAAAGGGTGGCGATCGGGACGAGCGATAAGAGGGTTTTCACACGTTCGGCGTGGGTTGGCTCTGGCAGTTGTGGCAAAGCCGGTCCCGTGAACGCGTGATGGCGAGCTGGGGGTTCGTTCGCTGACATATGCATCCTCTCGTCCCTCTCATGGTAACGGTTGCTGGGCTCCAAACCTCTGCACCACTCTCAGAAACGCGGCCGGCACCTAAAATTGCGTCCGACACATAGACTTCTATCAGCATGAGCAATACTGCCGCAAAATCCAGTACCCCATCTGAAGAGATCGCCGGCCTCGTGGAGCGAGTCACGTTCTTCAATGCGGAAAGCGGCTTTGCTGTGCTCCGCGTGAAGGTCCGTGGACGGCGTGACCTCGTCACGGTCCTTGGGTCCGTGCCGACAGTAAGCGCCGGCGAATGGGTGACCGCCAAGGGCTGGTGGGTCCGTGACGAGGAGTACGGGCTCCAATTCAAGGCCCAGGTCCTGAAGGCCACCCCGCCAACCACGAGTGAGGGGATTGAGCGGTACCTCGGCGGGGGATTCGTGAAAGGCATCGGTCCCGTGCTTGCAAAGAAGCTGGTGGAACACTTCGGCGCGGATGTGCTGGGCGTCATTGGCGACAACCCCGGCGACCTGGAGTCCGTCGATGGTATCGGGCCGAAGCGCCGTGAACGGATCGCCACCGCCTGGCAGGAGGGCATGCAGATCCGGGAGATCATGCTGTTCCTGCATAGTCATGGGGTCAGCACCGGTAGAGCCGTCCGTATCTTCAAGACTTACGGAAACCTGGCAATTCAGACGGTGCAGGAGAACCCGTACACACTCGCCAAGGAGATCCACGGTATCGGGTTTGCCACCGCGGACCAGATCGCCCAGAGCGTCGGGGTACCGAAGGATTCACAGAACCGAGCACGCGCCGGGATCGACCACGTTCTGCTGGGTGCCACCTCCGAGGGCCATTGCGCCCTGCCATTAGAAAAACTGAAGGCGGCGGCTGTGAAACTGCTGGAGGTGCCGGTGGAGACTGTCGAGCAGGCAGTGTCGCAGATGCTGACCAGTGGCTTTCTGCTGCTGGAGGAGATCGACGGCGAACCTCTGGTCTTCCTGCCCCACCTGAGGAAGGCGGAAGACGGCATCGCAACGAAGATCAAGCGGCTGGCCACGGCTGGCGTGACCTACCCCAAGATCGAATTCGAGAAAGCCGTCGCCTGGTGCGAGGAGAAGACCCGCAAGACACTGGCGCCAAGTCAACGAGAGGCGCTCAAGACCGTCCTTACCAGCCGCGCCACCATTATCACTGGCGGCCCCGGTGTGGGCAAGACGACCCTGGTGAACTCGATCCTGCTTATCCTCAGAGCGAAGAAGGTGAAGTGCCTGCTGTGCGCACCCACCGGGAGAGCGGCGAAACGTCTGACGGAGACCACCGGGCTCGAAGCGAAAACCATTCATCGTCTGCTGGAGGTTGATCCCGCGACGGGAAGGTTCCAGCGTAACGAAGACAAACCGCTCGAATGCGACCTGCTCATCGTCGATGAGACATCGATGGTGGACGTGCTACTGATGTACGCTCTGCTCCGTTCCCTCCCGAAGACCGCAGGACTGATCATGGTCGGCGACGTGGATCAGCTTCCCTCTGTCGGACCAGGGAATGCCCTGCGCGATCTGATCGATAGCGGTGTTGTACCAGTCGTTCGCCTGACCGAGGTGTTCAGGCAGGCAGCCGCCAGCAAGATCATCACTAGCGCCCATTCGATCCGCCAGGGTAGGATGCCTGAGTTGCGATCGGCAGAGTCCGGCTCAGACTTTTATTTCATTGAGCGAGATACCCCTGAAGAGATCACCGCCACCTTGGTGAAGTTGGTCCGGGACAGGATACCGAAGGGCCATCGTCTCGATCCGATTCGCGACATTCAAGTCCTGTGTCCGATGAACCGCGGCTCCATCGGGGTACGCGCGTTGAACACTGTGCTGCAGACCGCCCTCAATCCGGTTCGCCAAGGCGAACCCATGGCGGAACGGTTTGGTTGGCGATTCCAGGTCCGGGACAAGGTTATCCAGACGGTCAATGATTACAAGAAGGAAGTGTTCAACGGCGACATCGGCATGATCGAGAAGATCGATCCCGTGGAGCAGGAAGTTTCGGTGCGGTTCGACGACAGGCTGGTTGTATACGACTACGGAGAACTGGACGAAGTCTCGCTGGCATACGCGGCAACCGTCCACAAGGCGCAAGGCTCGGAGTTCTCGGCGGTCGTCATCCCGGTGGCCATGCAGCATTACATGCTGCTCCAGCGGAACCTCATCTACACCGGCATTACCCGCGCCAAGCGGCTGCTGGTGGTAGTTGGGCAGAAGAGGGCCCTGGGGCTCGCAGTGAGGAACGATCAATCAAGGAAGCGATATTCGGGACTGCTGAGCAGCCTAAAGGAAATCGGCCAAAAGCTTACTTCACACGGCTAGCGAACCGATGTACCCCCGCTGTAGTCGGCGACCATCGGGCTTATCCTCAATCATCTAACTCAAACGCGAGTTCGCCCTCCTCCCGAGATGAGCGCAACCGCGCCCTTCGGGAGAAGAGTCTGGAGTGGCGAGGAGCGATCAGCTCCGGATCGTTCCGTCTGCGCTAGTCCGGCTCGGCGCGATTCAAGCGGGAACGGCCCACAGGCGTTGGCCAGCCTAAGCGCCATAGGAACCCCTCTCCACAACCTGAAAGCCTCCTGGCAGTTGGTCCACAAGGTCCGCCATGCCTTGCGAGCGGCACGAGCAACCACGTGGTGTGGTCGCCGATGGTTCTCCGGCTCGATGGGCATCGGGAGTTCTAGGACTATGTCACCGTTAGTAAAATCTCGGATTCGACGTCCAGGTCACCTTGGTGGCAGCTTTATCGAGCTCAAATCTTATCAGGATCGAACCAACCAAGTTGGGAGCTGGAGCAGAGCGGCCGAGCGAACGGTTATATGTTGCTGCCCTACGGGAGACACTCCGCGAGCCGCCCGGCGAGGCGGGTGCCTCGCTCCTGTAGAGCCGTTAGGCGATACAGGATGCTTCTCCTCCCTGCTTCCGCGATAGCGGAACAGGGGTGCTCCTCGGGACTGTCTGAGCGACAGCGAAGGCGCACGGCTCGTCATCTTCATCCTGCCTGACGCAAGGGGAGTATGAGGGTTCCTTCTGGCTGTTCCTGTCTATCTGTTCTATCTATGGGTTAGTGGGTTGAATTGGGACAAGCAATGATCGCAGGCGAGCAAGCAGAGATCACAGGGGGACGAGTTGAGATCGCAGGCGAGCAAGCAAAGATCGCCTGAGGACAAGCTAACAATCAATTATGTTGTTCCCACATTTCCATTTTGAGTCGTAATTCTGAACCCTCAGAGCGTCGCAATCGTCAATGTTTATAAGGGTGCGAACGCGGTGAAAACGTTCTGGAGGTTAATACCCAATGGGTGAGATACATAAACGACCCTTTCAGCTCTCCTTCAACGCTTCTCTCAGGGTCGATTTCCAGGGTTCCCGCGTCACCTCTGACGGCGGGTTGATTCTGGTGCGTGAGTTGGACGAGCGATTGGGCTTCGGCGAACTTGCGGCTGAATGCCTTACTGACACGCGAGCGAGGAACGCACAGTTACCGATTGTCGATCTGCTGCGCCAATCGGTGTACAGCCGCTTGGCTGGATACGAAGACGTGAACGATGCCGAACGCCTGGCCCAAGACCCGAGCTTCCGTCTGATCGGCTCGGAGAAGATTTGGGATCGCGGCGCAGCCCTGCCCCCCGGTTGCAGAGCTTTGAGGCGCAGATGCTGGCCGAGGATGGAAACTTCTCGGGACTGGCGCGGCTGAATCGGGAACTGGTGGGTAAGGCGGAAGCGCTGGATTCAGGGTACCGCACGGTCCTGGACATGGACTCAACCGAGATCCCGGTCTACGGCGAGCAGGAAGAGAGCGCATACAACGGCCACTTCGAATCAACCTGCTTTCACCCGCTGCTTTTATTCAACCGAGACGGCGATTGTCTGGCGGCCAAGCTTCGTCCCGGCAATGTTCACAGCGCCGATGGGTGGGAAGAACTTCTGCTGCCCGAGATTGAGCGGCAACAGAAACTGGGCAAGGAAGTGGTGTTTCGCGCCGACGCCGCCTTCGCCAAGCCGGAGATTTACGAAGCGCTGGAAGAGCGGGGGGTGAAGTATGCCATCCGCATCCCGGCCAATGAGAACCTGGAACGGGATGTAGCGGAACTGCTGCTGCGACCGGCGGGGCGTCCCAGTCACAAACCGATCGTGTGGTACAAAGGCTTTCTCTACAGGGCCGCCAGTTGGACGACGGCACGGCGGGTGGTGGCGAAGGTCGAGCATCATGCCGGGGAGTTGTTCCCGCGCATCGGGTTCATCGTGACCAGTCTGGAGACTCCGAGCCGGGCGGTGGTACGGTTCTATAACAAGCGGGGCACGGCCGAGCAGTGGATCAAAGAGGGGAAGCAAGCGGTGAAGATGACCCGGCTTAGCTGCCATCGATTCCGGTCCAATGAAGTTCGGCTGTGGCTGAGCGTGATCGCATACAACCTGGGGAATTTGTGGCGGCGCTTGGTGCTGCCGAAGGGGATCGAGAAGTGGTCCTTGACGAGCTTACAGCAACGGCTGGTGAAGACCGGCGGCCGGTTGGTAAAGCATGCCCGCTACTACTGGCTATTGTTGGCAGAGAGCCATCTGACACGGCGCCTGTTCGGAAGCATGCTGCGGCGCATCGAGGCTCTGCCGGTGCCAGGCGGATAATAGCGTGTAGCGGCAAAGCGAAACCAATCTGGACGAAGGAGGGGAGTTGACGAGGAGGTGTCAGAAAAATCGCCTGGAAACAAAGCAATACCCGGCTTTTGTGTCCTGGAGAAGGCCCTTCCGGTCTGCCCGAGCCTTTGGGATGGAAACGGATGCAAAAAACGGACCCGGTGGGGGCAACTGCGGGTATACTGGTTCGTGCTGTGAACCCAAAATGGAAATTCCGGTTGACATTACTTGGACGCCGGGCGTACATATGTCTGTTCGTCAGATTTCTTCCCCGACAACTCATGAAACGAAGAAGCCTATGAAAACAGGTTGGTGGATACGTGCGTCGCAATTGGCCGCTATCACATTGATTCTCAGTTTTGGAGCTGCTGCCCAGACTGGAGATCCGGCCGCTATTCAGCAGAAGCTCTACACGCAGTTCAAGCTGACCACGATTACGGCGGACCGGTCGGATATTGTCACGGCCGGCGATGTGGTCGCGATCCAAAAGCCCGGACTGATCATGTATGCCACAGCTTCGCCCATGCCCCCATCAAATACGTACAAGAACGGAAGGATCGGACAAGGCTGGGGTGGATTCGGTAAGGATATGTTGATCACAATGGCCGCACCGGGAGGGGCGACCGCAACCGATTACCCCCACCGACCGTTTGTGCCGGATGAAAAGTGCTGGGTTACGGGGATTCAGGTCCAACGGGACGGAGTTCTTTTCCAGCTTTACAGCGATCCCTACGACAACATTCGTTACTACGCTACCCTCAAGATCCCATTTCCCAACAAGAAGGAAGTGCCGTCCGTCGATACAGCCATGCAGTTGGTAGCCGAGGTGCTGACGGTGGTTCCGTCGGATCAGGCTGCACCCGATCAGGGAAATCAAGGGGGACAGCCGGCACAGAGTGCTCAACCAGCAGGCACCGCCGTGCAGTACGTCGTGCAAGGAGGGGGAGGCGGTCGCCTGATTCTGCTTCCCGGCGGTTCATTCTCTCTGCTGGCTCCGGGCGGTGTGCATGACAGTGGCCAATACTCTGTCAGCGGAGACACGCTGACGCTGACGTATAGCACCGGTGGACGTACCGCTGCATTCAAGATTCAAGGGGACAATCTAAGCGCCGACACGGGTCAACTCTGGGTTCATCTGGGAGCGGGACCTCCTTTGGCCCCCGCTTCCGAGGCTGCCGCGACTCCTGCAGCTGCGCCCGCCCCGGCTCCGATGGCGGAAATTCCTCCTCCTCCTCCTCCCACCGATACCCCGCCGCCCACCATCGCCATTGGCCAGACCATGGACCAGGTGACCACAGCTTTCGGGGCACCACTCAAGGTCGCCAAGCTGGGAGCCAAGACAATCTTCTATTACAAGGACATGAAGGTGACCTTCACGAACGGAAAGGTTACCGATGTGGAGTAGGGTGCGTGAAAACGGGCGGCTGAATGCCCGGTGTGAGCGTAGATAGAGGAATTGAACGATGAAGTTGAATCATGGGTCTGTCGCAATTCTGGCATTTGGATTCACCGTTGCGGCGTGGGGACAACAGAGCGCTCCGCCCCTAACTCTCTACGATCAAGGAGGGGTTTCCGTCACGGCGACCGAGACCGAGGATACGCTGGAACTCGCGGTGAGCGAACCCGATCCGATTTCGGTCACAGTGGAGGTCGACCGGAACCAGAATGGCCAGATCGACCGTTACGTGGACCAGGCCTACGGCGTGCAGCACGATGGGAGCCTGTGCGCCATCTACCTGATTGACGAGAGAAGCACGACTGCCTGCTTCGGCTTTGCTTCCTCTGCACATCTCAAGGACCTGACAGACGATCAGGGACGCAGGAGGTACACGCTGGTCGTTCCAAAGAAGGAGCTGAGCTTTGGCCAGCCGTCGGCCAGACTCGTTCTAGTTATCTGGGACAGCGCGCAGAAGTCCCGTTCCTTCTACCCGCCTGAGGGATTCCAACAAGCGATCTTCGTTCCCTACGCGATCAGGCAGGCTGGGGCGGGGAAGGTTCAGCCCATCCGGGATGACCCCGGGGCACAGCCAGAGCAGAAACCAGAGCCACACCCCGATGCGGTTGAAAAAAGGGTAGCTACCAAGCCGGAGCCGCCCTCCGCGCAAGCCATAAAGCAATACATGCCGTTGCTAGCAGGAGCGCCGTTTTGGGTGCGCCAGATGAGAATTGGCGTGGTGAGAACCGATGCGGTTAGCAAATATCACTTCGTCGTCAATTTCACCGTGCCCGATGCGGGAGTTCGTTCTCCTCAGTTCCCGGCCTATCCATTCAACCTCGTCACGGTCTCCGGTTCCAGAGTATTGGGCGTTCAGAGAGTGGCAGTGCCGAACGAGACGCTTCCCTCGATCATTGGAGATTGGAAGCCAGGCGACGCTGTACGCCTGGAATTCGACCTCCCGAAAGAATATGCAGACCCATCGCAAGGCTGGGGCCTGACGTTCTGCGTCGGAAGCACGTCGAGGTGCTTGGTGAGTTCCAATCTGCTGCTGGACAATGCCGACGCTCCGGAGCCCTACGTAGCAGGTCCGCACATTCGAGTTGAAAACCGCTCCGGCGTGTATTTCAAGAACGTAGTCGTCAATGGTAAACAATATGGCGACATCAAGGCCGGAGCGTCGACTAACTACCAGACGATGGAGCACGCTTACAAGTATGCCAGCGTGACCTTGACCACCGACACTGGTCCAATGGCAATGCACCCGATCGACTACATTGGAGAACGTCAGCTCAGAGAGGGCAATTATACCTACGTGCTTACGATTCAAGATGGCAGACTGATAATCGAGTGCATGGTGGACTGAGTCGAATGACAATCACTGGAGACATGGCATACCCCAACCGAGTGTTCAAATGAGCTCACGTGGATAGGGCGTCTACAAAGGAAAGCATTGAACGATGAAGATGAAGTATTGGCTTACATCCGCTTTGGTATTTGGATTCGCCATCGCAGCTTGGGGTCAACAGAGCGCCCCGCCCCCAACCGCACCTGCCGACAGCGGGCCGACGCTGGCGGCGACCATGCAATACATCCAGGGTAAAGTGAGGTGCCACTCTCCGCCGAGTTCTCCATCTTCGCTGACCTCCCTGGGTCTGGTTGGACATCTCACCGCGTACGATAAATCGAACGATTTGTGGCACTGCTGAAATAGGCCCTGGACCCCACGCCAATCGTACAGTCAGGCTTGCACGTTAATTGGTACACGGCACGGCTGGATCGAAGCGACAGCCCAAGTTCTCATCGAACGAGTCCTCGAAGTGTTTCGAAGATCAATACCTCCACTCCTCGTGGCGCACAGGAAGCCGGTTCAACTGGTCACGACGCAGCCGCCAGTTTGGCATGAAGCCGTCCATCAGCGCGATGAAGCGAGCGTTGTGGGTGGGCTCCAGCAGATGCGCCATCTCATGGACCACGATGTACTCCAGGCACTCCCTCGGCTTCTTGGCCAGTTCCGTGTTCAGGCGAATGGTCCCGGCGCCGGGGTTACAACTCCCCCACTTCGTCTTCATTTTCTGTACATAGAACTCGTTTACCGCAACACCCATGACCGGCGTCCACCTCGCAATCAAGAGCGGCACTGCCGCTCGAATCTGTTCCCGGTACCAGTGGGCGACAACCTCCTGCTTCCGCTCTTCAGTGCCGAACGCTGTCGAAGTATGCCTTGAGATCGAGATCGACGATGCGCGTCTTTCCTCGCTTGATCGCTTCTTCCACCCGCAATACCGCTTGTTGAGCCGTCCGTTGTGGCCGGTAGCCATACGACCCCGGTTGAAAGTCAGCCTCGAAGATAGGTTCCAGAATGAGCTTTAATGCTCCCTGGACCACGCGGTCGCGAATCGCCGGAATCGAAAGCACGCGGACTTTGCCGCCCTCTTTTGGTATCTCCTTCTTTCGCACCGCCAGCGGCAGATAGCGGAACTCGACTAACTCATTCCGTATCTGCTCAAGAAATCCTTCCACTCCGCTCTCCTCGATGGCCGCGAACGTCACCCCGTCGATACCCGGCGCGCCGTTGTTTGACTTAGCCATTGAGTAAGCTTCCTGCAAGGTTTCCATCTTGCACACATGAACGTACAGCCCCCAGAAACGCCATTCGGGTTCTGCCTTCGCCTTGATGTATATCCTCTTCCGCAGGTCCTGCAAACCAATCGGCGTGTTTGTCATTCGCCTATTGCCTTCCTTTGTCTGAGTTAGTAACAACAGCAGGGCCGCTTCGCTCCACGGACATTACTCCGCTTCAACGCTACTACCGGCCCATCCGCCACCCGCTCGCCTGCCGCCGATTTCCCGGTGTCGCCGGTTATACGGCCGCGCCGCTCCACGCATTTCCGCGTGGGACGAGGAGGGCTTCTCCAGTTGCATTGAGTATCCTTGTCGCCGTGCTGTCGCTACATACCCCGCCGGACCGTTGCGAGTTATCTGTCAGTTATCTCGCGCCGTGCGGCCTTCGCCCGTGACCCGAGGGCTCGGCATCCGGTTA
>Ga0302274_10006041_pt1 | contig 10134 bp, 7 predicted proteins | sample III_Bog_N2_1_FD_198755 | JGI IMG/M metagenome (GOLD analysis project Ga0302274, IMG submission 198755) | Peat permafrost microbial communities from Stordalen Mire near Abisko, Sweden - III_Bog_N2_1 | ecosystem: Environmental > Terrestrial > Soil > Wetlands > Peat | place: Sweden: Abisko...
GATATCGTTTCACAGCTTCACGGGAATTAAAGGAACTTTCTGATTTCGGGCTTACTTTGGCGCTTTGATTTTGGGCTTTGCTTGAAGCATCGGAGATGGCGGGGTTCTTCATACTTTCTGATCCTTCTGACTACTATTGTGCGCCGGCAGGAAGTAATTAACCGCAACCAAGTCGTGCGGCTAAGTGATTGGGATCAAAGGCGATGGAACATGCAACCCTTGACTTCTTTTGAAGAGGTGCATTTGCACCGGCATTGAATCTGAACATGATGAAGAAAAGGAACGGGAGATGGCAATTGTAGCGGGAGTTGACTTTGGAACGTTGAGTGTCCGCGTCTCAATTATCGACAGCGAGCGCGGGCGGTTGGGCAGCGCTCAAGAAGAATATCCGTTGCATCGGAAGCGCGAAGACCCCGATTACGCGACGCAGGCGCACGAAGACCAGATGCGTGCGCTGGTTGGCGCTACTCGCAAGGCAATTGCCGACGCAGGGATTGACGGCCAGCAGGTTGAGGCTATCGCGCTCGATACGACAGGCTCAAGCGTCGTTCCGGTCGACGCGGTGATGCAACCGCTGAATGAATATTATTTGTGGTGCGATCATCGTGCGAAAGAAGAAGCGCAGGAGATTACCGCACTTGCGCACAAGGAGAATCTTGAGGCTATCAAGTGGTGCGGCGGGGTCTACTCGCACGAATGGGGATTTGCAAAGCTGCTGCACTGGCTGCGCCACAACCCTGATAAGCGCGCGCAGTTCGCTTCGGCTTTCGAACACTGCGACATGGTGGCGGCCACCCTTTGCGGCATCACTGATCCTAAAAAGGTAAAGCGCAGCGTGTGCGCGATGGGCCACAAGTGGATGTGGAATCCCAAGTGGGACGGGCTTCCCGCGCAGTCGTTTCTCTCCAAAGTCGATCCGCTGTTTGATGGCGTGCGCGAAAAGCTCTCGGGCGAGTACCTGACTTCTGACCATTTGGCTGGCCATCTTTCTGAAGAATGGGCTAATAAGATGGGCCTACGTGCTGGAATTCCTATCCCGGTGGGGGCATTCGATGCGCACTGGGATGCGCTGGGCGCGGGATGCAAGGAGGGCGACGTGGTTAACGTTGTCGGCACCTCGACCTGCATCATCGCCATGGCCAAACAGGCTGAGCTGATTCCGGGCGTCTGCGGGGTTGTGCCCGGCAGCGTGCATCCGAAATATACCGGTGTCGAAGCCGGATTGTCTGCTACCGGCGACATTTTTCAGGCGATCGCGAACCGCGCGGGGACAAAGGTGGCGGAGCTCTCTCAGGGGTTAGAGAAATATCGCGCTGGCCAAACCGGTCTGTTGCGCCTGAGTTGGGACAACGGCGACCGCACTGTACTGGTGAATCCCGATCTCGGCGGCGTGACATTCGGCTGGAACCTGGTTCACACTGCGCAGGACGAGCTGTTTGCGGCGATCGAAGGAACGGCGTTCCACACCAGAATCATCCTGGAGCGCATGGCTGAATATGGTGTCCGCGTTGATCGCGTGATCAACGGAGGCGGAATTCCGCAGAACAACCCGGTGCTCAACCAGGTTTATGCCAACGTGCTGGGCAAGCCGGTGCTGGTGCCTGCCGGCATCCCCACCAGCCTGGGATCGGCCATCTTTGCGCTGGTGGCATCGGGCAAGTATGCCACGGTGGAAGATGCGCAAGCTGCGTTGTGTCTTGAGTTTGCAACCGTTACTCCGGACCCGAAGGCGGCGGCGACTTATGAGCGGCTTTACCAGCTCTACCGGACTGCCTACTTCGCGCTGGGTTCGCGCACGGCTCCGGCGGCGGCGGTCGGCAATATATTGCCGGAATTGCGGAAGATTGCGGCGGAGGTTATGGCTGGGGGATAGATATCGCATTTTGGGTGAAGGAAAATCGGGATCAGGCGTTGGGTTCGCGCCGGCCCTACGGGACGGCTTCCGATTTTTTGCCCTGCTTTCCCAGGGTTCCGTCGCCACGGCGACTCCACCCTGGGTTATTGTCGGACGCTCCTACGGGGCTGCGGGATTATTCTCGTCATCATCCGCCCACTCTGCGCCACATGATTCACAATGCCAAGCGGCCTCTCGTGGCGGAATTGGAATTGCGAGGAGGTATAGCCCCACAAATGAACGCCCGCGCTCTGTCCCTGAGCCCAGCGTAACCTCAGCCGATCCACACTTTGGGCAGGTTGGCTGTACGAAGACTTCCTCCTCGCCATAAGTGATTGTCTCCGGAGCCGCTTCCTCCAGAAGCTCACGTGCAGCCGTTTCATCGCGTTCGTCGACCTGCAGACGCAAACCGCCGAGCACATTGGAAAGGAACCAATCCATCCGCACGAGGTTCTCATCTGCAACCCAGGCAGGAATACCAGCCGATTCCAACAGCGAACGTCCCGCTTGCGTTTCCGCCAAATCGCGGCAACGCCGCACTGTCACCAGGCGACGGAACTCCCATTCCACGGGCTCTTCCAGCAGTGGCGGCTCAAGCCCGCGTCGCGCAAATTCCGCACGCAACGCTGCCTGTGCAATTTCCAGCAGGCCATTGTAAGACTGAGCCAGTTCCATAAGTTCCGTCTCACTCAACTGCGCATACTGCGCTGCGAGATCTTCGGGACTGGGTCTCATGGACTGGAATCATAGCAGGAATAGCGCGCGAGGAAAGCGGCTAGAACGTGCGCGAACTCGGTTCGAAGTCAGTAAAGACAGCATGGAAGGCCCGCGGCTAAACAGCTTGCGGAAAAGGTGTGAAGAGCGAGCAAAACGGGCACGGGGAACGTGGCAGGGGCTAAAGCCCGCCGTCATTTGTTGGCCTTATTGGCCCGGCTAAAGCCGTGCCCTTGTTACAAAGCCCGCTTCAGCGGAGTTTCTCCCCAGCCTCTGGAGCCCGGCGGTACAAGTTTGACGGCCCGTGGGAAATGCAGGCCAGGACCCTAAATCGTCATTTCGGACCACGTCGAAAGCTACTTCGGGTATCATTGCGTCTATAGATGTGTGCGGCCTGCTTCCCCTTGAGGCCTGCCCCGGTGGTGCTCTTGTCACGATTCTTTCAGCGTCTCGTCTTCGTCCTGTCCATTGCGATCTTCGCCTCGCTGGGCCTGGGATTCGCCCTGGGCGAATTCGGCTGGTTCGGCGTTCATGCCGGCAACGATCAGGACGGCGCTTACAACCAGATGCGCGTCTACGCCGAAGTATTGCAAAAGGTGCAGAGCGACTATGTGACCGATCCCAACATCAACGATGTGACGACGGGCGCGCTGCACGGGCTGCTTGAATCGCTGGATGCGGATTCAAGCTACCTGACTGCCGACGAGTACAAGATCTACAAAGACCGCCCGACTGGCGGCGACGCTCAGGAAGGCATCACGCTCTCAAAGCGATTCGGTTACGCAACCATCGTCAATGTGATTCCCGGCTCTCCTGCCGACAAGGAGAAACTGGCTAATGGCGACCACCTGACGGACGGCGATGTGATTGAATCGATCGGCGGAAAGTCGACGCACGATATTCCGCTGGCAATGATGCGAATGATGCTTGAGGGCAAACCCGGCACCACGCTTGAGCTGTCGGTGATTCGCCCCAGCAAGCCCGATCCTGAGAAGTTGGAGCTTACGCGCGCGGTTGTTGAGCCGCCTGCCCTGAGCCAGCAGGAGTATGAGAATTCAACGATCCTCTACCTGAAGCCCGGCGTGCTGACTGCGGCGCGAGTTGATGAGATTGCCGGCAAGCTGAAAGAAGCCGGCAAGGGCCAGAAGGTTGTGCTCGATTTGCGCGACTGCACCGGCGACGATCTGCAACAGGGACTGCGGCTGGCGAATTTCTTTATCAAGCAGGGCACCATGGCCACGCTCCAGGGCCAGACCTATCCCGCACAGACCTTCAGCGCCGACGAGGGAAAGTTTATTACCGATGCGCCGGTTGCGCTGATTGTGAACCGCGGCACCTATGGCGCGCCCGAACTTACGGCAGCGGCGATTGAAGACCTGAAGCGCGGTGACGTGGTGGGCGAGAGGACCTTCGGCGAGGGATCGGTGCAGCGGACTATCGACCTGCCCGATGGAGCGGCGCTGTTCCTGACGGTGGCCAAGTACCAGGCGCCTGACGGCAAGAAGATTCAGGATGAGGCTGTGACGCCTACGGTTGCTGTTGCCTCGCCGCAGGACGAGATTGACGAAGGCATTACGCCGCAGAACGGCGACGAGATGCTGGACAAGGCGCTGAATCTGCTGAAGACCAAGGGCGCATAGGCGTCGCGCATCCGATTTACCAAACCTGTAAAGTCGTACTCTGTCGCAAAATCCGGCAGGAGCGTTAGTGCGTTCCCTGGCGAAAACTCGCGGCTGACCAAATGGCGTCAGCAGTTGAGCTTTCGGTGGGTTTCTTTCGCCCGCTAAAGCGGGCTGGTGCAGGATTTTGTATTCGAATCCCCCAGGCTTGCGCCTGAGGCTACCGCATTTCGCCCGCGTTGCGGGCTTGGCAAGCAACTTCCGGGGCGCTTACCGGATATTGCCCGAGCGAGTTTTTCGAGATGCCGGAGCGCGTTTGTTGCAATTGTGAAAATTGCGTCAACCTGATCAAAATGGAACAGAACGCCATGAAGGATTTGGTTAAGATCGTTTCGTCGATGGATTCATGTCCTCAACGAGACAAATCATGGCGTCTCAATTGACCTGTCGTTTCCCTTGCGGAATCGGTGCGGGGGCCCAGTCGACTCAATTTGCATCGCCTGCTTCGCGAGAGCCGCAACGGAACGAAACTGAAACGACGCTTTATGACAAGAGAGAAGCGCGCGGTCCAGATTCATCCAAATTCGCCAGCTAAGCCAGGGCCTTTCCAGTCAATTTGCTCATGGAAGAGGGCATAGTACATCGTCGCTTCCCGCTCTTCCCGAGCGCGCGTCCCGACCCACCCCAGTCGGGACGCGCCCAGATTGAAGAATCAGACAAATGTCACGAGCCTTAGCTGAATGAGGCCGCAACGGTCCAACTGGGTTCTTCTGAATACGCCACAACTTGACTTCAGAGATTTGGACTTCGGGAGTTTGGTCTTCAGAAATTGTCATCCCAAGTTAGTGAAAGTTGAGCAATGCGGCTCAGACGTCACGAATTTTGAATGGCAGAATTTGAGAACTGTTACGAAAAGAAAGTTCTGGGCCGCACTGGAGGATTATGGTCACCGCTTCGCTTCCGGTTTCGTTATACGACTCAACGCCGATCGCAGCATTGCCTCGTCAAAGCTTCGCATCGCCGACCAAATCTCATTTGGACGATGTATTGGCGCGAGCCCAGGCTGGGGCTCCCGATGCCTTCTCAGAGCTATACATGCTGCACAGGAAACGCGTGTTCGCAATTTGCCTGCGGATGGTGCGCGATTTCTCGCTGGCGGAAGACCTGACGCAGGAAACATTTCTTCAGCTGCATCGCAAGCTCGGCTCATTTCGCGGTGAATCGCTTTTCACCACATGGCTGCACCGGATGACGGTGAATATTGTATTGATGGTTCTGCGCAAGGGCGTTCTGCCGGTTGTTTCACTCGACCAAATGTTGGCGGACGTGCCGGAGACTCAAGCCAAGCACAGTTTTGGCGCTTACGATCCTGCGCAAATCGGCGCAGTTGACCGCATAACCATTGAACGCGCAATCGATACCCTGTCGCCCGGATATCGGAAGTTCTTCCTGCTTCATTATGTCCATGGTCTTGGGCATCGCGAAATTGCCTCCATGGAAGGTTGCAGCCAGGGCAATTCGAAATCCCAGGTATTCAAGGCGCGGCGCGCATTGCGCAGCGCCCTTTCAGCCCAGGCCGGACGGTAGCTGTTCCCAGGGCAATCGAGTGCCTGTATCTTACTGTTCGTTAAGGACTTCGCCGCTGACGGGACAGACAAGAAACGTGAAGGCCTTATATCCCGTCGCAATCAAATCCTCGGGTAGGCGCTTCTCTGCCAAGGGCACGTTGTGCACGGCGCAGACGGGAGGGTTTGAGCCCTGTTTCCTGAAGCATCGTTCTTTCATCTGCTTCCTCCGCCTCTATATGTCTTGTATCGAACATAGCAGTGGAAATCGAAATGGTCAAAAGTGAGCATACACCGGTTTTTTAAAAGAGTAGCGTTAACCTAAATCCAGCTCTTCCTTAAACCTGCAAAGGCAACACCTCCAACCGTCCCACCACAAAATCCGCTCCAAAACCTCTCCACCCCCCGCTGGGAAAGAGCCGAGAGGAATCTCGGCTCGTACTCTCCCGAATCTGCCCATTTGTTCCACTCTTGCCCGGGATGGTTCCGCCAGGACAATCGGGCCCTGCCGGCGATCTTTGAAAGTGCTAGCCTTTAGTTAGCGAACCTGCCTCCACCCGGACCGCGAGGCGCGGGAAATTTGTGCGCAACATCGGCGCCTGAATCCGGGTTCACAGGTTTAAAGAAACGAGCGTGTAACCGGTGGCTGCCACCCCCAATCGGCCTATCGAGCCCCGCGACCCCATTTTGCGCGGCCCGCGGTCGCTCGTACCGGATCGCGCGCGGCGTGCCGCGGACGAAAAGCCGCCCGATCAAGAATCGGGACAGAAGCGGCTGGATTTTGAACGGCCTCAGCGCCCCTACGCGCCGCTGCCGGTGCCCGCGCGCCGACGCCGCAAGTTGGCTGGCCGGTCCGCATTGGTGATTCTGCTGGGACTGGCGGCCATTACCGGGTCGCTTGCCGGGCTTACGCTGGTTTATTCAGTCAATCTGCCCCAGATAAACGACCTTGAGCGCTACCGGCCTTCAACCACCACCGACCTTTACGATCGCAATGGAAAGATGATTGGAGAGTTTGCGCTTGAGCGCCGCGTGGTGGTGGATTATGACGGCTTTGCGCCCATATTGCGCGAGGCGGTGATCAGCATTGAAGACAAGAATTTTGAGTCGCACTGGGGCATCAATGTGTTTCGCGTGGCGGGCGCTGCCTGGCACGATATCCGCAGCCACGGCCGCGCGCAGGGTGCGTCGACACTGACGATGCAATTGGCGAAGAACCTGTTCCTGAGTGATGAGCGCACTGCCAACCGCAAAATTCAAGAGGCGTATCTCGCAATCCAGATTGAGCGCAGCTTTACCAAGCAACAGATTTTTACGCTCTACGGGAACCAGATTTACCTGGGCAGCGGCAATTACGGGTTTGAGGCGGCTTCAGAGTATTTCTTTTCAAAACATGCGAAGGACCTGAACCTGACCGAGGCTGCGCTGCTGGCGGGGCTGCCCAAAGGGCCGTCGGGATTCTCTCCGATTTTGAATCCCGATCGCGCGATGAAGCGCCGCAACCTGGTATTGAGCGAGATGGAGTCGGACGGCGTGATAACGCACGCACAGGCTGAGGAGGCGCGGAGCGCGCAGCTTGGGCTGCACCTGGCACAGTCTGAAGGGACGGTTGCGCCGTGGTTCCAGGAAGAGGTGCGGCGGGAACTTGAAAAGCGCTTTGGGGCGGACCAGGTGCACGAGGCCGGATTGCGCGTGGATACGACTCTTGACCTGAATTTGCAACAAACGGCCAACCGCGCAATTGAGGATGGCGTTGCAACCTACGAGCGCAGGCATGGGTGGAAGGGCCATCTGGAAAACGTGATTGCGGAGGGGCAGACGATTGAAGCCTATCGCCATGCCGATTGGGTGATCGGATACGGCGCGGGCGACTACGTGCATGCGCTGGTGACCCGCGTGCTGCCGCTTGAGATTCATGCGCGCATTGGGCCGCCCGGCAAAGAGGACGACGAAGTGGTGCTGCTGCCGGAGGACTGGAAGTGGACCGGGCAGCGAGACGGCGACAACATTGTGAAACCCGGCGACGTGATTTATATCCATTTGACCGGGACAAAGGAAGGCACGGAACGCCGCGCCACGCTTGAGCAGGACTCGGGCGCGGAAGGCTCGTTGATGGCGATGGACAACACCACGGGCGACGTGCTGGCCATGGTGGGCGGGCGTGATTATCAGATGTCAGTGTTCAATCGCGCCACGCAGGCTGAGCGGCAGGTGGGTTCGAGCTTCAAGCCATATGTTTATACCGCGGCGATTGAAGATGGCGTGAAGCCCACGGATATTGTGATGGATACGCCAGTGAGTTTTGGCAGCTACACGCCGCACAATTACGAGAACGATTTCAAAGGCGCGATGACGGTGGCCAATGCGTTTGCCGAGTCGCGCAACATTCCGGCGCTGCGCCTGGCCTCGCGCGTGGGCATTCACAAGGTGATCGATATGGCGCACAGGTTTGGCGTTACATCGACTATTCCGCCGTATTTGCCGGTGGCGCTGGGAGCGGTTGAAATTACATTGCAGGAGCAGGTGGCTTCGTACTCAGTGTTTCCCAATGATGGACTGAGGATTGCGCCGCGGCTGATTCGCAAGGTTTCAAACGCTGACGGAATTGTGCTGTGGAGCGACACTCCGGCGGTGACGCAGGTGATTGACCAGCAAACGGCGCGGACCATGATGGGGCTGCTTGAGGGCGTGACTCAGCATGGAACTGGCGCGGCGGTGAAGCAACTGAATCATCCCTTCGGCGGCAAGACCGGCACGACAAGCGACTTTACCGATGCGTGGTTCATGGGCTTTTCGCCGTCGGTCACATGCGGAGTTTGGGTGGGCTACGACAGCCGCGAATCGCTGGGCAAGAAAGAGACTGGCGCGCAGGCGGCTTTGCCAATCTGGATTACGTTTATGAAGCAGGCGATCGTGGGCAAAGACGACGAGAAGTTTCAGAGCGACGATGACTCGACGCCCGGTAACGCCCCCGATCGCAATTCAGGCAGCAAACTCGGTGAGGCTTCGGCGGAGCCGAAGGCAGTGCCTCAGACTGTTGCTCCGCGATCCGCGGTGGCTGCGATTCAGCCGCGTGTAGTTTCAGGGGTGGGGCCTGCTGCAAAGAGTTCGATTACGGCGCCTGCTAAAACTCCGATTACGGTGCCTGCCAGGCCGACGCCGGGCGGCGCTCCGGCGGTTGCGCCTGCGCATTCAACTCAGCCTTTGGCTTCGGTTCGTGCGCCTCAGCCTTATGCTTTGCCTCGTGCGCCGCAGTATGTAACTCCGCCTTATGCTGATCCGCGTTCACCGCAGTTTGTACGGCAGCCTTATACTGCGCCGCGCGCATTGCAGTATGGGGCGCAGCCTTATGCCGCTGCGCCGAAGGCGGTGCCACAAGCTCAGGTTTTTCATTACCTGCCTGCTGGGCGCGGGCCAAAGACTCAGATCGTAATTCCGCATCCGCCTCGGACTTCATCGCGGGCCCAGGTTGCTTCGCGGCCGAAGGCGAAGACGGCGGCGCCGGCTAGTTCGCAGGGCGCGCTGGTGAAGCCGGCCATGCCGCCTGCTGCGTCGGCTGCTCGACCCAATGGCACGGTTAAACCGGCGCTGAACTAGTGTCCTGAGTCTGAAGTTCATTGAACAATTCGAACGAATGGACACGGATCGAAGAGCGTTCCTCAGGGGCTAAAGCCCGGCGTATTTTCAGACGCTTACGGCGCGACTGAAGTCGCGCCCTGATACAAAACCCCAAAACGATTCTTTAACGAACTTCAGACTCGGGACACTAGAGACGACGAGCGTAGAGCTGCGGCGAGCTTCATGAGAGACAACAGCATCGGAATGCCCGAGATTGTCGACGCCTATGAGCGCGATAGTTTCTTCTTTGGCGCCATTGGCATTGCGTTCGAGTCTGGAGTCATTGTCTTTGAGTTTGGAGTCGACCGTGCCGGATTCAATTCGCTCCGCAGGGTCCTCGAATCGCATCCTCTAGGGAAAATGCCGGGACAGACACACCGGTACTTTTTTGCCGGTGGCTACTCGCGCGAACTTGATGGAACTGGGCCAGTAACCTTCAGCGTTCGGATTGAAAGTGATGGAGAGGGCAAGAAATTCGAATTCGAAGGTCCGCTGTCACTGGTTTCAAACTTGCTCTGGTTCAGCGGCCTCAAATCCGCTGAGGAAGCATCTTCATTACGGCGCATTGGTTGAAGATGAAACCGACAGACCAATAGTGCAAGCCAAGGTATCCGAATCCACCCCTCAGGGGCTAAAGAGGCTGCGGAAAAACTCAGCGAGTGGAGTAAGAGCTTCGAAGAACAATACCGCAGGGGTTAAAACCCGTCCTGTTTAGAGCCCTTAT
>Ga0302274_10006051_pt1 | contig 10121 bp, 7 predicted proteins | sample III_Bog_N2_1_FD_198755 | JGI IMG/M metagenome (GOLD analysis project Ga0302274, IMG submission 198755) | Peat permafrost microbial communities from Stordalen Mire near Abisko, Sweden - III_Bog_N2_1 | ecosystem: Environmental > Terrestrial > Soil > Wetlands > Peat | place: Sweden: Abisko...
AAATATTAATTCGATAGTTGGGCTATGCAAATGCCTTGCGAAAGAAGGCGACCTTGATCGTGCAGAAAAAATTCTGCGGCAAGGTCATAATGACAATCCAACAAACTTATTTGTTATCCACACCCTGTCAAGCATTTGCGCACAAATGCAAGAGTTTGATAAGGCCGAACAATTACTCAAGGAAGCCCTCAAATCACATGAAGGAGATGCCCACACAATTTACAAGCTTGGCGTCATACTTGCCATGGAAGCAACGGGTCTTCATCAATGGGATGCACATAAATTTAATCTCAGAATTAAAGATAAACTGATAGAAGCCCAAAAAAGACTTACAGAAGCTCGCTTATTAGATCATAACGATACGGACACACTTCATACCCTCGCACGCGTCTATGCTTTACAACTTAAACTTGGCTATGACTCCACTATTTTTTTAGATGCTGTAAGCGTCTTAAAAACAAGTATAGAAAAAAACCGTCACAATCCCACTCCTTATAAAATATTAGGCCTTCTCTATTTGAGCCGTGAACGTTTTACAGAATTTAATGCGCTGATGGAAACCGCCCCACAGCGTGATGACGGAAAAGCATGTATTCCACTTCTTAAAGTCATCGCAAAGGGTGCCTTTCTACAAAAACTTACAAGTTATGCCTTAGATATTGCTCACCTAGCGCTCCAAGATGAAAAGAAGTCAAATATGCGCATGCCAAGCCTAGGAATGGCACGTATATTTATGGCTTGTGTCGATAATCAAAACGATCCATCCCTATCATGGGTTCGCAACGTTATCAGAGAGAGCTATGGCAACTCCGTGTTACAGAACCTTCAAACTGAAGCGGCGACCCTTAGAAGATCCCCAGAATCAATTACAGTCCTAGATACAGATTTTTATACAGACCTCTACATCGTACTCGATCAGAGAGTTCAGCGTCCCATAGGTGTACAGACCACCCGCTTCCCAAGGCCAGGCCTCATCGTCGCATAGAATAGACGATCATAGGTTATGCAATTGATAGTTATATATCTTTTTATATAACCATGTGTCTCTCAGGAAAATGGAACATTCACATTACCACTATTAACCAAGATAACTGATTGTCAGAGGCCGTCTTTATTGCTTAGCTAGCAATATAATTCTTTAGGTGAGATATAGCTTTAATTCCATTGATATTATTATTTTATTCCCATTATTTTATCGGATATTTTTGAGATATGACACATAGCCAAAATTCAGAAGCACGCCCTCAGTTGCTGGAAGCCGCCCGATATCTGTTCGAAAATGGCCACAGGATAGAGTCCATAGAAAAGCTCAAAGAAACCGTAGCCCAAAATCCTAGAAATATTCAAGCAATCAATACATTGGCAGAGCAACTAAGAAAAATCGGAAAAGACCGCGAAGCAAGTCGGCACTTTCAACTTAGTCTCGAATGTCAACCCCAAAATAATGGAGCTATTGTAGGACTAGCTAAAATCGCCGCTTCTCATGGGAATTTCATTATAGCAGACCAAATGCTTAAAGAAGCTCATCAAAGAAGCCCCGACGCTACCGAGGTTATTTTTGCGTGGTCGACTATTTGTGCTCGAATGGGGCATTTTGATCAAGCTGAAGAAATGCTTCAGGATGTTATCAGCTCCCACATGCATCCACCAGCCACCGTCTTTGATAAACTTGGTAAAGTTTATGCAATACGTAGTGTTACACTGCAGGAAGCGGCACGCCACGAGGCAGAGCAGTATCGCTCCATGGAGAATCTGATCCATCTAGCTGAGAAAATGCTCAAGCGTGCTCTTCAGCAAAGGCCCGATGAACGAGATACATCCTACGCTCTTGCGCGCGTGTATTGTTTACGTTTAAATCTTCTCGGTGACAACAATGGCTTTCCTCTCGCTGTCGACCTTTTACAAAACTGCATAAGAAGCGCACCTCTAGCTTTGATGCCTTATGAATTCCTAGGACATCTTTTTTTAGGCCAAAACAAGCCAAAAGATTTTCATAAGATCCTATCACAGATTCCCAGAGCAAGTGAAACTATTGACCATATTCGCCTTCTCAAACTCAAGGCTAAAGGTGCGTTTTTTTACACCCCATCTAAAGCCTTAGATTATGCACGCCGTGCTATGCAAGGGGAAACCAAACATAAAGGACATAAGTTGAATTCAAGCATGGCGATCATCTATATAGCGCTTGCCTCGCCGAGCGATCCTTTCTTAACTTGGATTAGAAATGTATTGCATCAAACTCCGTCTATGGACTACTCAACCCTTTATGATACGAGCCTCAGAATGAGAGGACAACTCAACCATATTCGTAATGATCCCCAAAGAATTACTGAATTTGATCCAAATTTTTTTGAACTTCTATCTTTCCGGACAGAACCCAGATGTTATCGACCTTTCTCACCCCCCACATCCACCCTCCTTCCCACAACAAGAATATCTTAAGACCACGATATATTTCATGAACACATACTTTTATTGAGCCCCCATGATACAAACAAACCATCTTCAAGCAATCAATGCTGCTCTAGAAGAAGCACGCAAACTCTTCGCAAAAAAACTCAAGCTTGAGGCCGTTATACGCCTCGAGGATACGCTTCATCATTTACCTTCAAACATTGATATTGACAGTAGAATTCATCTCATAAACGAACTCGCCTACTATCTTGCTCACGCGGGCAGAAGGAATGATTCCTTCTATTATTATAGGATAAGTCTTGATCTAGACCCTGGCCACAGCGAAACCGTGACGAGGTATGCGAAGGCTCTTGCAAGAACCGGCGACATTGAAGGGGCTCAGATAATTCTTACAGCAGGCCACGCAAAGAACCCTGATGATTTATCAATACGTACCGAACAAGGGTGGCTCGCCGCAAAAAAGGGGCATTACAATCAGGCCGAACAAATTCTTTCCAGTGTTCTCATTTTAAAAGAAAACCACTCTCGCGCCCTTTATAAGCTTGGAAAAACATATGCCATGCAACAGGGGAAACTCCAGCTTGCCCAAAAACACCTGCAGGAAGCCTATAAATATGCAACCGAAAAGGCAACACGCATACTCAATGCGCTTGCGATTGTCTTGGTCATGCAACAAGATTTTCTCACTGCCGAAACTAAACTTCTTGAAAGTATCCGTTTAAAGAAAGATGATGTCTTGCCTCACGAATTATTAGCATTTCTCTTTTTAAAACAAAATCGTCTTCAAAGTTTTTACAAGCATGTAATATACGCGCCTAAACCAGATGGCATTTATGATTCACTACGAATTCTCAAAGCTAAAGCGCTTGCGGCATTTTTAGAAGGTAACGTGAAGGAAGCACGGAGCCGGTCACGTCTCGTTATAAGTGATGAGTTACGATTTGCTGGAAATCGATTAGATCCCGCTATAGCAAGCATATTTCTTGCAAGCAACCCTGATCCCCACGATTCGATATATAAAACCATCCAACAAAAGATGGCTGCCCAGTTTTCTGGGTTTGAAGCAGAATCGCGTACCCTCTCAGGAAATCCACAAATTATCATCCGCATACATCCCGGGCTTTTTTCTATATTGTCCTTCGCACGACGTCCAAAGTCACCTACAGCACCTGCCCACAGAGCTCAAATACAGCATGCACGTTTAGCCCTTACCTAACCCCATCTGTCGCTGGGATTTACTATCTCAAAGGAATCGGAACAACTTAATCGGCTTATGAGATACGTATACGATCTTCTTTCTCGTCTTTTCCAGTAAAAGAGCTATGATGTTGCCGATCACAAAGGAGGTTCCATGAATATAGATCCTTGGAATATTTTCAGCGCAAATTTTGGCCAAATGCCAAAACCATCCACAGCGTTTGTTACGTTGTTGGACATGATTCTTTATTTCTTTCTATTTATGAATGTGGGACGTGCACGTCATAAATTTAATATTCAGACTCCCTCCATCGAAGGGCCTGAAGAATTTCAGCGCATTTTTAGAGCGCATATAAACACACTTGAACAATTGATGTTTCACCTACCTCTTCTGTGGATAGCGGCCTTTGCCATGGACGACGTCTTTGCAGCGGCTTTTGGCAGCGTCTGGCTCTTAGGACGCATTCTTTATACGCGTGGCTATTACCGCAAAGCCAAGAGTCACAACAAGGGTTTTTTGATTAGTTTTATGGTCAATATCGTCTTATTTATGGGAGCCATGGCAGGAACCATCGCGTCGTTCTAGAAAACATTTACTTTATTGAAATGCAGTTTCTGAGAAACTCCTTAGCTTGCGGCTATGAAGTGCTTCCACTCCTGTTTCACGTAAAAGCTCCATGGCACGCACACCGATTTGTAAATGTTGGTCAATTTGTTGACGATAAAAACGATTGGCCATTCCCGGCAATTTAATTTCGCCATGGAGAGGACGATCTGAAACACACAAAAGTGTTCCGTAAGGCACGCGAAAACGAAACCCATTTGCCGCTATAACTGCCGATTCCATATCTAGAGCAATAGCTCTACTTTGATTAAAACGTTGCACAAGATTTTCATAACCACTGATTTCCCAGTTTCGATTGTCCGTTGTCACGACAGTCCCTGTTCGCATAACAGATTTGAGATCGTAGCCATCCAACCCCGTCACCTGGCCTACTGCTTTTTCCAATGCACGCTGAACTTCAGCCAAAGCCGGAACAGGCACCCAGAGCGGCAAGTCATGATCCAAAACATGATCATCACGCACATAACCATGTGCCAACACATAATCCCCCAGCTTTTGAGAAGCCCTTAACCCTGCGCAATGCCCAAGCATCAACCAACCATGCGGTCTTATCACCGCAATATGGTCCGATATTGTTCGTGCATTACTTGGCCCCACACCAATATTGACGATGGTAATCCCATTGCGATCCTCGCGCATAAGATGATAGGCCGGCATTTGGGGAAGACGCCCTGCACGTTCGCCCTTGCTAGGACGATCGCCGTTATTCGCGTTATAGATTGTGTAACCACCCGGTTCCGACAGAGCGGTGTATTGTTTGGCATAAGCCGCCTGCTCACTATTATCTGTTTTGCACATAATATCCGTTGCCATTCGCACAAACTCATCAATATAAAATTGGTAGTTGGTAAAAATGACAAAATTCTGAAAACAGCTTGGATCACTTCCTGTGTAGTGCCGTAAGCGATGCAGTGAATAATCAACCCTTGGGGCGGTAAAGAGCGACAAGGGCACAACGCCGCCCTGTAAAGAGGGATGTGTGCCATTCGCGATACTATCATCCATGACGGACAAATCGGGGAGATCAAAGACTTGACGCATCCGTGTAATGTGAGAAGGGTCCATACTGCCTTCAATATGAACCCCATCTTGAAATGCAAAATGGATTGGAATCGGCGTCGTACTTACGCCGATTTCGAGGGGAACTTGATGATTTTGCAGCAAAAGCTCAAATTGCTCACGATAGTAATTGGCAAATAAATCAGGTCGCGTCAGCGTCGTCGTATAGCGTCCTGGTCCAGGCACAAATCCAAAAGCTAATCGTTTATCAATATGTGTCGGATGCGTTGTTGTGATCGCAACATAAGGATAATACGCGGATACATGCTCAAGACTGGTCTGTCCTAGGGCAAGACTTTGTAAATGAGACACCAAATAACCTGTGTTCGCCTTGTAGATCGCTAGAACATAGTCGACCGCTTGACGGGCATCGGTAAATGTTTTGGCTTCGGTTGGTGAAGTCGGAAGAATAGGTTTCATCATCATGACCTCCATTATAGGAGCATAATTAGTTAACAAAAGGATGACAGCGGCCCCTGATTTTCTTGGCTAAAGCCTTTTTATGTTATAAAATGAGCCTTTTTAGGCTGTCCTATGACCGATTTTTCTTATGAAACCCAGTTTGGCCGCTCAGATGGTAAAATTATCTGCGGCGTCGATGAGGTTGGTCGCGGTCCCTTGGCGGGCCCTGTCATGGCAGCGGCCGTTATTTTGCCTCTCGATATTTCTACTGCCCTCTTAACAAAGATCAAGGACAGCAAGAAGTTGTCAGCGTTGCAACGCGAAGCCCTTTTTGACCCGTTACGAAGTTGTTGTCAGTTTGCTATTGCCGAAGCAAATATGGACGAAATTCTTAAATACAACATTTTGGGAGCGAGCATGCTCGCCATGAGCCGTGCCGTTGCCTCTTTGAAAACAAAAATTGATATGGCGCTCATTGATGGAAACCGCATCCCTAAGTCCCTACCTTGTAAAGCCACCCCGATTATAAAGGGCGATAATTTATCTCTATCCATTGCGGCGGCGTCAATTTTAGCAAAAGTCACGCGTGATCGGTTTATGCAAAAGCTCGCCATCCAGTATCCAGGCTATGGTTGGGAACATAACGCTGGTTATGGAACACGCGAACACATGGAAGCTCTGAACCTTCTCGGCACAACTCTTTGGCATCGTGACTCTTTTGCACCCATAGCGGAACTAAAGCGCAAGGCTTTAGAACGATGCGCTTAAGAACAAACTTAAGGTAAGGTGTTGTGAATAGTTTGTTTTATCAGAAAGTTAAAGTGAAGCCTGTATCAAAAAACACGGTTATGTTTTTACAAAATTAGATAATGTTTCGCCTTTAATAGAATGATGAAGAACAATTTTTTCAAAAAAATTTACTTGTCATTAAGAGTGGTGTGGATAACTCTCTTTCCATGTCCAAAATCACAAAATCATCCACACGCCCTCTTCTGCCTCTTGATCGCATTCTGATCGGCGACAGCATTCGTGTTCTGTCAAAACTTCCGACACACTCGATCGATGCCATTTTTGCAGATCCTCCGTATAATTTACAGCTCGGAGGCGATCTCCACCGACCCGATAATTCGCTCGTGGATGCTGTGGATGACGCCTGGGATAAATTTGCAGACTTTGCAGCTTATGATAAATTTACGCTTGCTTGGCTTACCGAAGCCAAACGCGTCTTGAAACCTGATGGCTGTTTATGGGTCATTGGAAGTTATCATAATATTTTTCGCGTAGGCGCTATCTTACAAAATCTTGGATTTTGGATCTTAAATGATGTCATATGGTGTAAAACAAACCCGATGCCCAATTTTCGTGGCAAACGTTTTACCAATGCCCATGAAACCATGATCTGGGCCTCGACATCAAAAGATTCTAAGCCATGCTTTAACTATGAGGCCATGAAGAGTCTCAATGATGACAAGCAAATGAGGAGTGATTGGATACTTCCTATTTGCAGCGGCAAAGAACGTTTACGTGGTGATGAGGGTGATAAGGTTCATCCAACTCAAAAACCTGAATCGCTCCTTTTTCGAGTTATTATGTCATCAACGAAACCCGGCGATGTTATACTCGACCCATTCTTTGGCTCTGGAACAACGGGAGCTGCCGCTAAAAAGCTCGGCCGCCATTTTATTGGTATTGAACGTGACAAAACCTATGCCAAACATGCAGAACGGCGCATTCATAACATCAAGGAATTGACGTCTCTCGAGGATCTCCAAATAACTTCAAAACGTGAGGAGCCCCGCATTCCGTTTGGTATCGTGCTTGAGCGAGGCCTTCTACGGCCTGGCGATTTTCTTTATGATGAACGCAAACGACATCGCGCTCGTGTCAAAGCCGATGCAACCGTTACCGTTCTGGATCCAGCGGGCAATGAAGTCCGTGGCTCCATCCATAAAGTAGGGGCCATGGTTCAAGGGCTGCCCGCTTGTAATGGCTGGACCTTCTGGTGCTTTAATGCCGATGGAAAATTAATGCCTATTGATCTTTTACGGCAACGTATTCGAGCTGAAAACATTGGAACAGCTAATTAAATTGCGCTTTCTATAAAGGCATGTTTTCTTCGGGTCATCCATGAGCAGAATCAGTTAGGTTCCGCTCGTCACCCCAACGAAGCACCTCAATGGTTTTTGACTTTTATCGTATGCTGCGTCCGTTTCTTACGGGCCTTTTTATTATCAGTGTACCCACAGCGGTTCATGCGGCCAATTTTGACGCCCAGTATTATCACCGCGCTTTTGCGGCCTTGGATATAGGGCACGCTGAAGTGGCCGCAACTTATGCGTTGCACGGACGTGATCCCGTTCTCAATAAAATCCTTCGCGCCTACTATATGGAACAACCCGGCAATGATGTCAGTTTCTATGAAATGACATCATTTATCAGTAATAATCCCTCATGGCCAAATCTCCGTGGAATTTTGATGATGGCCGAACAGAAACTTCCATCGACTATGGCCGATGATCAAGTTATCAATTGGTTTGCCGCACATCCCGCTATTACCCTTGTGGGGCTCTATCGCTGGACGGATGCTCTCAATCGCATGGGTCGCAATCAAGAATCGGAACGACTTGTCCGTGCACGTTGGACCGAAAGTGAATTCTCAAACGACGAATTAATGGCTTTCTATTCGCGTTTCGAGCGCACTTTATCCAAAGACGACCATGAAGAGCGCCTTAATCATCTTCTGTGGAAAAACAACCCTGTCGATATTCGACGCATGTATCCTTACGTAGATGACGATTATAAAAGCCTCGCGGAAGCAAGGATGGCTCTTGCCAATCCAGCTGCAAAGACTGATATTTGGTCAGAGCGCGTTCCGCATCATTTACAAAATGATCCCGGACTCCTTTTGTCTCGCATTCGTTTTTATCTTCACAATCACATGGATGAGGAAGCCCTCAACTTACTTCAACACCCCCCCGATCAGTTAGGAAAGCCGGAGGCTTGGTGGGACCAAAGCCAAATTATGATCCGCCGCCTCATGGATTTGCGCAATTATAGCGCCGCCTATTCTCTTGCGGCGCCTTTTCAGCAAAGTGATGGTAAGATTCTCATCCAATCTGAGTTTATGGCAGGTTGGCTAGCCTTGCGTTTCCTCAACCATCCCGAAACAGCGCGCACACACTTTCAGAACTTATACGACAATGCGTCAACGCCCATTTCAAGGGCCCGTGGCGCTTATTGGTTAGGACGCACCTATGACGTTTTGGGAGATCCTGTGGCTGCAAAAGAATCCTATGAAAACGCGGCTGTGCTTAACACAACCTATTATGGCCAACTTGCGAGCACACGCCTCTATGCAAACCCGGTCCTGGTCATTCGAAAGGAACCCGTCATTCCGGAGCCTATACGCCAGAACTTTTTTAACCGCGACCTTATTCAGGCAATCCGCAAGCTCAATACACTCAACGAAACAGACCGCATGCATCGCTTTTTTCATGCAGCTGTTGAAGCTTGTGAAACACGAGCTGATTTTGTCTTACTCATGGAAGTTGCCTACCAACTGCAACGTCCTGACTTTGCGATCGAAACAGCTAAGGCAGCTCATCAAAAAAACATTTTAACCGCTGAAGGTGGGTATCCTATTTTAACGCAGTCTCTAACACATCCTCCTGAACCCGCTTTTACCCATGCTCTCATCCGTCAAGAAAGCATGTTTAATGTCGAAGCTGAAAGTCCTGTTGGCGCCAAAGGCTTGATGCAACTCATGCCAGCTACCGCGCGCGATGTTGCTAAAGAACTCGGGATTAAATTTAAAGTCTCACGATTGAGTGAGCCCACTTATAACTTACGATTAGGAACAAATTTTATCCAAAACCAGATCATATTGTTTAATGGATCTTATATTCTTGCTTTAGCCGGGTATAACGCGGGTCCACGCCATGTTCGGGAATGGATATCGCAAGTAGGCGATCCACGCTCACCTGACGTTGACGCCATCGATTGGGTCGAAGAAATTCCTATTGCAGAGACCCGCAATTACATCCAACGCATTATCGAAAGCTTACAAATATACCGCGCTCGCCTTAGTGGTGGCAGCACACCTCTTTTGATTATCAAGGACTTAAAGCGCTAACTTCTGATGCTTTATCAGGTAGCCAACACCCCCCTTTCTTTGTTACTATAGATGTCAGTTATTGTTAGTTACGTATCCTAAGCTGCTTTACCAAGAGGTCGTAATGGTTGATACGATTATAGCCCTCGGGGCCGTTACAGCACTCTCGCTGACAGGTTTTATGGTCATCGGCGTTATGTGGCTGCGCAAGCTTCGCGAAACAGTTGCATGCAATCTCGGCGAAACAGCCACTCAGCAAATTCTCACGGCCCAAAGGTTGAGTGAAAACATTGATCAACTACAAAAGCAACA
>Ga0302274_10006053_pt1 | contig 10120 bp, 6 predicted proteins | sample III_Bog_N2_1_FD_198755 | JGI IMG/M metagenome (GOLD analysis project Ga0302274, IMG submission 198755) | Peat permafrost microbial communities from Stordalen Mire near Abisko, Sweden - III_Bog_N2_1 | ecosystem: Environmental > Terrestrial > Soil > Wetlands > Peat | place: Sweden: Abisko...
GACCTGCCGGTAATCCTGATATCGGGTATGATTGAAGTCCCGCCCGATGCCATGCATGCTGATGTGTTTATCAGCAAAGTTGAGGGGCCACCGGCATTGTGCGCTATGATCTCGGCGCTCTTGCCGGGACGATGGTCTTCATCTGGCCAGGTTGCGATGTCATCCCCACGTTGCGTTGGAGATCACAAACGCCTGAAACGCAAACCAACAAGCAACTATAACTTCTTCCAGGATGAGGGCGTTCAATCCGAAGGACTCGACGTTCATTGTGAATTGTTCCGATCGGGCTTTCCTCGATCATGGTTTTACCTCAGACATCGGGGCCCTGAATATTGGACTATCGCGTTTCGATCCCAAGGGCGCTAAGGCTTTGTACGATGCGGTGGCCGCCTCGGCGGTTGAGTTAGCCAGTCACGGAAAACTCCCAAAGCAAGTGCTACCGGTTATTACCGGCGGAGCGGATCATACATCGCACCTCGAGCGGGCACAAACCCTCCGCTGAGTTCAGAATCTGGGAGCGCCGGTCGTCTATACCATTGGACTGCTTTTCGGAGCCGACAGGGGCGAATCGGAGCAGGCCAGACCGGCACTCGAGGGGCTGTCTGAGGAGACAGTCGGCATCGCATACTTTCCTGCTTCGCTGCAAGATCTGAATAACATCGCAGCGGAGGTCGCTCGCGATATTCGAGCCCAGTACACCATATGCTATTGGTTCAGCAAGCCTGCAGGCGTGGGAGGATACCGGGCTCGGCGCGCCGAAGCGAAAGCACCCAAGCACGGCAAGCTGACGGTGAGGACACGAAGAGGTTACTATGCCAAGAAACCGACGCCGCAACGTACACAAGCCGATCAGGCGATTAGTGAGTGAGCGCTCGATCAAGTGCTCCGAAATGTTGCCCGATATGCTAAGGGTTATGCTCATTGTTTTCGCAAGTGGTATCCAATCGGCATTGATCAAATAAGGAGGAACCGCGAAGGGTTACTTTTTTCGAGAACAACGAACCTGAATTAATGCAGGTGGAAATCCAAATCGATGACAATCTGCACCGCAACTGGATGTCCCTGGTACATGGCCGGCCGGAACCTGTATTGCTTTACAGCTTCAATGGCCTTCTCGTCCAATCCCATTCCAAGATGATTAACCAGGCGGACGTTTTGCGGATTCCCTTCCGAATCGACAATCAGCTGGACCGAGACATTGCCCTGATAATTCGCCCGGCGCGCGTCATCGGTGAATTCCGGCTCGACAGAATGGAGGACCTGCGGTGCGCTCACACCTCCGCCAACACTCATCAGGCCGCCACCGTAGCCCCCGCCGCTGCCCGGGCCCGCTCCGATGCCACGGCCCGCGCCTATGCCGCCGCCAAGACCCTGACCGAATCCTGAGCCGCTCCCTTTACCCTGCGAAGCCAAAGCGATCTGGAGCGACTGGGTCATTCCGAGATTAGGCAGGGCGTTGTTGTCCGGCATCTTTACCGCCTCGACGGGCTCAACGCTCAGCTTTGGCCGATTGATCCTGAGGATCTGAGGCTGCGTAATCTGCATCTTCGCAACTTCCGGAAGGCGCCCTTTCGTGGGCATTGGAACCTGATGGGCACCTCCGCCTCCGCCTCCCCCCTGTACCTTGGCCACCGGTAGGGCAATTGGAGGATCGGTTAGTTTAAAGTCCACTGGAGTTACAACTGCGGCGGGCTGAAGCGTCGTGCGAACGGTCATTGCCAGCGAAAGAATCAGTGTGATTGCGACAACATGGACAGCGAATGAAATCGCGCTCGATGCTTTGTCACGGTTGACTGCTAGCGGATCGACCGTGAATATAGGCCTAGCGGCCGGCATCGTCGGCGCTGGTTGATTCGAGGCATATCCCGCAGGCGTATGTGCCCCCATGGGTGGCCATGCGGAAACTCCGGCGTCTTGCATCATGTAGCTGGAATCTCTGGGAGTCAGAGCACCGCCGGCGATCGATTTGGCACTCGTCGTTGCGAAATTGTCCATATTGATTTTTGCCGGATGCGTAGAACCCGGCTTCCCCCTTCTGGTTGACCACTGGTTAGCTAACAACTGAAGCTATCCACTCCCCCGGCTTCATACACAAATCTCAGAAATTGAAACTACTATCCTTACCAAATCCCTTTGTCGCTTCCAGTAATTCTTTGCCCAACCAGAGCTGCAGTGGCAAGACACGGCAATAAGCTGAGACGCGCGCCGTTTTTCAACTCCAGCTTTTGTAGTACGCAGGCAAGTTGTTTCCCGTAAAGCCCGACCGATTGCGGCATGATCGGAACGCGCAGGAATTCGCGGGAGTAATAAACCTCATCTCCGCCGAAGTGGGCTGCGGCATGCACGAAGAGCGGTAAGTCAAGCCCAAGGCCCCTGTACTTGCTCACATAGTCCGACACAATCACAAGATAAGTTGCAACTCCCTCCCAAATGCCGGCTTTCTTCGCGGAAGCGCGTAGATCCAGGAAATCAATGCCGCCCATCTCAACGAGCGCGGCTGAATCAACGATGTCGCATAGGCGAAAGTAGAAATGGCGGTACATGCGCTGCAGCGTGGAAATTATCACCCGGTCTGGTACCGACGGAACTCGAAAGGCCCGATCGCCGATCATGATACGGCGCGAGCGCTTCACGAGTTGAGAAGCGATTGCGACCTGTTCGCCGGTTTGCCCCAGGCGGCCGATGTGAATCTCAACGGCCTCAGAAAGTCCGGGCATAAGAAAGCTCCATTTGCCGGCAAGGCGGTCTCCCCAGCTTCGTGAACCAATGTGGGCATTGAAACGACGCACCATGAATTTCGATATCACTTCGGCGTTGGCATTCGTGTACAAGTCGAGATCGCTCCCAAGATCGGGCCAGTGATCGAGCGATTTGATTACCATAACGTCATGCATTTCGTCTTCCAATGCGCTGCAAATCGCTTCAAGACAAGTGAGGACGTTGGTAACGCGCGCCCGCTCGCTTGCAAGGGCCAATTGCGCCCACGCGGCGCGAGTATCGTCTTTTTCCCCGTGCATTATTGCGAGGAACACTTCCATCCCGCGCACTACCACGTGGTTCGAGCTGGCAAGCCTTAGAAGATCATCGAACTCGCTACGGCTGATGTTTCGCACGTCCGACCTTAGCTTCGCCATCTTCGACGAAGATGACTGACCGTCATCCTGTGGCGTCAGCAGGAGGCAAGACAGAAGATTCATCGATTGATACAGCGGTGTCTTTGGCATGGGCTTGATCATGTCGGAGTGACTCCTCTTGGAGTTATTGAAGTTGGGGCACAGACGGTGCATCTAAAGGCGGAACATCCGCGGGCGAATGCGTTTCCGACGGCGGGGTGCCATCTCCACTTGCCGCACCGCCTCGAGGTGTCAGTTCGATCAGGCCATTTGTCCTGTGACGCTCCTGGCTGTATCTGTCAAGTTCGCCATCGACATCGTGGTTGCTTGCTGTGGCAACAGTAACGAGACTCTTACCCTCGGCGACTTGCCGGGTCGCAAGTCCAATGCGGGCGCCCGCATCGCCGGCCTTCCGAGCTTTGTCATAGAAAAACTGCGCAGTCTCCAGATCGCCATCCATCTCCGCAACGTATCCGCGGTTGTTCAAGGAAAACGCGCTGAACGGATCAAGAGAGTAAGCATGAAGAAAGTCCTGTTTTGCCGCCTGCCAGTTGTTTTCATTCGCAGCGGAAACTCCGCGCGCCGTGAGCATCGCGGCATTTGCCTCTCCACTGTTGATCTTCCTCATTCGCTCGTCCAGCCGCATTGCACTTGCCGCTGCCATGACACTGATTTGCCTTCCCCTCCATTCGCGCTCAAGCGTCACAATAACCGGTTCAGAAGTGTTCATTGCGGCGACCGCTTCGTAGGCCTTCAAGGCGTTATCGTAATCCCCAATAGCTTCGTAAGCTACCCCGAGATTATTGAGTGTGAAGGGATTCTGCGGATCGGCGGCCTGTGCCTTGCGCAGAAGAGCTTCAGCCTCAATGCCTCGATTCTGCGACAGAAGATTCATGGCGTCCACATTCATCCAGTTCGCTCGCATGGGGCCGTCTTGAAGGTTCTGGAAGGCGCATTGCATCGGCTTTCCCTCTAACTGCTTCGCATCGCTCCGATCGATGCTTGCGTTCGAGCCTTGCAATGAGGCCAGGTGGTAAAACGTCTCGGCCTGCTCCAACTTCCCTTGTAGTTCAGAAATATAGCCCAGGTTGTTCAGTGTGAAAGGATCGGCGGGGTCGTACAGATATGCTTTGTAGAAGAACGTCGCTGCTCTTTCATATTGATGATTCTTTACAGCATCGACACCTTCGCGATTCAGGCGCTGAACAGGCGTTAACTCACTGTGTCTGGGAATCGTGATTCTCAATATGTCTCCTGCCCAGGAGTTAGGACCAGCGGCCACAAGGACCGCGATGAGTGCAAATAGTTTGAGTGGCGTCATCACGATTACATTCCTTTTGCGGCTCTGCTCACACTCGCACATTCATTTGGATGCGTAACTCTAAACTGCGTTGCCAGCCTGAACCTTGTTTCCTTTTTCAGAATTCGGATCTGGTTGATCCATCTCGCCATTCGTCAGGTGCTTTATAGTTGTCGGATGAGTCCATCCGAATCGTGCAAACCCGTTATTGGAACGAGGGACTTTTCTTTCCTGATCGATGCATGTTCTGAAATCTGCGTCATCTGTTTCTTGAGTTGACATTGCAGACTGCAAGGCCCAGTCAGACAAACTCTTGCCGAAAGCGCGGTGCCAGTGGCGCCACCGCCCGGGAAGACCTGCTGATTGTCGTATCGCTTTCTTGCAGTTATGTAGCTTAAACCAACGAAGATAATTTCTAACAACACTCCCGATCGTCATCTCAACGCCCGCTGCAAAGTTGTGTTCAGCCATCTGGCGCTGCAACTCTGGAGAGCTGAGAATGGCAATGAATTGCTCTGCCATGTCGTTCGAATCGCCCTTTGCATAGAAGCGAACATTCATGCCCTCACCGGCCGCCATTTCTTTAAAATCGTCGATGTCGGCGCACACGATCGGTACTCCAAACTCACATGCCTGATGTGCTGGACCGCTCGATCCAGTGGCCGAGTCGTAAGGCAACACAAGGACTGACGTGGTCTGAAATAGTTCAGGAATGGCTTCTTCAGGAACGTATCCGCGGAATTCGACTGGAAGCCCTCGAGGCTGAGCATCGCGTATCGATTCCCAATAGCCGGCTTTGGTGTGGTGATTGGCGCCGGCAACAATTAACCGCGCGTTTGGAACCTTCTCCAGCACCTTTGGAAAGGCGCTCATCAACGTCTCCAGGCGCTTGTAGGTTCCCCAGTGTCCTATCGCCAGGATGCGCAGATCCGGATTATTACGCCGGCTGAAATCCGGCGGGCTCGGAGTGGACGCGAAAGTACCATGTGTACCGAGCAACACGTTCCGCGCGGAATACTTCGCGACCAAGGTCCTGCGGTAGTGGGGAAGAAGAACAGAAACTGAATCAGCCTTCAATAGCGCTTTGGTCGCGAGATCGCTTCCCAGTCGAAAGAGCTTCTCCCGCTGGACTCCAGCAGCGGCGAAGTCAACATGCTCGCTGATGTGGTGCAGCGTAATATGAGTGAAGAAACCCAGGGCTCGAGTCAATGCAGGGACGGAGAGGCCGGCGAATGCGGCGACGGGATTTGCAGGCGTTGCAAAGCTGGAGAAAATAAGGTTGTACCATACAACGTCGGGCTTCAAATGCCGGATGGTGTTTAGAAGACGTACCGGAGTTAGAAGACTGCCGAACTTCCAGCAGCGGATCACGTTGAAGCCAGGCAACTCCGCCTGTTGATGGCCTTTCAGCCTGTCACCGTTCTCGTCGGTTGCAAAATCATACTCGGTCAATTCGTCGGCAAGAACCGTCAACTCCACATCGGGATGGCGCCTAAGCTCGCGCGCAATGTGAAACGCGTATTCATTCAACTGCCGTCCACTGGGAGGAAATGTTGCTACCAAACAAAGCTTCATCGGAGTCCGCCTTCAAAATAGACTTATGTGCACGTAGGGTCGGAACTGTTGACTGTGGCCTCCCGCAAAGTTGAAGAAGGACTCCTGTTGTACTCCCGCAGAGAATCGAATGGGATACTCAAGAACAACTGCGCCCGAGTCGTCATTGAACTTGCGGTGAAACGGTCTTGAATAGGAAACGGAAAAGCCACTCTGGATTGCGTCGTAGGCATGGAAGCTCCTGGTGTTGGAATAGGCCGACGATACTTGCAGATCCCATCTGGGGTTGGGCGTGAAATCGACTGTTTCAGCCGAACGCAGGTTCTGTGCAATTCCGGAGTTTGCGCCTACCACCCGCCAAGCCCGCAGGTCTTCCACCACAGCTTTCACATTGAGCCGTTCCTCGAAGCGCCGCTCGAATCCGATATAAGAAGAAGTCAGATAGCTTTCAAAATGCACCGGCGAGAACTGCTGATCGCTGGATCCCCAACCGGTTACGAATGCAGTCCTTCCCCAAGGCGCGCCGACGCGGAAATCAATACCACCACTAAGGGCCTGTGAATGAAGGCTGCTCTGTGTGAATGGCCCCGACTCTCTGACGGCATATCCGCTTACCGAAACCGCGTTGAAGAATGAACTTGAGGACATATAGGTGAACACGCGAAACAGGTTCTGGTTCATTGCAAAGGGAGACTCGGAATCGCGCCGTACCGTCGCTTGAATGCCGCTATTAAATGTTAGGACATTTGCTCCGATATTGATCGTCGGATTCACTCCGACATTGAATACGTAATCGGTTGTATCGCGGTTGACAATTGAATTGGTGCTGGGCACGGAGATTTGGCCCTCGGCATTGCGCACCTGGAAGAAGCCCGTTGTGGTTGGCAAATGGCCAAGATGCAAATGGTATGCGTTGGTCAGTTGCGTCTCAAGCGAGGAACGCGGCGGTGGAAGCATAGCCGTGTCGGAACTCAGCACTGGAAAAGATGCGTCGAGCTTCGCGTCCAGAACATACACTGTCGAGTCCTCGAAGACAGGGGCTACCGAGAAGTCGGAAAGCAAACTCACCATGGGAGTGATTCTTATCCCTTCGCCCGCTCCCGCCTGAAGAAGGGCCTGTTCCGCGGTCTGGTCTTCAGCTTCAGCGTTGGATGCCTGGGCAAAAGAAGTAAGCGCCTGCGCGTCGTGATGTTGCTGTCGAAGGACATTGGCCTGTGCCAGCAAATATTGGTAATTGGGCATATCGTCTGCCACGGCGCTTACCGCCGCTAGCTCAGCCTGAGCTCTTGTGGTGTCTCCAAGCGCGAGATAGTTATTGGCCAGTCCAATCCGCACTTCGGCGTCCGGAGCGCCAACCGCCTTGGCGCGTTGGAGGTACATCTGGGAAAGTGAGTAATCGTGCATAGAACGAAACACATCCGCCGCCGCGATAAGCTGGCTGCCGCTTGGTGGCGCGGAATCGCCTGCCTCGCCTTCCATCTGGGCCAACGCAATCTGTCTCTCCGCGTCATCCGAGTGGCCCTCTTCCGCCATGAGCTGGGCAATGGCCAAACGAACGCCAACACGATCGCTGCCAGGCGCTGCAAGCGCCTTTCGAAAGCGTTCCATGGCACCCGCGTGGTCTCCTAGAGTGCTCAGCGCCTCCCCGGTTGAGATGTATATTTCACTTTGCGTCCCTTCTGTACTATTGGTGGGAGCCGCATCGGAACTGGCGTTTCGCTCAGCCGACTGCACGTTTCGCAACGTCAGTTCGCGATCGCCAAGATTTGCGTAAGAGAGTGCGAGCAATGCATAGACAGCCGCACTGTTGGGGGAGTCTTTCACTGCGGTGTGAAGTTCAGCAATTGCGTCGTGGTAATGCCGCTCAGCGAATAAGGTATTTCCCAGCCCGAGGTGCAGCGCGCCGTCTTCGGGCGTGAATTTCAACGCCGCCCTATACTCACCGGCTGCTTTGATCAGCATGTCTTGCCTTCCATAGGCAGTTGCGCGAATCACGTGGACTTCCTTCGAATCGCCCAGTGCCCGTTCTGCCAGTCCTGCTTCTCGCAGGGCACTCTGTGACTTATGTAGATTAAGGTCGGCATAAGCGAGCCCCAGATGCGCCTCGCCATTGTCAGGCTCTCTTTTCAAAGCGGATTCGAAGTCGCTAGCGGCCGCTGGCGCTTGGTGAAGATCGTTCAACATGTAGCCTCGGTTTACGTATGCCGTAACCACTTCAGGATCCCGTTCAAGCGCCTCGGTGAAGTCCTGCCGAGCCAACTCGCTTTGCCCCCGATGTTTGTGAACATAGCCTTCAAGCAACGGTATGTCAGGCTCTTTCGGAAAGATGGTGAGATACTCTGAAGTCAGGCTTAGCAGCTCATAGTACCTTTCCAGATGGAGCAAGTCGTAACCAAGATACACAACCACGTCCCTGTCCCGGGGCAGCACCTTAATTGCTTCGCTGCCGATTTCTGCGGATCCGCGATAGTCGCCCTTGAAGCTTAAATACCTTTCCTTCTCGCGCAGGAGTTGTGGCTCTTTCTCCATTTCGCCTGTCACGCGGCTCAACCACGTCCCAGCCAGGCTCAGGTTGTGCGCTTCGATTGCGGCATTCATTCCACCCGCAATAATCAAAGGCTTCCGCGGAGCCAGTGCGAAAGCTCTCGTGTAAGAATTCTCAGCTTTTGTGAATTCATGACGGGCGGTGTAGAAGTCACCAAGCGCAAGGTAAGGTATATATATTGAGGGATCTGCTGCAGCCAAGCGCAGAAAGTACTTTTCAGCATCTTGATCGCGTCCGACCGCGCGCGAAGCATAACCTAGAGAAGTAAGCGCAAATCGGTTGACTGGATCGACCGAGAGAATCTGCTTATACACATCGATTGCATCCTCGGTGCTGCCAAGTTTCATCAGGATGTCTCCATCGAGTTGCAAATCATCGCAGTCATGCGCGTTGATTACAAGCGCTGCTTTGATGTCGTCGAGTGCGGCTTCAGGGCTTCCCGCATTCATCCTGATCAGTGCTCTCATACGAAGAAACTGCGCTCTGTGTGAATTCTGATCGCTTATCTCGTTGATTTCCGCTTGTGCCGTATCCAGTTCTCGATGAGCAGAACTCTCGTTCCCAAGATCTTTGTAGACCTCCATAAGGTCCATATGCAGCTGGATGCCATAGAGCGGCCCTTCAAGTGGTCTTGCTGGCAAGTTCGTGATTGCCGTGCTGTATTCGCGAACGGAGTCCGAGTCACGCTCCTGGAGTTTGGCAATCTCTCCGCGGATTGCGTGCAACCTGTAATTGTCGGCATCAACTTCTGACGCGCGCTGAAGAAATGGAGTAGCCTTCTCGATTGCACTTGCAGCAACCTCGGCCTGCGCCGCGGAGAGTTGCAGACCCAGATCCTTCGGAACCGCGTTGGCTGCCAGCGCGTAAGTCCTGGCTGAATCATCCAGCCTGCCGTCGAGTTGATAGGTATAAGCGAGCTCAGCTGTAATATCCGGCCGCGGGCCGCGAATCGACTTGAGTGCGGCAATCGCTTCTTGGTAGTTCCCATTCTGCCTGTAATATCCGGCCATCGATCGTTCTACGTCCGGGCTGCCGGGCGCGTGCCGTTTGGCTAACTCGAGATAGTTATTTGCCTGATCCATGTGCTTGAGATGCTGGTAGCAGATTCCTAGCAGCAACTCCGGCCGAGCGTCAGGTGTAAGCCGTTCCGCTCTGCCGAGCCACTCGATTGCACTCGCGTAGTCACCCGACTTCATGGTTAGCTCCCCAAGCAATACCAGTTCGTCTCTACGCCTGGGATCGGAAGCAACTACTTGTTTGAGAAGCCGCTCCGCGTCGTCGTTACGGCCCATCACACCAAACGTCTGCGCGAGACCGGACATGCCCTCAATAGACGAAATATGAAGCTGAAGACCGCGTTGGTATGCGTCCACCGAATCCTGGTACTTCCCATCAAGCCGCGCCGCGTACCCAAGCAAGAACCATAACTGCGGATCGTTCGGCGCGGCTTGGGCCGCGCGTTTCGCATAGTTAAATGCGATCGCGCGATCGCCGCGTTGCAATGCCAATTCGGCGCCACGAGCGAGGCGGGCATTCTCAATGTTCGATCCCCAACCTAAAGATTGGCTCGGGGACTGTGTTTGATCCATTTGCGCATGTGGGCTCTTT
>Ga0302274_10006093_pt1 | contig 10073 bp, 6 predicted proteins | sample III_Bog_N2_1_FD_198755 | JGI IMG/M metagenome (GOLD analysis project Ga0302274, IMG submission 198755) | Peat permafrost microbial communities from Stordalen Mire near Abisko, Sweden - III_Bog_N2_1 | ecosystem: Environmental > Terrestrial > Soil > Wetlands > Peat | place: Sweden: Abisko...
AACTGTGCCAGCGCATACGTGAGACCGGATCGTCCGGCCATTACATCTACGTCATACTTCTCACCAGCAATGACGGTCGTCATAATATGCTGGAGGCCATGCAAGCCGGAGCCGATGATTATCTGGTCAAACCAGTCGACGAACTAGAGCTGAAAGCGCGTCTGCTGGTCGGCAAGCGGATTCTGAATCTGCAGGAAGAACTGGTCGCGGCGCGCGAATCCATGCGCCACGCCGCCACCCACGACAGCCTTACTGCATTGATGAATCGCGGAGAGATCGTCGCCATGCTGCAGCGCGAGTTGGAACGGGCGCGTCGCGAACACCATACAGTGAGTGTGATTCTGGGCGACATCGACCACTTCAAGAAAATCAATGACACGCTCGGCCATCTTTTCGGTGACGAAGTGCTACGCGAAACCGGCCGCCGCCTGCGAGCGCAACTCCGTCCCTACGACGGTGTGGGCCGCTATGGAGGAGAAGAATTTCTTCTCATTCTTCCTAATTGCGATCTGCCCGCTGCCCTGCTTCGCGCCAATGAACTCCGCGAATTGATTGCGACCACTCCTGTGCTCTGTTCCGGCGAAGAGCGGCTGATCACAATGAGCATGGGAGTCGCGGTCTCCGCCTCTGACGGCAAGCAGGACGTCGAAGCGCTGCTCCGTGAGGCGGACGCCGCCCTTTACGCTGCGAAAGAAAGCGGCCGCAACCGTGTCGAGCACCTGCCTGCCACCTCCCAAAAAACAATTCATGGTTCGGCTAAGCAGAGCAAGAGTATCGCACCCGCTACAACCACGCAGACGAAGTGATAGCCTTTCGAGGAAAGGACTGCCGGTCGAGCCCTCCACCCGGCCTGACCCGCGAATGGCCACGGTTGCTTCCCTCCCTTTCAACCCGTATCAAGCAGTGCGCGCAAGCCGAAGGATTCGATCTCTGTGGCGTTGCGCCCGTACGCGAATTCACTGAGTTACAGTCTTTTCCCGCCTGGATCGCGGACGGAAAGCACGGCGAAATGAAATACATGGAAGCGCGGGATGACGCTGGGGAACTCAAGCGTGCAGCGCTCGCCCGCATTGCCCCATGGGCACGGAGCGTAATCGTTTGCGCCATCAACTACAACACCACGCATCCCTATTCGAATCATTTCGCCACTGGCGGCAAGCAGCGGGAAACCACAAGCCAGGGTTGGATCTCGCGCTACGCATGGGGCCGTGAAGATTATCACGATGCGGTGCTGCGCCGCCTGCGACAACTTGAACGAAGCGTACGAAGATTAATCGCTGCGCAGGGAAACGACCAGGCCACCGCTGCGCTACAACTCCGTTCCTACGTCGATACCGGGCCGCTGATCGAACGCGTTTACGCCAAGTATGCTGGCATCGGATGGATCGGCAAGAATACATGCATCATCAACCAGAAACTGGGATCATGGCTATTTCTCGGCGTCATTCTCACATCTCTGGAATTCAACGAACACGAACTTACTCCCGATCTTCCTGCCCCCGATCGTTGTGGAACCTGCACCCGTTGTATCGTCGCCTGTCCGACGCAGGCGATCACCGCTCCGGGCGTGCTGGACGCGCGATTGTGCATCTCGTATCTAACCATCGAGAAGCGCAGCGAAATTCCCAGCGAGTTACGCTCCGGCATGGGACGTCACGTCTTCGGATGTGACATCTGCCAGGATGTGTGTCCCTGGAATCGCAAAGCTCCTACGACAACCGCGCCGGAATTCGAAGCACGAGAAGGATTGGTGAATCCCGCGCTCGATTGGCTGGCAGAGATGCAGCAGCAAGAATTCAGCAGGGTGTTCCGCGGATCGCCGGTGAAGCGTGCAAAGCTTTCTGGCCTGCGCCGGAACGCCGTGATTGCTATGGGAAATAGTGGCGATCAGAAATTTGTGCCGACTCTAAAAAAGCTTAGTAAAGATCCAGACCCGATCGTCGCTCAGCATGCGCGTTGGGCGCTGCATAAACTGGACTAAAAATTGGGGGTCTCACAAACCGCCCTCCAAGCCACTCACCTGTTCTTTCGATAAACCACGACGCTCTGTGCGACTCCGTCATGACATCTCGTAGCCGTGTCGTCCGTTTACAATCGTCAGTTAATTTCATGGAGGTATCGCCTCATGTTCCAGAAAGATGTTCTCCATTCCAAGCGCATTCTGATTACCGGAGGCGGAACGGGTTTAGGCAAAGCCGCAGCGCAGCGTTTTCTGGAACTCGGCGCCGAACTCTATATCTGCGGACGGCGTGCCGATGTGCTCCAGGCAACCGTTCGGGAACTAACCGAACTCACTGGAGGCAAGATCCACTCATATCCCTGCGACGTGCGTGACGGCACGGCGGTGGAAGCGATGATTGCGGCAATCTGGGCGGACGGGCCGCTCGACGCGCTCATGAATAACGCTGCTGGAAATTTTCTCGCCCGGACCGAAGATCTTTCCATCGGCGCATTTCAATCCGTGATTGGCATCGTCTTAATGGGCACATTGCATACGACAATGTCCTGCGGACGCCGCTGGCTCGCTGCCCAGCACTCTGCCGTAGTCCTGAATATCACAACAACCTACACAACGACCGGCTCAGCGTATGTAGTCCCGTCAGCGGTCGCGAAGGCGGGCGTACAAGCTCTGACGCGGAGTCTGGCCGTGGAATGGGGCAACCGCGGCATTCGCATGAATGCCATCGCGCCCGGCCCCATCCCCACGGAGGGCGCATTTTCGCGACTACTTCCGCGCCCTGAACTGGAGCAGTCTGCGAAGAACCGAATTCCGCTGGGGCGGTTTGGAACGACGGAAGAGTTTTCGAACCTTGCCGCATTTCTCATCAGTGATGGCTCCGGTTACATCAACGGAGAAGTGGTCACCATGGATGGCGGCGAGTGGCTTCAAGGCGCGGGAGAGTTTACCGCTCTAGGGCGCGAACTGAACGAGCTAGAGTGGGAATCGATGAAGCCAAAGAAGACCCCGCCAAAAAGCGCAAACAAAGATGGAAGTTGAGCTTGAGGAAATCGCCACCTATTCCATTGGAATTGCAATTCACAGGATGTGCCCAAAAAACGAAAGCGCCCGGACTCGGTTAGAGTCATCGGACGCTCGTCGAACAGCCCTCCCCCGAAGTCTGCTCAAGAACTACTTTACGTTTGAATCTGTAAATCGGGAATGGCACGAAGGGGGTACGACCATAGGAAGATGGTGGGCCCGGGGTGACTCGAACACCCAACCCTCGGATTAGAAATCCGATGCTCTATCCAGTTGAGCTACGGGCCCGAAGAATCTTAAATAACACATTGTAAAAGGCTTATACGCTTGAAGCTGAGTCCACAAAACTCTCTCGAATGACACCAAAAATTAGGCGCGCCCTTAACCTGGCAGTCAAATCATGCGCATCGTCGGTACCGAACAGACGGTCCTGAAAAAACGTGACGGACGTCAAATTCGTCATCGCTCGCCCAGAGTAATATAACCGTCGTCGGCACGTGGAATCCATCTCTAATCTGCAACGCAGGCTCGGGGCCACCCCGCTTTCCCTAAACACCGAGATCCTCACCACTCGCGGTGTGCTAACCCCCATCCGCATTTTTAACACAACCTTAATCAAGCCTTTCCATTCAACCTCTCATCTACGTTTCAACGAGGTCCCCCATGCCGAACGCTCCGGTGCACGATTTTACCGAAATGGATAACGCCAAAATCTCCAGTCAACATTGGAAGATCATGCTGATCTCCGGCATGGGATTTTTTACCGACGCCTACGATCTTTTCATCATTGGCGTCGTCATGTCGCTGGTGAAGCCCATCTGGCACATCGGCAAGGTGGAGGAGAGCCTGGTCGATTCTACGGCGCTCATGGCTGCCGCTCTCGGCGCCCTTCTTTTCGGACGGGTCGCCGACATGCTCGGCCGGAAGCGTATCTACGGCGTCGAAGTCCTGGTTCTGGCCGCAGGAGCAATCGGCTGCGCCTTCTCCCCTAACATCTGGTGGCTGATTGGGCTGCGCTTTATTCTGGGCATCGGTATCGGAGGAGATTATCCCGTCTCTGCCACGATCATGAGTGAATACGCCGGCAAAGCATCGCGCGGCATGCTCGTTACGCTCGTATTCACCATGCAGGCTGCGGGACTGATTCTGGGACCCCTCTTCGCGGCCGCACTGCTGAAAACCAGCCTATCGCACGACATAATCTGGCGCATCCTGGTGTCGTTTGGAGCAGTTCCTGCCCTCGCCGTGTATTGGCAACGCCGCCATCTCCGGGAGACGCCACGCTTCCTTGCTGCTACAGGCCAACAAGAAGATGAGAGCGGCCGTATGTCGAAGGCGAGCCATTTCGACAAGTCCCAGCACTCCGTCTCTTTCTGGGATGGCTTTCACCGCCTGGCGAATAACAACCGGCTTCTCCTGCGGCTCGTGGGGACAAGCGCGGCCTGGTTTCTGATGGACGCTGCTTATTACGGCAATACGGTCTGCAGTCCTCTGGTATTGTCAGCGCTTAATAGCGACCATACCCTGCTTCAGAAGACGTTGAGGCAGCTTGCAATCTTTGCGATTTTTGCCGCCCCTGGCTATGCAGTCGCCGCGTTTACCATGGATCGTCTCGGACGCAAGACGATCCAGTGCGTTGGATTTGGCATGATGGCCGTCGCCTTCCTTGGGCTCGCCTTTGTCCCCAACCTCCAGAAGATGGCGGTTCCGTTCCTGATCGTTTACGGACTCAGCTTTTTCTTTACCGAGTTCGGCCCCAACGCAACCACATTTGTCTATCCTTCCGAAGTTTTCCCCGTGCGAGTGCGTACGACCGGCCACGGTATCGCGGCAGCCATGGGCAAGCTTGGCGGATTTGTTGGGGTATTCGTATTTCCCTATCTCTTGAATTGGAAAGGATTGCTGGGTGCGGAAACTGCAGCCGCAACAGCCAGCGCCCTTGGGCTAGTTGTTACCTTGACCATGCTTCCCGAAACCAAGGGTAAGAGCCTGGAAGAAATTGAGGCCGACCACACGCCTGCTTCTACTCCTGCGGAGAGGCTAGCGGCTTAAGATGAAACGCGACCCCAAAAAAAAAGCCCACCTTAAATCAGGATGGGCTTCTTTCTATGCCGATTGATTAGCCAGCCCTATTGGCCTGGGCAAACGTGCGCTTCGTCATTCTGAAACGCTAGCCAGCTGTGCACCGAGGTCGATGGTGGCGCACCGAAGTATCCGATAAACACCAGCGACTGCAAGTTGTAAGTGAATCCATTCAGACTATAAGGATAAGCGCCATAGTTGGCAGTGCCTTCAAGTGGATCGCCCACTTCCAGGATGCTGTTGTCGCGGCAGTTCACGTGGTTATCGACGAACGGATCGTCCATCCACTCGCCCAGTTCGTGCGACAGAGCTGAAACGTCCTGCGCGAAAGATCCCGGGCTGTCAACATAGGTGGAGACGGAGTAAGTCTGTCCGCCGGGCTGGACACCGTTGGCGTTGTGATAGCCGCCGATGCAGCAACCACCCGAAGTCCAATAAATGTCGTAGGTGATGAAAATTGGCAGAACTCCAGGATTGATCTTCTTTTGCTCGGCCATCCAGGTCTGCAACTGCGAGTCGAAGGTATTGAGATCGTACGTTCCGACAACACCGCTGCCGAACGGATTGGCTACCACCGTACCCAGATTGGACGACGAAACCGTGATCGTTTTTTCAGGCAGAACCACCGGCTTGCCGAGCAATACGTGATAGCCGCTGTTCGTTGCGACGGTGGACCAGAAGTTGCCGCGCTGGAACGCATCTTCATATTGCGTGGTCCCGAGATCCGTACCACCCTGCGTGAAGTCAAGTCCCGCATCAAACAAGGGCGAAGCGATGATGTTGTTGATCACCGTTTTGCCATCCGCCAGAACCTGCTTCTTCGGGTCGAACGTCATGTTCCCGTTGCTCTTCGGATACTTCATCTTTACGGGGATGATATAAACCGGAATTGTTGTGCTGGTATCGGTCTTTGTCGGGTCGGTACCGATCATTGTAAAGTTGATCGTTTTCTTGGTGAGATCGGTGAACGAGCCGTTCCACTGCACTAGACTGGTCGACGCCTGACCTTTCGGAGCCAATTCCATGTGGTTGGGGAGAACCGCATACATCGGCTTCGCATCCAACACCTCCGGATACTTGGCTTCCTGGGCAAACGCAACACTGGCACTCGCCAGCGCAAGGGACGCAGCAATCACACCGACAGAAAAACGCTTATTCATTTTTGACTAGCTCCTGAAAGATTTTCTTGAAAACCCTGCTATACAGCGGAAAGCGGGAGGTTCACGGGGCGCAATAAACTATCAGCTGTTGGAGCATTCTGGTTTAACGCGACAAGCAAGTCAAGCGATTTTGCGGATTCAATCTTTCAACGGCACCATGGTGCGATCGCCACGACAAAAAGTTGCAACTTTTAGCAATCCACCTTGCGCTTGCGGCATCGTCATCACCGGACCGTAACAATAGACAGCATGTCCGTTTGCGGCAAAATACCATTGCCCGCCCTTTCTCTTCGCCGGTTGTTGGCTCGGAGTTGGCGCAAGTTGCGCTGGCGGCGTGAACTTCGGGACGGGGAGCGACAACACCAACGCTAGGGCCAGGGTCTTCATGATTAGGGTCTCACATGTTTCTCGGCGGCACGCGACCGCCTCGGCTGCAACAACGTCTCCACAAAAACCTGTTTACTCGGGATCTAGATAACTCGCGTCGAACGCCGTACATCTTCAAGATCCCCTGCCGGCTTCTCCGGAACAACTTTCATCGAGCGGGTCGATTTGCTCGGAACTTTGGGTGCTTTATCGGATCCCTTGGCCCCTGCCGGTGGCGCTACGGAATCTGCGCCCGTCTGCTCCGCCGGAGGAGCAACTTTGCTCTGCGCCGGATTGCCATCAGCGCGCGCCATCTTATCTTTGAGCGTGGCCAACTGGGTGCTGTCTTTCAGCATTTCCCGAATTAAACTGCGCTGTGACTCGATCGTTTGTCCCTGCTCGAAAACCAGCATCGTCAGGATGCCGTACGAAACAATGAACAGAATCACGAGTAGCGGCAGAATGCCGACCGGACGCGAGGACGGCTTCGAAGCTACAGATTCCGAGCTGTAAATGACGGTCAAGATGGCCCCCAAACTCGCCCCCTATGCTCCGGGGCTTCGCTAGGGAATAGTGCACCCGTAAAACCATATGCGTGAAGTATGGTAAGTAGCTGGCAAGGATGGGGTTAGGAGACTATGACAAGGGCGCCCTGAAATGGCGGGTGCAAGCCTCTGCACTTTTTGAGTAACGGATCATGCGTTACTGACGTAAGTTGCAGCGTCCGAAGACCGTACGTGCTCCACGGGAGGATCTCCCCCACCTCCACGCTTCGCCGCGGGTCGGCTCGGTTATGGATGTCGCCCGCCAACAACCAAATTTACTTGCGTTTCAGTTTGCCCCTCTTAGCTTGCTGCGCGTCCTCGGTCGTCGGACACGCAGTGGGCGGAAGGGTGACCTGGCATTGCACCGCATAATATCCCAACGTTACTTGCCCGTTCTGCAGAGCACCTTGCGTCACCAAATCGGTTTCGATAAAGAAACCCTGATTTGCATCGATGGCGTAGTAGTCCACAGCAATCGGATTGGCGAATACGGTGGCAACTGGCGCATTCGGGTCGGCATAAAGAGTGCCGGGTAAGTAGTTGGACGTCGCATTGCCGAAGGTACCGAGAAATCCATTGCCCGGCTGGAAATTGGCGTCGGCCGTGCCCGATAGAGGCGGCGTATTGGCCGCGTTCACCGCTGCCTGGGCAGTTCCGTCCAGTTCAACCAACGACAGGTCCTGTGTGAAGCTTAATCCGTAGGGGCCAGCGAAAGCCGGCACCGCCGTTTTTTGAGCGTAAGCAATGCCCGATCCCAGCCACGGATAATGCAGATTCGGCGATGCACCAACCGCTCCTTCTCCGAGAACCAGGGCCGCTGGTTGGCCCGCGCCCGTAAGGCCCGTCAGGTACAGAAAGAGCTGGGGACTGTAGCTCGGATTCGGCGCCGGATTGAAACTGCCTGGCGTGATACAAGCGCGGCCCGTCCCGTTCACCACCGTTCCGCTGTCCGCTCCGCAAGACGCTCCGGCTGAATCGACCGCATAGGTTCCTGTGAATGACGCGCTGATCTGCGCTCCCGCGAGTCCGCCCCCCTTACAGCTCACCTGCACGCAATTGAGTTCCAGGGACGTATCGGTGAATCCGCTCGTCAACGCTCCATCGGGCTGCCCGTCCGCCGTGAATTCGCCCGCTGATGTCAAAGTGGAGGGATCGAGATTACTCTGGAACAGGTCAACACCTGAGACTGCAAATGCGTAGGGACCACTCAACGATCCATCGCCAAAATTGCCATACGCGCCCGCAGCCTGGCCGATCGCAAAGCCGCCGGTTGAGGCAAAACCGGTCGTGGTAGCGGTGTTGTCGGTCTCGATCAGTTCTATATGACTTGCATCCACAACGTAGCCGGTCAAGATCGCAGTCACCGGCTTGGAATGAATGCCGTCCAGATAGCCGATCAAAGTGAGGGTCACCTGTCCGAAGCTATCCGGACCCGACGAAACCTGTGATCCTGCCGCGAATAAACCGTCGCTGATTTTCTGCTTCTCCCCGATGAACTCGTCCGTCACACCCGAGATTGAGCCCGACGTAATATCAAAGACCCCTCCATAAGCGAGCGCCGCTTGGTTGTCGAGGAGGTCCGTCCCCGTCATCGCGAAAACGTAGCTACCTGAAGGCGCGGCGATTGGGGTCTGCTGTAAATTCATGGTGCCGCGAGCGGAAAATCCCGTAGTGTCTAGACCAATTTGCGAGACGAGCGCCTCGGGATTCTGCGAATTGCTGAGAAACACAAAACTGAAAATCTCAGTCCCCGTGTTACTGCTGTTGTCGCTCCAATTCAACGTGATCGTTCCCCTGCCGTCGCCGCCCAGAAAATAACTGCTGCTCCCCAGGATGGTCGCGTTGTCCGAAATCCCCGCCGAATTGACGGTTTGCTCTCCTCCTGTCACCCCTCCCTGCCCGTCAACCGTAATCACGCCCGCGAACTGGTAGGGCACAGAATTGCCATCCACTCCCAGCAACTGAAGAACGTAGTTTCCCGCCTGCAGGCTGTTGTTAAAGGTGCCAATCGTGACCGGAGCCACTTGGTTTTCCGTTATTTCCGCTGTCGCAAGCGCCACAATCTCAACAATCGTGCTGTTCACAGAAATCGACGTGGGTGCCGTATACAAGACGGGCGTTCCGCTTGCAGTGTGCGGTGCGCTCAGCGAGCCGCATAGACCGTGCTGGTTCTTGGGATCCAACTGACAGGTCAATCCCCAATCGACTCCTTCATTACTCGGATCGTTGGTCACGACCGCCGTTACGCTCTCCGAAGACCCAACCGCCAGCGCACCCCCAGGCTGGGGCGAAAACATGATGGTCACATTCTGCTGCGGCGGTGGAGGAGGATTCTGCACGTTCGCGGTGCTTCCTCCGCATCCGGCAAGAAATGTAATCATCGCCGCCGCCAGAAGAAAAGGAACCCATCGTTGCATCGCCACTGCCGTCCTCCTTGAAGTGAACCGCACCGTTATTGCCCCGTCCCGAGCAGCTTCACAATTTGCGGATTACCGGTAGTCACCGGTCCTGAGCTTGATTGTTGCGTGTAGTTAATCGTGAGTGTTCCCGGAATGAAGCCCACTGTGCCAGGCTTGAACGTGACCGTCAGAGTGCAACTGGCGCCGGGGCTGAGACTCGCAGTGCAATCGTCACTCTCTGCATAGTTACCACTTACTGTGATCTTACCGACGAAAGTAACGGTCTGCGTAGTCGCCAGATTCGGATCGTTGAGCAGCGTAATCGTCAGCGGGGCGCTCGTCTTTCCCGCGGTCTGAGTTCCGAAATCCAACCCCGCCGCGGGCAACATTCGCAGCGGACTTGGTCCATTCGACTTCAATTCCACCGGAAACCGCCCACTATCGATTTCACAGTTCGTCGTCACCGAACCGGTGCACTCCACTGTATTTAATTCGATAAACGCGTCCAACCCTCCGCTTCCTATGTTCGTTTTCGGCTGCG
>Ga0302274_10006104_pt1 | contig 10060 bp, 3 predicted proteins | sample III_Bog_N2_1_FD_198755 | JGI IMG/M metagenome (GOLD analysis project Ga0302274, IMG submission 198755) | Peat permafrost microbial communities from Stordalen Mire near Abisko, Sweden - III_Bog_N2_1 | ecosystem: Environmental > Terrestrial > Soil > Wetlands > Peat | place: Sweden: Abisko...
TGGTGACGGTTACGCAGCCGATCCAGGTTCACTTCGATGTGTCGAACCCACCCGTTACCGGGGGCGCGTCATTCTCCTCGCCCGCTTCCGACGGCTCTATTATTTCGGTATCGATACCGGACGGCCCCAACCTTGGGTTCACAACGAATTCCTTCTCGATAGCTGCCGGATCGGACTTCACGATCAACACGTTCACCCCGGAACTGCCTATGGGCTCGGTATTCAAGCTTTCCGGGTCATGGGGGAACACCTCCACGACAACCAACTTTGCGTTGTACCCGGCGGCGACAGTGTTAGGGGTTGAAACACAAGGTCTTCCCACATGCGCGCAACTGGGGGCCTCATCGCCTGACAATAGTTGGGACTGCCTGGTCTATGTGAACTTCAATCCGTCGCAGCCGGGAATGAGGGTAGGCCAACTAACGGCAACCACGGCGAACGGGTCTGTTTACAACTTCCAGCTCACCGGCCAGGCTCTGGGCGGGCAGTTGGCAATCGATGGAGGCCAGCAGGCAACCGTCGCGGCGACCGGCCTGGGCGCCACCTCGTCCGTAGCTGTGACCGCAACGGGTACCGTCTACATCGCGGACTCGACGAACAACCGGATCGTGGTTGAGCCTGCCGGCGGCGGGACCCAGACAGTCATCGGGCCCAGCATCGCGGTAACGAACATCGTCTACGGCCAGACGACATCGACCGGCGTAGCCCAGACATTGAGCGGCCCGATGGGCGTTGCAGTCGATGCGGCGAACAACGTTTATATCGCCGACACCGGCAACAACCGTATCCTCAAGTACAACCCGCTTACCAAAACGGCAGCTGTGCTCGGCAGTTATCTCTGGATTCCAGGCTCGATCTGCGACGGTGGTATTGTACCGGCTGCTGGGGACTGTGTATTCCAGGGATATTCGACTCAGGCACCGGGGTCCTCTATTGTAAACAGTTCTTTTGGATCCGCAGGAGTCTCCACCAACGTCTCTATCCTGAATGAACCGGGAGCATCCGTAACGGCTACCACTCCCCCGCCGCAATACCAGTTCAAGGCCCCTCATGGACTTGCGGTCGACCAGTGGGACAACGTCTACGTTGCCGATACTGGCAATGCGGCGATTGTGGAGATCCCCGGCGATGTCAAGCTGGGCGGCGCTACTCCACTCTTCCAGTACGCTGGCGGACCGACATTCACGCAACCGGTTGCGGTTGCGGTTGATCCCAAGGGATTCATCTACGTTGCCGACCAGCAGAATGTGGCCGGTCAGATTGTTCGCATACCGCCGGGCGGAGGCGACCTGCAGCCGGCGTCGTCTGGCCCGACCTCTGCACTGTCTGTATTGTCATCCCTTCCGCTGTTTGGCGGCCAGAACATCAACAATCCGAACGGGGTTGCGGTGGATGCAGCCGGGAACGTCTACGTCTCGGATAGCTCGAGCAACGTGGTCTGGGAGGCGCCTGCCGTGGGTCCGCCCAGCGGCAGTCCTTTCACGCTCAGCTTTACTGGACTGAGTTCTCCGGCAGGTCTTGCTCTGGACGCGAATGGGAACCTGTATGTGGCGGACTCGGGGAACAAACAAATCCTGATCATGAACCGGATAAGCCCGACCGCTCCGTTCGGACTCGTGCCGGAGAAACTAGGTGCTTCCGGTGTAGCCGGAACTCCGACAGGATGCCCGGTTCTCGGAGGCAGTTCCCCCTGCACTGGCGTGTTGACGGTCACGAACACCGGCAACCAGCCTGTCACCCTGGCCTCGACCTTCGCGTCGATATCCGGGAGCGGGAGTTCCGCTTACAGTGTTACGACCACCTGCAACAGCACAAACTTCCCCAACGGAATTCCGGTGGGAACCACTTGCACCATCTCGCCGCTCTTCACTCCATCGACTACCGGCGCGAACGGCGCTGCGACCCTAACTGTGAATGGAAAACAGACGGTGGCGTTGACGGCTAACGGTTCGAACGCTGAGGTCAGCATCGTCCTGACTTCCTCGGCGGGTCTAACGCCCGCCGCGGGTACGACGGGAGCGAACATCATCGCAACCGTAAGCCAGCCGCACGTCACAGGTGCTCCCACGCCCACGGGCACGGTCACCTTCTCCTATGTGATCGACGCGGGCACGATAGACGCCGGTCTTTGCGGAGCGGCAGGTACCCCGACGGTCGTCAACCTAGTCAACGGTGTGGCAACCTATCCCATGCCTTCGCCGCTTCTCCAGGGCCTGGCCTACACCGTTAGCGCGGTCTTCACCCCAGGTGGGGCCGACACTACAGACAGCACAACCACCGCAACTCCGATCGTGGTGTCGGTTCCCGGAATTCCGGTTGTGGTGACGGTGACGTCCACGCTTGCCCAACTTACCTATACCTATGGGGGAACGGTTCCTACCATCAACGGCACTATAACTGCGGGTGGCGTCCCGGTGGCCGGAGCGTACCTCACCAGCGGTGCCGGTCAATTCACAGCTACCAACAGCTATCCCATTCAGGTCAACTTTACGACGGCCACCAACGGCTGCAGCTATGGCAACCCGGGGGTGACAACAGGTCAAGCTAACGTGATTGAGAAACCGGCTTCTCTTAGCGTCGTGATTCCTGCGTACTCGACGGTATACGGAGCTGCTAGCTTCAACTACGCTTCTGGGATGGTGATCACCGGAGCCGTGGGCAACGACCTCAAGAAGTTGAGCGCGACGTTCTCGGTTGTTAAAGGAAGCACTACACCAGCTGACTCATCCACACTGGATGTGAATCCAGCATCTCCTGCGGTGAACCCGTACACGGTTTATCCAACCATGACCGGCAAGCCGATCGGCAACTACACGCTGACGATCACCAACGGCACGGATACAGTAACTCCGGCACCGTCGGGTATATCCATCACGGCAAACAAGACCTCAATCGCCATTGCGAGTGCGGGTACGGGCTCTACCGTGTCGGGTGCTACCTATGCGATCTCGGTGGGCTCCCTGGTTACCGCTGGCAAGGGAATACCTACAGGTACGGTCTCTGTGACGGACTATTTTGTTCCCATCACATCGACTGTATATACTCCGACCCCAACTACAGGGGTATTTCCCACGGTCAATGGTGCCATCCAGTGGCCATCGGGAACCATCGTTATTCCTCCCTGCTCGGCAACGGTAACCACAAACTGCAACCCTGTTGTTGCGCTGGGAGGGACGGTCTCGGCTCCAACCCCTGGCCAGGGTACCTTCACTCTGCCCAACCTCAACACCCCCAACGCTCCCCCGACAGGAACCCACTACTTGAGCTTCGCCTATAGCGGCGATCCAGCACCGGCAGTCGCTGGCGCCTCGGACGGCTTAGGCGACTTTGCCTGCTCTGTGGTTGGTCAAGTGGCGACCTCGTCGTGCCCGTCAACGGGGACGGTTCCATTCGCGCTGATCATCGACAATCCAGACTTCACCATAACCTCCGCAACGGGCCCCATCAGTGTCCTTCCGGGTAACATTCCGAACGGGAACGGTCTGCCCTCGGCGCCGAACCAGAACGGATCCTATCCGCAGTCAACAATTATGCAGATTGGCGGGATACTGTCCTTATCTGGCCAGGTGAATCTCAGCTGCACGACTCAGGCCCCGAGCTATGAGTCCTGCTGGGTTGGGCAGGTTGTAGTGGTTAACACGGCGACGACGTATGTTCCATATGCAACGATTAGCAGTGGATCGACGGTGGCAGTTATCTTCGACGTCTCGACCCCGGCAACGCTGCCGCTCGGCTTCAGCACATCTAAGTTGCGGACTTCCGCTACCCGGACCGTGTTGGCGTTCCTGCCGTTTGGCGTACTCGCTTTCTGCGTGCGTCGCCGGCGCAGACTGAGCAAGGCGTTGTGGATGCTGATTGCAATCGCGGCAGTGAGCGTGGGAATGAGCGGATGCGGCGGCAACCAGGTGGACTTCTACACTCCGATTCCCACAGGCCCACAAACCGTGACCGTCACAGGCACATACACGAACCCCACCACACCCACACCCGCAGGTCAGTGGGCAACGATGTCGCGGTCGTACGTCATCCCGATCACCATCAACTAGAAAGTGCTGATGACCGGGCCGGGCAGGATCCTTCGGGGTTTTGTCCGGCCCGGTCTTTTTTGGTGCAGAGCGTCTCTCGCACAAGCACGAAATAGACTATCTCTACGAACGGGGGAGGGCAGCTCTCACACTTCCAACGCGAAGAAGGCTTCAACGTCTTCGATGGATTGGGTCTGGCGGTAGGGCGGCAGCGAGTCGAGAAAGATGCGACCGTAGCGCTGGCGCTGGATGCGTGGGTCGAGCAGCATGAGCACGCCGCGGTCCTTCAGCGAGCGGATGAGGCGGCCAAAGCCCTGTTTGAGCGTGATGACGGCGCTGGGCACCTGATAGTCGAAGAAGGCGTTGCCTCCGGCGGCGGCGATGGCGTCCATTCGGGCCTTGACGATGGGGTCGGAGGGGACGGCGAAGGGCAGCTTGTCGATGATGACGCAACTGAGCTGCTCGCCCTGCACGTCCACGCCCTGCCAGAAGCTGGAGGTACCGAAGAGGACCGCTCCGGGCGTATCGCGAAACTGCTCCAGAAGGACGGTGCGTGGTGCCGTGCCCTGCAGCAGCAGCGGATAAGGCAGCTCGGAAGAGAGGCGCTGGTGCATGGCGCGCATCTGGGAGTGGCTGGTGAAGAGGCAGAAGGCGCGACCGTGGGAGATCTCCAGCACGCGGCGGGTGCGTTCGGCGGCATGGAGGAAATACTCGGGATCGCGCGGGTCGGGCATACCCGGCGGTAGATAGAGCAGCGCCTGGCGCGGGTAGTCGAAGTGCGAGGGGACGACCAGCTCTCGGGCCAGAGTGAGGCCAAGCCGCCGCGATATGTGCTCGAAGCCGGCGACAGTGCTGCCCGATTCGTCGGTTCCCGAGGCTACGGTGAGCGTGGCGGAGGTGAGGACGACCGAGCTGTAGGCCTCGAAGAGCGCGTCAGCAAGGAGCTGCGAGACGTCGATGGGCGTGGCCTGCAGGTGAGTGTGGTGGCTCATGTGGCCGGTGCCGCGGGCCCCCTTTTGCGCAAGCGCGCGGACTCCTCCGGCGGCGCGGCGCTCGATCCAGAAGACGGTATTGGGGTCCTGCGACTCGAGCAGGAACTTCAGATGGGTGGCAATGTCGGCGGTGCGCTTGCGCAGGCCTGGGGCCTCGTCGACGTTCTTCAGGCGGTCGAGCTCGCCCTCGAGGAGGCTGAGCGCGTTGAGCGCGCCAGTATAGGTGTCGCCGCTACTTTCCAGGAACTCGGCGCGGTCGTCGAAGGGCATGCGGCCAAGGCCTGCGTAGGGGCTGGAGTTGGGCGGCGCGTCGAGTGTGGCGATGGAGTCCGCGGCGGTGCTCGATGCGTCGAAAGGCAGCGCGGCGAAGAAGAGGCGTGCGCGCTCGCGCAGGGTTGCGGTGGCACTCTCGATGGCGGCGGTGGAGGCGTGCCTTGCGCGCAGCATGGTCTCCACATCGCGGGCCAGCTCATCGAAGCGCTGGGTGCTGAGGTTGATGCCGAAGAAGTTGCTGGCGATGTCCTCCAGCTCGTGCGCCTCGTCGAAGATCACGGCGCCGGCAGCGGGCAGCACGCCTGCGTCGGGCGCCGCTCCGGCTTGCAGCTTGATTGCCATGTCGGCGAAGAAGAGGTGGTGGTTGACGATGACGATCTCGGCTTCTAGCGCCTTGCGGCGCATGGCGGTGATGAAGCAGTTCTCCCAGTCGGGGCAGGATTGGCCGAGGCAGGCCTCGCCGCGTGCGTCCAGCTTGGGCCAGAGCACGGAGTTCTCGGGGAGAGCGTCAATCTCGGCGCGGTCTCCGGTTGCGGTGGTCTTCTCCCAGGCGGCGATGGCGTGGAACTGGCCGATCTCATCGAGCCCGGTGAGCAGGGGCGAATCGCGCAGCGCATAGAGCTTGTGCCTGCACAGGTAGTTGCCGCGGCCCTTCATGTAGCAGACCTTGAGCGGGCCGAGGACCGATTCGAGGAACGGCACGTCCTTGAAGAAGAGCTGCTCCTGCAGGTTTTTCGTGCCTGTCGAAATGATGACGCGCTGCTGGCGCTCGCGGGCCAGACGCAGCGCGGGCAGCAGATAGGCGAGCGTCTTTCCGGTTCCGGTGCCCGCTTCGACGATCAGGTGGCGCTTGTCGGCGAAGGCCTTTTCGATGGCGCGTGCCATCTCGTACTGGCCCAAGCGATGCTCAAACTCGAGGCCGGAGCGGGAGAGCAGTCCCGAGGGCGAGAAGAAGTCGTAGAGGCTTGGGAGCTTGCGCCCGGCGATGTGCTTGCGCTCGGCGGCAAGGTTCTGCTCGGCTTCATACTCATCGTTGCGAGGTTGAACCGGCTGGTCTGCTGCGTGCGTGATTTTTTTCGGAGAAGACACGGCGCTCTTCTCCCAATACTATTCGTGTTTCCTTCGACTCGCCTATTTGCTCAGCAATCCCTTAGGGAAGGTCTGCACAAGTGTTCGAGATTCCCTCGGCGGCTAAAGCCGCATTTGATATAGGCCGCTTACGGCGGGACTAAAGTCCCGCCCTTTCAAAACGGGGACTTACTCAGAGATTTCTTAGTGGATCTTGTAGCTGAGGCCGAAGGAGAGGATGGGGAAGAAGCGCAGGTCGGTGAGGTCGTTCTGCAGGTTGTTCTGCTCATTGGTAACGTCGGACGCTTTGATGGGGCCGCAGTTGCTATAGACACCCGCGACGAAGGTGGTGCAGCCGGTGCCGGTAAAGGTGTATTGCACCGTGGGCGCTGCGAAGTACTGGAAGCCGAGTTCAGACTCGAAGGTGAAGTGGCCTTTTTTTGGGATCATGTTGCCAGTGCCGATGGTGACGCGCGGGACGACCTTGTTGCCGCCGAAGGTGAAGACTCCGGTGCCCTGAATTGGTCCGGCGGGGTTGTTGCCGCTATAGGGCTCGCTGTAGTAGTCGATGCCACCGACGGTGAAGCTCTGACCGGTGGGGACGGAGAGCGTGGCGGTGAGGCCAGTGTTGTTGTAGATGGTTGCGCCGCCGCTGAGTCGGAATCTGCCGTGGAAGGGGAAGTAATCGACCATGGCGGCGGCATTCTGGAACTTGATGGTGCCGTTGATGTTGAGGTTGTCCGTGGTGATGGTGCTGGGCGTGTAGGAGAGGAAGGAGGCCCCACCGCGCAGGTTGAGGTACTGATGCACCAGGGGCGTGGCGACGTCGAAGCCGATGCCGGCGACACCGAACTTGACGCCGATGGCGAGGCCGGCGAAGGGGAGCGAGCTTCCCTTGGAGGGCGCGGCGGCGGATTGCGTGCCAGAGGCGGATTGCGCGCTGGTGGCTGTGGCTGCGAGGTCGTCGTGGGCGATGGAGCTGGAGAACGAGGCGGGCGCTGCATTCTCCGCATAGAGTGCGGGTGCGGCGGCTGGCGTCTGGGCCGTGGCGGCTGTAGTCTGGGCGGAGAGGGCGAGGACGGCGAGGACGGCGAGGAAACGGAGATTCATGGAGGTCCTTTCTTAGGTGCAGGGCCGGAGCGAATGGTGAGTCCTTCGCTCATCAGATGCATGCGACGGGTGTGGCGCGCGCAGCCGAGGGTTCAATCTTGGAATGCGGTGATCGTACCAGAGTATCGGCGCGTCTGAGCGCGAATTCCATCCCCCGGAAGGGTCATGGAACATCGTGAGTTACTGCGATTCCTGTAGGACCCCCCCCGGTGCAAATAGCGTAAAGCATTCAAAATATGCTGGTTAAGCACGCGCTAAGCGCGTGAGACGCATGAAAGGCGAAGAGGCAGCGGTAAGGGGTCAGTAAATGCGAAGATCCGGGCGGGATCGGTTGCTTCGGTCATGCGGTTCCTCCTCGGTGTTGCTTGTGGGGGGTATACCCCCCCCCTAAAATTCCTAAGATCATCAAAAAAGGCATGTTAGGTCTGGACTTGATCTGGATCAGGTCTGGATCAGGTCTGGATCAGGTCTGGACTTGGTTGCGACGGTTGAGGGTTAAAAGCGAAGGCCCGGCGATTGGCCGGGTCTGTTTGGTTTTGCTTACTGATTTAATTATACGGGATGGAGGGAAACTACTATGCCAACTTTTGAAAAGAATTATGTGGTTTAGTTGGTGTTGGTTAGGGGGAATTTGGGGCATCGAGGGTCTTGACACGCGGATTTGCCTGGATTATTTGGGATATAAGACTGAATGAGTCGCGGTTTGTGTTCTTGCGTAGACTGCTGGCGGAGGGAGCCGATGACTGATCCGAAGGTCGATGTGTACATTGCGAAGGCCGCGCCGTTTGCGCAGCCGGTGTTGGCGCATCTGCGCAGGATGGTTCACGAGGCCTGCCCGGAGGCGGTGGAGGCGATCAAGTGGGGGCGGCCGTTCTTCCTGCATCGGGGGACGATCTTGTGCAATATCTCCGGCTTCAAGGAGCATTGCAGCTTCGGCTTCTGGGGCGCGGAGATAGGCAGGGTGCTGCGGGAGGATGGTGTGCTGCAAGCGGGCGGGATGGGGTCGCTGGGGCGGATCGGCAGCCTCAAGGACCTGCCGCCTGAGAAGCAGATGCTGGGGTATCTGCGGCAGGCGGTTGCGTTGATCGAGAGCGGGAAGGGCGAGAACCGGTTGGTGGTGGCGCGGCGGGTGGTGAAGGCGCCAAAGCCACCGGTTGCGGCGGAGTTTACCGCTGCGTTGAAGAAGAACAAGGCGGCGAATGTTGCGTATGCTGCATTCAGCCCGAGCTGCAAACGCGAGTACGCGGAGTGGATCGCGGATGCGAAGCGGGCGGAGACGCGCGAGCGGCGGATTGCGCAGGCGGTGGAGTGGATCGGCGAGGGCAAGCAGAGGAACTGGAAGTACCAGGGGTGATTTGCGTACAAACCCACCCATCGCGATACGACTGCGATGGATGGGGGGCACCCACTTTTGTTGCTGGCTATGCGTGGCTGAGGCGGCGGGCGAAGTCGAGGAAGGTGAGAGCGGCGGGGGAGTAGCCACCGGGGTCGGGCTGGGTGAAGTCGCCGGTGAGGGGGTCCATCTGCTGGCGGAACTCGGTGTGGCGCATGATGGCGGCGCACCACTGCTGCATGAGGTGGGTGAGCTCGGCCTGCTTGCCGTAGTAGGACATCCAGCGCGGGGCGCGCAGGGCGGTGAGGGCCTGGCTGGCCCCGCCCCAGGAGTTGCGGGGGATGGGACGGACGAAGGCGGGGTCGTCCATGGCGATGGACGGCAGCGGGTAAGGCGCCCAGAATGCCTTGGGGTTGTGCAGTTGGCGGGTCCAGACGGCGTCGAAGATGGGTTTGTCCTTCACTGGGTCTACAACGTGCTCGCCGAGGACGCGAGTGATAACGTCTCCGCGGACTCGAACGAATTTATTTTGCGCGTCGAGGTCGTAGAAGGCGGCGTCTTCTGGCGAGTAGAGCTTGGTGAGGATGAGATGACGGATGTGTTCGGCGTCGGCGAGCCAGCGGGCGTGGTCGTCGCGCTTGCCGAGGGCGTGGGCCATGGCGGCCAGGGCGATGCGACCGCCGTAGACGGTGGAGGAGAGGTCCGGGCAGAGGCGCGGCATGGTAGGGTCGTCGGGCGACTTGCGCGCGTCGGCGTCTGGGCAGCGGTTGGGGATTCCCTTCCAGCGGGGGGAGTTGTCGTGGCCGGTGTCGTAGGTGCAGAAGCCCTCGACCAGGCCGGTCTTGCGCGTGTCGCGATACTGGCGCAGCCACGCGTCCCAGCGGCTGCATGAGGCGTAGGCGGTGGTGAGGAGTTCTTCGTCGTGGGTCATCTGAAAGAGGTCCCAGGCGGTGGCGGCGATGGGGACGACCATCTGGATCTGGCCGTAGCCTCCGGTGGTGCCGACCGAGTCGGCAAGCTTGATGGCGGCGGGGAGCTGGCCGTCGGGCTTCTGCTGGGCGAAGAAGGCCATGTGGTTGGCTCGAGCTGTGGCGAGCGGCGCCGGCGCTCCGGGCTGCGCGGCGACGAACTTCTGTAGCGTGCCGTAGACGAGGCCCTCCTGCGGGGCGCACTCCTGCCAGATGCCGGCGTAGGTGCTGCCTTCGACCAGGACGGGGTGGTCGTAACGCGGCATGGTGCGGACGTTGCCGGCGAGGACG
>Ga0302274_10006107_pt1 | contig 10058 bp, 7 predicted proteins | sample III_Bog_N2_1_FD_198755 | JGI IMG/M metagenome (GOLD analysis project Ga0302274, IMG submission 198755) | Peat permafrost microbial communities from Stordalen Mire near Abisko, Sweden - III_Bog_N2_1 | ecosystem: Environmental > Terrestrial > Soil > Wetlands > Peat | place: Sweden: Abisko...
GAATCTGATTTAGGTTTGGTCAGGGATCTGGCAGCCGGAAAGATCCTCTAGGTCGTTCGAGTGACTGATCCGAACTCGCCGTCCAACCACGCGCCAGCTAACGGACTGGCTGGTTACCTGCGTGCAACCCCTTCCGGAAATCCATAGCTCTAGTCTGCGTGCCGGAATACACTGGACTTACTCTTTGGCGCTGGCATCGGTGCGTCTTAGGGCTGCCAGTTATGCTCCCGCACCCGACCGACAAACCAGCAGCGAATAAGCTGGAACTCTTTCCGAAACAACTAAGGGGCAGCTCGTGAAAATTCTGATGACGACCCATTATTTCGCTTCGCATCAGGGTGGCATCGAGATTGTCGCCGGTCAGCTTTTCCGGGAACTCGCCGCCGCTAAGCAAGAAGTCGTCTGGATGGCGTCCGACGTAACGCCTCCACCGGAGGCCACGGGGACGAGTCGAGCGGCAGGCTTGCGGACGTACAACTTCGTCGAACGAAAGATCGGACTGCCGGCTCCGATCCCAACATTTGCCGCCATGAGAAAAACTCGCGCCGAGGTCCGTCAAGCCGACCTTCTCATCGTTCACGATTGTCTCTACCTGACGAATATTTTGGCGTATGCCTGGGCTCGACTTTCCGGAATACCGGTAGTCGTCGTTCAGCACATAGGAAATGTCCCCTATTCCAGCCGTTTCCTGAGCGGAGTTATGAAACTCGCTAACCGGTGGATCACTCGCACCATGCTGCGAGGCGCACAGCAAGTCGTTTTCATCAGTGAAACGACGAAAGAGTACTTCAAGGGAGTATCCTTCCGGACTCCCCCGCTAGTGATCTTCAACGGGGTAGACTCCGACGTTTTCCGACCTCTCCATTTCGCGGAGAAGAAAGTCGACCTGCGCCGCGAGTTCGGATTGCCCGCCGATCGGCCGGTTATTCTTTTCGTCGGGCGATTCGTGGAAAAAAAAGGTCTCTTGGCGCTGCAGCGCATGGTTGAAATGGCGCCGGACTACACTTGGGCATTTGCCGGCTGGGGGCCCCTCGATCCGGGAAAATGGGGCGCACCGAATGTTCACGTTTTTTCCGACCTGCACGACTCGCGTTTGGCCGCACTGTATCGTGCCTGCGATTTACTCGTCTTACCCAGTACAGGAGAAGGATTCCCACTGGTTCTGCAAGAAGCCCTGGCCACTGGATTGGCGGCCCTATGTGGCACCGAAACACTCGCCGCAGATCCGGATATGGCCAGGTTTGTGCGTGGGGCACCTGTTTTTCCCGATAACTCTGAAAGAACAGCCCGGGCGTTCCTGACCTCTATCGCCGACTACTTGAGCTCCGAAGCGGCAGGGGAGAACGAATCCGGCAAATCCAACAAATCGAACGATCGCAGGACCTTTGCCGTTTCGCGTTACTCGTGGCATCACGCGGCGGGTCAATACATGGAAATCGCAGCGCGTTTGGCCGCGTCGCCTGTCTCTTCTTCCGTTGCCATGGGAGCGAGCGCGGGAGACGTCGCTCGATGACCCTGCGTCGCGTGTTGCTGCTGCTGGCCTCGATCACGCTGGGCGTGCTTTTTGTCGTGGTGCTGCTCAGAATCGGCAAAATCAATCTTCGCCAGACGCTGCAGCAGCTACAGAGTGTCAGCCGACTTGCCTTCGTTAAGTTGGTCTTGCTGAATGGTCTGCTGATTTATCTCTCCACCGAGAAGTGGCGCTGCATTGACGTCGCTCAACGTCTTTCTTCGGATTCCGTCCCCTCGAGAATTACATCGTTCGCGGTGACTAGCGCGGGCATGGCGCTCGGCCTGGTCCTCCCCGTGCAAATCGGGATGGCAGCCGCTCGTACACTGGGTACCTATGTGCACGGCAGACCTTTAACGCGAGGCACAGTCGGCACCTTACTTGAGCAGAGCTTTGACCTCATTATCGTTGCCTTTCTCGCGGGCGCATCCGCTGTCACATGGTTTTTCCGCGGCGGGGCACTCATGTGGACAGCGTCGGCTTCCGTGATGATGGTGCTGGCGCTCCTGGCAATGGCCCCATCGATCCGCCTGATTCGAGGGCTAGGTGCCCCTTGCAATGACGGCAAACCGGCGCCTCGTAACCGCATTCTGCTGGGCTTTCGCGAACTCCAGCACTCCAGCCTCCTGAATGCCTCGCTGGCTCGCCGTCTAGTCATGCTCTCTGCAGTTCGCTTCGGCGTTGTCGTTCTCATGGCGGCTCAGACCGCCGAAGCAATTCGGGTCCACATCCCGCTGTTTCATATGGCAGCGGCGGTGCCGTTTGTCGCCATCGCCACCGTCATCTCGGTAACGCCCGGAGGAATTGGAGTAAACGAGTTAACATCCGTCACGGCGCTCCATTGTTTTGGAACCCCACTGGCGGTTGCCGCGCAATGGAGTGTGGTCAATCGAGTACTCGTGACCGCTTCGTGTTTCACGGTCGCAGCATGCGCTGCTATCCTGTGGGCGGTCGAGAGAATCATAACCAGGACGACCGCGGCACACACCAAGACGGCGGAGATCGGTTTGGGAAAATGTTAAAAGCCGAGGCGCATTGGATTGGCGCGACTCTAGCCCCATTGCAAGCTGCGAAAATTTCGCCGCTTCTCAACGTCGGTAGCGCGACCGCCGCTTTCCGCGAACAGGTGCAGCCCTGGATCGATCAGGAGATCTTTGCCCCCTTACGAAAACGGAATGTTGTGGTCGAGCATCTCGACATCCAGGAGGGCGAGGGTATCGATTTGCGAGGCAATCTGGATGACGATTCGTTTGTCGCCGGGCTCGAAGGCCGCGGGTACCGGGCACTTCTATGTTGCAATCTCCTTGAACATGTGGCGACACCAGCAGCCATCTGTGCGAAGCTCGAACGATTGGTTCCAGTGGGTGGATACCTGGTGGTTACTGTGCCAAACCGCTTTCCCTATCATCCGGACCCAATCGACACAATGTTCAGGCCTGATGTAGCGGATCTGGCACCACTCTTTTCGCACTGCCGGCTGATCCAGGGCAAGGTGCTGGCGTGCGGCAGTGGGTGGGACTACGTTGATCGCGATCCACAGGTCTTGCTCTCCAAGGTGAAGCGGAGACTTTCCGGCATGCGCGAACACGGAGGAGTAAAGGGAACGGCCAGCTTTCTGCCTTGGCTGTTCCGCCGCTTTTACCAGACTTGTGTGCTTTTGCAGAGACAGCCATAAGAATTATGACGAACTCAAACCGCGAGAAATACGATCAGCTTTGGAGTGGCGCATGGGGCGACATGCAGCGCCTCGGACCTGTGCACCGTCGCCAGACCGAAGCGCTGATAAAACTCGTGACCAAACTCAATGTACGCACTGTTCTCGACGTGGGATGCGGAGCTGGCGATAATCTCGCCGCTTTGGCTCATGCCTTGCCAGATCTCGTGCTCTCGGGCGCGGACCTGTCGAAAGAAGCCCTTGCTTTGGCCGCGCAGCGTGTGCCTGCGGCTAGCCTTCAGGAACTCGACGTGCAGAACGGGAAACTCAACCAGTCTTTCGATCTCGTGATGGCCATACAGGTCATTGAACACCTGGACGATGACGCAACCGCGCTGTCGAACATGGCTCTGATGGCGAAGCACTGGGTCCTGGTAACAACGATGAGCGGCCGCATGCGGCCGTCAGAGGCGTCGATCGGGCATTTCCGTAACTACTCGAGCGACGACTTGCGGAAAAAGGCGGCGCATGCGGGGCTGGAGGTAGTCGACATTTTTGGATGGGGATTTCCCTTCTATTCCCCTTTCTATCGAACCATGATCGAATGGCTTCCGGGCGGTCCGCCGCAGGGGAAAATTGGAGCCAAACAACAGACATTAGCCAGCGCTTTATATCATCTGTACGCTTTGAATGTTCCGCGTCGCGGAGATGTCATCACCATGCTGGCCCGCCCGCAAACCCCTGGTCGCTAGCGGCAACTGCTGACGAGGATCCGACGGGTTGCAGAGGCTCTCGCTGAAGAACCAGGTTGTCGGGGTTCAGGATATCTCTGCCGCAAATCCAAAAAGCAAAACGTAAAGATTCACGCGCCCTCTGACTTTCGCCCCATCCGCAAAAGGCTCAAAAAGAAAGCCGACAACACTACCTGACAACCAAGAGCGAGCGAGAGTCCGGAAGGGATTGCCATGCGCATGACGTGGCTCGGTGACAGAGCGCCGAAGCCTTGTCTTCCCCAGTAGCTAACGCTGTAGAGGGCTCCACCCAAGCCCGCTGCCACCATAATTGCGCCCATCGCTAACCACAACTCAAGATGGAATAGCCGGAAGAACTTCTGCATCTTCCGGTCAGGCGGAAGCAGCCCTTCCGTCATGGCAAAGGTCTTGCTGAATACCGCAAACAGCAAGGCTTGAACGCCGACAAGCACTCCGATGGCGGCAAAGAACAGAGTATGGATGTCCAGCGTCACGCTGCCGATGGTTCGAGGCCCCGGTAACAAACTGGCTCCGGTCACTAAGCCCGCCATCGCCAGCAGCAGCCCGGGATAAAGAAACAGCCAGCGCGGGCTGCACAGAAGCATGAATCGAAGGTGGCGCCAGCCATCCCGCCAGGGACGAAGATGCGGAGCCCGGCTGCGTCCATCGGGACTAAGCGTGGTGGGCACCTCGGCGATCTTTAATTTCAAAAGGGTCGCTTTTACGATCATCTCCGATGCAAATTCCATGCCGGTGGTGCGCAGTTTCATTTTCTGGAACGCATCCGCCGAGAAACCGCGCAGACCGCAATTGAAATCCCCAACCGGACAACGAAAGAATATCCGCCCGATCGCGGAGAGGGCGGGGGTCCCAATCCAGCGATTCTTCCACGGCATGGCTCCCGGCTTGATCCCTCCCAGCAAACGGTTCCCCATCACCAGTTCGCAGCCTTCGCGCAGTTTCTTCACAAAAGGCATTAAGTCTGAGAAGTCGTAGCTGTCGTCGGAATCGCCGATGATGATGTATCTGCCGCGCGCCTCTAAACTTCCGTAAATCAGAGCTGCGCCGTAACCCCGTACCGGGACGTCGACAACCCGGGCGCCACATCTCCGGGCAATCTCCTGCGAGCCATCGCTCGAGCCATTGTCGCTGACGACAATCTCCCCTCGGACACGATGGGTCAGCAGAAAATCCTGCGCCTTTCGGATGCAGGTTTCGAGCGTCTCACTTTCGTTCAAGCACGGCATGACGATTGTCAGCTCGGGTTCGGCATCGTCGATACTGGACCCGCCCTCGCCATAATGGACAAGAACCTTATCGATGCTCAGAGCCTCTGGCCGCGCTGCACGGGCGGCGCGTGCTCGAATTTCGCTAGGCTCGCTCATGCATTCCCTCTTCTCTGAAGGCCCTGGTAGATCAGGCCAATTCCTGCCAGTGCGACGCTCGACAAAGCTGTCAGCCAAGCCAGGATGTTAACCGGCCTTATTGACGGTGGAAGCCACCACATCCATAAGGGCCACGGCCGCGCCAGAAAATAGATCTTGTAATCGCGGATCCAAAGCGGAGTAAGGCGACGTGGCAGATTCACGGGCGGACCCAGAATCGTGTAGGTGCTCCAGTCTGGGATGGGAATCGAATTGAAGAGTCGAGCCGTTGGCGGAACACCCTGACTGAGCGATGCGACTTCCTCTGGCCTGGCGAAAAGTGCGCTGCGCTTGAAATAGGTCCACGAATCCTCTGCCCAAAAATAATCGTTCAGGCCTCTCTCGAAAAAGAAGCGCTGATTCTCCACACTTAAGGCCATGGCTTGAACCAGAAATCCCACCGCGATCACAGCCACCGCTAATTCCCGTCGCACGTTCACGCCTACGACGAAGGGAAAGCCAAGTGCCCAGAGTGGCAAGAGCAGTGTCAGGTAACGTGGTCCCCAGCACCAATCACCGCCCGCGAAAGTGATGCAAGAGATGAAACCCACCAGAATCAGGCTGGAAGCCGCAACGGCGACGAATAGTTCTGGTTTGCGACGCCACCACTGACGGACCCCGATGACCCCGAGGATCAGAGCTGGACTGTATAAAAAAACACTCTTGCCCGGGCTGACCAGAAGTGTCAGGAAACCTGCTATCGGATTTCCAAAGAATGGAACCGCGCTGTGCACGACTTGGCTGACTTTCCCGTTGTCGAACCACGATCCGAAGCGGTAGTCGTTATACGCCAACGAGAGGAACACTCCAACGCCGGTGGCTGCAATAAATGCGCAATAGCGCGCGCCCGAGGAACGGGCATCGCCCAGCCCGTTCCAAGCCCCTCGTAATATCGCCGTCGCTGCTTGAAACGCCCGTTTCGCCGTCGCGATCACTCGTCCGACTCGCGAGTCCTGCTGTCTCGGGGATCGTGAAGCCGATGAATCGTCCGCACCCGTAAATGTGAGCGTCGATATGGCAAGCGCCGGAACAATCAACAGGAAATATTCCTGATATAGAAACAGAACACCCGCCATCAACCCACCGAGCGCGGCGTATGCAGGAGATCTGCGGCGCGCACTCAAGAATCCGAAATAAAGCGCCGCCAAGGCAAAAAACGCGTGTTGCGCATTGTCGAATGTGGAGTTGGAAATCGGCCAGACATAGGTGGCGAAACTGCTCACCAACGTCCAGATAAGCGCCTTCCGTGTGGTCACGCCTAGTTCCAGATAAAAGAAGAAGAGCAGGGACGCGATGCCAGCGCCAAAAATCGACGAGGTGAGCGAGAAGAGAAATTGACTCGGCTGAATGTCGGGTCCACCCGTCTGGATACCCAACCACACCAAAGGCAACGCGAATACTGAACCCGGCGCTCCATAGAACGAGTAACGAAGGCCGTCGCGTCCAACAACTCCCATGTGAGGCCCAATCCATGGATCGCGGATTACGGGGCGGCCATTCACAATCCAGTTGTAAGCAACATCAAATCGAGTTTGCCCATCAATAATGTCGATCCGTCCTGGACTTGTGAGCACATATACAGAGAGAACCAGGAGGAAGATTCCAGTGGCAATCCGCCATCTTCCGCGCGGTTCGCTCCCGTGGTGTATCTCTGGCGCCGGAGGTGCGAACCGCGACTCCTCGCGTCGGTCGGCTATGCACAGTTCGGTATCAGAATCTTGCTCTCGTGTCTGGGCGGTACTCACTTCCCCTCCAACGTCGCCAGGCGCAACTTCGTTTCGGAACTGTCTTGATTGAGACGGAGCGCCTCTAGATATTCGTGCCGTGCGTCGACGTTGTCTCCGCTTTGCTGGAGCGAATCCGCGAGCCAGTAATGATAGTCATACACGCTCGGGTCCATAGCTACCGCCTGACTGAGGTATGGCTGCGCTTCTGAATTTCTGCCCTGCTGCAGCAGTGCGCGCCCTAGAAAATGCCGTGGTGCAGCGAGCCCCGGCGCCGATTGCAGGGCGCGTCGAAGCAAGTGTTCAGCCGCGACGTAGTTTCCCGACATGAGTTCGATGTTGCCGCAGTTATAGAGCGCGGAATACAGGTTCGGGTCTTTAGCAAGTATCCGGTCACAAAGCCCGAGCGCCTGATCGTAGTTCCCAAGCATTCCCCACAAAGCGGCAACGGTTGAAGTTCCCGTTTCTGACTCGGCATATTCGGGCAAGACGCGCAGGGCATACTCCAGGGTTTTGCGGCCCTGGTCCAAGCGTCCAGCGGCGATGTAGACCTCGGCGAGCGCATAGATGGCCTGGCCATCATTAGGATTGTTTCTTACTGCCTCTTCGACCAAAGTGATGGCACGATCATGTGCGCCCCGGCGGCTGTATTCTCTGCCCAAGCCGATCGCGGCATAGGGATTCTGTGGGTAAAGTTGATATCCGCGCATGTAAATGACTAGGTCCGAATCCCAATAGGCCTGCTGCGGTAGAGACATTCCAACATAACTGACGCAAACCACGGCGATGACAATCCCTTGTACGGCTTTAGCGCTCACGCCCCTTAAGGCAGGTAGAAGCCGGATCCCCTTCGCCGCCAGAATGGCAAATCCGATGGAAGGCAGATACATGTAGCGATCACGGACAAAGTCGCCGTTGCCGAAAATACGAATATTCAGTGCCGGGGCCAGGCCAATCAACAACCAGCATCCTGCGAACGCGATAACCCAGTCGCGCGACTTGCGAGCCCAGAAGAAAATCAACCCGGCAACGAGCAAAAGGATGAGGACCGGAAAAACAAACTGGCTAACGATCTTCGAAGTAACGTAGGGGGTGTAGTAAAGACCGGTCAGGCCCCAGGGAAGAAGAAGCTGCCTCAGATAGACGGCTAGAACATAGGGCAGCGTGAGGACCATGTCGCCGAAACCATGCCCAACATCGAGCCGGGACGCAGAATGCCCGAGAACGCGCTGGCGAAGGACCGCATACAACACTGTCACGAGGGCATACGGAACCATCGCGACCAACGCCGCGCGCAGTTTCTGGCTCCAGCGTTTTTCGTCGCAACTCGAAAACCAGACGTAAATCCCGATCAGTGCCGTGAAACTGACGGCCATTTCCTTGGTCAATAGCGCGCAGGCAAGAAAAAATAAAGAGGCGATGCGCCAGGAGAACTTCCTGCTAGTTTCCGTTGCGCTTGCGTTCAGAAACGCTCCGAACGCGAGCGCGAAGAACATCGTCACCATGCTGTCGGAGGCGGCCGAAATCCAGGCGACACATTCGATGTGGACGGGATGTAGCGCGAAGATCAGCGCCGCCAGCGCAGCCGTCCAATATTCCAAACCGAGTCGCCTCGACAACCAGAACACAGCCAGCGTCGCACCAATGTGTAGAAGGATGGCGCCCAAATGCCAGCCCCAGGGCTGCAGGCCCACAATGCCGTAGTTCAAGATTGACCAGGCTACGAATAACGGCCTGTAATAGATCTGCGAGCGCGCCGTGTGATACCACAAATCGCTGACAAACACCCGCGATAGGCTATGCCATGTGCGGATCAGAGGATTGTCGACAATCTGTGGGCCATCATCCCACACGAACTTGAAATACAAGGTCCCGCTGTACAACACGCCCGTGAAGAGTGCCAGTGTCGCCAGTAGAAATGTAGGGTTACGAAAGTATTTCCCGAGCAATTGCCAGGCGTCCGGCTCCCGATCGCCGGATCCAGTGTCAGCCATTCTCATTACCGGATTCTCAGACACGCGCGGCGGCTCACTCATCCCTTTTCCCTGGCGACTGTCTGCGCGCGGATCTGCTCCGTATTCGTTCATGATGGGGTACCTATCAGGCTGTCCGCGGTAAACTCAGCTCATACTAACCTCCAGCCCTTTCCAACGCATGTTACTCAGGTTACTAGGGTGCGCGACTTAATCCAGCCGGATCCCCCACGCGATGCGACCATCACAGTATGGGGTCGACTGGAGCCAAAACCGCTAAGGTGTCGTCACCAGTCTTGTGCGTCGATCTGGACGGCACTCTGATACGCGGGAATGTGCTTTGGGAGTGCGTTCTGGTTCTGCTCAAGACGCGCCCGGCGCTGGTCGTCCTGCTCCCCATCTGGTTGCTTTCGGGGCGGGCCTCGCTTAAACGCAGACTCGCCGCAAGAGTAAGACTTGACCCCGCGAAGTTGTCGTATCGGCAGCCCGTACTCGACTTGCTGCATCAGGAAAAGGCGAGCGGACGGCGGATCGCGCTCGCAACCGCGGCCGATCTCCAAATCGCAGAGTCGGTTGCTGGTTATTTGGGCATCTTCGACGACGTCTACGCCAGTGACGGCAAAGTAAATCTCAAGGGGGCGGCTAAGGCTGAGTTTCTCGCCGAGCACTTCTCGGCAACGGGCTTTGAGTATGTTGGAGACTCTTCCGCCGACATAGAAGTTTGGCGCAAAGCCCGTGCGGCACACGTTGTGGGAACGGAAAGCCGCGTCGCAGAGGCCGCTGCCGTAACCATAGTTACCACTTCCTTTGTCGAACCCCGCGCCAGCGTCCGCACATGGATCAACGCACTCCGCGGCCATCACTGGGCGAAAAATCTATTGCTGTTTCTGCCTTTAGCGTTGTCACACAATGTTGCGATCGAGTCGATTTTTCGCACACTGATTGGCTTTGTTCTCTATGGACTTTGCGCCTCTGGGCTCTACATCCTCAACGACCTGCTCGATTTGCATTCCGACCGCGA
>Ga0302274_10006117_pt1 | contig 10049 bp, 3 predicted proteins | sample III_Bog_N2_1_FD_198755 | JGI IMG/M metagenome (GOLD analysis project Ga0302274, IMG submission 198755) | Peat permafrost microbial communities from Stordalen Mire near Abisko, Sweden - III_Bog_N2_1 | ecosystem: Environmental > Terrestrial > Soil > Wetlands > Peat | place: Sweden: Abisko...
TCCTGACATTTCCTACAGGGATATGAACAAACTACTCCTGGTAAGTAACCTGAAAGTACTCTTTAAACAGGTGAAACAAATTTACATCGATAACTTAAAAACTACTGATTTTCATATCAAATCACGTGAACAGGCAGGATTGATCGATATTGTTGAATTGCTCAAAAACAGAAAAGAGACTCTCGAAAATCATCTGACGGAGATCAACAAGATGGAAACAGATCTTGAAAATAATGTGGATTATATGGTAGGTATGTTGCTGTCGTACGAACGTGGCTTTTTAAGAGGACTTGCAGCTTTGTCGCTAGAATCACTTAAATTACAACGATAATGAACTGGTGGCAAAAATTCGGGTGTTTCCTCATAGGCTGGAACCCCAAAATACTTATGAATTGCACCGAAGCAAGTCATAAAGCATTGAAAAAATATACCGCTTCCATTCTTATCCTGGTGTTTATCTGGGGTTCGACAGGGTATTGTTTTGCTGAAAGGTATCTGACGGTTACAACCTGGTGGGGCTGTGCGCTGACAGCACTTTCGTTTATTATTATTGTGATTCAGATAGAAAGGCAGGTAATTTTAACGGTAGGCAAAAACAGATTACTGACAACCTTTCGTGTTATTCTGGCTGTATTCATGGCTTTAATCGGTTCGGCAATTCTCGATCAGATTATTTTTAAAAATGATGTGGCAAAAGTATTAATCGAACTGAGAACCGATCAGGCAAAAGTGATTGCAGGAAAGCGACAGCTTACTATTCAGGCGGAGATCAATAAACTTACTGCAACGGTCGATTCGCTTGAAAACATCAATACAAGACTGAACGACGAAGTAGCAAAGCACCCTACTGTGGCTGTAACAAACGTTACCACAGAGCGTGTTCCTGTAACACAACCCGATGGGACAAGAAAGATTGAAGTACGGAGTACGGTATCCCAGCAGCATGTGGCAAGTACCCGTATTGAACAAATCAGGACAAATATAACGACCATCAATACCTGCAGCAGCAGGCTCGAAAAGCTGTATAACCAGAAAATTAATGTTGAGGAAACTGTTCGAAAAGAACTGGAGGAAAATGCCGGTTTTCTGGAAGAGTTGAAAGCAATGATTATCATTATCAAAAGCGACCTGGTGGCCGGTGCTTTCTATTTTATCTTGTTTGCCTTTATCTTTTCACTCGAATTACTGGTAGTAATGAGCAAAGTGGGCGATAACAAATGCGATTACGATTTAATTATTGAACACCAGCTGAATGTAAAAAAGAATTCATTGGACGAAATGATAAAAAAATAACAACCGAACCTCACCCCCTAACCCCCTCTCCTTAAGGAGAGGGGGCATAAGAGAAGCCCTGCGAAAGTAGGGCTTCTCTTTTTATGGGCATACCAGATAATATCATACTTATCTTATTTCTAAACCTAATTTTTAATTTTTACCCCCTACAATATAACTTATTATGAGTATCCGCTTTAATGTATTAAATAATGTTTAATGACTTTCGGCTTTTGAACCCATAGTTTTTTTGTCTTTTTGTAATGTATGTATAGATCATTTGATAAACATTTTATTGATAAGTACTCCGGAGTATTCTGTAAATATGGTACATTCCGACAAGTCGGAATGTACCATATGCAAAGTTAACACCTACGGTGTACTACTTTCTCTTTAAATTTGGCGTAAGAGATTGAATTGTCTGTTTCAATTATTGTTGTAAGACGAAGATAACATTTATTTAGACATTAAAGCGGATACTCATATAAATTATTGTAATGAGGAATTATTCTCCGGATAACAAATTGATTTTTCAGACCATAATAATAATCTGTGTAATCTGTGGACTAAATTCTCTTAATCTGTGTAAATCTGTGTAATCTGTGGACAATTTCACTTATCTGTGTAAATCATTATTCGTATCTGTGTAAATCATTATTCTTTGTTGTATAATAACACATTTTTTATTTAATTATTAGCATGTAATATTCTAAGCTACAAATTATTGTAGCAATTTAGTTAGTTTCATGTGGCGGCTGAAATTTAACAGAATTCATCGTAAGTCTCATTTTAATCTACGTTAATTTGTAAAGATATTGATAGATTGTTAATCGTTTATTAATGTAATTTACAAAATTCACTCAATTTAAAGCCTAAATCAAATCGACTATTTTACGTTCCCACCCCGTCCTTTCTTTTTAGATAATTTTTATTCCAATTAGAACTATAACAACCCGTTTATTCATCAGGAATAATAAATGAGTCAGGTTTTCTGTTCCTCTTTCTCAGGATGAAATGTGCTATTCAGGTAAACATCAATAGTTGATGAAGTAGTTGTTAATCTACTAAATCCTGAATTTCCGTATCGTATCAATTATTAATTATTAATTGATTACTAAGTCCATTCATTATAATGTCAGTATCCCAATTCAATAGAACAAAATAAAATAAAGTATATATGAAAACAAAACTACTTTTTTCAATCGGATTCTTTATTCTTATCCATTTCCCGATTTCAGGATTTGGGCAGGTTCCAAATTTAAAAAGCGTTTCAAACTTTATACTGTTCACTTCTAACGGAGCCATGACCAATACAGGCGCAACAGTTACAGGCGGAGGAGAAATAGGAACAAACTTAGGTGGGATTACCGGATTCAATCCGGATATAAATACGTTCCATATTCAGGACAGTGAAACTGAACAATGTTTGGAGGATGTAAGGGACTTATATGATGAAATAACTGATATTCCCAACACCCGAATCATTCCTGATACCGATTTACCATTAAGGGATACCTATACTGCAGGTGTTTATTCTGTCGGGAAGGCTGTAACATTAGGAATTACGCTGACCTTGGATGGTCAGAATAATCCGGATGCGCTTTTCATATTTAAAGTCACAGGAGCATTTTCGTCGGCAGCAGGCACTAAAATCATATTAATTAATGGTGCCTTGCCTAAAAATGTTTACTTTAATATCGATGGGGCCATCAGTTTTGGTGCCGGAGCGAGTATGAAAGGAACGTTTGTTTCAAATTCGGGTGCCATTGACTTTGCTTCCGGTGCTACTCTCGAAGGGAGAGCATTGACAAATAACGGAGCTGTTTCCCTGTACGAAAATTTAGTAATGAATGTTTTTACTCAGGTACCTATCTACACTTTAATCCAGCCAACCATTTTTCAATCAACGGGGACACTCACCATCCTGAATCCAAAAGATACCAAAATGACATACAGCATTGATGGTATAAATTATACAAATACAACCGGAGTATTTACTAACATCCTTCCGGGTACTTACATAGTGACAGCGAAGGATTCGGTTGGATGTATTTCGGCAGGATCGAAAGTGAAAATTGTCCCTTTTCTAAACTTAGGCATTAATTCGGAATTTGCCATATTCTCCATTGATGGTAAAATTACGAATTCCGGCGATTCAACTGAAGTAACAGGTAATATTGGCAATCAAACCGGGGATATAGATTTTTCAAAAGGAAGAATATGCGGACAAATTCACCAAAATGATTCCGTTTCAATTGTTGCAGCTGCCGATTTAACTGAATTAAACAATGACCTGACAAAAAATCCCTGTGATTCAACCATCAGTACGTTATTCGGCAATGGACAGACACTTCACCCTGGAGTATACTGTTTTGGGGCTGCATTAATTTTAGATGGAATTTTAACCCTGGATGCACAGGGTGACCCAAATGCTGTGTTTATTTTCAAAATTGACGGAGCTTTCAAAACCGGAGTGAATTCAACGGTCATTCTCAAAAATTCAGCTTCAATGTGCAACATCTACTGGCAGGTAAACGGTGCAATTACCATTGAAGAGAACTCCGATTTCAGGGGTAATATAATTTGTACCGGTGCTATTATTTTTGAAAAAGGGTCGTCACTCCAAGGAAGGGCGCTCTCCCTCACCGGCGCAATTACCTTATTTAATAATGTAAAAGTGAATATCCTGCCAAGCCCTGTTATAACTTTAATTCAACCTACAAATAAAGTCAGTACCGGGACGATTATCATTACTGCACCAAAAGGCACTGATCTGACTTACAGCATTGATGGCATTAACCATAATAATACTTCAGGGATATTTGATAACGTCCCCCAGGGGATTTATATTGTGACTGCCAGAAGCCTTGAATGCAGCAGTTGCCCCGGAACCACAGTAATAATTGGTCAGCCAACCTGGAAGGGTTCGGTAAACAATGATTGGAATAATGCCGACAACTGGAGTCCGAATTCAGTACCAACAGTCAATCAGGATATTATTATCCCCGCCACATTGAAAAATCCCGAAATTAATTTCAATAAAGGCTTAACTGCTGTTTGCAACAACCTCACCATTGAACAGGGTGCTGTTTTTACCATTTTCCCCGGCAATCTGCTGAATGTTCACGGTTCTATCATCAATAATGCCGGTGCTTCCGGATTGGTTATCAAAGCTAGTCCCATTGATGGAAATTCAAATGGTACACTTATTTTCAACAATTCCTCAAATGATTCGGTCTCAGCAACAGTCGAAATGTATTCTAAAGCATCATGGGATAAATCACAGGTTCAGGGTAGTGTCTATAAATGGCAATTCATAGGGATACCCATTCGTTCAGTGATAGCAAATCCCACTTTTGCCGGTTCTTACGTTCGCCAGTATTATGAATCGGGAATCACAAGTGCAACAAAATGGATTCAGTTACAAAACGAATCCGTTCTGACTTCTTTTACCGGATATGAAATTGTTCAGGAAAAACCAACCATCTATACATTTACAGGGGTGTTGGAAAATGAAAGTTTAACCCGGACAATGACATTTACCGATGGTGCTACCTATCAGGGTCAACATCTTGTTGTTAATCCGTATACAGCTGCCATCGATATTACAAAAATCAATTTTGGAAATGCCATGGAATCATCAGTCTATTTTTACAATACAGGTTCGTATAATGACTGGAAAAACAATGCTGCCTTAAAATACGATTCAGTCGGTAATAACCCGGGCCAATATATTGTTTCAACGTTGAATACTGCAGGGAAGGCAATAGGTATTCCCTCTCAGATACCCTCCATGCAGGCATTTTTGGTTAAAGCAACAAATAATTCGACTGATGCCACCCTGAATATTCCTTATAGTTCTGTTGTACAACAAAATACAGCCAGGCAAACGGCTCCGTCTGTCAAAACCGGTGTTGAGTTTGCGAATGTAAATTCTCGGATTGATGTAAAAGGGTCACGTTTTGCCGACCGTATGTGGCTGTTCACTGTTCCAACCTGTTCTCACAACTTTGATAACGGATGGGATGGACGAAAATTCATCGGCTCACCCCTCACTCCTCAACTCTTCGCCATGGAGAACGACGATAATTACCAGATTGATGCGGTGGATGATATCAACAATTCAATACTTGGATTTCTTCCCGGTGAAGATTCAAATTATACAATTACATTCACACACACAAATATGGAATCGCTTTGCTCCCGGATCTATTTGCAGGATTTACTGTCAAATAAAGTGGTTGAAATTACAAAAAGCGGTTCGGAATACTCGTTTGTTTCTCTGCAAACTGATACTGTCAAACGTTTCAGAATATTATTAAGCCCCTATATCACCGATTCGAATGAAACTAATCAACAATTTAATATATTTACATCAAATCATTTTATCTATATTCAAAATTTTAGCAATCTTGAAGGTATCGTAAAGATTTATGACATGACCGGACGCTGTATGTTCAATTCAACATTTATGGCAAAAGACATAACAGTATTACAATCAAACCTGCCATCAGGAGCCTATGTTATTCATGCAATTACGAAATCAGGAATTGAACAAAAAAAGGTCGTTCTGATTTAAAATGATTATCTGCATTTTGTATTGTCCACTGATTACACTTACAAGAGATTTTCCACTGATTACACTTTCAAGAGATTGTCCACAGATTACACAGATTTACACAGATTAGTTATTATATTTGTTATGTTTATTCTCTTTTCTTAAATTGTAAATCGTAAATGACTAAATTGTAAATAATTATTGTGGTTTTTTTTGTCTTAAATTGTAAATGAATAAATGGTTAATAATAATTTGGTTTTGGTTTATAAAATTTTATCCGTATTTTTGAAAACAAATTTAAATCAGTGAAAGGATGAAGAGAATTACGACAGTTCTTATTGTTAGTGCATTTTTGTGTTCCGTAATGGCACGTTCGGTAGATCCATATAAGCCTGACAACAAGGCGCCACAGGCCATTTCAGGATACAGGTTAGTCTGGAATGATGAATTTAATATAAAAGGGAAACCCGATAGTACCAGCTGGAAATATGAAAAAGGATTTCAGAGGAATCATGAAATCCAATGGTATCAGGCGGATAATGCAAATTGTTCCGGTGGTTTGCTGAAGATTGAGGGTAGGCGTGAAAAGTTTGCAAATCCGAGGTTTGATAAGGAAAGCAACAACTGGAAAAGGAATCGCGATAGCATAAATTATACAGCCGCAAGCATCAATACCGCCGGAAAACATTCCTGGTTGTATGGACGTTTTGTAGTCCGGGCACGGATTCCTGCGGTAAAAGGGGCATGGCCTGCTATCTGGACGTTGGGCAACGATCGTCCATGGCCATCAAACGGCGAAGTGGACCAAATGGAATTTTATCAGATAAAAGGTGTTCCTTCTATCCTCGCAAATGCAGCCTGGAGTACAGGTCCACGGAATACAGCCAAATGGAAAGGATCGAACAGGCCATTGACTCATTTCACCGATAAAGATAAGGACTGGGCAACTAAGTTTCACATATGGCGTATGGACTGGGACAAAGATTTTATCCGTATGTACCTGGACGATGAATTGCTGAATGAAGTTGACCTCTCAAAAACGATTAATCCCGATGGATTTAATCCTTTTCATCAGGCAGAATATATTTTACTCAACCTTGCCATTGGTGGAGATAATGGCGGTGATCCTTCACAAACCATTTTCCCGATTGTTTATGAAGTGGATTATGTAAGGGTGTATCAGAAGAAATAGAACCTCACCCCCTGACCCACTCTCCTACCTCACCCCCTATCCCCCTCTCCTTAAGGAGAGGGGGAATAAGAAATGCAGTTGAACTTAATTCTTTCATTTTGAATGTTTATCTACTTTTTTAAATAAGCAAATTTCATTTTTCAGATCTTACTAATAATCTGTGTAAATCTGTGTAATCAGTGGACAATCTCTTGTAATTTCAATCACCTTTTTCAGACCTTACCAATAATCTGTGTAAATCTGTGTAATCAGTGGACAATCTCTTCTGAGTGTAATCTGTGGACAATCTCTTGTAATTTCAAATCACCTTTTTCAGACCTTACTAATAATCTGTGTAAATCTGTGTAATCAGTGGACAATCTCTTCTGAGTGTAATCTGTGGACAATCTCTTGTAATTTCAATCACCTTTTTCAGACCTTACCAATAATCTGTGTAAATCAGTGTAATCAGTGGACAATCTCTTCTGAATGTAATCAGTGGACAATCTCTTCTGAGTGTAATCTTTGGACAATCTCTTGTAATTTTTTTCTTTTAAACATCTCCCTCTAAAATCCAAAGTCCAGGACAATCCTGATTCCGGTTTTATCGATATGGGGATGATTGAGATAAGTCAACCGCCACACATAATCAATCCGTAATATCTTAAAGATATTCTCCAGCCCTACCCCGGCTTCCATATAAGGTACTTTTTCCATGGTATACGACCCTTCTGGGAACTTAAGGAGGTCATTGCTTTGAGCAGGATCATTCTGTGGGCTCAGACTTCCGTACATACCCCGGAAAGAAACAATCTCCCTTAATTTCAGATACTGAATCAGCGGAATCCGGTTCAGGATAAACCCGTTCATATTGTAATTTAAATCCCAGGATACGTATTGGTCATTTATAAATTCAAGCGCATTCATGTTTGAATAGGTATCGTACTGAACGATATACGAGAGATTTGCATTCGGGAGGATAAGAAGCGGGAAGGGTGATTTCGACCATACCTTACCTGCCCGGAGAATAACATTCGCTGTTCCGAATTCCGAAAACCAGTACCGTTTCTGAAATCCGATTTCAGTATGACTGTAAGTATAGGTTGAACCGAACAGACCTTTCGATGCCAAAGTGTGTGAGAGGGTAAATACAGGTGCATTTCGTGTAATGGAATAACGTTTGCCCGGAGTCTGATAGATTCTCTCTCCCGGTGCGTAACGAAGTCTGAACTCTGCTTCACCCATCGAATACGAAGGTATATTGATCCCTGTAGTATTATCTGTTAACGGGAGATACCGGGTTGCAAAATCGGTGCGGTAGCGTACATCCAGACCATACGATAATTGCGAATAGAATTCCTTATTATAACTCAACCCGATATTTCGTTGATACGTTACTTTGTCATCAGGCAATCTTTTGAGCGACAGCAACACATTATCAGCCGACTCGGTATAATGTTGCCCCAACCTGTTTAATTCGTAGCTGTATATTGCACGGATAGAATTGAGAGGATACTCATTGGCCTGCTTTTTTTTCTTATCAAAAGAGTATTCAATCTCCGCAAGGTATTTCGCTTTTTGATCAGTTGTTCCATACGCTACATACCCTTTCCCAAACCAGTGGTCATTCAGGCCTGCAGTCGTATAACCACCGGCACGGAAACGTGCTCCCTCCACCGTATTTGAACTTAAAGTTGAATAAACCGGACCCAGAGTGATTTTGTTGTTTTGAGGAGATGTCTCAATATACCCGGTAAGTAAAGCCGTAAAAACTTTTTCCGTGACATAATAAAACGGATCTTTTCGCAGGCGATCAAGCATATTCCCTACCGTTTTCCCTTTCGAATAGGTTGAATCCTGAAAAGACTCTGCCCAATAGCTATCCGGTTTAGATCCGTTTTCTGCCGGAATTGTATTTTCTTTCTCTTTGAAAACAGTCATATCGGTAGGCTTTAAAAAGGAATGACCGGTATAAGTACTGGTTCTGCGGGCATAAAATCCGTTGATAAATGGAAGGACAGAAAATTCCACTTGAATATCATCATGCATCAACAGGCGTGTACCATCCGGGGCACGGCTAAATTCCTGTTCAATGCGCATGTCCTGAATAAAGTTCAGGTTTATATCCTTTGGGAAATTGAGTCTTACTTTCTTTACAAAATAGGTTGAATCGAGAGTGATATACAAATGGCCTGTAAAACCCGGAGATTGGGATGAAAAAGGAACAAATGCAAGGTCGGCACACTTCTCTCCTCCTACGAACACCGTATCAATCAAATAGTATTTGTAAAAATCAGGTGCCCCGGTTGAAAGAGGACTAACGAAAGGTCTTAGAAAAAGTTGAATGTTATTGCTGTAAATATCAACATCTTTAAAGACTTCCCCTAAAACATGATCGACTCCTTCTTCCGGAAGCATTTCATCAATACCCGAATTCTTTTTAGCCTTCACAATCTTTTTCACTACCCCAAGCGATCGCTGGTAGTAAACATCTTCCACCAGCTCTTTTGATGAAACCGGGAGAACCGGTTTGCCCGATAATCCGGAAGTATCAATATAGCTCTTCAAAAAAGGATACTTATGAAGAAGCTTTTTATTTTTTTCTTCCCGGAAGTTATTCAATGCTACGGTGATCCTCTCAGCATGATGATACTGATAATACTCATTCTTATAGGGATTATGCCGGTTTTTTGATTCAATCACCTTCCTGACAAAATCTACTGCCGGATTCCCTTTCTTACTATATTTGAGTTTCTTTGGTTTGATAATTACTTCGGATATTTTATAATATGCAGGAGCGAGTCGGAACCGTATAGTTGTGGTTTTTCCGTTAACGAGCAAAATGGAATTTCCTTTATACCCTATAGAGCCTGCAGAGATCAGCCGCGTTGAATAAGGGACTGAGATGGAAAATTTACCTGAATTATCGGTCATGGTCCCTACAGTACTTCCTTTCAGAAAAACGGAAACAAAAGGCAAAGGTTCCCCTGTAATGGAATCGGTTACAATTCCCCTTATTTTAATTTGAGCATCTGTTTTATTGGAAAT
>Ga0302274_10006126_pt1 | contig 10037 bp, 8 predicted proteins | sample III_Bog_N2_1_FD_198755 | JGI IMG/M metagenome (GOLD analysis project Ga0302274, IMG submission 198755) | Peat permafrost microbial communities from Stordalen Mire near Abisko, Sweden - III_Bog_N2_1 | ecosystem: Environmental > Terrestrial > Soil > Wetlands > Peat | place: Sweden: Abisko...
AGGCAAACCCGAAATGATGTCATTAAGTCAATAAATTAATAAAATTTCATTATCTTTGTGGTATAAATTTTACTTAAAAAAAAATCCAAAAATAGATTTCCAATTATAAATTAAAGAAATCAAAAAAAAAAACAATATATTTTAGTTTTTATAGTTAAGTATAAGTTCAAATGTTAGAAGTAGTAGTTTCGAATTGTGGAGTTATACTTTGAAAGTAAATGTGAGTTAATGAAATAAACGAATGTTCATAGAAATGTTTGAGCTATAAAGAAAATCATTATTCCCGGGAATGTTATGTACCCGGAACAATAGATTCCCTTTTTTTATTTCTTCCTAAAAAATCTAAAATACAATCCCCGGTTCTTTTCAATTTCACCCCGATTTTCTCCATTTGGATAGGATGTATCAGAGGGCGTTAGAGCTGAGGTTGCAGAAGTCTTCGGTGATTCTATAAGATAATCTATATTCCCTAATCCTTAAATCCTATTACTTCCTATTATTAAAAATTTTATATTTCAAATTTTTAACTTGAAAATTTATGATGGAAATTCAGAAAAAAATGCGTAAGCTTTTTAATATATTAATGCAAATGTCTTTAATTAATCGATGGATAGTTTTTGAAATTGATTTATTCTTATGCATGATTGGTTATATTTTTGCTGCATTTATACAAATAAGGAATTCAGAAATGGATATTTCCAGTTCAAAAGTATGGCTGGCCGGAGCAATCTTCGTTTTGAGTAATGTATTCTCGTTTGCTGTTTTAAAATCTTACAGAGGGCTGATACGCCATTCCAATCTATTAGAAATGTGGCGTATTTTTGTATCTCTTTTTATTTCAAGTGTAGTTTTGTACGTGTTTATTCTATTGTTTGGGTATCATTTCGATTATCGCTACTTCTTTGTTCAAAATGTATTTCTGATTAGTTTTGTTTTAATGCTTATTATGAGATACTTTATAGTACTTATTTATAATTATACCGTTAATTATACTACTGATGTACGCAATAAGTCGTTAATATATGAAATTGATACGCATAGTATTGCCCTTGCCCAATGGCTAAATAAAAGTGCAGCCAATCAACATCAGGTACAGGGATTTGTGACCCGTAATAAAGACGCAAGGAAAACCCGCATTCAGGGTTTGCCGGTATATTACCTGAATGAAGATAATCTGGATTGGTTTATGCGTTTAAATGAAGTAAATACCATTATTTTTCCGGACTATAAGAGCGTACGGAATGAACAATCGTTTATTTCAAAATGTATCGATAAAGGATTATCAGTTTTGGTATCACCCCCTTTCGAAGGCCTGGATTCGAATAATAAGGTTCGACTTCAGATGAAACCGATTCAATTTGAAGATTTGTTGGGGCGTGAAGAGATAAAGATTGATATGGAAAAGATTGCACAGCAGACAAAAGATAAAGTTATACTGATAACAGGAGCTGCGGGTTCGATAGGAAGTGAACTGGTGAGACAACTGGCACAATTTGAACCTAAATTACTCCTGGTTTTTGATATGGCTGAAACTCCGCTTCATAATTTACGGCTTGAAATGGAAAGAAGTTTTCCGGATCTTAAATTTGTACCTATTATAGGTGATGTACGGAGTGAGAACAGACTGGATTTTGTATTCCGGACCTATCATCCCCAGATAGTTTATCATGCAGCAGCCTATAAACATGTACCATTAATGGAAGAAAATCCTTGTGAAGCTATCCTGGTGAATGTGAAAGGGACCATGAATCTCAGTAACTATTCATTGCGTTATCATGTGGACAGTTTTGTCATGATTTCTACCGATAAAGCCGTTAATCCGACGAACGTAATGGGTGCTTCCAAAAGGATAGCCGAAATTTATGTTCAATCGCTTGCAAGGGAAAGTAAAAAAAATGGCAGTACGGTTAATTTCGTGACTACACGTTTTGGAAATGTATTGGGATCGAATGGCTCGGTGATACCCTATTTCAAGGAACAGATTGAAAAAGGTGGCCCGGTAACAGTGACACATCCGGATATTATCCGCTATTTTATGACTATCCCCGAAGCATGCAGGCTCGTGCTGGAGGCCGCTTCATTCGGGAATACAGGTGAAATTTATGTTTTTGATATGGGTTGTCCGGTAAAAATTGTTGATCTGGCAAAACGAATGATCGAACTGGCAGGATATATCCCCAATAAAGATATAAAAATAGAATTCATCGGATTACGTCCCGGTGAAAAACTCTTTGAAGAATTACTCAACGATAAGGAAACAGCCATCCCGACAAAACATGAAAAAATAACCATAGCAAAAGTAAGGCAATATGACTTCGATATGGTTATAAACGCTATTCATACCATGATAGATTTATCTACAAAAGTAGAAATGAAAAATACTGTAAAAGCTATGAAAGAGCTGGTGCCGGAATATATAAGTAAGAATTCACCCTATGAGGAGATTGATGTGAAAAATGAGAAGGTATTAAATGAAATATAGGAAATGCTAATGATATAAATAAAAAGAAATCAGATATTATTGATAAACTTAAATATAACAAATCAATCATTGTTGTTAATTTGAATTCTTATTAAGATATTCACTTAAACTCAATATAAAAATTGTTTAGTTTATTATTGGTATCTTTGCAGATTGAAATTCAGTATTGTTTTAATTATTTTAATAATTCAGAACGATGATGAACTATTAATAAATTATTTGTTTTGTTGATAATTAATGTAAGGTTTAATGGAAATTACGAAGTCAGATGTTATCTGGAATTTTATAGCAACTGTATTAAAAGTTGCAGCTGGAGTATTAATTTTACCATTAGTTTTACATTTACTACCTGCAGAAGATGTCGGTTTATGGACAATATTTATTTCAGTCGGTGCTTTAAGCTATTTACTTGATTTTGGGTTTGGAGATTCATTTGCCCGAAATATAACTTACATTTTTAGTGGAGTTAAAAATTTACAAAAAACAGGTTACGAGACTGTTTTAGATAATATTGAAATTGATTATAGTTTACTAAAAGGAACTATTGTTGCAATGCGTCGGTTTTATGGAGTTATGGCTTTATTTTTATTAGTCCTTTTATCTACTATCGGTAGTTATTATATTTTTACAGTTCTTAAAAATTATCATGGTCAAATTGTCCAGATTTATTTTGCGTGGGGAGCATATTGTATATTAGCAATTTATCAATTATATACGCTCTATTATGATGCTTTGTTACGTGGTCGTGGTATGATCAAACGATCAAAGCAAATATTAGTAGTCGCAAATATAGCATTTATTATTGTGGCATCAATATTCCTTTTATTAGGATTTGGTTTGATTTCGTTAGTAATGGGTCAATTTATTTCTATAATAATAAACAGGATACTTTGCAAAAGAATTTTTTATGATGAAGAGATAAAATTAAAATTAAATGAAGTATTGCCTCATTCACCAAATGAAATTTTTAAAATTTTATTGCCAAATGCTGCAAAGTTAGGAATAACCAGTATTGGAGGGTTTTTAATTACTCGTTCATCAATTGTTATTGGCTCACTATTTTTGTCATTACAGGATATTGGTTCTTTTGGTATTTCTAAACAAGTATTGGAACTGCTTGCTGCAATAGCTATAGTTTGGTATAATTCTTTTAATCCCTTGATATCAAAATATCGTGTTGAAAATAATACTCTTTTTATAAAGAAGATATTTATAAAAAGTCTTCATGTTCAATTATTAGTATTTGCATTTGGAGGACTTTTCTTAATATTGTTCGGAAATAGGGCATTGATGTTTATAGGAAGCAAAACTTTGTTCCTTTCACAGGGATTATTATGTATTTTCTTACTTTTAATGGTTATTGAGTCGATTTTTTCTTCTGCAGGTGGTATGTTGTTGACAAAGAATATTGTACCCTTTTTTAAAGCATCAATTATCTCAGGTATAGCAATTGTTTTAATGATGATATTTTTCTTTAAATATACAAATTTAGGAGTATTATCAATGTTACTGGCACCTTTAATAGTTGATGTATCATATCAAGCTTGGAAATGGCCTTTTGAAATTAAGAAAGATTTAAATCTCAAATTTAAAGATTTAATTGATTTTAAACAAGATCTAATTTAGATTTGTGTTTGTTAAATCAATACTTAATTTACATTCTTTGTAAGTGTTTATTATATGATTATTTTACTAAAGTTGTTCTATTTGTTTGATATAGTTTGATATAAATAGTTAATGTGTTTGTTTATGATAAAAAATAATATTAAAAAATTAGTAAGGATAGTATTTTATTGCATTTATAGATTATATAATTATAATTCAATGATGTATTTTAAAAATATTAAAGATATTATTTATTCATATTGGATAAGAAACTCTTTTAAAAGTTGTGGAACAGAATTTCATGTTTATTCTCCAGCATCAATAAAAGGGAATCAATATATATCTATCGGAAAAAAATTTAATACTCTTGATGGATTACGTTTAGAATGTTGGGACAGTTTTGGGAATGACGTGTTTAAACCAAAACTTATTATTGGAAACAATGTAATTATGAATAGAAATGTTCATATTGGTTGTATCGAAAAGGTTGTTATTGGTGATAATGTTTTGTTTGCAAGTAATATATTTATATCCGATCACCAACACGGATATATTGATAAAAGAGATTTGGGTATAATACCTGGATCTCGTTCTTTAATTACGAGAGGACCTGTAATAATTGAGAACAATGTTTGGATCGGAGAAAATGTTGCAATAATGCCAAATGTAACTATAGGAAAAGGTTGTATAATTGGTGCTAATTCCGTAGTAACCAAAAGTTTCCCCAAAAATTCAGTTTTAGCAGGAGTACCAGCCAAATTAATAAAATCATTAGAATCAGAATAATATTATGAGTCTTGGAACAAAAGCAAGAGTAATTGCATTTTATTTACCTCAATTTCATCCAATTCCTGAAAATGATAAATGGTGGGGGAAAGGATTTACTGAATGGACTAATGTCGGTAAAGCTAAGAAATTTTTTAAAGGTCATTATCAACCAAGAGTCCCAGCTGATTTAGGGTATTATGATTTAAGAGTTCCTGAAGTTCGGGAAGCACAAGCTCAAATGGCAAAAGACTATGGTATAGAAGGATTCTGTTATTGGCACTACTGGTTTGGAAATGGGAAAAGGCTTTTAGAAAGACCATTTAATGAAGTGCTTGAATTAGGAAAACCAGATTTTCCTTTTTGTTTAGCTTGGGCAAATGAGACTTGGAAAGGTTTTGCTCATGGGTTGAAAAACCGGAATATTCTTATTGAGCAATACTATCCAGGAATTAAGGATTATGAAGATCATTTTTACGCTCTCCTACCTGCATTTAAAGATAAAAGGTATATTCTAATTGATGATATGCCTATATTTGTTATTTTCAAACCTTTGGTAGATCCGGAAGTTATCACTTTTATTGAAACTTGGAGAAAACTTTCAATAGAAAATGGATTAAAAGGAATTTATTTTGTTGGAATTTCACCTGATTTGGAACCAATTGAAAATGTATACGCAACTGGAGTTGACGCTGTAAATACAATACGATTAAATAACTATATAGTAAATTATAGAGGTGTTCAACGAAAAATATTTGATTATTTAAATAGAAAATTACATTTATTTCCAACTCTTGTTTCATACAAAAAAGCTTCCAAGTATTTTTCAATTAATTATATTGACAATCAGGAAACTGTTTTTCCAAGTATTATTCCGGGATGGGATCACACACCTCGTAGTGGTTTTAATGGAATTGTTGTTAATAATTCGACACCGCAACTTTTTCAAAGTCATGTACAGAAGGTCGTTGATTTAATACAAAAGAAACAACCTGAACACAAAGTAATATTCCTGAAGTCGTGGAACGAATGGGCAGAAGGAAACTACATGGAACCCGATTTGAAATTTGGATATCAGTTTTTAGAAGCTCTTAAAAGTGTTTTGAAATAAGTGTGGATGAATTTTAATTTTGACTTTTATAATTATATATATCAGGTTTTTTAAATGATAAATAAAGAATTAATAATAAATAGTTTCTCAGTAATAGTTCCACTTTATAATAAAGTTGAATATATAGAACGTGCAATCAACTCTATTTTGAATCAAACTTATCAAAATTTTGAATTGATCATTGTAAATGATGGTTCCATTGATGGAGGTGAGAAAAAAATTGAACTAAATAAAGATTCCAGAATACAACTTATCACTCAATCTAATCAAGGAGTGTCAGTTGCTCGAAATACCGGTGCTAAAAATGCGAAATATAATTATTTGGCTTTTTTGGATGCAGATGATATATGGGATGAAAATTTTTTAGAAGAGATAAATTTTTTAATTAACGAATACCCGAATGCTGGAATTTTTGCAACGAATAATTATTTTGAATATCCGAATGGAAAAGTGTTATATCAAAATTATGATTGGATATTTGGAGGGAAGAAATCAGGTATTATAAGTGATTACTTTAAAATTTTTGCAAAAATAGGTAAATCTCCTTTTTCAAACTCCAATATATGTATTCCCCAAAATATATTTGAGAGTATAGGAGGATATAAAGCGGGTGTAAAATCTACTGAGGATAGTGATTTGTGGTGTAGAATTGCTTTGAAAAATAACATTGCTTATTTAACTACGCCTTTAGCAACTTATTTTATTGATTTACCAAATAATACACAATTATTAATTCAAAGAGAAGATTATCAAGTTTCAGTAACATTACAGAATAGTTTAGATGATAATCAAGTAAAACCAGAACATATCAAATCTGTTCGTAAATTAATTGCTTTTCAACAATTAAGTTTGGTGAAACGAGCTATATTGACTGGTAATAAAGCAATTGCTTTGGATAAATTATTTGATATGAGAATTTTTCGGAAATATCGAGTATGCTTTTTTTCTCATCTCCTTTTTGCATTATTACCTTTTAATGTATTTAATAAATTTAAGAAACTATTTAAATGATTTATTATTTAACAATAATTTGGCTATTTATCTGTTCTCTTTTTTATCAAATTAGTGAAAAGAAATCAGGTTTTAGTGTTTTGATCATATTGAGTTTTTTATTAATACTAATTCTTGGCGGATTTAGATTTGAAGTTGGAGCTGATTGGGACTCATATGAGTCTATTTTTAATTCAGTTGATAATTTTGCTGATGTTTCAGAGGGTTTGCAAGAGAAGCTTTTTATGTTATTCATATTTTTGAGTAAAAGTATTGTAAATGATTATAGTTTTTTCATATTGTCGTTTTTTTCTATAAGTTTTATTATAAAATTCTATTTCTTTAAAAAATACTCACCTAATATTTTTGTCTCTTTAATAATTTATTTTTTCACGGTTTTTTTAATATTTGATTTAAATGGCATTCGACAAGGTTTGGCAATTAGTTTAGTCTTTTTAGCCATTAAACCTATAATGAACAGAAACTTGCTGCAATTCTTAATTATTATGTTAATTGCATCAGCAATTCATACTTCGGTTGTGGTTTTTATACCATTTTATTGGCTTTCAAGATTTCGTTTTTCTGTTAAATCATTAACGATAGCAACAATAGCTGTTTTGATATTTTCAATGCCGCTAAGGTACTTTATTGAAAACTCTTCCTTAACACAGTATATGTTGACATTAGAAATGTTCACTCATTATGCCGAATATATAGGAGATGCTGAAGCTGGGAGAAGTTTGTCAATTCTTAGTATAGCTTTACTTCAAAGACTATTTGTTTTCAGCTTATTCCTAATTAATTTTGAGAAAATAGAGTTAGATGAAAAGCTAAAGTATTTCCTTCTTAATAGTTATTTTTTAGCAATTGTCTTGTTTTTAATTTTTTCTTTTAATGCAGAATTTGCAGCAAGATTGAGTTTCTATTATAAATCAGTGGAAATTATAATTATTCCAATTTTAATAAATTCACAAAAACAAAAGAAATTTGGTATTATGTTGCTTTTAGTTTTTTTTATTCTTAGTCTTGTGGGTACAAATCGAATTTTGGAAATGCCGGATGGTGGTTTACTCCCTTATAAATCGATATTATGGTAGGAGATAGAACTAATTACCATCGAACAAAAAGAATCTTGTTCTATTCAAATGTAAAGTCAAAGAAAATGTTCTCTATTCAACAATTTTACAGAACAGATATAAAGATTCTTAAAGATCTAGGATTTCGAGTACATTTAAGTAATAATTTTTTTGATTTCTTCTTATTTTGGAAATACGATATTACATTTATCTACTTTTATCGAATCGGATTAATACCTGCAATTATTTCAAAATTATTTTTTAAGAAAGTAATTTTTACAGGGGGAATTGATTTTCTGGATAAGCAATATGCTGGTTTAAAGAATTTTTATATTCAAAAATTATTTTTTATTTTTTGCTCATCAGTATCTGATAAAAACATCTTGGTTTCCCATTCCGATATACATAATATAAAAAGTTTTAAAAAGAAATTGCCTGAAAAAAGATTTCCTCTCTCATATCATGTAATAAATTTCCAGGATTATAAATACGATGGTCAAACAAAAGGGAAAGTAATTTGCACTATTTGTTGGATGTTAAATGAAGAAAATGTCCTTAGAAAAGGAGTGGATAAATCTATCTGTTTATTTAAAGAAATCTTTCAAATTGATAACGAATTTCGAATGATAATTATTGGTTCTATAGGTCATGGTACAGAACTCCTGAAAGCTATAATTGAAAAAGAAAATCTGACTAATTATATAATATTTACAGGGACAATCAGTGAAAATGAGAAAATTGACATACTCAATAAAAGCTCTTTATATACTCAATTGTCAGAATATGAGGGATTTGGTATTGCTGCTATTGAAGCTCTGGCTTCGGGTAATATTGTAGTACATTCAGGAAAAGGTGGCTTAAAAGATGGAATTTCAAGTTATGGAATTCTTATGGAAAATAATGACTTTAAAAGTATGGCCAGAAACATTTATAATTTACTATCAAATCCTTCACAAAGAAATGAGATAATAAGAAATGGCATTCAACATGTTGCTGAAAATTTCGCATATGAAAAAAGACTAGATGATTTCCGATGTATATTTAACTCTTTCGATAAAAAAAAATAATTGTGAAAATTTCTATTATTACCGTTATTTACAATAGCGAGTTGACCATAAGAGATACATTTGATTCAGTTCTGGCTCAAACTTATTCTGATATTGAATACATCGTTGTTGATGGGTTCTCGAATGATAATACTGTGGATATAATTAAAGAATACGAACCCAAATTTAAAGGTCGTATGCATTGGATTAGTGAACCGGATAAAGGTCTTTATGATGCCATGAATAAAGGAATTAGAATGGCAACCGGTGATGTTATTGGAATAATTAATTCTGATGATTTATTCTGTGATAAATTTGCCATTGAGAAAATAATGAAAGTTTTTGAAGAAAATGCATTGTTAGATTCTGTATACGCAGACCTATATTATGTTTCTCAAAATAATACTTCTAAAATTATACGACGTTGGACTACCGGAAAACAAAAATCTTTCAAACAAGGTTGGCATCCTGCTCATCCTACTTTATATATAAAGAAAGAAGTTTACAACAATTACGGTTCGTTTAATTTAGATTTTAAATTGGCTGCTGATTTTGAAATCATGCTTCGTTTTATAGAAAAGGATAAGATTACAACTTATTATTTGAGGGAAGCATTTGTAAAAATGCGTTTGGGTGGTGAAACAAATAAAAGTCTTAAAAATATATATCTGCAAAATGTTGAATGTATTAAGGCTTTTCGTTCAAATGGACTAAAGGTAAATATTTTATTATATCCTTTATTTCGTATTTTACCTAAATTATTACAATTTAAAAAATGAACACTTTATTATTTACAGGAGCTTCAGGCTTTTTGGGCAAAAATATATCTCCAATTCTTAATAAATTATTTCTTGTTAAAACATTAGGTTTAACTGAAGAAGATTATTATAAATTGAACATAGCCAAACAAGTACCTGTTCTGGATGAAAGTTATGATATAATTCTGCATGCAGCCGGTAAAG
>Ga0302274_10006139_pt1 | contig 10022 bp, 7 predicted proteins | sample III_Bog_N2_1_FD_198755 | JGI IMG/M metagenome (GOLD analysis project Ga0302274, IMG submission 198755) | Peat permafrost microbial communities from Stordalen Mire near Abisko, Sweden - III_Bog_N2_1 | ecosystem: Environmental > Terrestrial > Soil > Wetlands > Peat | place: Sweden: Abisko...
TCCCGTAGCCATAGTCATCTAGTTCCCGCAGATTCAGCACGCCGGTAAAATGTTCCGCACCAATATAACTGGGCTGGCCGGTCGCGGCAGCAGTGGAGCTTACGTCCACAACTGGCGTCTGCTGGCCACCTTCAGTCATGGATCCGGTGCAAAGCACAAATTGACTGGTGTCAAAAGGAGTCACCGCAACCTGCTCGGACGGCGGTCCCTCCATGCCGGCTTGAATGGCTGTAACTGCAAAATAGCACGTTTGTCCATTGGTCAAACCGCCGGCAACATAGTCCACATTCGTGGTGGTGCCTGCCAGGAGATTGTATGGTCCACCGTTGATATAAGAGTAATAAACGTTGTAGGTTGTGGCGCCCTGCACGGGCAACCAGTTAATTTCTGCCGATTGATTGCCCGGCTTTCCCACAACCCCGGAAGCAAAATTATAGGTTTGATTGGTCAAGGTGATGGTGCTGCCGAGGCTGCCGCTGCCGATTTGTTCGCGGATGTTTCTTGCATTGGCAAAGTGCCACCGCTGTAGTCCGTGTGCGCTTTCATCGTTAACCCAGAGATAGTAATCTCCATTGGTTGACTTGGAGAAGCTGGGTGAAAAACCATTGCCGGCGTATCCGGGCAAGGCTCCTTCGTAAGCCGAATGGCCGAGGGTGGATTCGCCAAACTGGCCTACAAACAGTCCGTCGTCGTAAAAGTGCATGTTTTGTGCCGCCTGGCCCTGGCTGCGGAAAAATTCGCCATTGTAGCCATAGGTGATCTGACGGTCAATGGCTTGGGCAGTGTTGCCACCATATTGGACGCCCTGATCAATTTCGTAAGTTCCACGGCCGTTCAAATCACCGGCCAGGCTCGCTTTCCAAAGCCAGTTGGTGCCACCCACTTTTATCCCGCCCAGATGCCATCCATTGTTTAAAGATTGGTCAAAAGATATTAAAACATTATTGGTGCTGACGCTCACGATATTATTCATGCCGCTGCCGGAACGGGGATCCGGATCAGTGCTGCCATTGGACGCGGAGGCAATCAAGACCGGCGCATTCCACTCCGGATTGCCGTTCGTATCAAATCCGCTCAAACTAGACTGATACCAGTCGGCAACACCAACTGAGGCGTAGCGCGCGGAGCCATCCGGCCCAAGCGTGATCCAAGCCGACTCATTGGTGCCAAAGGGGAAAATTCCGGTCAGCCGAAGCTGTTTCGGTCCCAATTCGCACAGCTCTTGCTTGGGCAGGACGTTGACGCAATTATTGTCAACCAGGGCGTAAGTCCTTCCATTGGTTAGTGTCGTTACTTCACGCAAGCCTTCGTTCCACGAAATGTGGCAGGGATCCACATTTGCTTTCCAATTGTTTACCAGTGTCCAAGCTTGTGGCAACGGCTTGGTGTTGTCCACGCTGAATTCCAAAAACTGATCGAATACGCGGGAAGCATTGTTCTGGTCAGCGCAGGCAACGTAGGCATGCGGCTGAAACATGATTTGCTCAATGTAATTGAGTGACGCCGAAAAATGCAGGGAGCGGTCATTGGCTCCATCCCCAACCCAGAATGATCCGTCGGGGGCAAAGCAAAGGAAAGTTCCGTCATTCTCCCCATTGTAAAACCAGAATTTGTTGGTCGTGACCGCCGCGCCATTTGTGGGATAACCGCCAGCCAGTCCGTAAGTCCACACCGGAATTCCTGAGCTGTTATAAGCTTTTATCTGCTGACTGCTGCCCCCGTCGGCAACGAGAATCAGGTTGGAATTTGTCGGGTTTACGGCCACGGCCAGTGGTTCGCTGAAATTAGCAATAGACAAGGCAGCCACGGGACCAGAAAGCAGGTTGGTAAAACACACGACGTTGTTACTGGCAATCACCCAGAGACTGCCATCCGGAGAAAAACTCAACTGGCTTGGAGAACTGACGCTTAAGTTTGTCACAGCACTGCCAGAATGTTTGTCCAACAAATAAACGCTGTTGTCCGATGCCACCGAAACGGCTAGAAGATTTCCAGTTTGCTGCACGGCCATGCCGCTGATTCCAGGAAGTTGGCCCACATAGATTCCTGGAAAGGGGGTATTTGAACCATTTACGATTGAAACGCTGTTGCTGAAAGACGCCGGACTGTTATCAGCTACATTAAAAGCCACAATACAGCCAGGGGAGCGGCCCGCCAGATTGTTTGGACTGTATGTCAACGGGCAGGCAAAATAGACCCAATTACCATCCGTGACCGTCCAATTCCAGCTGGGATCATAGATGTTGGCCGTGTTGCCGTCAGGCCCCCACTTAGCCTTGACCCGCTGTGGGTCAGTTGTGAAAAATTTGCAAAAGTCATACTTCCCCTCATTATAGCCAGAAACGTAAAAGGCGTTCGTTCCAGCTATTGACATGGCTTGCATCGGATAAAATGCCGTGTGAACGGTGGGGCCGGATAATTCAGCAGAAGTGTTGCCAATGGTGCCATCCCAGACATATTCCGTGTTATGCTCCAGCAGCTTGAATTGATAAGCGCCTGGAGGCGCGGCATTGCCGTTATCATCCAGTCCGTCCCATACGGCGGAATAAGTTCCGGGCGCATAGTAGCGCATCTTGCTCCAAAGGGTGCGAATCAGGCTGCCGTCGGGCGTGTAAACTCCGGCGCTGGTTTTGCAAGGTTCATCTAAGTTGAATGATAGTGTGGTGTTGGCCATGCCGGCTACAGACAAGAGCCACAAACATATCATCCTGTAGATCCATTGAGGCATGTAAATTTTGGTTTGCATCATAAAACGGCATAAGTTTCATGTTTATAATCGGTGCATGTTTTGGGAAGGGTGTCCTAAAAATAAGTAATTAAACCTCGCTTTGTCGGACTATACTCACTCCTTGGTTCTATCGAACTTCGCAACCATGCGAAACTGGTTAAAAGTATCGCACAAGCCGGCTGCTGTTTTCAACATAAAACTAAACTTCATGAACCCAGCTATAGCACGACCCATGCCGGCTTGTGTTACGGCATTGTAGGCTTCAATCGCCGCTGGAAAATTTCAGTAGGCAGAACTTTTCCCATGGCTTTATCTGCGTGTGCAGACGACAAATCCTTTGATGGTTGAATTGATTTCAACCGCCTCATTTTAGAATTCTTTGGATTTCACCCCCTGCGAGGTGAAGATGACGCTGGCTCAACGCTTGGGAACAGCCTCCATTTACACACGCCCATGGGCAAAAGACCGGCTCAAATCAATTTTCAATTTCAGTTTTCAGCTTTTTTTCAATGTTCGTCCTTCCGGTCTTTGCCCGCCCGGACATCGCGCCGGGGCTGGAGATGTCCATTCCGGTCGTGGCGGTAGCGGTCGTTGCGGATGGCGTGATTCCGCCAATCACCATGGCCGCGTTCCCAGCCATGGAAACGTTCCAGGCGGAAAGGCTCCATGGCCAGCCAGAAATGTCCCGGTCCCAGATAGAAATATTGGCCGCCCACCAGACCGACGTATTCGTAGCCATCCCAGGTGTAATCGTCGGGAATCATAGCCGGCCCTTCGTCCACCGGCGAAGGGGCCGCATAGACCACGGGTGCCGGTGCCACCACGACCAAGGGTTGAAACGCCACGCGTCCGTTCGGCTCCACAACACAGCCGGCCGCCAACACCAATCCGCCCGCCGTGAGCGGCAGGATAATTGCCCGCATACATTTTGTTTTCATAATTCGATTGTTTTGGTTTTGTTAATCTGCGCTGACGTTAGGCGGCGGGCGGCGGGACCGCCATGGGGTGAACACCCCTGTCCTCGCGAGGCGAGGCGGAAGACGTTCATATCTATTCGTTCCTTTCTGCGGTATCATCGGGCATGGACATTGATGTCACGATTTTTTCCGCCACCCAGCAGTTGGCGCTGTTTGATTTGCTGATTCTCGCGATGTATGCGGACGGTCATTTGACCACGTTTGAAGATGCGCAGTTGCAGGCTCTGCTGGTGGCCATGGGCCACCCGGATGAAGCGGCGCGTCAGCGGGAGTTTGATGCGGCCGTGACCCGCGTGCGCCCGGCGGTGGATTCCATCCACGACGCCAAGGAACTGGCGTTGAGGCTGGCCAAGGCGTTTACCGCCCGCGCCCAGCAGAAACAGGTTTTCTCAGCGGTGGAACAAATGATGACCAGCGACAATCATGTGAGCACGTGGGAAAATACGCTGTTGATGGAACTGCGAATGACCTTCCGGCTCTGAACCGGCCGCACGCCCGCTGCTCATCCTCATGCTCATCCGCATCGTCAGTTTTGGCGTTTTTTTTCGAGGACGAGGATGAGCATGACGAGGACAAGGAGGATGATTTGCTCCAGTGAATCCTTTCCGCCGCCCAGGTTAGGATAATACCCCATGGCGGGGCCAAGTTTCTGCGGCATCATGAATAACCGTGACGCCCATGAAATCCAAACTTTCCGCCGCCACCGCCAGCGTCGTTGCCCGCGAACCGGTCGCCGTTCAAACGCGTAAAATTCCGCTGGCCGCCAAACTGTCGGTCACAATTTTTCTCGCCGTCTTGATCCCGGTTTATTTGAAAACCTACGGGCCGACCAATTTTTTATGGTTCTGTGACAGCGCCCTCCTGCTCACCGTAGCCGGCATGTGGGGGGAAAGTTCGCTGCTCATCAGCATGTGCGCCGTGGGCATCCTGCTGCCGCAAGGCCTCTGGCTGGCGGATTTCGGCTGCCAACTGTTCGGCATCCGTTTGCTCGGCCTGACGGGTTATATGTTCGACCGGCGGTTGCCGTTGTTCACGCGCGGGCTTTCGCTGTTTCATGGCTGGCTGCCGCTGCTGCTGGTCTGGCTGCTCGTCCGCGTGGGCTACGATAAACGGGCCTTGTGGGGTTGGACGGTCGTGGCGGTAATCCTCGGCTGCGTCTGTTATTTTTTTACGCCGCCGGCCGGCGCGCATCCAGCCAATTCGAACCTGCCCATCAATATCAATTACCTTTACGGTTTCAACGACCGGCAGCCGCAGCTTTGGGTGAACCAAAATCTCTACGTCATCCTGTGGCTGGCCGGGCTGTGGCTGGTCGCCTTCCTGCCTACGCATCTGATCCTGCGCAAGTTTTTTGGTGTTCCACCGGTGGTGATTTACACGCGGCCCGCCGTTCGATTGTTTTGATCGGCAAGACCCGCGCCGGGCGCGCTTCAGCGCTTTGGTAGGGAAACACCCCATGGCAGCGAACCGGTGGCTGGATTAATTTCGCGTTGTGAAATATAAAACCAACATCCAACCCAAAGGCCACACATGTCACTGATTTCTCTCATCGTCACCTTGATCGTCGTCGGCGTGCTGCTCTGGCTGGTTAATGCCTACATCCCGATGGACGGCAAAATCAAAAAAATCCTCAACGTCGTCGTGGTGATCTGCGTCGTCATCTGGTTGTTGTCCGCCTTTGGCGTCATTGGACACACGGGCGACATCCGCGTGCCGCAGTTGAATTAGCCGCCGCGTCCAAACCGGACGCCGCCGCCATGAATCCGCGCATTGCCATTGCCGGCCCCAAAGCACCGGACCGTCCGGCTGACCGCAGTCGCCGCCGCACCCACGCTTTTTCGTGGGTGCCGCTGATGAACGTGCCCACGCGGGAACCGACGCACAGCCCGGGCGTCATCCGCGGCTGGCACGCTCTTTTGATTGATCGCCTGCCATGAAAGCCAAAGTCTTTTAAGTCCTGCTGAATAAGCTGCCTTCCGGCAGCCACCGCCTAACGACGCTTGATTGGTAGGAGAGGCGGTGACGAGGCTCATTTTAATTTCGGATGGGTGATGGCGGATTTTCCAGAATAAACCTCCTCAGCCGGAACGATGCCATTGCCGTTGCGCGTCGCTGCGACGTCCCGCCGCAGAAAGTGGGCGCGACGCCCTCGTCGCGCGATCAATCAAACCCACCATTTGGTTGGGCGGCGGGGGACTGGCGACGGGGCATCGCCGGCACCTGCTGCGACGGAGGTGTCGCAGCCACACGCACTGCCGCCCTACTTTTCAATCGCATCATTCCGACTTGGATCGTCGAGCAACCGTCCCCGGATTCGCCGGGAACGGCCCACTGATTGATTTCAGTTTTCAGCCTTTTGCTTTCAGGTGGACATGACGGTCACCGGATTGCTCCACGGACTTTGCTTGGTGCTGCCGCCCAGCGCGCAGAATTCCACCATGTAAATCACTCCGGGCAGCGTCGGCGCAAGCACCATCAGGCGCGCGCCGGTGAACATTGGCCAGAGCGTCCACGTCTGGCCGCCGTCCGTGCTCGTGCGCACCTGATACATCCGGCCGTTCACCACGCCCTGGCCGCGCAAGGTCAGTTGCGCGCTCACGTCATTGGCGAGGCTGAGAATGACGGGCTGCGCCAATGGCATGGGCGTGCGGTTGGTGCTCACCACGTCATAGCCCGACGAGAGCAGCGCATTCAAATCATGGCGGGCTTCGCCCATGCAGTAATGGGCATTTTTCATCAATCCATCCTTGGCCACCTGCAAGGCCGCGTTCTTCAGGAGCGTCCGATCTTGACCGCCCTTGCGCGACTCCACCATCGCGGCGGTCAACGCCAGCCGGTTGCTGGCCATTACCGCCAGTGATACCGGCGGAGTGGGGAAGGCCGGGTTGTTGGCCAGCGCGTCTTCCACGTCCAGCGAAAGGTTGCAGACCACGTCGCCATTGCCCCGGTTGAAACTGGTGTTCAGGCGGTAGCTTTTGACTGTTGTATTTTTCTTCATGTTGTTTTTGGTTGTTCTTTTTTAGGGATAAAGCCCGGCCCAAACCTGGTATTTGGTTTTGTCCGCGAATTCGCCGATGCCGCCGTCAAGCCATGAAAACCTCTGCGCCAACCGGTGAAATTGCGGACCGGCTGGTCCGGTGCCTGATCCCGCTTTTGATTATGTTGATTCGTGAAATCTTCTGTTGGGGGCCACCCGGTCGCGCGGAAGATTTGACGGGTCTATGCCTATGCGTAAACCGTGCCAGCCCAAACCGGCGGCAAAACCGTCCGGTGCAAATCGGAAAAACCGGCAGCGCAACCAGATTCGTGATTTTTCTCCATAAAGTGATGCTAATGAAAAAATTCAAGCCGGCTTTTCAACGCGGTAGCGGGACAGAGAGTTAGCAAAGTTTTCCAGCCGGCCCCGGAGAAAACTGTAAAAGCAGCCAGTGTCATCCCGATCCCATCGGGAAGTAAAATACCAACCAACAGCCAACCTCCGACAACAACCGCGCTGCCTTGTTTTAAAACGACCCTTGTTAGTAGATGAGACACTTTATAGATTTGCAGAGCCAGACTGCAAACCTGCAGCATCATTCTGCAGGTATGCAGCAAGGCTTGGCGGGTAAGCGGAAGCGCTGTGCAGGGTTGCCGCATGGCATTGCCGGTAAGGGGAAACGCCATTCAAGTTTGCCCGCCGACATTGCCGGTTTGCCGGAACATTCTGCCACCAAGCCGAAAGACCTTGCAAGCCTGTTGGCTCAACCAGCAGGTTTGCCGGCCGCCGTTGCCGGCAAGCTGGAAGAACGTGCAAGTATGGCGGCAGGCTCCGCAAGCCAGCGGCAAGCCATTGCAGTTTAGCACGGCGGATTGGCCGGCAAGCTGGGCCGCCCTAGAGGCTGTCGGAAAACCACGCAGCGCGACTATGTCGTCCTCGACCAGCCGCAGCCGGCCTCGAATTCGCGGTGCGTTAATGAGCTTTGCCACGGGCTGCACCTGGTCTGCCACATAGTCGCCCTCCTTTTCAGAAAGGTTCTTTAAAGCAACCTCACAAAGATTTTTATTTTTTTTGGCATTGTTTGGCAGTCATTTGCACATGTGTAGTTAGAACCAATAAATGCCTTGCTCCCGCCGCTGTCATTACGCCATCCGCGTAGTGGCCAAGGGTTGTGAATTGCCGTGCTTCGGCAAATTCCTGCGTTTTGGACTTGGTTTTGAATCATTAAAACGGCCAAACAGAACCCATAAGACCACATGAAAATAAACCCATTAACCCACATCGCCGGCCTGCTGTTGCTGGCTGGAGCGTTAAGCGTCCAGGCGGCGAACACTACTTTCACCACGACGACAACCGCTACAGGCAATTGGAGTCTTGGTGCCAACTGGGTTGGCACCGCACCGACCGGCAACCAGGCGGGCAACATTGCGGCAAACGGAAATGCCTCCATTAGTTTGATTCTGGATGTAGCCACGACGATCGGACAGATTAAGGATACTCAAAGTTCGGCACATGGTTTTACGGTCAATGCCAGCGGTTCGATTGCCATGACGATGGATAACACTGGCGGCACCGCAAATCCGGCAGGCGACCTCAATTCGTTCATTGGTTCGACGAGCAGCGGAGGTGTCTCTTTTAATCCAAACATCATTATCGCCAATAAAGATTTAGATTTGTATTTGAGCGGATCAACATCGCCGACATTGACGATTGGCCCCACACCAGCGGGCACCGGCTCCATCATCGCCAATTCCCCCCAGAATTTAAATGTTTTTTCCGACAACGGCGGGTCGGCGGGCGTTACGATTAATGACACCGTTGGATCCAGTGGGAGCGTTATCACGGTGATCAACCAAGGCACGGGCGCCAGAGCCTTGACGCTCGCTGGCGTAGTCGGGCCAAATGCCGCCGTCACGCAAAATAGTTCCACATCTGGTCTTAACCTGAATGCGGCGAACAGCTACACCGGAGCCACGACCATCACCCTTGGCACACTGACGCTGGGTGTAGCCAATGCAATTCCCAGCGGCAGCAGCGTGAGCGTGGCCGGCGCATTGAACCTGAACGGCAAGAGTGACAATATTGACGGCCTGTCCGGCGCGGGCACCGTGGACGCAACCACTGGCACGATCACCTTGGGCATCGGCTACAACGGCTCCGGAGGCACGTTTAGCGGCGTCATCAAGAACACATCCGGCACGTTGTCCTTGACCAAGTCCGGCATCGGCACGGAAATTTTGAGCGGGCTGAATACTTACACTGGCACCACCACCATTAGCGGTGGCATCCTCGCCGTTGCCAGTGCAGAGACCGCTGGGATCCAGGGCCCGTTGGGCAAACAAGCCGCAAATGCGGTAGGAACCATTTTTTTTGGCGGCGGCACATTGCAATACAAAAGCGGAAATGTCGTTAGTGGGAATGTTAATGATTATTCCGGTCGCTTTAGTGCTGCTTCCCAGACCATCAAAATTGACACCGACGGTCAGACTCCCACTTTCGGCACCGCGCTGATGGGCAGCACCGCCGGCAGTTTGACGGTCAACGATTCGGCTGGTTCTCCCGGAACTCTAACCCTAAATGCAACTGAAGCCTACACCGGTGGCACCACCATCAACGCCGGTGGCACGCTGGTCTTGAGTTCCACCGCCTCACTCGCCAGCGGGTCGAGCATCACCATCAATGCCGGCGGTCAATTGGATGTTTCTGCCATTACTTCGCCATATAATCTCGGCAGCAGCGCAACTTTGACTGCCAGCGGCACGGGCACCACCCTCCACACGACGGAGGCCAACCTCGTGGCTGCCAGCGGCGGCACGTTTAGCTTGGGAACGCAGCCCGTCAACCTGACGTGGGGCGGCTCCGGCACGGGAGGCAGCACCACCCCCTGCCTTAACATTTCTCAAGGAACACTTTCATTCAATGGCAACGCAATCACCGTTTCAGGGCCGGTGGGTGGATTGGGCGCGGGCACTTATACATTGATTACCACATCGGGGACGGGAGCGTTGAACGGCACAGCGCCGGTTGTCACAGTCTCGTCGGCCGACTTGGTTGCCGGTGACGGCGTCACCGCGACAACATTGACCTCGTCAAGCCTGACCATCACAATTGGAGCCGTTGGTGCGGTCGGCACCTGGAATGGCGCGGTCAGCGGCAACTGGTCGGCTGCGGGCAACTGGACCGGAACCGGCACGCTGCCGCCGCAAGCCGCCGGGGATGCGGCCATTTTTGGAACCGGCTCCAGCCCGGTGAATTTGGATGCCAACGAATCAGTGGGCACCATCACATTCAACACGGCCACGGCCTTTACAATTTCGGGCAGTTCCACTTTGACCTTGGA
>Ga0302274_10006157_pt1 | contig 10005 bp, 9 predicted proteins | sample III_Bog_N2_1_FD_198755 | JGI IMG/M metagenome (GOLD analysis project Ga0302274, IMG submission 198755) | Peat permafrost microbial communities from Stordalen Mire near Abisko, Sweden - III_Bog_N2_1 | ecosystem: Environmental > Terrestrial > Soil > Wetlands > Peat | place: Sweden: Abisko...
CGGAAACTCGCTCCGAGCAGGTTCATTCGCACGGCGGATGAGCTGATGGTGGGCTGCAGCTCCTTCGGGTCGGCCGAGTCACGCTTGGCCGGCGTAATCTTGTTCATCTGCAGCACGGCGTCAGTACCGGCGAGATATAGCGTGTACTCCGGCCCGCGCGCCAACCACTGTACTTCGCTCGATGTCTGGCCGCGATTTGGTTCAAAACTCAACGGCAGCTGGCCGTAGTGGATTCTTGCCTGGGTTGACGGCGCAGCCTTCGCGGAGGAAGGCACATTGGCTGCACTCGTCTGGCCATACGTGGCAAGGCCGAGTGAAGCTAACCAGAGAGCAGCGACGAGTTTGATTGCATTGCGAGCGTTCACGGGAATCTCCTGCATGGTTCGCGCTATTCAGCGAGAAACTGCATCAGGTGCCCGATGAAATTTTCAGAATTTTGCTTGCGCCCACAGATTCCACACTTCTCGATCGCGCTACTTTGCCGCCAGCCTGGCTTGGATATCGATTAGCAGCTTATGGGCTTCAGCATTCATCAGCTTCGCGCCTGGAGAGAATCCATTGGCGAGTAATCTGTCGGCGATCTCAGCGTGTGGCAAGGCTTCCTGATCGCGATGCTGCCCGAACAGCGCCTGACCCCAAAGAAGGTGCGATGCGCCGAACCGCCGGTCGGTTGGCGCAACCCGTCCCGTCTGAACAGCGACCAGTTCCGTAGCCACTTTCTCGCCATCCTTGAAGTGCCCCGTATCGATATATGCCCGGCAGAGAAAGTACAGCGGCTCGGCCAGATCAGGGCTGGTGCCCCGCAGCTTCCTCCACGTGGGCATTGACGCTTCCATCATTGGCAAGGCCTCTTTGGCCCTTCCGAGCTTCATCAGGGCGCCGGCCATATACTCCTGCTCCGTGAGTGCTCCGCTGCCATCCGGGCCGGAACACTGCGCGTAACCGTCATAGGCGCGTTGATAGATGGGGAGGCTCGCCGTGACATCTCCTCGCATTTCAGTCACGTAAGCAAGATCTCCGTAGACCTCCGATTGATCACACAAGGCGAGAGGATCCTGACCGTAGACCTGGAGTGCATCCTTAAAAGCTCGCTCGGCCTCATCCAGATGACCTCGTAACTCAAGATCCTCGCCCATCATGTAGAGAGCATCGGCACACTCGCGTGAGGAGAGATCGTTGTCCCGGCACTCCTTCACCGCAAACTTCAGCAGGCGCAAATTCTCATCGCTCTGATAACCATTGTCATCGCGGTTCCACGCATAGAAGATCGCGCTCCAAACACGAACGGCTGCAGGCACACCAGGCTTGCGCGACAGTTCCAACGCGTGCGCAGTAAGTTTCTCGCCGGCGTCCATCTGCCCTTGCAGGTAAGCGATGTTTCCGGAGAATGCTTCCGACTCAGCTTCCTTAGGAATGTCGTTTGCAGCCTTTGCGCTCGCAATGGTCTGGGTAAGAACCGCCTGGGCGCTCTCCAGGTCGCCGTTCTCATACATTGATTCGGCAAGTCCCATCTCCGCCTCCCGCAGATCGGCAGGGTCTTTGATGTACTCAGGCAGCACCTTCACGCCAAGCTTCAGAAACTCAGGTACTGTGGCTGCAGGCTTGCCGGTGTAATTTGAGTTCGCCAGCTTGAAGAGTCTGTACATGAAAGTCTGCATGCGCAGTGCCCGCTGACCTTCGAGAACCGCCTGCTCCTGGCGCCACCCCGCATAGGCTGCACTGGCCAGTAAGATGCTCGCTACCAGGAGTGTTGCCGCCACTGCCCCTCGATGACGACGCACGTATTTGCCTAATCGATAGAACGTCGTCTGCGGCCGGGCGAGCACCGGCCTCCCGCTGAGATAACGCTTGATGTCCCCTGTCAGCAAATCGATCGCTGGATAGCGATCCTTGGGCCTTGGGTTCAGGCACTTCTGGGCAATCGTCGCCAAATCGCCAGTCAATAACTGGCGCAGCCGGTTCCTCGCGAGTCCGCGCTGTTCGGCCGCTGCGCTGGTCACTGCATCCGGCAGCCGTTCGGGCTCCTGTTCCCGGATGGCCCGCTCAATCATCGCCGCCACGGACGCGCTTTGGCCGGGTCTCGTTCCCGCAAGCAATTCAAACAGCACGGCGCCGAGTGCGTAAATGTCGCAGGATGTCGTAACCGGTTCGTTCCGCAGTTGCTCGGGACTGGCGTAAGCCGGTGTGGCCATGACGGTGGTCGTCAACAGGCTGTCCGGCTGGATCAACTTGGAGGTTCCGAAGTCCAGCAACTTTACGGTTCCGTCAGAGGTGACAAGAATATTGGACGGCTTCAGATCGAGGTGCACCACCAGGTTCCGGTGCGCATAGGCCACCGCATCGCACACGCGAATAAACAGTTGCAGGCGTTCGGCAATTCCCAGCTTGCGCTCATCGCAGTAAGCATCCAGATGGACACCGTCTACAAATTCCATCACGAGATACGGCTGTCCTCGATCACTCAGGCCGGCATCCAGCATGCGCGTGATGTTGGGATGATCCAGAGAGGCTAGAATATGCTCTTCGCGGTGAAACCGTTCAATGAACGCGGGACCCCCCGAGTGCGGGGCCAGAACCTTCAAAGCGGAGCGCTGCAATGCGCCGCCAACCATGCGCTCCACCAGGTAAACAGCGCCGATGCCGCCAGTCCCAAGGTGCTTGATCAGCGTGTAAGGCCCAATCTTGCCAGTCAGGTCGGGAACTTCAGGTGCCCCGTGCTCCGCTTCTTCTCTGCTTGACGCTTTGAGAATACCAATCGCCCGGCGGCACAACTCCGCATCCGGACACCGCTCGGCCAGTACCCGTTCACGCTCTGCTGCGGGCGTTGCTTCGGCGAGATGGAACAAATCCTGAAGCAATTGCCAGTTGTCCGCGTCCTGTGCCATGACCCTCACTTCCGGTTGGCGCGAAGCAGAGAATAAATGTGTCACGTCCTAGGCCGAGTGGAGACGGTCGTAGAGCCAACCACGCACAAATCTCAAATCCCGATCCACCGTTGCCTTTGAGGTATTCAGCAGCTCCGCCGTCTCTTCCGCCGAGAACCCCAGAAAGAATCGCAGCTCGACCATTCTGCACTTGCGAGGATCCAGTTGCTCCAGCTCTTCCAGTATGCGGTCCAAGTCCATTAACTCGACGGGTTTGGCATCAATCCAGGCCAGGTCCGGGTGGAGTGGAACGGGAATCCCGCCGTCGCGTTTTTGTCTTCCTTCGGAACGGGCCTGATCTATCAGGACCCGGCGCATGAGTCGCGCAGAAAGACTGTAGAAGTGTTCGCGGTCTTCAAATCTTAGGCTGCGCTGCCGAATCAGTTTTAGAAACAGTTCATTGACCACGCTGGTCGGCTGCAGCAAGTTCTCTGGCCGCTCTCCACGAAAGAGTGAGCCGGCGATCTTCTTCAAATGCGGATACACGAGTTCGAAAAGGTGCTCAGTAGCGGAGGGATCCCCCGCACTCCAATCGCGGAGAAGCAACGTGATCTCACCCGGTTGCGTCATGAAGGGAGCACCTGCATCGAAGTATAGACAATCTGAAGCACTTTTAGGGTATTGCAAATCGAAGTTGGGCTTATCTTGGTCAGAATAATTCCGTCTTTATAGGAGCCGGGCACGCGCTCGTCGTCGAGTTTGATGAACTCCAGCGAGGAGAACCAGCAGTTTGGTAGTGCCCAATGTTCTGGATTGATGCGAATTCGCCAAGTCACTCATCGAGGCCCGAGAGCTACTCAATCGGCTTATCGCGAATTGAGGTGTTCCGAATCGAATGCATCTGCAGCTTACAGCAATCCAGGGAATGACCTGAGCATGAGGCCTGCCACTACTGCCGGTTGAAAGTCTTGGAATGATCGTCTATTCGATGAAGGAGTTGGCGTGTGCTGGCCACAGGTCGGCGCGCCCACTCAGCCACGTGGTCATCGCCGCTGTCCGCTCTTATCGGTGGCAGGCGAGACTGCAGGCATCGAAAGAGCAAGTGGCGCGACCGAAAGAACAGCCTAAATCGGTTCCCAATGAGCATCGGATTTCATCGTCAGTCGTGCTGTCCAGCAATACTCATAATCCCGGTCTAGGCCAAACAATATCCACGGCCTGATCGAGGGTTCATTTTCGTATTACCTATACCAGGGGCTTAACTTGACCTCAAAACAGCAATTCTTGTTTCATAACTATCAAGACTTGGCAGGGAAAACACGTTACCCACCCAATCTGACCCTGTTTTGATGTACCGTGACTTGACAATGCGACACATGAGTTTCCCACAAAATTCAGGGCCGAAAAACGGCGTCGAAAGCAGGCGAAAAAGTGTGCCTTCCGAGTTAGCCACAGACATACCGGATAACCCCTTCCAGCAACCACTGAACAGAGACCAGGAGCCAGACCGTTTGCGCGTGTGAGCGAGGTTTCTGTTGTGGTTCAGGATGGAGAGACCTGGTTTTATATCTGTTGTTCCGCATCGCATGCTGGGGCATCTCCTGTTTTGGAAATGTTGCACCGGAACCTTGAATCCGCCCGTCCCGCTTCCTGCGGCGATTCTCGAGGCGCCCAAGGGTTCGAGGACGACCTCGATTTATGGTGACGAGGACGATTTCCTGTTTCCGTTCATCCAAAAGATGGGCAAGCAGACACTACAACCTGAGATGATCCTCCGGCGCCATATCCGCCCGGCCTTGAAGCCGCTGGGCCTAACGAAACGCATCTCCTGGCACTCGGTCCAGCATCCCTTGGCAAACCTGCTCCGGCAAAACGGCGTGGATGTAAAAGTAGCCCAGGAACTGCTTCGGCATGCCAATAGCCGGATCACTCTGGAGATATATCAGCAGTCGGTAACCGAGGAAAGGAGGGCCGCCCAAGCACTTGTATTTAACGGATTGTTGAGGGGATCAAATCCTCAGCACCCTAAAACACCCTAATTGCGACCTGAAAGAAGAGGTGATCCCAGTAAGTTCTTTATTTTATATAAGATATGGTAGGCACGATTGGATTCGAACCAACGACCTCTTCCGTGTCAAGAAATGCCACGAATCGCATGTTGTTGACGGTGCAATAGTTATAAACCGGCACAACCGGCAAAAACGGCCCTCTGGGCGGTATTTGCGACAAAAATGCGACAAACTTTTTACGGGCCTTTGGGCTGGCTGTGTGGGACCAGCCCGAAGAATATCGGTCAAATCGCACTTGCTGAAGGAGCCCTCCAAAGTACTTGGAGGTTTGCCTGTATCTGGATAGAATAGTCGGAGAACATATGCAATCTCCGAGGAATATATCCGACGCCGCACAAACGCCCGAGCCGGGCGCGATGAACCGTGCCATCGGCGTCTTCAAGAAAAGCGGCGGCATCCTCAATACAAAACGCGCTGTCGAACTGGGCGTGCACCCTCGGGAACTCTATGCGCTTCGAGACGCGGGGAAACTGGAGCGGCTCGAACGGGGGCTTTACCGACTTGCTAACGCGAAGCCATTGGGCAACCCGGATCTGGTGACGGTCTCGCACAAGGTGCCGAAGGGGGTTGTTTGCCTTATCTCGGCGCTGGCGTTCCACCGACTCACAACACAGATTCCGCACGCCGTTTATCTTGCGATTCCGGCTAACGACCAGGCCCCTGCGATGCAATATCCGCCGCTACGCATCTTCTGGTATTCCAAGCCGGTTTATGAAAGCGGCATCGAGGAAGTGACGCTGGACGGAACTCCGGTGCGCGTCTACTCTGCCGAGAAGACGCTGGCAGATTGCTTCAAGTACCGCAATAAACTCGGCATCGATGTATGCACGGAAGCACTGAATCTCTACCGGCAGCATGGACGCATGAGGCTCGATCAGATTGAGCAGTTCGCAAAAGTATGCCGCGTTGAACGTGTCATGCGGCCTTACCTGGAGGCGATTCTTTGACGGCATCCGTGGTCAAAAACATGGGCGCTTCTGTTCGGCAGCGTCTGCTGAATTATGCGAAGGCGAACAACCGGCCCTTTGCCGAGGTGCTTCAGTATTACGCGATGGAGCGCTTTCTCTACCGCCTATCGGTTTCTCCACACGCCAGCAAATTCCTGTTGAAGGGAGCTCTGCTGTTGACGGCGTGGCGTGCACCCATGTCTAGGCCGACAATGGATATTGACCTCCTGGGTAGAACCAGCAATGAGGTAGACGACATTGTGAACTTATTGAAGGAAGTTGCCCAAGTCGATGTTCCCGATGATGGCATCAACTTTGATCTTGATTCATTTGCCGGATCGGTAATTCGGGAGGACGCCGATTACTCTGGAGTTCGTACTGTGTTCACGGGCCATCTCAATGCGGCCCGTGTGACCATGCAGATCGATATTGGATTCGGCGATGTGGTGACGCCAGAACCGGAGCGGCTTGCCTATCCCACGATTTTGGACTTTCCCGCGCCTGCGCTGCTTGGCTACACCCGCGAGACGGTTATCGCTGAAAAGCTGGAAGCGCTTGTCCAGCTTCGTATGCTGAACAGCCGTATGAAGGACTACTTCGACATTTGGATTCTTCTACGCCATCCAGAACTTGACCTGATTGTGCTTCGCGCAGCTATCGAGCGAACCTTCAAGAATCGGAAGATGGAAATCGATGCCACGCCGGTTGGTCTCTCGCCGCAATTCGGCACCGATTCAGCAAAGCAAACACAGTGGCGGGCATTTCTGAAACGCTCCGCATTGAAGGATGCTCCAGATCAGCTTTCCGTAGTAGTCGAAGAATTGCGCGCGTATTTCGAGCCAATCTTTACGAGTCTCGCCTGATATGTTCTGCACGGTAGCAACATATTTCTGGCGGATAGGCTTTTTATAGCGGTCTATCGGGAAAAATCAGAAAACAAATCGCCGGGCGTAACCGAGAGCGCCTTCGCCAGCTTTACGATGTTCTCCAGGGCAACGTTTCGCTCACCGCGCTCGACGCCGCCGACGTAATTCCGATGCAGTCCGGCGCGCTCTGCCAGTTCCTCCTGTGAATAGCCCCGCTCGTCCCGGAGTTGCCGCAACCTAGAGCCAAATCGAGACTTAACGGAGTGTGGGGCCACATCTCCATGCTCGGAGGCTGACCACTATGCGTCTACACACGATGAGTGTGATAATGTCCTGGTTGAAGTTGCCTTCGATGGGCCGCTCTCGTTCGGTGCGCTACTGGAAACGGCCAAAGATGACCGGAAATTCATCGAATCTGGTTTCGCATCGGGGTGGGTAGAATACGATTCAAAAGGAGAGGAGGGAGATTTTGTGAACACAGATTTCATCGACTGCCCGGAAGTGGCAGGAAAGACAATTCAATTGCTCCGGATTCACCGGGACACCGGCGACGGTTCGAGCGTCCAGATTGAACTGACTGACGGAACCAGCTTCACCTGCTACGTTACGGTCCGTCCAGCCGTGGAAGCAACCTTATATAGGGGTGGCGTCGGAGCACCGGAAATCATTCGCGACTACAAACTGTAGGCAAATCCTCCCCCACAAAACCCGGTCGCTATTCCCAAATGGAATAACGGTCTCCCTGGAATTCATTGGACGCGGCCCCAAAACCGACCTAACTTTGCCCTAATGCTGACGCCAAGTCAGCGGAGGTGCAAAGTGAATCGATTCCGCCGTCTCCTCCGATTCGATACCGCTCGTAATCGGCTGCTCATTCTGTCCGCCAACCGGCTGACGGGACAAACCCTCAAAACCACACTTCTCTCAGCCATCCGCACGATGGCTCCAACCCTTTGTGCCCTCTCGTTTGTCGGCGTGGCTCATGCCCAGGGAACGATGGACTTCTCTGGCGCGACCACGCTGATGACCACCTTCAAAACCTTCGCCATTTATGCGGGCGCGGTCATCTGCTTCGGCGGGCTGATCTTCGCCGGAATCCGCATGATGTCGGGACGGTTCCAGGACGCCATCCCTGGGCTCTTTGGCGCGCTATTCGGCGCTGGAGTCCTCGGTTGGGGTGCTGGCTGGATTGGCTCGCTCACCGGGCAGACGATGCAGTAGGAGGCGGCCATGACCAAGCGAGGAGAACCGTTACCAATCAACCAAGCGCTGAATCGGCCGAGGGCCAAGCTGGGCCTCGATCTCTCAGCATGGATGGCGATTGTATTCGTCTGCGTAACGGTTTTCCTCGTTGGGTTCCGCGTCGTGGCGCTGATCGCTTTTCCGTCGCTGACCGTCGGCGCGTGGATTGTTGTCCGCAAACATCCGAAGATGTTCGAACTTTGGAGCTTGAGTTTGAGCCAGAGGTCTTATTATGACCCGCGTAAACACTGAGCAACAGAGATACACGCCGTGGTTTGCCAAGGCCGGAGCCGCGTGCTCTATCGTGCCGATCAGCCGGTTCGTCAATGACCGCATCTTCGCGCTGAAGGGCGGAGGCTACGGTTGCCTCTTTTCGCTCGCCGGTATCGATGAAGAAGGCGTGACCGATCAGGGGCTTGAAGCACAGGTGCGCTCGATTGAAGGCGCGTTGCGGGGATTGCCGGAAGGCGCGTGCCTTTACCAATACACGCGCGTCATGTCCGGCTATGATCTGCCGAGAAAGGCCGCCTACTCGAATTCAGTCACCCAGGTCTTCGTCGATGACCGGTTGAGTTTTCTGGACAAATCGGCGGGCTTCCGCCGAATCGACTTGCATTGGTGTTTGACGCTTGAGCCGCCGAAGGCCGCGGCCTTCACGCGGAAGCCGAAGGAGCACGACACCGACACAACGCGGATGCTGGCCGACCTTGAGAAAACAGCCACACTACTCGAAGGCCATCTCAGCAGCTCTCTTGGGTTGCGGCTACTCGAAAAGAACGCCGTCTTCCAGTTTTTCAGTTATCTTTTCAATCTTGAAGAATGGGCAGCAGCCTACACATTGACCGCCGATGACGGCGTGGACCGCCAGATCGTGAACAGCCCGGTTTCATGGCATAGCGACCATCTCACGATTGGCCGCCGATACGTCCAGATGTTTTCTCTGAAGACTACGCCCGAGGCGTCGCGGCCCTGCCTGTTCTCGGGACTCATGGCGCTCGATTGCGACAGCATTCTGTTGACAACCTGGCGGCCCAAATCGACCGCCGCAGCCAGAGGCGAGATCGACGCCCAAGAGAAGTTCATATCGTTTTTCAAAGTCGGCGTACTGACGCGCGTAATGAGCGGGCGCGATACGGCGTCACTTGAAACTGGGGCCGGAGCGCGGGCGGCGAACACGCAGGTCGATGACTTGGGCGATGTCATCCGCTCGCTCGACAAGAAGGCGCAGGGCGAGTTCTCGCTTCGCTTTCTTGTGGCCACGCGCAGCGTGGACGAACTGCGCGGCATTGCTCCCGCCGTGCATCGTGTCTTCGTCGATGCGCGGGCGCAGGTGATGGAAGAGACACTGGGAAATCTTTCCGCCTTTTATGCGATGTTCCCCGGCAACGGGAAGTTCAACGTCTTTCCAATGTGGCTGGCAGAGGACCACCACGCGCGCCTGTCCTCAGTATTCGCGCCCCATCTCGGTCATCCGTATTCGGAAGACCTCGATAACGAGTACCTTAACATCTTCGAGACGCGCACACGGACGCCATTCTTTCAGGACGTGTATGTGGACGGCGTGCGCGTCATGCTGATCCTTGGACCGACCGGAACCGGCAAAAGCGTTCACGGCAATCTGGCCATTGCCCATGAACAGAAGTACGGCGGTTTCACTTACATCTTCGACATTGGCGGCAGCTACGAGAGTGTCGTCGAGTTGTACGGCGGGCGCGTGGACCGCATCGGCAAAGACGGGCCGCGCGTCAATCCATTCCAGTTGGAGCCGACTGAGAGCAATATCACGTTTCTCTATTCGTTCATCAAACTCCTGCTGATGAACGGCGGCGCTGAACTGGAGCCAGAAGACGATAACGTGATCCACAAGGCGGTGCGGGACATTTACCTTCTTGACGCGGAGAACCGTCGCCTCTCGAATCTCTTCCTACCCAAGAAGCTCGACCGGTATCTCTCGAAATGGGTTGGCAAAGGCGTCTATGCCGCTATCTTCGACAACGTCGAAGACAGCTTATAGCTT
>Ga0302274_10006159_pt1 | contig 10003 bp, 9 predicted proteins | sample III_Bog_N2_1_FD_198755 | JGI IMG/M metagenome (GOLD analysis project Ga0302274, IMG submission 198755) | Peat permafrost microbial communities from Stordalen Mire near Abisko, Sweden - III_Bog_N2_1 | ecosystem: Environmental > Terrestrial > Soil > Wetlands > Peat | place: Sweden: Abisko...
GGTCGCCTCTTCAATCCCGCCCGCAATCCCGTAGCCGGCATTGTTCACCAGCACATCAATCCGTCCGAAGGCAGCAATTGCATCCTTCGCCACCGACTGAATCTGATCCGGCCTGGTTACATCGAGCACATACGTCCGCGCCGTGTCCGGATACTGTTGCTTCAGGTCCGCGATCTGCTCCGCTTTCCGCGCCGTGGCGATAACGCGGCCACCCATCTTCAGCACTTCTTCCGCCAGCAATCTCCCAAAGCCCGTGGAGGCACCGGTGATGAACCAAACTTTGCCCGTATGCGATTCCGTCGAATTAGCCATAGTTATCTGACGCTCCCTGGCCCTCTCGCGATGCAGAGGACCATGGCTATGCGTCCTGTACATCAAGAACATAACCGTAAACTGACCCGAGCTTGTCTTCGTCAAGGCTCTTTAATAAGACCGGATTGATATTTGTGGAATGGTACAAACCCTTGATTTTCCATGCATCGGCATTAAGCCAATTAGTATGCTTTCCGACTTTCTCCACGAGTCGATCATGCTTGATGAGATACCAGTACCCATCATGCGGAAATGCCATCCAAATATCTTTCTCTTTGCCGCTGTATTTCTGATCGATTGTAATTCTCGATTTCAACTGAACTTTCAATGATGCGTTGCTGTTTACGTTGTATGCAATGAAATCCGCGCCCAGCCAATCATCAGCCAACTTAATACAGTTAAAACCGTAGTCAGCAAACGTGGCGGCGAGCTTCTGAAAGTTGAACAGTTCTTTTTGGCGGGAATTAAGATTGCCATAGGAAACGGCTGAAACGGCTTTAAGTTGGGTGCAATTCTCTATCACATCTTCCTCCGATCAACATCGAAGCAGTTGCCGAGTTTTCCATGCATCGCAACTTTATGCGATGGATGGACTGTAGAAGTTCTACGGGCGAATCTCCGTCACGCCATCTTCACCAGCTACCAGTGCCAGCGTAGCCATTCCCAGAAACAATCCGTGCTCCACCACCCCGACGATGCTGCGGATCTCCGCCGCCAGCACCTCCGGGTCTTCAATCGTCCCGCACGCGCAATCGAGGATGTAATTCCCCTCGTCCGTCAGATACGGCTCGTCACCATTCTTCGCCCGGCGCAACTTCGGATTGAGCCCCAGCGCCGCCAGGCGCGGCTCGACCAGCGGCAACGCCATCTTAATCACCTCAACTGGCAGCGGAAACTTCCCCAGTACCTTCACCAGTTTGGTGGAGTCGGCAACCACGATGAACTCCTTCGCCGCGCTCGCCACAATCTTCTCCCGCAGCAGCGCGCCGCCCCCGCCCTTGATCAGAGCCAGTCCTGGCCCAACCTCATCCGCGCCATCGATGTATACGTCCAGCTCCGGCAACTCCGCCAGCGTCTCCACGCGCATCCCCAGGCTCAGCGCCAGATCGTGGCTCGCATCCGAAGACGCAACGCAGCGAATCTTCAGAGCCCGCGCAGCAAGCTCATGGATAAAAAACGTCGCGGTCGTCCCTGTCCCCAGCCCCACCACCATCCCGTCGCGCACGAACTCCACCGCCCGCCGCGCAACCAGCCCCTTCGCCTCATCCTGCGTCATCCGGCTGACCTCAACCAACAATTCGCGTCGCTATTCTGGCCTAACTTACGTCGTCATTCTGGCGCAGCCAGAATCTCCGTATTTCGTTGTTGCTTGTCATTCTGAGTGCAGCGAAGAATCCCCGCATTGTGCCCGAAGGGCCACGAATCTCAACTACGAATCCTCATACTCCCAATTCTCCGCTGGCAGCACGCTGTCCTCATACTCCGCCTGCCGCGAAGACTCGAACGGCTTCCGCTCACCCAGCCGCGTCTCCTTGTCCTTCTCCCGTAGAATTTCGCGTTCCGTCTCAACCATCGCCCTCACGACCTCTCCCGCAGAGACATATCCGCGACAGGATATATGTCGGGCCTTCAGCCCTCTGGTTCATTCTGCTGCCCCAACCTAGGGCTACGCCCTAGGCTGGTATATATATAGCGCGCCGTTGGCGCTTGGCCTTTCTCAAACCTCAAACCTTGTAGCTCGAACCTTCCTTATAGCTTGTAGCCCGCACCTAGTACCCTGAAACTCGTAGCTCGCCTACTTCTTCACCAGGCCCTTCGCCGCTTCCACCACATGGGCCACGCTGATCCCCAGCTTCTCCAGCGCAATCGGACCCGGCGCCGACGCGCCAAAGCGGTCAATCCCAATCACCGCGCCGTTGTGGCCCACATACTTCCACCAGCCCATGGTCGCGCCCGCCTCCAGAGAAATTTTCGGCGTCGCCTCCGGCAGCAGCTCCTTCTTGTACGCGTCCGGCTGCTCGTCGTAGATCTTGAAGCTGGGCATCGACACCACCTTCGCCACGATCCCAGCAGCCTTCAGCTCCGCCGCCGCCTTCACGATGGTCGACACTTCCGACCCGGTGGCAATCAGGATCACGTCCGCCCTGGTCACCTCCGGCGTCATCGAATACGCGCCCTTCGGCGCACCCGCAAACGCAGCCGCCGCGTCGAACACCGGAAGATCCTGCCGGCTCAGCGCCATAAAGCTCGGCCCCTTGCGCTCCAGCGCCAGCTTCCAGCAGGCCGCCGTCTCGTTCGCGTCCGCCGGGCGGAAGTCCGTCAACTGCGGCACGGCGCGCAGCGCCATCAGGTGCTCAATCGGCTGATGCGTCGGGCCATCTTCGCCCAGACCCACCGAATCATGCGTGAAAATGTACAGCGAGTGCACACTCATCAGCGCACCCAGCCGCAGCGCCGGCTTGCAATAGTCCGAGAAGACAAAGAAGGTCGACCCAAACGGGATAATCCCGCCGTGCGCCGCCATGCCGTTCACCATCGCCATCATGCCGAACTCGCGCACGCCAAAGAACACGTTGCGTCCCTTCGGGTCCACGTGGAAGCTCGGGCTGTCCTTGAAGATCGTCTTGGTGGAAGCGGTCAGGTCGGCCGCGCCGCCAAACAGCTCCGGCACCACGCCCGCAATCGCGTTCATCACCACCTGTCCGGCGTTGCGCGTCGCTACCGCCTTCTCCGTCGGGAAGGTCGGAATCTTCGTCTCCCAGCCCGGCTGCAGCTGCTGCGTAATCACGCGGCTAAACTCCCCCGCCGGCTCTGGATACGCCGTCTTGTACTCGGCAAAGTGCGCGTCCCACTCCGCATGCTCCTTCTTGCCGCGCGGCTTCACCGTGTCCCAGTTCTTGCGCGCCTCCTCCGGCACGTAGAAGGTCTTGTCCTCCGGCCAGCCCAGGTTCTTCTTGGTCGCCTTCACCGCATCCACACCCAGCGCCTCGCCGTGTACCTTGTTCGTGCCCGCCTTGGGGCTGCCGTAGCCAATCACCGTCCGTACGCGGATCAGCGTGGGCCGTGTAGTGTCCGCCTTGCCCGCATTGATCGCATCCTCAATCGCGACCAGGTCATTGCCATCGGCCACGCTCAACACCTGCCAGTGGTACGCCTCAAAGCGCTTGGTCACATCCTCCGTGTAGCTCAGCTCGGTCGGGCCGTCCAGCGAAATCAGGTTATCGTCGTACAGCACGATCAGCTTGCCCAGGCCCAGCGTCCCCGCCAGCGAAGCCGTCTCGTGCGAGATACCTTCCATCAGGTCGCCGTCGCCGCACAGCACATAGGTGTGGTGGTCCACAACGTTGTACATGTCGCGGTTGTACACCGCCGCCAGATGCTTCTCCGCCGCCGCCATGCCCACGGCCATGCCGAATCCCTGGCCCAGCGGCCCGGTGGTCACCTCCACGCCTGGCGTGTCGCCGTACTCCGGATGCCCCGGCGTATGCGAGCCCCACTGGCGGAACTGCTCCAGTTGCGCCATCGGCAGGTCGTAGCCGCTCAAATGCAGCGACCCGTACAACAGCATGGACGCATGCCCGTTGGACAGCACAAAGCGGTCGCGATCAATCCACTTCGGGTCCGCCGGATCGTGCTTCATAATCTTGTGGTACAGCAGGTAGGCAATAGGAGCGCAGGCCAGCGGCGCGCCCGGATGGCCGGAGTTGGCCTTCTGCACGCCATCCACGGCAAGAAAGCGCAGTGCGTTGATGGAAAGTTGATCCAGCTCGTGCTGCTTGTCGACAACCGTTTCGCTCATAGCCAATTCCTTTTCCTCAAAATCTCCGACGCTTTCTGCTTCCAGGCTTTTGCCTTGCATGGCCGCGTCATGGAAAACTTTTTTCTTGGGGGCTCTGCATCCAGGGCCCTGCTTCTTTTGCACTTTGGCAGTACGCTATCCCCAAAGTCCGTGGTTGCGTGTCGAAATAAGTGTACTAGCCCCCGCCCTTTCCAGTCGCTCGGCTGTCATGTCCTGGCTCCGGTTGGCGGCTTTGCCGGCTGGCCAGGAATGCGGCAGTTCCCACACGCAAGCAACCAATGCGAGCATACATAAGGATCGCGACAAACCCGGAAATCGAGAGGATGGCTCCATGGAGATGGCGTATCGCAAGCAATGGGAGGCGGAGATCGCCGAGATGCGGCGGGTGCTCGCCGGCTTTGCCCTGCAGGAGCAGTGCAAATGGGGAAAGCCCACCTACACCATGGACGGCAAGAACATCGTCATCCTGCAAGGGTTCAAGGAATACTTTGCGCTGGGGTTCTTCCAGGGAGCGCTGCTGAAAGATCCTAAGAAGCTGCTGGTGCAGTTGGGGCAGACCCAGGCCGGGCGAGTGATGAAGTTCACCGGCGCGCCGGAGATCGCCGCAAAAGCCGCGACCATCCGAGCCTATGTTCGCGAGGCCATGGCGGCGGAGAAGGCCGGGCTGCGCATCCAGAAGAAACCGACTTCGGAGTTTCCCATTCCCGAGGAATTAAAGGAGAAACTCCACAACGACCCGCGCTTCAGAAAGGCGTTTGAGGCGCTCACCCCGGGCCGGCAGCGCGGATATCTGTACCACTTCGCCGCGGCCAAGCAAGCCGAGACCCGCAGGTCGCGGATTGAGAAGGCGATGCCGGCGATCTTTGCCGGAAAAGGCTTCCTGGAGCGGAAGAGCTAGAGCGGCTCCCGCTGAGCGACGGTTCCGCTTGCTCGAGCGAGGCTGCCCGCGGATTCGGTCGAGCTGACGAGGGTGGGGTAAGAATTAAAAAGAAATTTACTTGCGGCGATACGATGCGCTATGGATGATGCGTATGGAGGAGTCACGGTGAGAGCCTTGGGCTATGCTGCATTGGGTTGGCTGCTGAGTTTAGGGTGCACGGTGGCGCAGGTCAACGTCACTGCCACCGGAGCGGTAGTTCTTCAGGGTGAGCGCGTCGTCCTGAGTCCGATGGAGGACATGCGCGGCGTAAACAACGTGACGGATGCGCCGTTCTCCGCCACCACCGTGACTACCACGATCTCGCGGGATCCCAGTTCACGTCGGCCAGAGATTACGCGCACCGAGATGTTTGCCCGTGACTCCATGGGGCGCTACCGGTGGCAGTCGCACGATACCCTGGTCCAGTTGAGCGATCCGGTGCGGCGTATGGACGCGCAGATATTGCCGCAGGCGAAGGTGGCACGCGTGACCTTCTGGACGGATCCGATCCCGCAGACGCCGGCCAACCAGCGGCAGGTGGCAGAGTTTCGCGCGAAGGCGCTGGCAGCGCAGCGTGCCCGACCGGACTGGCCTCAGGTTGAAGATCTGGGTGAGAAGACGATCATGGGCGTACGCGCAATTGGGAAGCGGTCTACTTACACCATTCCTGCTGGCGCGGAAGGCAACGACAAGCCCATTGCAATTGTCACGGAGATCTGGTTTTCGCCGGAGTTGAAGTTTGTTCTGGCGCGGACCCAGGACGATCCACGCAAGGATAAGGTAACGATGGTGACGACTGAGTTGAAGCGCGACGAGCCGGATGCGGCGCTCTTCAAGATACCGGCGGACTACAGGGCTGTCGACCAGAGCACAGGGCAAGACATTCGATAGGGCCTGCCCGGCTTGTCAGAAGCATGGTGATTTCTGCTCAATGGCAATCGGTCGGTGTAGCTTCCTCACTCCACCGCCACCTCAAAATTCCGCCCCAGCCACTTGTCCTGTTCCGGCCAGTAGAACGTAAACACAATCTTCCCGCTCTGCCCCGGCGCGGTCGCAATGTCCGCATAGCACCCCGCATAGCCTACAGACGTCGAATCCAGCGTCCTCTGCGTGGCCCAGTTATCCAGCGTGTACACCATCCGGAACCGCGCCGTATCCACCACCCGCAGCGTCATCCCTGCCCGGAGCACCGCCGCCGGCCGGCTGGTCTGGAAGATCTCCAGATTGCACTGGAAGCTCCGCTGCCCCGTCTCCACGCTGTATCGATCCTTCACGCAGGCAAGGCAGTCGAACACCTTGCCATCCAGCGCACTCTTCAGCAGCTTGATGTACTCCGAGTGCGCCCAGACCAGCGGCTGCGCAGAGCCCGCGGACTTGCCCTTGTACATCTCCTCCTGCGGATAGTCCTCATAGTCCCACACCTGCTCCGGCAGCATGCCGCCGCAGGAAGCAAACTGCTCCAGCGCGTGCAGATACGACGTCGCATCGCGCCCCGCCGCCAGCTCGTAGTGCCCGCGCTCGCCGCCCAGCAGCGGCCATGCGCGCCCCTGCCCCCAGCCCATAAACGGGCCGCCATCCTTCCGCTGGCCGTAGCCGTCGTGGTTGTACCGCCGCCAGCAGTCGCCGTTCGGCGTGGAGATCTTCAACACATGGTCCACCACCTTCAGCGAGTCCACAATCAGTGGATCGTCCGCCCGCCGGATGCCGTACCGCACCAGTTCCAGAAAGCCCGCATCCACAATCGCCCGCGCCTCGAACACCGCCTGCTCCCCCGGCGCGCGGTTGGCCAGCACCACGTGCCCGTGGGGAATCTGCGGGTTGTGGAACGGCTCGCCCTCGCACGGCGGCCGAATCCTCATATAGTGCCGCGTCACGCCCGGCAGCAGGAAGCCGTCGTCGGTCGTCGTCCACATATCCAGGTGCGCCTCAATCCAGTCGGCGTAGTCCTCCAGAAAGCTGGCCCGCTCCGGCGCCGCATGCGCCCGCGCCATATCCGCCGCACACACCAGCGCCGCAATCACCGCCGCCAGCGTGGAGGGAGAGTAGCCAGCAAGCTCCTCCCACCGCTCCTGCTGCGTGATCGGCGCATAGCGCACCAGAAAGCCGGCCGCCTTCTCCACAAACGGGAACACATCGAACTTGCCCAGCTCGCCGTGCTTCCACAGCCGCCACGCCAGCATGATCGGGAACGCAACCTCGTCCAGTTGGATCCCTGTCCAGTACGGCGTGCCGTTCAGAAAGAAGTTCTGCGCAAAGCTGCCGTCCGGGTGCTGCGTGCAGGCCAGGTACACCAGCGCCCGCCGCGCCGTCTCGCAGGCTCCGCACGCCATCATCGCCGTGGCCGACTGCACCATGTCGCGCGTCCACACCAGGTGGTATCCGCCCAGGTCGTCGTCGCCCTTCACCATCCCCCACGGAATCGACGCCGACGCAATAAACGCGCCGGAGTAGGTCTTGTCCTCGTGGGTCAGAATCACGTTCCGGCTGATCCGCAACAGCCAGCCGCCATCGGTCGAGGCCTGCGCCAGCTCCGGCGGCGTCATCGACCTCCGCCACTGCTCGATGAACCGGCTGCAGTGCTCCCCATAGGGCGTGGCCAGCGCCTGCATCATGTCGCTCAGTGCCGCGTGGTGGCCCTCGCCCAGCCCAATCGCCAGCGTAAACGTGCGGTTCCGCGCCACATCGATCTCGCCCATCACCGCAATGTTGCCGTCCAGCGCCTGACCGAAGTCCCAGGTCATCTTCATGTCCGTCGCCAAGTCCTGGTAGCCGTCGCTCGCGCCCACATACCCGCAGGAGGACCGCGTAAACCCGCAGTCCGTGCCCATCGCCAGCGAGATCGGACCCCTCCACGCCAGCAGCACGCGCTTGCCCGCCACCTCCACGCTGCGTGCGGAGTTGCCCGCGCCCCCGCCGTTCAAATGCGGAGCCAGCAGCACATAGCACTTCAGCCGGCTCAGCACCGCCTCGTCGCCGGTCAACTTCACCTGCATCAACAGCACGGAATGGTGCGGGTCGGCCACCATCTCCTTGGTCACCATGTACCGCCCCTCGGGGTCCTTGCCGGTCACACGCAACGCCGGCGCATCTGTATCCACGTACTCCAGGCCATAGACCAGGTCGCGCTTCTCCTCGTGGAAGAAGGTCTCCCCATCCGTGAACAGCAGCTCCGCGTCGCGCGTCTGCGGGCTGTCGATGGTGGGGAAGTAGATCTCGTTCAGCGTCCCGTGCGACATGGTGAACCACACGCGGCTCGACGCCGAGTACGCCGTGGACACCGCGTCCTTCTGGCTCGACGTCCAGCGCGGCTCCACCCCCGGCGCGCCAAACGCCGGCCCACCATCCTCCAGCCAGTGATACCCCGTCTCATCGCCCATACACCCTCATTAAACTCCAGTTCGATCAACTATAGAGCGAGCGATAAATAGGGCCTGAATCGATGATTCAGGCCGCTAAAATAAACCCTCAAAACTCTTGCACAGGGCAAAATTAATGATACGCTTCGTGACATCCTTAAGAATTCCCGGGTACCCCTGCACCACAGAGTTGCACCAGCAGTGTGAAGTATCGCGGGAGGTCTCTCTGTTTAACTCAGCGACATCCTTCGCAACTACCACAGTGGCAGTCCATTGAAGCTGCCTTGAATGGGCCGGGGAGAGCCGTGTCTCTTCTTCCGCCCAAACTCAGGATTTTTACAGGGAGGAAGTAATGGCGTTAACACCAGTCTCTATCTATGAGTCAGATAAAACAGGCGCAACAGAAACCATCAATATGCAGTCAAAAACCGCAACTATCGCGAATGCCTTCTATGGGCTTGATGCAAATAACGCACCAATATCAGTACCTGTATTAAAAGCCGGCAAATCCGTCACCTTCACAGTCCTGAAAGACGTAGTTGCTCTGCAACTTGATTTGACCTCTACCGATCCCAAATCGGAGGAGGTCATCTTTTATCAGGGAGCAGATCCCGTCGCGGGAGCGTTTGCTGATGACACTGTGGCCAATCATTCGGGCATCGCCACACTGCTGATAAAGGGCACATAGGCAAATACACGCCAATATTCCCAATATATTTTTTGTACGACCCGAGGACATATCATGCTCAATGCCTATAAGAAAACAAGAGTTGCTACATTTGCGTTGGCAGTAGCAGTGATGCTATGCGTAACAATAGAGGCACACGGTCAAGATCCGTCGCAAGCACAGAAGGATATATGCGCTAAATATCGCGAAGCTGACCGTTGCGGTGACTTGGTAACGGAGTTCTCTGGACCAAAGAACCTCATAGCTACTAAGGGTGTCTCATCTTTGGTCGATAATCCGCTGCTTAACACGGATGCGTTTAGCAGCCGCATTTATTTGCAAGCCGCGAAAGCTCAGTTCCAGGCAAGGGTGGCCGCCTTGGAGCAATCGGAGAAAGCGCGTGTGCTTCAGATGATATCGACATCCTCCGCAGTCAATCAAACCGGCGCATCCCCCACGGCAAGCGGCACTACAAGCCTGGTCAAATTGCCGACGACAACAGACCTTATCTCACTCGCCGCTGAGTCCGGGGCATTTACGGATACAGCCAACGGGACCACCACCACAATCCAGGGAAATGCGCTTGGAATTTCCAAGTACCTCGACCAGATAGGGAAAAACCAAGGGGCCTTCTTTGAAGAGCACGGGAAAGCCGCTAATGCCCTTCAGCCGTGGAATTTCACTGTAACCTTGAATGTAGCCCAAAGCAGTTCAACAACGACCACCACTTCTCCCAGCGCTAACAGTTCGACCCCTTTTTCAATTCCGTCGATTGTCTTGCCCTCGAACAATGCCTCCCTCTCCTCTTTTAGCACCTCCTACGCGATCTACAAGAAAGTAGATGCGAACGATAAGACGTTCCAAAAGAATTGGACGACGGCTATCTGATCTTGCCCTCGCAAAACGTATCCCTTAGCGAGCTGTTCTAATCGCGAAAGGGACAGGAAAAT
>Ga0302274_10006167_pt1 | contig 10000 bp, 9 predicted proteins | sample III_Bog_N2_1_FD_198755 | JGI IMG/M metagenome (GOLD analysis project Ga0302274, IMG submission 198755) | Peat permafrost microbial communities from Stordalen Mire near Abisko, Sweden - III_Bog_N2_1 | ecosystem: Environmental > Terrestrial > Soil > Wetlands > Peat | place: Sweden: Abisko...
GACAAGGACGATGAGCTTGTGTCCGCCGGCCTTACCAACGGCAAGCAAACCATCTTCCTGGCCACGCGCGATGGCATGGCCATTCGATTCGAAGAGGAATACGATCCTGATCGGAGTGGAATCGGGCTGCGTCCGATGGGCCGGAATGCGGCCGGCAACCGCGGCATATCTCTCAAGAAGGGCGATTACGTGATCGGCGCGGCGATCACCACCTCCGACGCGATGCGCGAGAAGGAGCGTGACGAGTGCGCCGCGCGGATGGGACTTACAGACAAGCTTGGGGCGCTGCGCAAGGCCTATTCGTCTGCCGAAGAGGCGCTGACCAAGGCGAGGGAAGACTATCGCAACAAGACTGTCGATTCAGGCGCTGTCCCGGCTGCCGAGAAGGCGCTGGAGAGCGCATGGAAGGCCATCAAGAGTCTTGACGACAAGCTATGCGTGACGCAGCAACTGGTCCTGACCGTGACCGAGAATGGATTTGGCAAGCGGACGGATGTGGACGAGTACCGGCTGACGGCGCGCGGCGCCCAGGGCGTAACCAATCTGAAGGCCACTCCGAAGGTTGGTAAAACGACGTCGATCCTGCTGGTGAACGAGACCAACGAGTTGATGGTGATCAGCCAGTTCGGCAAGATCATTCGCATCGATACAAAGACGATTCGCGCGGCGGGACGGGCTACGCAGGGCGTGCGATTGCTGAACCTGGAGCCGGATGATAGGGTGGCGGCGGCGGTGATTATTCCGCCGGATGAGCTTACCGGCAAGGATGAGGAGCAGGGGACGCTGTTGCAGTGAGGGGTTTTGCGCCCTGCTATACGCCTCAAGCCTTGCGAGACCTTCGCAGTTGGAAGGTGCCTGGTGCCCCAGGTCTGGATTCTCCGACCTGGGAGTGCGGCAGATTTGCCAATCAGGCGATGTTGGAACGATTGACCCGCCGGATCGTCTTATCCATCGGCTTGGAAGGATCGCGAACAACACCGATCTTTGCCCACGCCGCTACGCTCAGTTCATGCGTCAGCTCGATTCGCTCGCCGACCGTGAGGCTGCGCCAGTTCTTCACCCTCTCCTTAAGGTGATCGGGCACATAGGTGTAGTCGAGTTTTGATTCGTCGACTTCGCTCATACCGACCAATCCTCCACGATCAATCCCTTTATCCTTCCGAATTCCCGCGTATTGGCGGTGACGAGAATGAGATTTCTGCTGAAGGCTTGGCCGGCGATCAGGGTGTCGTACTCGCCGATGCGTTGGCCCCGTCGTTCGAGTTCCGTGCGTATCTCGCCGGCCGCTCGCGAGTCCTGCTCGGAATAGTCAAGTACCGCAACATCACGGCTCAGGAACGTTGCCAAGGTGCGCGCATACCTGGTAGCCAGTTCATTCTTTGCCGCGCGGTGCCAAAGCTGATGGACGACAATCGTTGAGGTTGCCAATGTCGCGCCGCTCCGAACTGCCTGGACGAAGCGCCCGCGAGCCTTAGTGGATGTGCCGTTGATCAGCGCAATACAGACGTCGGCGTTGAGCAGGTATTTCACTTGAAATACTCGCGAATCGGCGCAAGATTTTGCTTGCGCCCCTCTGGAAAGAGCGGATCGCCTCTCATCGCATCGATCCGCGCGAACCATTCTTCGACTGTTTCCTTCTTCGTCTCAAGTACTGGTTCGAGCAGGATGCCGGCTCCCATGCGGGTTACGCGCACGCGGTCGCCTTCGAAGCGGAACTCCTTGGGCAGGCGCACAGCCTGGCTGCGGCCATTCCAGAACAGTTTGGCATCCTTTGGCTTCGGACTTGGTCCCGCGTTTGTCGCCATGCAGCACCCTCCTAAGAAGTCTATAGCAAAAGTATATATCAAATTGAGGCTCGGAGTTCGTGGAACCTACGGCTTCGCAGGATGCGGAAAAACTCGGGATTTCGGATCAAATGAGCGGAAGACATCCGTCAGGGGCTGAAGCCCACGTTGATTCTATTGCCTTTGTGGCACGGTCGAAAACTAGGGAAGAAGAGGCGAATATGGGTTCGTCCGTTCCCAGGTCCCCAAACGCGAGGGACCTGGGGCACCCAGCGCCGTGTTTTCATCCACTTGAGTGGGCCGAAGGCCCATGGAGACACGACTGAAGTCGTGCCCTTTAAAATCAATAAGTTTTTCCGCATTTGGTTCAGTCCGGAACGTCTGCCATTTGCTCGCTCCAGTTATCGGACGCAGGCGCATCTGTCTGGGTACTCGGAATTGGGCGGCTTTGGGGCTACACTGTAGAGGCTCTGGATTCTCCGCACACTCCTCCTTATGTCGCGGACCGCATTTTTAGGTTTGGTGCTGGCTGCACTCTCGGTGTCTTCAGCCAACGCGTCGCCTGCTGCTTTGGCGAAGACGCACAAGACTGCTCCAGCCGCGGCAACCCCTCATAGAAAGAACGAACACCCCACGCACGCGCGAGCTGAACGTGCGGCTCATTATCCAGTTGGCCACACGGCTGGGCATGCGGGCGCCCGCAAGTCGGCGGCATCGGTCTGCACACGCGCCCCTGTTGCCGGGCCGCAACCCCGCAAACGGCAAACTGGATCATCGAAGGGCCAGACAAGCAAGGCCGCGCAATCTGCAAGGACGGCCCAGCTACACTCCCAAAAGGCTACGACGGCGCGCCGAGGTGCGGAAAGCTCTGCCAACAAGACAGATTCCACAACGAGAGGCTCTCGGTCGTCTGCGAGGAAGGCAAACGGTTCGCCAGGGAAGGCCGCGCCTGCGTTCGAGCCCGGTGTTCCCGCGGAACAGGTTGCGGAGAAGCCGGATAGTTCTGGTGAAAACAGCGGAGAGCATACCGCAGGGGCTGAAGCCCACGTTGATTCTATTGCGCTTGCGGCACCCTCCGACTCCGCTCAGGGCAAGCAATTGAAGCCAGGCAATGACGCAAAGCCCACACGAATCGCATCGGGAGGACGTCTTTCCGTTGGCGCTGAGGCCGGCGGACCCGCAGCAAGGGACGACGCTGCTTCAATCGAAATCGGATCGGCTTACCTGGCCAAACTGCCGATGGCCGCTTTTCCCGAAGCCGCGGTTCGGGACGTGTCGCTGCGCAGAACTCGGCTGGTAATGCCGCCGCCGCTGGTGGGGTCGCACGAATCGCTGGCGCGGCAAAATGAAAAGTCGGATGCCGAGGGCCTGGAGCGGATCGAAGACGAGGACGATTTGGCCGATCGCATTGCGCACAAGCTGCTGGTGCCTGTGCCGGCCTCCGCGGCGCTTACCGTGAACGGAAATCTGCCAGTGAATCACCGCTATTGCCGGCCGTGGACTGCGGTGTTTCTTGCCGATCTGGCTCGCAGCCATGACGCGGAGTTTCACAGGCCTCTGGAAGTAAGCTCGGCGGTGAGAACGGTGGAGTACCAGAAGCGCCTGATGGGGACCAACGGGAATGCCGCTGCTGCCGAAGGCGAAATTGTAAGCCCGCATCTGACCGGGGCCACGATCGACATTGCCAAGAACGGCCTGAGCCGGGAGGAGATGGCCTGGATGCGGACGCGGTTGCTGGCTCTGGAACAGGCGGGCAAGATTGATGTTGAGGAGGAGTTTCAGCAGTCCTGCTTCCACATTACGGTCTATAAGAATTATGTGCCGCCGAGGCCTGTGCAGAGGGCTGCGGCGGCCAAAACCGCGCAGGCCAAGACGGGACAGCGCAGTGCGGGCTCGGCTGCGAAGACGCCCGATTCGAAGACGCGGAAGGCGAATGAGCAACCGGGGCCTGATGCTGGCTCCGAAATCGCCTCCCGAGGACGGTAGTTCCCGAGCATTTGCTGGGCGGCAATAGGTCAAAGGAAATTGATTGGGCTTTTGCCCCATTCCGGGGTACAATCGCGGGCAAAAGCATTTCATCCTCTGGCGCGGCTGGAACACGGCAGGCCGCTTTCCCAGGGACGAGACGCGACCGTTTGCGGCAAGGCGCTGCCTTCGCGTGAGAGGGCATTGCTTGAATCCGGGCAGCGGTATTTTCGAGAGGCGGAATCATGAGCGATCTGGAAGTGCAATCCGTGGCAGAGGCAGCCCCCGAGGCTCCCGGCCTGTCGCAGTGGCAGCGCGTAGTCTACACGTTTACGGCGCCGTCGAAGACGTTTGCAGATATCAAGCGCGGAAACAAGAGCTGGTGGATGCCGTTTCTGATCATGATTCTGATCGGCTACATCTTCTTTGCGGCAGTTACATTCAAGGTTGGCTGGGGACAAGTGGCCGAGAATGCGATTCACATGAATCCCAAGTCCGAAGAGAGGATGGCTCAGCAGACTCCGGAACAGCGGGACATGGCCATGAAGATCACGCAATACAGCATGGAGGGAGCGTTTGCTGCCAGTCCGATTCTGGTGGTGGTTTTCGGGCTGGTCGTTGCGGTCGTGCTTTGGGGCACTATCAATTTCGTGTTTGGCGGCAAGGCGACATTCGGAGGCGTGCTTGCAGTGTGGATGTATGCAGCACTGCCGGGAATCATAAAATCGCTGTTGGGATCGATCGTACTTTTCGCGGGAGCGGCGCCGGAGTCATTCAACCTGGCGAACTTCGCGCCCACCAGTGTCGGAGCTTTTCTGAGCCCCACTGAGACCAACGCGGCTCTTTACAAGCTGGCGACCTCGCTGGATGTCACCAACATCTGGTACCTTGCTCTGATGGGAATCGGGCTTGCGATCGTGGCCGGGGTCAAGCGCAGTTCGGGATATATCGCGGTCTTCGGGTGGTGGGCACTGATTGTGCTGGTCGGAGTGGGCTGGACGGTGGCGTTCGGCTGAGGCTTGCTTTTGCGGCTGAAATGCAAACAGCGCGAATCCTGCGGGGTTCGCGCTGTTTGTTCTTGCAGGCTGCTGCTAAGTTACTCGGTCCAGCGGCGCATGATGAGGGTGGCGTTGATGCCGCCGAAGCCGAATGAGTTGGACAGGGCAATGTCGAAGCTGTGCGCGACGGCGTGGTTGGGCACATAGTCCAGGCGGCACTCAGGGTCGATATTGTCGAGGTTGATGGTGGGCGGAAGCTGTTGGTTGACGAGCGCCAGCACCGTGATGCCGGCTTCGAGTCCACCGGCGCCGCCTAACAGATGGCCGGTCATGGATTTGGTGCCGCTTATCTTCAGCTTGTGGCTGAGCGCGTGTTCGCCAAACACCACTTCGATGGCCCGCGACTCATTGCCGTCGCCGGCTGGCGTGGACGTGGCGTGGGCGTTCACGTAGCCAACCTCTTCCGGTTGAATTCCGGCGTCTTTGAGAGCCGCTCTCATTGCGCGCTGCGCGCCCTGGCCCTCCGGCGCAATGCCCGTCATGTGGTAGGCATCGGCGCTCATTCCGTAGCCAATAATCTCTCCCAGGATGTTTGCGCCGCGGGCTTTGGCGAACTCCAGTTCTTCCAGGATGAGGATGCCCGCGCCCTCACCGATGACAAAGCCGTCGCGGTCTTTGTCGAAGGGGCGGCTTGCTCTGGTTGGCTCGCCGTTGCGCGTGGAGAGCGCGCGCATGGCGGCAAAGCCACCCACGGAGAGCGCCGTAACTGAAGCTTCGGCGCCGCCGGCAATCATCACATCCGCGTCTCCGTGCATAATCATTCGCGCGGAATCGCCGATGGAGTTGGCACTGGTGGCGCAGGCAGTGGCCGTGGCCGAGATAGGCCCTTTGGCGCCGTAGCGGATGCTGATTTGCCCGGCCGCCATGTTTACGATGACGGCGGGAATGAAGAACGGCGAGATTTTGCGCGGGCCGCCTGCGAGCAGGTTGGAGTGTTCGCGTTCGATAATCTCGAAGCCGCCGATGCCCGACCCGATGAAGACTCCCACGCGATCGGCTATCTCCGGAGTAATCTGGAGACCCGATTGAGCGATCGCTTCCTGGACAGCGGCGAAGGCGAAGTGAATGAATCGCCCCATTTTGCGCGACTCTTTTTTGTCCACAAAGTTTAGCGGGTCAAAGTTCTTGACCTCGGCGGCGAATGTAACCGGGAACCCGGTGGTGTCGAATCCGTGAATGGGCGCCATGCCGCTGGCGCCGGCGAGTAGCTGCCGCCAAACTTCAGGAGCGGTGTTGCCCACGCCACACACCAGGCCGAGTCCGGTGACAACGACTCTGCGGGACAGGTTGGACAAGGGCTACTTGCCGCCTTTCGCATTCTTTTCTATGTAGTCGATGGCGTCCTTTACGGTCTTGATCTTCTCGGCGTCTTCGTCTGGAATCTCAAGATCGAAAGCCTCTTCGAACTGCATGACCAGTTCGACGACATCCAGGGAATCCGCGCCCAGATCTTCCTGGAAGCTGGCGCCGGGGGTAACCTCGGCTTCGTCCACCTGCAACTGCTCGACGATAATCTGTTTCACTTTCTCTTCAACTGCCATGCCATCTTCTCCTCGGTATTTCTTTTCAATTCAAGTGTTGAACGGGGGTTACAGTTCAATCAAGTGCCGCCAGCCTACGATAACGGCACGAGGCAGGGGAACACAACCATGTGCGCCAAAAAAAAGCGCGCAGCCCCGAATATCAAGTTTATCGGTCGGGTGGGGGTGTGTAAAGGACTAGGGAATAGGGAACAGGGATTAGGGAACAGGGAATAGGGATCAGGGATTAGAAGTGCGCGGGGAAATGGTGGGAAATGCACAGGTGGAAGGCGTACATTAGGCGAAGTGGGAAGAGGATGGGAAGATGCAGGGTGTAATTGCTGGAATTGTTGCTGCATTCGTGGGAATACTTGTTGGTTTCTGGCTGCGGCACTCGATTGCCAAGTGGGAAAGACAGCGATTGGAGCGGCGAGTTGAGGAACAGGCGATTGAGATAACTTCGGTTCGGGGAGAACTGACGCAGGCGCAGGGTGAGTCGGCCGGCAGGGCAGGGTTTGCTTCACTGGCTGGCGAGCGGGCAAAGACGATTGTGCAATTGACTTCTGAAAAGGACGGGCTGCGGGAGGAGTTGCAGAAGAAGGGTGAATCAGAGAGCCGGTTAACGGCCCGCATCAGCGAACTGGAAGCCGAGCTCAGAAACGAGCGGCAGAATCTGGCGGAGAAACTGGCTTTGCTGGAGTCGGCAAAGCAGACGCTGGCCAATCAGTTCGAGGCTCTGGCTGGTGAGATTCTGGAGAAGAAGTCGAAGACATTTTCAGAGGGCAGCCAGAAAGAGCTTGGGAACCTGCTGACGCCGCTGAAGACGCAGATCGAGGAGTTTCGCAAAAAGGTTGAGGAAGCGCAGACCGACTCAACGAAGGGCGTTACCAAGCTGGAGACGCTGGTGGGCACGCTGGGCAGCCTAAACCAGCAACTGACCGAAGAGGCGCGCAATTTGACCACAGCGCTGCGGGGATCGTCGAAGGCTCAGGGCGATTGGGGCGAGCTGATTGTGCGCAACCTGCTGGAGAAAGCTGGGCTGCGTGAAGGCGAACAGTTCCGCGTGCAGGAGACGTTTGACGCGGCTGGAAACGGGGACGAGCGGCAAAGGAAGTCGCGCCCGGACGTGATTGTGAACTTGCCGGGCAGCAGGCACCTGGTCATCGATTCCAAGGTGTCGTTGAATGCATACGCCGATTCGGTGAATGCGGCGATAGAAGAAGACCGCAAGGCCGCGGTCAAACGGCATTTGGCCAGTATGCGCGGGCACATTGAGGAGCTTGCGGGGCGGCGATATCACAAGCTGGGCGGCCTTGATACGCCGGATTTTGTGGTGATGTTTGTGCCTATCGAACCGGCATTCCTGGTGGCGCTGCATGAGGATGAGGGTCTGTGGCGCTACGCATACGAAAGGGAGGTCCTGCTGGTTGGGCCGACGACACTGTTGTTTGTGATTCGCATTGTGGATAACTTGTGGCAGCAGGAGTTACAGGCGCGCAGCGTGCAGGATGTTATGAATCGGGGGGCCGAGTTATATGAGAAGTTTGTAGGTTTTGTAGGCGATCTTGAGGCTGTGGGCAAGAGCCTGCGCTCCGCGGACCAGAGCTATGGGAACGCGATGAAGAAACTTAGCGAAGGGCGCGGGAATCTGATTCGACAGGTGGAGATGCTGAAGGGGCTGGGCGTGCGGACGGGGAAGGCTCTGCCGCGGAATCTGCTGGATACGGCGGGCGTCGAGGAGCCAGGTCTGGCGCTGACGGCTGAGGTAAACGAGGGCGGCGACGCGGATTAATGGCGGAGCGATAAGGGGCGTTCAAGACACAGAATACAGCGGATCGATTGGAGGCCTTTAGCTCCGGGTCTTAATCGCTGATCTCAAAGAAAGGCCCGTGGCTAAAGCCAATTTCGTTGCAAGCCACCGTCCAGGGGCCTGAAGGCCCCTGCTCCCTCCGCAAGAATGAAAACGGACATCCGCCGAGGGGACGGGACCTAACTCCGCTCACCCGCAAACGCTTCGCGCATACGCTTCCAGGTGGTTTCCAGGTCTTCCGGAAGTACACGGGTTTCGCCTAAGGTGGTCATGAAGTTGGTGTCGCCGGCCAAAGTTGAAGCCGTGTGGGCGATAAAGCTGCTGAAGAACGCGTTCCGTCCTCTGCGCCAGATCCATCAGTTCGTGGGCCGCATCGACGGGCAAGGCGGCCAAACGGTCGATGTGGGCATAGGGCATGGCCAGTACATGGCCGCTGGTGTAGGGGTAGGCGTTGAGGCAGATGAAGCAATGTTTCGCGCGCAGGACCAGGCCACCGGCGGCTTCGGCCTGATCTGGACTCATGCCGTTGGCGATGGCGAAGTCGATGGAAGCAATGAGGTTGCAGAAAACACATCCCATGTCGCCAGGCCAAGCGGCCAATTTGGACGGAACGCCGGGGCGCGCATCGGTATCCGCCGAGGTGACGTAGGTATAGCGCCAGGGTGTAAAGAGAAAATCCATGCGGGTCGTGCCGTTAAAGACAGTATAGGCTTCCGGCCGACGGCAAAATGCGCAGGCGATTTCCCACCTTGCGGGACAATGAGTCAGGCGGGCGCTGGAGGGCGGGAGCGGGACTAACTCCATTGGTTCGCAACGGCGAATGTGAATTTGCTATTGCAAACCGCGTCATGGCCAAGCTGTTGGATTGACGCGGGAAAGCAGAGGTTGCTACACTCGTGAGCGTAGCCTTCTGCGCGGATTCCAGCAGGGGCTGCGGTCGCCCTCCAGCGAACAGTTGCCTGCCGGGTGTTTCCCACGAAGACCAATCGCTTTCCATGCCAGCGTAAACGGCTGGGGGGACGGTACTCCGTGAAGACGCATTCGGGATGCACAGATTTCGATTGGAGGCCACGGCCCAAGGTTTCCCGGCATGCGGCAATCGCAGCATGGAAGCCACCCTCAGCGGCAGGCGCGCGCCGGCCGCGAGTGCAAGGAATTGCGGAGCCGCAGTGATGCCAAACGTCCTTAATCCCGAACCAGAGAGCATAACCCTGAACACCCACTTGGAAGCCACAGTATTAGAGCCTGCGACGGAGCTTGAGCAGCCGTTGTATGAATCCACGTCCAACACCGAAAACGCTGAAGTTGCCGAAGTTAACGCGCTGGACGCCGATGCCCCAACCGAGCCTGTAGCCGAGGCCGCGCCTGTGGAGACAGCCACGATTGTGGAACCCGCAGTTGAGGCCGCGCTCGCGCCCGTAGTTGTAACGGAAGAGTCCGCGCAACCCGAACTTGCGGTTGAAGCTGCGCCGGAGGTGGAGTTGACCGCTGCCGAAGCCGCGGTAGAGGATGCGCCAGTGGCTCCGGTGGCCGCGGATCAAGTTGAAGTCCCGGCAGTGGCTAGTTCACCGGCCGCGCCCGTTTCCGCAGCCGCGCAGGCGCATGAGCTGCACGGCGCTGAGACCATGGATGACTTTTCAGCAGCTCTGGCCGCGTTTGAGCGGGAGCAGGCAGCCGAGGCAGCCGCCGTTGAAGCCTACGGTGACAAGGTTGTATCCGGCACTGTGATCAAGCAGACGGAAAAGCACCTGGTCATCGATGTGGGGCTGAAGTCAGAAGGCCTTGTTCCCCTGGAGCAGGTGCTGGACCACACTGGTGCGGTTCGCTTCCAGCCGGGCGACGTTATCGACGTAGTGATTGAGC
>Ga0302274_10006182_pt1 | contig 9987 bp, 8 predicted proteins | sample III_Bog_N2_1_FD_198755 | JGI IMG/M metagenome (GOLD analysis project Ga0302274, IMG submission 198755) | Peat permafrost microbial communities from Stordalen Mire near Abisko, Sweden - III_Bog_N2_1 | ecosystem: Environmental > Terrestrial > Soil > Wetlands > Peat | place: Sweden: Abisko...
TTTCTGGTGTGGACGGAGAGCGCAGAAATCGAGGCCGGCGTCACCGGCGCGCTGCGCCAGAGCTCTGCGTTGTGGCCCGCAGTGGGCGACTGGGTGGTGCTGCGCGAAGATGGCCTGGTGATTGTGAAGGTGCTCGAGCGCCGCACCAAGCTCTCGCGCAAGCAGCCGGAGCGTGAGGTCCGCGAGCAGGTGCTGGGGGCCAATATCGACGTGCTCTTCATCGTCAGCGGCCTGGACCGCGACTACAACGAGCGGCGCATCGAGCGCTTTCTGGTGATGGCGCGGGAAAGCGGCGCGCGGCCGGTGGTGCTGCTCAACAAGACGGACCTGGCCGGCGAGCTGGGCCTGGATATTGCCGACATCGTGGCTCGCACGGCGGCGCTGGTTCCCGGTGTGCAGGTGCTGCCGCTGAGCGCGATCTCGGACCACGGCCTGGACGCGCTGCCCACCCTGCTGGCTGCGGGTGAAACGGCGGCGCTGATCGGGTCGTCGGGGGTGGGCAAATCCACCATTCTCAACCGGTTGCTGGGCGACGAGCGGCAGCGCACCAATGCCGTGCGCGCCCGCGACAGCCGCGGCCGCCACACCACCACCAGCCGCGAGCTGTTCCGGTTGCCCGGCGGCTGGCTGCTGATGGACCTGCCGGGCCTGCGCGAAGTCCAACTTTGGGCCACGGCGGAGCGGCTTGAAGACAGCTTCGACGACATCCAGAAACTGGCCCAGAGCTGCCGCTTTCGCGACTGCGCCCACGCCGGCGAGCCGGGCTGCGCCGTGGGAGCGGCGGGACTGGAGCCGGCCCGCCTGGCGAACTACCTCAAAATGCAGCAGGAACTGGCCAACCTGGAGAAGAAGACCGGCCCGCGGCCCAGCCCCGGCGCCAAATCCGGGTCGAAGGCGCCGGTCAAGTCCGGACGCCCCTCCCCCCGGCCGGACCGCATCAAGTAGGGCTAGAAGACCCGTTGCTGGAGACCAGGCTTTGAAAGGGCACGGCTTTAGCCGTGCCGCCAGAGCAGCCAATAAGCCCCGACTTTCGTCGCCGAGGGAATGCAAACGGTTGAAAATGCATTCCCTCATGCAGCGAGTTATTGACGTTGGCGCTAGACTGGTAGCTGTTTGCGGGAGAGAACCTCAATGAGGCCGTCCGAAGTATTGCCGCAGCATCGGGAAACGATCCGCCAGCTTGTGCTCGAAGCGGGCATGGCGAATCCGCGCGTCTTCGGCTCTGTGCTCCACGGCGACGACATGGACGGTAGCGACCTGGACCTGCTGGTGGACCCGGCGCCCCGAGCCAGCCTGCTGACCATGGTCAAACTCCAGAACCAATTAGAAGAAGCCACCGGAGTCAAGGTCGATCTCCGTACTCCCGCCGAGCTTCATCCCCGCTTTCGCAGCAAGGTTCTTGCCGAGGCCGCATCCCTGTGAACAAGCACGAACTCCGCGCCAAGGACTACCTCCTCCACATGCTGGAGGCCACCAAGTTGGGGCCCGATGCGGGACTCGTTGGCATGAATTGGAAGCCAGGCGGCGGGTAAAAAACAACACTGGGAGATCAGTCACTTTTCTTGAGGCCAAATTGCCGACAATTCCCTTCCCCTGGCGCACACTGGTTGATGGGAAGAGATGTGTCCCGGCTGTTCTGTAAGGGAAGCGCCCGGTTTATATCCCTGCTACCCCCACCCTCCCCTTGGGGGCGTTTTTTGGGGCCATGTCATGCTGGTAAGCATTGTATAATGAATAACTTATAAAATATGATGGTTAACCTATCGGTAAACACAACCGGTGTCTTTTAGCCAGTTTTTACATCGATTTGAGCCAAAAAACTGTATTTCTCGCGCAAAATCGAAGGGCCTGCGGGTCCAGGCTCACCTGATGCGCAGCGGCTGGGCTCCATCCTCCAGCGAGTTCAGGTACATCACGGCCAGAATCTTCCTGTCCAATCCATGCTCCAGGGAGATTCGATCGCATCCATCGGTGCAGTTGTCTTCGAGATGTTCGATCCAGGTAAGCAGACTGCGTTCCTTGGTCGGAGCTCCCGCCAGAGCATCGCGAATCTCCGGGCGCAACGGAAGCTCGTGCAGCATGACCTCCATGGGAACGCGCAGCATGGGCGGCAGAAGGCTGAGCATGCCGAGCAGGTACTGTTCCTCGGCATCAAGTCCGCAAAGCGATGCCGCCTGCGCGCAGAAGCGGGCCCGCACCAGAGCCATCTGCAAAAGTTCAGGGGATTGATTCTGGCAGAGTGCGCTCTGAATGGCCAATGCGGCAACGCGCCGGAAGGCCGCGTCCCCCAGAACCATGATCGCCTCCTGGATCGAAGTGACCGGATTGCGGATGGCGCAGACGGGCGAATTGGCGAAGCGAAGTACGCGGTAGACGAGAGATGCGTCCTGGCTCACCAGAGGGCATAGCGCCATCAGGTCGAGCGGGTCCTTGAAGAGTTGACGCAGAATCTGCACGTGGGGCACGCGATTGGCGGGGATTTTCCCGTTCGACACCAATTCGGGTTGGCAGAAGTAGAATCCCTGAAAGTGTCCGATTCCCAAGGCCCGCGCCTTGGCGTAGTCCTGGCGGGTATGAATCTTGTCGGCCACCACCGTCACATTGGCGCCTTGAATTTGCTGGCGCAGGCGTCCCCATGTGGCAGGCTCGATGTTCCTCGGTTCCACCTTGACGTAGTGGACCAGCTCCAACAGGGGATTTTTCGCTTCGCCCGGCTCGAAGTCGAGTAGCGCGAGCCGGAATCCTGCGTTCCTGAAGTTGCGGCAGGCGCGGATCAGCTTTTCAGGGTAGTCTGGGCAACTCGGGATTTCGAGAACCGTCATCCCCGGCGGCAGAGCGTCGAACATGTCCTCGGCGAGCATTTCGAGGCTGCAGTTCACGAATCCCCATGATCCGGCGGCCAGGCGTTCCACGCCAAAGAGCGCCAGAGCGTCCAGCATGTCATAGGCGCCGGGGGAAAGCTTTGCCTCGCCCGCCTGTTCAAAGGGCTCATGGCAATGCAATTCGTATCCGAAGACCCCGCCGCGAAGATCGAGGATCGGCTGCCGTGAAAGATACCCCACCCCGCTGGAACGAACGCGCTTCGATGTTCCGGGGCCCTCGGCTGACGCCGAGCCGGTGCTGATCACAAGTGACATGGTTTTTCTATCGGCAGGCCGCCGGGCGAGGTTCAGTACTTCCGGTCCGCGGGGACGGTACTTTCGCGTTACACTAGCCACTGGCAGGAGGACCGGGCGGTCGCTGCCGGAGGGCGTGCGCAAGCACGGTTCGCCGGGGGAGGAAAGTCCGAACTCCGCAGGGCAGTGTGCCGGATAACGTCCGGGACGTGAGCGTCAAGGCTCATGGACGGCCAGTGCCACAGAAAAGATACCGCCTCGGCTACCCCTCTTTCGGGAGGGCGACCCTGATGCAGCTTGCTGCGTCAGCGCCGGGGTAAGGGTGAAATGGTGCGGCAAGAGCGCACCGCTCGCGCCCGTAAGGGCCGGGGTCAAGGTAAACCCCACACGGAGCAAGACCAAATAGGGAGGGAAGCGCCGGCGATAGAGCCAGGCGGCGCTGCGCACCGGCCCGGTGCGCCCAGGCGGCTCGAGCAGGTGCCGAAACCTCCGGGTAGGTCGCTGATGAACGTCCGCGGCAACGCGGCGTCTAGAGGAATGACCGCACACGACAGAATTCGGCTTACAGGATCTTCCTGCCGAATGTTTTGACCCACCACGACAGCCCCGGCCGGGGAGAGTTCCCGGCCGGGGCTGGCCATTTTCTGGCTATACGATGAAGAGATGCTGCGAGTGAAACTGCTGGAAGAAAGTGCCCGGCTGCCGGTGGTGGCCCATCCCGGCGAAGACCTGGGCTACGACCTGTTTGCGCTGGAAGGCGCTTTGCTGCCCCCCCGAACCACCGTCAAGATGCGCACCGGGATCGCCGTGGAAGCCCGGCACCCCGCGACGGGCGCTCCCTTGGGCCTGCTGGTGCGGGACCGCTCGTCGATGGCATCCAGGGGCGTTGCCACCACGGGCGGGGTGATCGACGCCGGCTACCGCGGCGAGATCCTGGTGCTGATGACCAACCTGGGCGACAGCACCGTGGAGCTGAAGGCGGGGGAGAAGATCGCCCAGATGATTCCGGTACCGGTGTTGACCGGGACGGTGGAAGAAGTGGAAAACCTGGAAGACTCCGCGCGCGCGGAAAAGGGCTTTGGCAGCTCGGGGCGGTGAGGATGGGGGGCTCCCACTCTTAGAGAGTTAAATCCTCGCCAAGAAGGGGGCGCCCCGTTTCAATCGCCCACAAAGTTGGCTATCGCTCCCGCTTTGCTGCTGGCTTCTCACCCCCCTGCGGAACCGTGCGGCGGCCCGCTGCGTATCAAAAAGGGGCAAGCGGCCCCGGCCTGGGCAGGTTCTGTGTCCCCGACGCGGCCTGAACGGGCGTTGCTCCGTCAATAGGAATACCGGAGTTTGCGCGCATAAGGGAAAGCCTGGCGGGAGTCTGGCTGCGGACCCCCGGCCGCCGGGTCCTCATCGCGGATTTTGCCGCGCGTCGAGGCGTTGCCGGGCAATCGCCGTTCTGGCAAGGAAAGCAGGAACATGGTATTCAGTGAGGCCTTTAAACTCGCGCTGCAGTCCCTGTGGGGCAACAAATTGCGCTCCCTGCTCACGCTAATCGGCGTGGTGATGGGCGTGGCCTCGGTCATCATGGTGATTACGCTGGTGAACGGCGCCAACACCTACGTGAGCACCAAGCTGGTGAGCCACGGGGCCGACGTATTTACGGTGCGCCAGATGCCCGGCGTGATCTTCTCCGCCGCGGAATACTTCAAGTTTCAGAAGCGCAAGAAGCTGAACATTGAAGACTACGAGGCCATCCGCGACAACTGCACGGAGTGCGGCGATGTAGGCGTTCGACTGGATCGTACCGGCAGCGTGGTTTTCAACGGCCACTCCAGCACCGATACCGATATTCGCGGCATCACCTGGACGATGGTCTCGCTGGACAACCTGGACATTGCCCTGGGCCGCGGCTTTACCCCGGCCGACGACTCAAAGGCCACCCACAACGTGATTGTGGGCTACGACATTGTGGACAACCTGCTGGGGGACGGCGACCCCATCGGCAAGGAAATTCGCGTGGGGGGCATTCCCTACACCGTGGTGGGTGTGGGCGACCGCCAGGGCAAGATGCTAGGCCAGTCGCAGGATAACTGGGTGGCCATCCCCATCAGCACCTACCAGCAGACCTACGGCTACAACGACTCGGTGGACATTTACGCCCGCGCCAATGGAGACGCCGCCTCGATGCAGCGGGCCGAGGACGAGGTGCGGGTGCTGATGCGCGCCCGCCGCCACGACGCCATCGGCCAGCTGGACGACTTCGAGATCGAGACCAACGACACATTCCTTGACCTGTGGAAGCAGTTCTCGGCGATCTTCTTCGATGTGGTCATCGGCATCGCCTCCATCTCGCTGGTGGTGGGCGGCATCGTGATCATGAACATCATGCTGGTCTCGGTCACCGAGCGCACCCGGGAGATCGGCGTGCGCAAGGCGCTGGGGGCCCGGCAGCGGGATGTTTTGCTGCAATTTCTGATCGAGAGCGGAACCATGGCGCTGGTGGGGGGATGCATCGGCGTGATGTGCGGGGTCATCGTGGCCAAGCTGATTACGATTGTGATCGGCTTCCCCACCAGCGTGCAGCTGTGGAGCGTGCTGCTGGGACTGTTCATGGCCACGGCCACGGGCATCTTCTTTGGCGTTTACCCGGCCAGCAAGGCCGCCAAGCTGGACCCGGTGGTGGCGCTGCGGGCGGAGCTTTAAGAGCAGGGGCTAGGGATTAGGGGTCAGGGGTTAGGGGTTGTGTGATGGTGCAGTCGTTTCGCGACTTACAGGTCTGGCAGAGAGCGATCCAGTTGTCTGTTGCGATTTATCGCCTGACCAAGGACTTTCCACGTGAGGAAGTGTATGGCCTGACCAGCCAAATCAGACGTGCAGCGGTCTCCGTTCCGAGCAACATCGCGGAAGGGCATGGACGGCTTGGAACTGGTGAACATAGGCAGTTTCTTGGCATTTCACGGGGATCCAACTTTGAGTTGCAAACACAGCTTGAAGTTCCTCGCGCACTCGGGTTCGGAGACTCCAAGCTAATAGATGAGGCAGAAGATTTGTCGTTTGAAGTTGGAAAGATGATTTCGGGAATACTGAATGCGATCAAGGATAAGGATCAGGACAAACGGCCCTAACCCCTAATCCCTAACCCCTATTCCCTCGGAGCTTTTAATGGCGCAAGGACAGACTCGCGAATCCGTCAAGATGGCCCTCGATACGTTGAGGACAAACAAGCTGCGTTCGGGGCTGACCATCCTGGGTATCGTCATCGGCGTGACCACGGTGATCACCATCTCGTCGGTCATCAACGGACTCAACAACCGGGTCACCGATTTTGCCAACTCGCTGGGATCCAATGTCTTCTGGGTCTTCCACATGCCAGTGATCGGCGTGCGGCCCACCACCGAGCAGCTCACCCGCAAGAAGCTGACCATGGACGATGTCTATGCGCTGCGCACGCTGCCCCATGTGGTGGCTGCCGACGGAGGCCACCGCTACACCAAGCAGTTCGGCGTGGGCGACGTGAGCGTGAAGTACGAGGGCCACAAGGTGGCGGGCGCCATCCTGAGCGGCGACACGGCGCAGGTGTCGGATGTTTCGAATTTCACCTTGCTGGAAGGCCGCATGTTCACCGACGAGGAGGACCAGCGTCACGCGAAGGTCTGTGTGCTGGGGCACGATACCGCGGCACAGCTCTTTGTGAACGGCGAGAACCCCATCGGCAAGGAAGTCACTGTCGCCGACGGCCTCTACACCGTGATCGGCGTGCTCGACAAGCAGAAGCAGCCTTTCGGCAACGGCAAGAACCCCAACGACAACGAGCTCATCTTTCCCATGGGCACCTTCCACAGCCTGCACCCGGAGGTTCTGGACCTGTGGGTCAGCGTCAAGTACGACGACGCCAAGAACCGCTCCCTGGTGGAGGAAGAGATTCGCGAGATGCTGCGCATCCGCCGCAAGGTCAAAGTCGCTGATCCGGACAACTTTGAAATCTTCGGGCCCGACTCGCTGACCAAGCTGTGGGGCAACATCACCGGGGGACTCTTCGGGTTCATGGTTGCCGTCTCCAGCGTGGGCCTGATGGTGGGCGGCGTGGGGGTGATGAACATCATGCTGGTGTCGGTTACCGAGCGCACCCGCGAAATCGGCATCCGCAAGGCACTGGGCGCCACCAAGCAGACCATCCTGACTCAGTTCACCACCGAGGCCATCACCTTATGCGCGGTGGGCGGAGTGGTGGGCGTCATTGTGGGCGCAGTCATCACCGGGATCGTCTACCTGCTGCCCATCGGCCTGCCCGCCACGCTTTCGACCATGTGGGTGCTGATCGGCTTTGGCGTCTCCTGCGCCATTGGCCTGCTGTTTGGCATTTACCCCGCCTGGAAGGCGGCCAACCTGGATCCCATCGAGGCGCTGCGGTACGAATAGCAAGGAATATGGCCGCGGTTGCCGGAGTTTGAGTATGCTGGGTTGCAAGCTCCGGAACTGCTGGGCAACCCATCCCTTCGGCGTTCCTTTCAAACAAGGGAGGCGGAATGGGAGGGAAACCACGGACTGGCCCCTCTGGGCAAGGAAAGGGTAGCCATGCTATTCAGTGAGGCCATCAAACTTGCACTCCAGTCCCTTTGGGCCAACAAGTTGCGCACCATCCTTACGCTCTTGGGGGTGGTCATTGGGGTTGCGTCCGTCATCACGGTCGTCACCCTCACCAACGGCGCCAAGCAGTTTGTGACCACCAAGATCAACACCTACGGCGCCAGCGTGGTGACGATCAGTAAGATGCCGCAGACCTTCATCACCATCGAAGAGTATCTCTCCTTCCAAAAGCGGAGAGATGTCACGATCGACGACTACAAGGCCGTTGATTCCGAATGCAAGTCCTGCGTGTCGGTCGGCGCGCAGCGCAACATCACAGGCAAGATCGTCTACCAGACCAAGTCCACCACGGACACCAACATTCGCGGGTGGACCTGGACCATGCCTTCCATCTCCAATCTCAATATTGACGAAGGGCGCTCCTTCACCGAAGTTGAGGATGAGCACAGTGCGCACGTCGCCATCGTGGGCTCCGATGTGGTCGACAATGTGCTGGGTTTCGGTGACCCGCTCGGCAAGGAAATTCGCGTCGATGGCTCTCCCTACACGGTGATTGGTGTGGGCGAGCGTCAAGGCAAGATGCTGGGCATGAGCATGGACAACTGGGTGGCTATTCCTCTCACCGCATTTCTTCATGCCTACGGCGCGCACCAAAGCATGGTCGTCTATGTGAAGACAGGCGGAGGGGGAGAGGTGATGGATGCAACCTCCGACGAGTTGCGCGTCATCATGCGGGCACGCCGGCATCTGGCCCCCAACGATCCGGACGCCTTTTCCATCGACACCAGCGCAACCTTCCAGAACCTCCTGGGCAAGATACTCAACAGCTTTGGAGCCGTGGTCGCAGCCATCGCCGGCGTCTCCCTGGTGATCGGCGGCATTGTCATCATGAATATCATGCTGGTCTCGGTCACCGAGCGTACCCGGGAGATTGGCATTCGCAAGGCGCTCGGCGCTCGCCGCAAAGACATTCTCCTGCAGTTCCTCATCGAGTCCGCCACCATGTCCCTGACGGGGGGCGTGATCGGCGTCATCGCGGGCATCACCGTGGCCAAGCTCATTACCCTGGCGATCTCGTTCCCCTCTGAAGTGGAACTCTGGTCCATCCTCGTCAGCTTGTTTGTGGCTACCGCGGTTGGCTTGTTTTTCGGGGTTTACCCGGCGCACAAGGCCTCGGACCTCGACCCCATCGTTGCCCTGAGAGCGGAGTTATAGGCATGAGGCTAAGCGACTCAAGAGAATCGGTGCGGCTGGCACTCGATACGCTTCGCAAGAACAAACTGCGCTCTGGCCTTACCGTCCTCGGCATTTCCATCGGCATCTCCACGGTGATTCTGATCTCTTCTGCCATCAACGGACTCAACGGCAATATCGACCAGTTCGTCAAATCGCTGGGCACCAACGATCTGTGGGTCTTCCGCTTTGAGCCGTTCGGAACGCGCCCCACCACCGAGGAACTCAATCGCAAGCAACTTACCTATGAGGACGGCATCGCCATGCGCAGCCTGCCGTTTGTCGCCGCCGTGGATCCTGAACTCACCTACCAGAATTTCCAGACCGGCCTGGGCAGTGTGTCGATCAAGGCCGGCGCGCACAAGATTCAAAACACCATTTTGAACGGCAGCACGTCGGAAGTGAAACAGACCAACGATATCGAGATCCTCGAAGGCCGCATGTGGACCGATTCCGAGGAAGAGCGCAGCGCTAAAGTTGTTCTTCTCGGTCACGACGCCGCCGAGGACCTGTTTCCCTCCGAGTCTCCTATCGGAAAGGACATCGACTGCGAAGGCAGCATATTTACGGTCATAGGCGTACTCGATGTCCAGCCGCAGCCGTTCGGAAGCGGACGAAACACGCAGGACAACTCCGCATATTTCCCCTTGGAGACTTTCCGCAAACTCCATCCGGAGCAAAAGGACTTCTGGATTGTCGTGAAATACGACGATCCCGCTCACAAGGCGCTGGTTGTAGACGAAATCCGCGAACTTCTCCGCCGCCGCCGGGGAGTTCGCCTGGAACAGGACGACAACTTTGCCATCTTCGGCCCCGACTCGCTCACGCGTCTATGGAATTCGCTTACCGGCGGACTCTTTCTATTTATGGTCGCAGTCTCTTCCGTGGGCCTGATGGTGGGTGGCGTCGGCGTCATGAATATCATGCTTGTCTCGGTGACTGAGCGGACCAGGGAGATCGGAATCCGCAAGGCCATTGGCGCCACCAAGAAGAACATTCTCCTGCAGTTCACGCTGGAAGCGATAACCCTTTGTGTGATCGGCGGCCTGCTTGGCATTGTTTC
>Ga0302274_10006192_pt1 | contig 9981 bp, 7 predicted proteins | sample III_Bog_N2_1_FD_198755 | JGI IMG/M metagenome (GOLD analysis project Ga0302274, IMG submission 198755) | Peat permafrost microbial communities from Stordalen Mire near Abisko, Sweden - III_Bog_N2_1 | ecosystem: Environmental > Terrestrial > Soil > Wetlands > Peat | place: Sweden: Abisko...
TCCGCACCATTCACACCATCAAGGGAGCATGCGGTTTCCTGGCATTTTCAACTCTGGAAAGCATCACACACCAGGCCGAGAGTCTTCTAAGTCAGTTGCGCGAAGGCAAGCGAAGCCTTACTCCTGCGCTCGTTTCCCTCATTTTGGAGACGGTTGACGCAACCCGCAAAGTGCTGGGCACAATTGAAGCGAGCGGGACGGAAGGTTCGATTACTTTTGTGGACTTGACCGAACGCCTGCGCATAGCGGCGGAGTTGAAGGTTGATCTTGAGAGCCAGCTTCCACCTTGCGTGAGCACGGCTCCTGAATGCACGCCGGAACCCGCAGTCGACAAGAACTCTGCTGCGTCTCAAGAAAGCGAACAACCCGTGAAAGCGGAGAATGTCGTAGACGCGAAGAACCCAGAAGAGAAATGGGAAGGAACAGAAAGAAGGAAACAGAGTGCGCCGAAGGATGAAGACGTGGAACGGTCTTCGGCCGCGGCGGATTCGAACATCCGGGTTGGAGTCGGACTGCTCGATAAACTCATGGATCTTGTGGGAGAACTGGTGCTTACCCGCAACCAGATCCTTCAATTCAACACCGAGCGAGAGGATGCCGCTCTCAACGCGACATCGCAGCGGCTGAACTTGATCACCACGGAACTGCAAGAGGGCGTGATGAAGACGCGCATGCAGCCTATCGGTGTGGTGTGGAACAAGCTGCCGCGCGTTGTGCGCGATATGGCGGTTGCTTTAGGCAAACAGATCCGGTTGGAAATGGACGGAGCCGAGACAGAACTCGACCGGACAATTATCGAAGCCATCAAGGATCCGCTGATGCACCTCGTACGCAATTCGTGCGACCACGGCATCGAGACGGCAGAAGTCCGACTGGCCGCGGGTAAACCGGCTCAAGGGCTCCTGACCCTGCGTGCCTATCACGAAGGCGGCCAGGTCAACATCGAAATCGGAGACGATGGTGCGGGGATTGACGTAGATCGGGTCAAGCAAAAGGCCGTAGAGAACGGGCTACTTAGGCCTGAACAAGCGGATAAGCTAAGCGACCGGGAGGCGTTAAGTCTTATCTTCGAGCCGGGATTCTCGCTGGCGAAAACAGTGACCAATATTTCCGGTCGCGGAGTCGGCATGGACGTGGTGAAATCCCACATCGAGAAAATCGGCGGTGTCGTCGATGTTTTCAGCCGGCCTGGTGAAGGCGCCACAGTCAAGATCAGGATTCCACTCACGCTAGCTATCATTCCAGGCTTGGTCATTATGAGCGGCGGCGAACGATTCGTGATTCCCCAGGTGAGCCTGCTCGAACTGATTCGCATCGAGGGAGATTCCGCGGGAAAGCACATTGAGTATGTGCATGGAACACCGGTATATCGCAGGCGCGGGAGTTTGCTTCCCATCACTTACCTGAATCAGGTGCTGGGGCTGAAATCGGCCGACGGGGCCGAGGCGGTCAGTATGGTGGTCCTTCAGGCTGAAGACCAGCAATTTGGGTTGGTCGTGGATGGCATCAACGATACACAGGAGATAGTGGTCAAGCCTCTGGGCAAGCAACTGAAGGGACTTACTTTGTACGCTGGCGCAACGATCATGGGTGATGGCCGTGTGGCCCTGATCCTTGACGTTCTCGGCATCGGCCAGCGTTCCGGCGTGTTTGGCGAATCGCGTGAACAGGCGCGCGTGGCAGACAAACAGAAGGTGCAATCGGAGATAGAGCAGCAGCGTCTGCTCCTGTTCCGGTCCGGATCGTTCGATCGTTTGGCTGTTCCACTTTCTCTCGTCGCCAGGCTCGAGGAGTTCCCGCGGTCAGCCATCGAACATGCGGGTGGTGGTCAGGTAGTGCAATATCGAAACCGCATTCTTCCTCTCGTTTCGCTCCGGGCCGTGTTGGAACCGGGCGCTCACAGCCAAAGTCAATTGGCTGATCCGGTGCAAGTTGTTGTCTTCAACGATGGCGATCGCAGTATAGGCATGGTGGTCGACCAGATCCTCGATGTAGCTGAGGAAGCGGTTACAGTGCGACAGAAGTCGAACCGCAAAGGCCTGCTCGGCTCAGCGGTAGTCGGCAAGCGCGTCACGGATTTTCTTGATCTCAACGAAGTGATTCGCGCGTCCGAAGGGAACTGGGATAAGAAAGCGGACGGACAAGGAAACACCAAGAAAATCCTCGTTGCAGACGCTTCATCGTTCTCGCGGGGTATGATCCGGAGCGGCCTGGACATGGCAGGCTACATAGTTCTTGAGGCCGCGAATCTGGACGAGGCGATTCGCGTGTTGGAGAAGCAACCGCTGGACGGGGTCGTTGCGGCTCTGGATTTTCCGCCCAATGGCAGCTCCGCTCTGCTTGCGGCTATCCGCCGCAGGCCGGAGTGGGAGAAGATTCCGGTCATGGCAGTCGTTGATGCCAGCGATCATGTTCTTGCATCAGCCGTTCGGTCCGCGGGTTTTCAGGACTGCCAATCGAAGATTGACTCCGCAGCCATCCTCGAATCGCTGGCACATCTTGTTTCGGCGGCAAACACAGCCGGCATGGTGTCTGAATGTGTGGGAGAAAAGGGATAACCAGTGGCGATCAATATGACAACAGCGAAAGCGGAAGCGGCGCAGACAAGCGGGCAATTCTCAACGTTCTTCGTGGCGGACCTTTTCTTCGGCGTGGATGTTCTTCACGTCCAGGAAGTCTTGCGCTCCCAGCAAATGACCTCGGTGCCGCAGGCCCCTGGTGTCATTGAAGGCTTGATCAACCTGCGCGGCCAGATTGTCACCGCAATCGATATGCGGCGGCGGCTTGGATTGCCACAACGCGCTGGTGGCCAGTCGCCGATGAATATGGTGGTTCGCACCGTGGACGGAGCAGTCAGCCTGCTTGTCGACGAAATCGGAGACGTGCTGGATATGGATTCAGCCACCTACGAACGTCCGCCGCAGAATCTCGATCCCGCGGCAAAAGAGCTTATCCGCGGCGTTTACAAGCTGAAGGACAAGCTGTTGCTGGTCCTCGATGAAGAGAGAACGGTGGATCTAGCCGTCGGGAAGGCAGCTTAGTGCCGTTGACTGGGCGTGGGAAACCAGAAGCCGCGTATTTCGCATGTGACATTCAGCGAGAGCCAGTGGCTCTCGCAAAGCAAGATCAGCAACAGAATCAGGCGCCGGGAACGGCATAGCAAAGCAGCAGGAAACTGCGAGGAGCAATCAAAATGGCAAGGCAAACAAACAGCATTCGGCAGGTACCGTCCGGCCGGAATTCGTCCAGCGGCGCTGCCGTTTTGGACCGTCCAGAGATTGATGAGTCAACCCGCCAGGATGATGATCGGCTTCAAGAAGAGATAGCTCGATTGGTTCAGGCTTCGAATGACGGCCGCCTGACCGAGCGCGGGAGATCGGAGCAGTTCGATGGGAATAATCGCAAAGTGGTCGAGGGCGTGAACAGGATATTGGATGCGATCCTGCTGCCCATCGGCGAGGGTAACCGCATTCTGGCACAGATCAGCGTCGGCAAGATCGACGAAGCGATCGCGCAGACCTACAGCGGCGACCACGAGAAAATGAAGCTGGCGGTCAATAATGTGGCTGGCGTTCTGCAAGGGTTGCAGAAGGAAATTGGCAAACTGACCGTGGCATCCCGTGAAGGACTGCTCACGGAACGCGGAAAGCCCGAACAATTCCAGGGCGCTTTTGCGGGCATCGTGACGAACGTCAACGAAATGCTCGATGCCATTCTGCTGCCCATCGGCGAAGGCAACCGGGTTCTCCTTCAGATCCGCGGCGGCAACTTGAGAGAGAAGGTTGAAATTGCCTGCAAGGGCGATCACGAGAAGATGAAGAATGCCATCAACGGCGTACATGGCTGGCTGAGCGATCTGGTCACGTTTATCACCAAGATTGCCAACGGTGACCTGAACGCATCGGTTGCCAAGGCTTCAGACCAGGACCAGATTCACGAGTGGCTATTGATGCTGAGGACGAACATCCACGCGCTGATCAACGACACTGACATGCTTGCCAAAGGGGTCGCTGAAGGACGAGTGGGTACGCGCATCGACGCGAGCAAGCACCTTGGAGACTATCGCAAGATTGTCCAGGGCGTGAACCAGACGCTGGAAGCGATTGTTGCGCCGCTCAAGGCTACGGCCGAGAACGCAAGCACGCTGGCCTCTTCCTCTGAAGAGCTCACGGCGGTCAGCCAGGTCATGGCGAGCACCGCGGAGGAAACCGCGGTCCAGGCCAACGTTGTATCGGCGGCGAGCGAACAGGTTTCGAGGAATGTTGCCTCGGTGGCTACGGCCTCCGAAGAGATGCAGGCTTCGATCCGCGAAATCTCGAAGAACGCCAACGACTCGGCGCGAGTGGCCAAGAATGCGGTTACCGTGGCCCAGTCGACCAACGAGACCATGAAGAAGCTTGGCCAATCCAGTCAGGAGATCGGCAACGTAATCAAGGTGATTACCTCGATTGCGCAGCAGACCAACCTGCTGGCTCTGAATGCAACCATCGAGGCAGCTCGCGCCGGTGAGGCGGGCAAAGGCTTTGCGGTTGTGGCCAATGAGGTGAAGGAACTGGCCAAGCAGACTGCCAAAGCGACCGAAGAGATCAGCCAAAAGATCGAGGCTATCCAGGGAGTCACCAAGGGAGCCGTCACGGCGATCGAGGAGATTGGCACAATCATCAACCAGATCAATGACATCTCCAACAGCATCGCTTCGGCGGTAGAAGAGCAAACGGTGACCACCAACGAGATCGGCCGCAGCGTGACCGAAGCAGCCCAGGGGGTCAACGATATCTCCAAGAACATCGCCGGCGTTGCAACATCGGCGAAGAACACCACACAGGGAGCGAACGATACCAAGACCGCATCGCTGGAGTTGAGCAAGATGGCAGCCACGCTTCAGGCTTCTGTGGCAAAGTTCACCTTCTAACCGGATGAACGGTGTTTATTAAAGCCCGGCGGGTGGTTCACCAGCCGCCGGGACACACATTGATTCGCAAAGGAAGTAGCAAGATGAGCAAAGTACTGGTTGTTGACGACTCAAGGACAATTCGCATCATTATCCGCAGGATCCTGATAGAACTCGGGTACGAGGTCTGTGAAGCGGCCAACGGCATAGAAGCGCTGAAGGTCCTTGAAACCGAAAAGACCGCGGTGAAGCTGGTTCTGGCGGACTGGAATATGCCGGAGATGAATGGCCTGGAACTGGTCAAGTGTTTGCGCCAGAATCACGAATTTGATTCGTTGAAGGTGCTGATGGTTACCACCGAGACGGAGATGGACCAAATGGCATCGGCCTTGGAGGCAGGGGCCAACGAGTATGTCATGAAGCCATTTACAAAAGATATCCTCACAGAAAAGCTCGAGTTGGTTGGGATGCCTTCAATGGCAGGGGTATAGCCATGGCCGTATTGAACCAGCGCTATTTACAGCCCGGCGAGCGAATCCGCGTGATGGTGGTGGACGACTCGGTTGTCATCCGGCGGCTGGTCACTCAGGTTCTCGAGCAGGATCCAATCCTTCAGGTGGTGGGAACTGCATCGAATGGCGCCATCGGACTGCAACGGATTCCACAGTTCAATCCCGATGTCATCACATTGGATATCGAGATGCCGGATATGGACGGCCTGGAAATGTTGCGGCGCGTTCGGCGCGAATATCCGCTGCTGCGGGTCATCATGTTCAGCACGCTCACCGAGCGCGGCGCGGCGAAAACACTGGAAGCCTTGACTCTTGGGGCCGACGACTACGTAGCGAAGGTTTCCAACGAGGGATCTCTCGACCGCTCAATGGCTCGGCTGCGGGAAGAAATGCTCCCGAAGATCAAGCAGTTCTTCCATCTGCCGGAACAGAGCCGAGTTGCAGTCCGGCCCATTCTTGCGCGCGCCCCAACGGAGCAGCCAGCAAGGCCGGGCGCGCAAGTTTTGCAGCGTATGAAGATGCGGCCCCAGGTGGTCGCAATAGGAGTCTCAACGGGAGGGCCGACCGCGCTGGGCACAATCATGCCGCTGTTCCCTGCCGGCTTTCCACTGCCAATTGTGATTGTGCAGCATATGCCGCCTCTTTTCACCCGGTTGCTCGCCGATCGCCTCAACGCCACCTGCCAGTTGCCGGTCAAGGAGGCTGCCCAGAAAGACTTGGTTGAACCAAGCAAGATTTTGATTGCGCCCGGAGATTTTCACATGAAGTTAGCCTCCAACGGAGACGGTGTACGCGTTGTTCTGGATCAGTCTCCGCGGCAGAACTCGTGCCGCCCCGCGGTCGATGCGCTCTTTGCTTCCACCGGGGAGGTGTATGGCGGCGCGGTGTTGGCCGTCATTCTGACCGGTATGGGGCAGGATGGCTTGCACGGCGTGGAGATTCTAAAGGCGCAAGGGGCCAGCGTCATTGCACAGGATGAGGCGTCCAGCGTTGTGTGGGGAATGCCCGGCGCTGTTGTGAATGCGGGTCTAGCCGACCGCGTATTGCCTCTGGATGAAGTAGTGCCCGAGATTCTTCGCATGACGGGCAGGAATTAGAAGGGAACACGATGGGATGTCAATCGACAATTTCGGAGATCCTCCCGGAGAACTACCGTTTCCTTCAAGCGCATATCTATGCCCACGTAGGCATCGTGCTTGAAAACAACAAGAATTATCTCTTCGAAAGCCGCCTCGCGCCCATCGTCAAGCAATTCAGTCTCGGTTCCATCAACGCTTTGTGCGAACTCCTTCTCGCCAAGCGTAATCCAGAGATCGGCCAACAAGTCGTTGAAGCTATGACGACCAATGAGACCTACTTCTTCCGCGATCCCGCCCAATATGACGCCATACGAACGGTCCTGTTGCCAAAACTAAAGGAAGAGCGGCAGGTTACAAGAAAACTGCGCTTCTGGTCGGCTGCGTCCTCCACTGGGCAGGAAGCATACAGCCTGGCTATGCTGCTCCTGGAAGAAGGGTTGAATGGCTGGGACATTCAAATCCTCGGCACCGACTTCTCTTCAAAGGTCGTGGAACGCGCCCAGGCCGCCAGTTACCAGCAGCTTGAGGTAAACCGGGGACTGCCTGCGGCGCTGTTGGTCAAGCATTTCCGCCGTTCCGGCCTGAACTGGCAGTTGAATGAGCAAGTGCGCCGGATGGCTCGCTTTGCGACGATTGACCTGCGCAATAGCATGCGCACCATGGGACCATTCGATTTGGTTTTCTGCCGCAATGTCATGATTTATTTTGACAACGCAACAAAGCGGAACATCATGAGAGAACTCCATAGCACATTGTTTCGTGGCGGATGGCTGCTGCTTGGCGGCGCCGAATCGGCTTTGGGCCTCGATGAGTGGTTTGAGCGAAAGACAGTGGAAAACATAACCGTCTATGTTGCCCGATGAAAGGAAACATATGCAGACCGAAATAAGCGTAGAAATTCTTGTTCAAATCGTGGAGTCCGTCTTCATGACGATGATGAGCCTTGATGTATCTCCAAGTGATGCATCCTGGAAACCCACTGGGGACCGATTGACCTCATTCGTCCATTTGACTGGCGATTGGAACGGCGCGGTGCTGCTCGATTGCAATCCCCGGCAAGCCTGCCTATTCGCCGGCCTGATTCTCTCCATGGACCCACCCGACATTGTGGACGACGACGTGCGCGACGTGCTCGGCGAATTGGCCAACATGATCGGCGGAAACATGAAGTGTAGTATGCCGACAGGGGTCCGACTTTCCATGCCCACTGTGATGGAAGGCCGCGACTATGATTTGCGGATCTGCGGGTCCCAGATTCTGGAAAGGGTTGCCTTTCAATGCGCCGAGGGCCACTTCTGGGTCACGGTGCTTGTCACAAAGGGGTGAAAAAGTCCAGCAGAGCTTGACTCTCCGGAGATACTCTGTGCAGCCGCCGGAATATCGAAGAAGATATGCATTCATTCGAAAACCTGGTTCAGGACTTTGAAAGGATTTTGGCCGTGGCGTCCGTATCAGAGTTCAGGTCGGCAGGTATGTGTGCATTCTGCTTTGAAATCAATATATTACCGGCAACTATCTCCTCGATCAACCTGGCGGCGGGCCATGCAGATGTGCAGTTGCATAAACTGACTTGAACAAATCGAGAACACGTGCCGATAGAAGATAGGACGCGGAATCACTTTGAAATCGAATCGGAGAACTATGGAGATAGCCAGCGTCTCAAAGATTTCCATGCCCACAGCGAATTGGGCCACGACAACACGCCAGTCTAACCCAGCGACCTCATCGCCATCCACGACCGCTCAGCAAACTTCGCCGGCGCCTTCGTCGATCTCCTCTCCGCCCATCGGGACCTCCGCCTCTTCAGCCATGATTCAGAATGCTGCGAGCAGTGTTCAAGTGGACTCGGTCGCCGCGTCCTATTCCGTGACGATAGCAGGCAATAACTACTCTGGAAGCGTCGAAGAATCCGGAGGAGTATACATAGCCTCCGTTCCGAACCCGCCGGGAGCAAGCGCGAGTGGATCAAGCGTGGAGTCAGCAGAGAACAATCTCAATCTCCAATTGGATGCTCTCGTTTGACTTCCTTGATCTAAAAGCGGACTTGTATACCTCGGCTTTGCAGCTTCGGCAGTAACGTAGAAGTTTACGCCAATTGTGGCGAGAAAGAGCATGATGTTTGGAGCACAAGTGAATTGGATCGGTCCATTCGACGCTGCCGGTCAGCGATGCCGCCTTTGCGCTTATTTATGAAACAATCCTTGGACTTTCCGACGAGCAATGTTCTCAGACCGAAGCGTCTGACAATTGGCTCGGCGCCGATTCCGACGGCAGCCTGCTTGACCCGTACGATTCAAGCAGACAACGCACCGGAATCAACATGGGCGCACTTCAATTCACCGGCAAAGGCGATGATTCCGAAACCAATCTGGGCTACTTCGGAGCGCGCTACCCCGGCAGCAGCATGGGCCAGTTCATCTCCCAAGGCAGTCAGGTTCAAGTCGTTACGATGCCATCGCATGGCGCAGGAATCCAGTCAATAGCCGCGGAAACAAGTGTGCTGCAAAAAGGAAATCCTGGACCGCCAACAGGGCCAGATGTCGACTTTGCACCATCGGCGAACTCCACTGGAGTATTGAACAAGAGCCAACTCTCTGATTGGATGGATGCTCACGCGCTTACTCGTTCCAGTCACCATTGTGCGATGTATTGTCGACTGGGGATGGAGGCCGCCGGCCTTGACACAGGGGATCGTCCTCAGTCGGGTGACGCCGGAGACTACGGTCCCTTCTTATTGAGACACGGAGCAACAGTCGTGCCGCAGGATTCCTACGCCCCGCAAGTTGGCGATGTTGCCGTGTTTGACAAGACGGAACAACACCCTTACGGCCACATTGAAATGTACGACGGCCAACACTGGGTATCGGATTTCAAGCAACATAGTTTTTCTCCCTACCGTGACGCTGCCAGTACACCCCCATTTACGATTTACCGGCTTAGCTAAGGTCGAGAGACGGGCCTGGCCTGCCGAAAAGGCACAATTCGGCCAGACAGCTTACATACTGTGACCGCGTCCCGTGCTGCGCGGATGATGTGTCGGATTCATGCAGGACGGGGCCAGAGATGTGGCATTTGGCTGTACTTGCGTGGAATGAACCAACCCGCTGTCACTGAATGTTCTTCGCGGCAAGGCCCAAGATCATCGAACCTGTGCCTGCTGAGACTACCTCGGGCGGCGTTGACGCGGGCCAACTCATCTGAGTTCGAGACGCGAGGAACACTCTGAGACCAGCTACCGAGGCGTCGAGCAACGAAGAATACGGTGGATATTGGCCCCGTCCCTCCGGATTTGCTGCGAAAAGCCGCCAGAGCTGGCGTTCTCAGGCTCTAAAGCCAATATGCAACCTCTGTGTCATCCCAGTCCATTGAAATCCTTGGTTCTCTCGACCGATATACCCAATACCGGCTTATTCCGGCAGGAGAATTCGAATGGCCCTCGTAACCTGGACCGACAATCTTTCAGTCGGGGTAGAATTGATCGACAATCAGCATACCGTCT
>Ga0302274_10006197_pt1 | contig 9975 bp, 6 predicted proteins | sample III_Bog_N2_1_FD_198755 | JGI IMG/M metagenome (GOLD analysis project Ga0302274, IMG submission 198755) | Peat permafrost microbial communities from Stordalen Mire near Abisko, Sweden - III_Bog_N2_1 | ecosystem: Environmental > Terrestrial > Soil > Wetlands > Peat | place: Sweden: Abisko...
GGCGAGGCGGGCGGCGATCTGGCCGAGTGCGCGCTGGATGTCTGCGCGAGTGTCGAGGTTTTCGAGCAGGAACGGATCGTTTTCGAGGACAGGAAGGATGATGTCGGGTCGGTGGTGGTAACACATCATCTCGTTATGCATGGCGATGGCTCGGCAACGGGTTCCGTCCTCCTCGGAGGAGTGGACGCATTGGTGGGGTTTGGAAGGTTCGCGGTACATCTCTGCATAGGAGTCGGGCATGGTAAAGACCTCGGTATAGATACTGGATTGGTTGATGGGGCTGGGGTTATGGGTGCGTATATACGGGATGTAGATACTTCTAGGGGTTAGTGGTTAGTGGTAAGTGGTAAGTGGTAAGCGGCTAGTTCGGAGTCAAAACGGGAAGGCCCGGCTTAGTCGCCGGGCCTGCTTTTTCTTTCTTTGACTTACTCTTTAAGTGTATCAGGTTGACCATAACTCATCTGCTATCTATTTTTTGGGAGGATGTGGTTGATGGGGTGAGGGTTATGGGATTTTGGGTGGGTTTTGGGGCTTGACAGTGATTTTGGGGGCGGGCGAGCGAGGGCAGGCTCCAGGGGTTAAAACCCCTTTCTTCTTTGCTACTCCGTGAGGGCCAAGCCTGAAGGCTTGGCGTATCTCGACGCAACGGCAAAGGGCAAAGGCGGAGGCAGAGGCAGAGGCAAAGGCAACGGCAGAGGCAGAGGCAAGGTAAAGGCAAAGGCGGAGGCAGAGGTAAGCGCAAGGGAAAACGCAAGGGCCAAGGCAAAAGGCAAAGGTACCTGAGCTATTTCTTGAGGGCCAAGTGCGCCCGGCGGACGTCGTTGTGGGTGAAGACGCTGAGGAAAGGTGGCGTGATGTCGGACGGGACTTCGGCGAGGGCGCGCTCGATGTTCAGGCGGCCGCCTTGTTCGCGGTCGACCAGGCAGAGGACTCCGGCGACGGTCATGCCGGCGTCGCGGGTAGCTTCGATGGCGGTGATGGTGGAGCCGCCGGTGGTGCAAACGTCGTCGACGATGACGATGGGGGCGCCGGGATGGAGGAAGCCTTCGACGCGGCGGCCGGTGCCGTGCGCCTTCTCGGCCTTGCGGACGAGGAAGCCGTGGATGAGGGTGGGCTCGGGGCCGTCCTCTTCTTCGAGTTCGAGATCAGCGGCGAGGGCACGGAGCTCGGTGTAGTCGGCCAGCGCGGTGGCCGAGGCGATGGACGTAGCGGAGACCAGCGGATCGGCTCCCATGGTGAGGCCTCCGACGGCGACGGCGTTAGGGATGTGCTGGCGGATGAGGTCGTAAAAGACTAGGCCGGCGAGGCGGCCGCCTTCGGCGTGGAGTGTGGTGGTCCGGCAGTCGATGTAGTAATCGGACTTCTGGCCGGAGGCGAGGGTGAAGTCACCTAGCTTGAAGGAGAGGCTGGCGATAAGGTCGAGGAGAGCGGCGCGGGGATCTGTGGGCATTTGTGTGTTCAGGATAAATGCAACGGCTTAACACCGATTCCCACCGATCAAACCGATTGGGACGGGGCAGGATGAATCTCTTCGGCATACGAATTGATCGCACGGCGCACGTATTCGCTCATGGAGACTCCTGCCGCCGCAGATTTTCGGCGAAGCTCCTGTTTCTGTTCGAAAGTCGACCGGAATTCGAACGGTCGGAACTCAGAGCTAAATTTTCTCAAGGGCATGCCTGAAGGCTAGCATGTCCGGTGCGAGCGCTAGTGGATCATGCGGTCGAGGTGGCGGTAGCCGCCGGTGGCGAAGATGGTCATGAGGAAGATGAAGCCGTTGTAGGAGGCGTGGACGATAGTGGAGGCGGCGACGGACTGAGTCTTGATGCGGACGAAGGTGAGGACCAGCGAGATGCAGAAGAGTCCGACGAGCGCGGCCCAGATGTGCGCGTCCTGCTGGGCGTGCAGCATGGCGAACAGGAAGCTGGTGATCAGGGCGGAGAAGATGAGCGACGTGGGCGTGAGGGTGGTGGTGGATTGCCAGCGGGCGCGAGCTTCGGGCGTGCGTGGGAGGGCGATCCAGTCGTAAGCGATGGCGACCGCTGGGAGGAGGAAGCCGCGGAAGCAGATCTCTTCGAAGACAGGCGCGGCGAAGGTTCCGAAGAGGGTGATGAGCCAGGCTGTGGCGGGATTGAGGAAGAACGAGTCGATGGGGAGGTTTTTGGGTGAGGAGATGAAGGCGGTGATGATGGCCATCATGACGCCGAGGGCAAAACCGAGCGTGATGAGGCGGTTGGCCTGGCCGCGTGCGACAGACCAATGCCATTGAATCCCGTCGAGAAACGTGCGGTGCCAGAGGACAGGGAAAAGAAGCCAGGCGGCGAGCAGCGTGAGGAGATAGACGCCGGCCATCATGGCGATTTGGAGGAAGGGATGCTGCACTGTGATGGTGCCAGCGTGCAGGGACGCGGGGGACTTTCCTGAGAGGGCAAGGGTGACTTCGGCGACGAGGAGGAGGATGCCGGCGACGAGGATGAAGAGAAGAGCGTGGCCGATGTTGGGAATGCGGCGTGGAGTGGGTAGAGGGGCGAGGGCTTCCGGCGCGAGCGGATCAGGCTCGGCTTCGGATTGGGCGCCGTTCATGGGCGAGAGGCTCATTTGGATTTGGTTCGCTTTTTTGGGGTGGGTTTCTTGGCGGGCTTGGCTGTGGGGACGCCGGTTTTCTTGTCGGGAACAATGAATTTGCCGCGAGTGGTGCGTGGGCGGTCGGGGGCGGCGGTGATGTTGAAGGGTTGGGGTCCGGCGTGGGTGTGGCCGTTGTTGGTGGATAGTGTTCCCAGGTCGGACGATGAAGCTGTCTGACCTGGGGACCCCGATTCGGTGGCGGCAATCCCACCCAAGCGGAGCTTGGATGGGGCACCCGGACTTGTGGCGGATCCGCTGTCGTAGTGGCGGGCGAGGAATTGGCCGGTGTAGGAGGCGGCGACGGTGGCGATCTGCTCGGGAGTGCCGTGGGCGATGATGTGGCCGCCGCGCTCGCCGCCCTCGGGGCCGAGGTCGAGGATGTAGTCGGCGTTGCGGACGATGTCGAGGTTGTGCTCGATGATGATGATGGTGTTGCCGAGGTCGGTGAGGCGGTGTAGGACTTCGAGGAGCTTGCGGACGTCGTCGAAGTGGAGGCCGGTGGTGGGCTCGTCGAGGAGGTAGAGGGTGCGGCCTGTTTGTCGCTTACTCAGTTCGCGGGCTAGCTTCATGCGCTGGGCTTCGCCACCGCTGAGGGTGGTAGCGGATTGGCCGAGGTGGATGTATCCGAGGCCCACGTCGACGAGGGTTTGGAGTTTTACGGCGGCGGTAGGGATGTCCTTGAGGATGGGGAGGGCGTCGGCGATGGGGAGGTCGAGCAGGTCGGCGATGGAGTGGCCGTTGAAGCGGACCTGGAGGGTTTCCTGATTGTAACGGCGGCCGTTGCACACGTCGCAGAGGACGTAGACGTCGGGGAGGAAGTTCATTTCGATACGCTTCTGGCCTTCGCCCTGGCAGGCTTCGCAGCGACCGCCTTGCACGTTGAAGGAGAAACGGCCGGGCTTATAGCCGCGCTCGCGGGATTCGGGGAGCATGGCGAAGAGGTCGCGGATGGCGGTGAAGACTCCCGTATAGGTTGCGGGATTGGAGCGTGGCGTGCGGCCGATGGGGGATTGGTCGATCTCGATGACCTTGTCGATCTGGTCGATGCCGACGACGCGGCCGTGGGCGCCGGGCTCGGCTTTAGATCCGTAAAGTCCTTTGGCCAGGGAAAGGTAGAGGATGTCGGTGACGAGGGTGGATTTGCCGGAGCCGGAGACGCCGGTGACGACGGTCATGACGCCGAGGGGGAAGTGTGCGGTGACGTGCTGGAGGTTGTGGGCGGTTGCGTCTTCGACGGTGATCCACTTGCCGGTGAGCGGGCGCGGGTACTGGCGGGCGACGATCTCGATTTTGCCGGCGAGGTACTGGCCAGTGAGCGAGGCTGGGTTGGCCATGACCTGCTCGGGTGTGCCGTCGGCGATGAGGTTGCCGCCATTTTTGCCGGCGCCGGGGCCGAGGTCGAGGACGTAGTCGGCGTGGCGGATGGTGTCTTCGTCGTGCTCGACGACGAGGACGGTGTTGCCGAGGTCGCGGAGGTTTTCGAGGGCTTGGAGGAGGCGCTGATTGTCGCGCTGATGGAGGCCGATGGAGGGCTCGTCGAGCACGTAGAGGACGCCGCGAAGGCGGGAGCCGATCTGGGTGGCGAGGCGGATGCGCTGGCCTTCGCCGCCGGAGATGGTAGCGGCGGAGCGGTCGAGCGAGAGGTAGTCGAGGCCGACGGCGTTGAGGAATTCGAGGCGCTCGATGATTTCGCGCTGGAGGCGGTCTGCGATGATGGCGTCGCGGCCGGTGAAATGGAGCGCGCGGGCGACGGCGAGGGCGCGCTCGAGGGAGAGAGCGGTGAAGTCGGCGATGGAGAGCGAGTTGCGAGTTGCGGGTTGCAGGTTGTTAGTTGGGGACGCTGGAGCGTTTGTGGTCGAAACGGTACGGGCGGTTTTGGCAGGGTTGAGGGGCTCGGGGTCCTTCGACTTCGGGCTGCGCCCTTCGCTCAGAATGACGGCCTTGTTCTGATCCGGGTTGACGGAGATGGTGACGGCGAGGGATTCGGGGCGGAGGCGCTTGCCGTGGCAGCGGGGGCAAGTGGTGGCGGACATGTACTGCATCATGTACTCGCGGTAGCCTTCTGATTTGGTTTCGTCGAGGTTGGAGCGGAGGTAGCTGAAGATGCCGTGGAATCCGGTGCGGGAGGACTCGCCTTTGGGCGGACCGTAGAGGAAGAGGTCCTGGTGGGCTTTGGTGAGGTTCTCGAAGGGAACCTTGAGGTTGATGCTGTACTTTTCAGCGGCGAGCTTGATGAGGCGGAGGAGGTAAGAGGAGCCTGAGCCGGGGCCCATGGCGCCGTCGAGCAGCGGCTTGGACCAGTCGGTAATTGTTTTCGCCGGGTCGAAGTCGTAGATGGAGCCGAGGCCGTTGCACTCGGGGCATGCGCCGTAGGTGGAGTTGAAGGAGAAGCTGCGGGGCTCGAGGCGGGCGACGTTGATGCCGCAGTCGGGGCATGCCATGGAGGTGGAGTAGAGGACCTCATCCTGGGTCCGGTTGGGGCCCTGAAAGCCGATGAGGACCAGGCCGTTGGCCATCTGGAGGGCTTTCAGGACGGAGGTTTCGAGGCGCTTGGTGTCGTATTTACGTTGACCGTTGTCCGTTCTACGTTCTTCATTGGGTGCGAATGGCTTGAGGATGATGCGGTCGACTATGGCTTCGATGGTGTGGTTCTTTTTTTTGTCGAGCCGCATACCTTCGGTGAGCTCGACCATTTCGCCGTCGATGCGGGCGCGGAAGCCCTGCTGGTCGAGGGCGTCTAGCTCTTCGCGGAACTCGCCTTTACGGCCGCGGACAAGGGGCGCGAGGACGGTGATGCGTTCGCCAGGAGACTGGGCGACGGTGCGCTCGACGATCTGGGCAACGATCTGGTCGGGGGTCTGGCGGGTGATAGGGAGGCCGCAGTTGGGGCAGTGGGGCTGGCCGACGGACGCGTAGAGAAGGCGGAGGTAGTCGTATATCTCGGTGATGGTGCCGACGGTGGAGCGGGGGCTGCGCGAGGTGGTTTTCTGCTCGATGGAGATGGCTGGGGATAGGCCGTCGATGGCGTCGACATCGGGACGCTCCATCTGGTCGAGGAACTGGCGGGCGTAGGCGGAGAGGGTTTCGACGTAGCGGCGCTGACCCTCGGCGTAGATGGTGTCGAAGGCGAGGGAGGACTTGCCGGAGCCGGAAAGTCCGGTGACTACGGTAAGGGTGTTGCGCGGGATGGAAACATTGACGTTGCGCAGGTTGTGCTGGCGCGCGCCGCGTACCGTGATGTGTGTGATTGCCATGCGAAGTTGGTTCAGCCGTTCGGGCCCACGCATGCGACGTGAGAGACGAAACGGCCAAGTTAACAGGATACGGCATTTTGCGACTCAACCCAACAAGTTGGCTGGGGTGCGTTGGCGCTGTGACGGGGGGCACAGCGTGGGGATGCGGATGGGGGATAGAGTGATGACAGGCCAACCCGAAATGATGGGGGAGTATCTTAGTGGTCAATGAGTTTTGAAGAAACTTGGCGGAACATGGCTTAACTGCGACTGATTTCTTGTAAGAATGGTTTTGGAATTTGCCTGGTTTTGACCCATTTCAAGCTGGAAAACGCAGGAAATAAACGCAGAGGAGCGTTCCGTTGAGTGATTTTGTAATGCTGGTGTGTGCGGTTTTGGCATCGTTGGCGGCGGGAGTGTTGGTGGCCTACGGGGTGTGCGTAGGGATGTTCGGGTTGTTCCGCATGCATGCGCGGCAGGTGGCGGTGAAGGCTCCGGTGCGGGTGGGTAGCGGGGCGAAGGTGGTTGAAGGGTAGCACTTCGTGCTGTTCTCGGCGCTTCGCGTAAGGGCAAAAGCTGATTCCCTTCGGGAATGCCAAGCCATTGAAGAGACAAGGGCAGAGCTAAGTACGAAGATGCAGTGGTTTAGGCGATAATCACATTCGTGAAGCGCCGAGCGAAATCCGAAGATTCCGGTTCGACAATGAGACTTACGCTTGCGGTTACGGGCGCGAGCGGGGCAGTGTTTGCCGCGGAGATGCTGCGGGCTCTGGACGCTGACGCCCGCGTGGCGCGGGTTGACTTCATTGCGTCGGAGGCGGCGCTGCGGGTGTTTGCGGAAGAGTTGGGGGTGAGTGGGCGGAATGGGTTGGTGGGGAAACTGCTGGGTGGCGCGGGTTCGGGGAAGATTATGCACCATGCCGAGGCGGATATTGGGGCGAATGTGGCGAGTGGGAGTTATCGCTCGGATGGGATGATTGTGCTGCCGTGCACGATGGGGACGTTGGCGGGGATTGCGAATGGGATGGCGTCGAACCTGATCGAGCGGGCCGCGGATGTATGTCTGAAGGAAGGGCGGCGACTCATCCTATGTGTGCGGGAGACTCCATTTAACCGGATTCATCTGCGGAATATGCAGTTGGCGGCGGATGCGGGGGCGACCATCTTCCCGGTGATGCCGACGATGTACAACATGCCGAAAGACACGACGGAGATGGTGCGGCAGTTTGTGGATAGGGTGTTGGCGCATGTGGGGCTGGTGCAGGCTGGGGCTTATGAGTGGAAATCGGATTAGGGAAGAGGACGGTGCGAGCGTCTTACATCCCACCCAAGCGGAGCTTGGATGGGGCACCCGAGCATTAGAGGCTATTTCAGGGGTTTGCCGAATTCTTCGCTGAAGACGGTGTGGCGGAGGTCGAAGCGGCCGCCGTCGAACTTGTCGGGGCCTTTGAGGTGGCCGATGGCGAGGAGCGCGACGACCCAGTAGCTGAGCGGGAGGCGGAGGATTTCGTGGACTTTGTCCTGCTCGAATCCTTCCATGGGGGCGGTGTCGTAGCCCAAGACTTCAGCCATGAGCATCATGTGGGTGGTAGCGATCATCACCATTTTGTTGAGCCAGCCGTGCATCTCGTCGGAGTTGAAGTGGGAGAGGTACTGGGGGATGTTGTTGCGGGCCTGGTCGGCGTAGCTTTCGGGCATGCCTCCCTGGAGGCCCTGAGAGAGCATGGGTTCGAGGTCCTTGCGCCAGCCGTCTGCATCGCCACAGGCCACGATGACGGCGGAGGCCTCTTCGACCTTGCCCTGGTTGTAGGAGGCGGCGCGCAGGCGCCTTTTCTGCTCCTCGCCCTGGACAACGATGAAACGCCAGGGCTGCATGTTGTATCCGCTGGGAGCGCTAAGGCCGGCTTCGAGGATTTTGCGCAGGTCTTCTGCGGGGATAGGCGCGCCGTCGAAACTGGGCGTCGCTCGCCGGTCGTGGATCGCCTGACTCAAGGTTTTCTCGTGCTTCGCCGTCTTGACCATCGCTGCTCTTTTCGTCTCGTCCGCTTCTTCGATCGCTTGCAAGCCAGGGGCTCCGATCCATCAATTGGTACTGCATCTGTGAGATGCAGTTGTTCGGGAAAGGGAATCCCAAACGAGTTCCAAGATAGCACCCCGCATGATTCGCGGATAGATGAGGCGGCGAAGGATAGGACTAGTGCGGACTTAATACGATCCTTATGTTTGCAGAAAAGCCCTGGTTGAGCGATGGGCTCGAACCAGGGCGGAGTGGGATGGGGAGGGCTGTTTATGAGAAGAGGCCGTTGAGGCCGCTGGGGAAGAAGACTCCTGTGGCTTTTGTGCCGGAAGTAGTTGCATTTCCTCCGGTGACGATGTTGAGGACCTGAGTAGTGGTGCGGGAGCAGGCAATGACGTTGGTGGGATCGGAGTCGACGATCTGGGTGCGGGGGACGCTTGCACCACCGGCGAGGGAGACGGTGATGGTGCCTGGGGTGAGGCCGTAGTCGTCGGGGTTAGGGTCGAACGGACTGACTGGGGTGGGCGCGGCTGCCAGGGCGAGCGAGGCGCGCAGGGTGGATATTTTCTGCGTTAGCGTCTGGTAGCCGAGGGAGTTGGTGGGGTCGAGCGCGTTGATGGTGGTGCGGACGAGGCCGGCGTGGTAAGCCTCGACTGCGAGGATGCCGGCTGCGGCGGCGAGGTAGGTTTTGCCGGTGGCGCCGGTGGTGAAGAGCGGGGCGGCTCCGTGGTAGGCGGTGACGCCGACGTCCTCGAATATGTAGGCGCCGATGAGGAAGTTGGCGTCGCTGGCGAAGGGATCGAATGCAGAGCCGATGCCGGCGGCTGAGGCGAGGGTATTGAAGGAAGTCATCAGGTCGATGGCGGGCTGCGCGACGGCTGCGGTGCCGAGAGCGCTGCGAAGGAAGGCGACGTGCTTGCCCTCTTCGACTGCGGTTTCGACCGCGTAGGAGGCGACGCTGAGATTGAGGAATGGGACCTTGGGCGTGGCTTTGACGGCGACGGTTCCCTGCGTGCCAGTGCCGGTGATGCCCTGAACCATCGCTCCGGTGGGGTAGAGCGAGTTGGCGGTGGAGATGTTGGTGCCGAAGGCGGCGAGGTAGTAGAAGTTGGCTTCGAGGTATTCGAGATTGAGGGCGAAGTTGAGGATGTCAGTGTCGCCGTAGGCGGAGACGGTGCTGGCCGCGCGGGCGGAAGACGGAAGGGCGAATGCGGCGAGGGTGGCGGCGCCGCCGGTGAGGAGAGCGCGGCGGCTGGCAATGATGTTGTCGAGGATCTGGGTTTCCTGGGATGGCATATGTGGTTTCCTTTGGGCGTAATGGCTGAAGTGCAAAGGCTGCGACTGAGATTCTGACTCTTTGAGTCAGAATGACGAGCGTGCACGGAGTCGGCCGTTCGTCAGCTTAGGGTTACGGTGATGTTTCCGTTGAGGCCGCTGGGGAAGAAGCCGCCCGACTTGACTCCCGCGCCTGCGCCGGCAGTGCCGTAGACGATGTGCAGGACCTGGTCGGTGTTCCGTGCGTAGGCGATGGCGTTGGCGCTGGTGGCGGCAACGATGGCGCTGGGCGTGACGATGGAGGTTGGAGAGGTGGTGCCGCTGGGAACGGTAAGCATGGTTTCGTTGGAGCCGCCGAGAGTGGCGCGCAGGGTGGCTACCTGGTTGGCGTAGGTGAGGTAGGGGTACGCCGTGGTTCCCAGGGTTATGGCGTTGCCGGTGAGCGCGGTGCGGACGTAGGCTGCGTGGTAGGCTTCGACGGCCATGATGCCGGCCGCTGCGGCGAGGTATCCGGCGGCGATGCCGGCAGTGCTGATGAGGGGAGCTGCGCCGGCGTATGCGGTGACGCCTACGTCCTCGAAGATGAACGCGCCGACGAGGAAGTGGTTGAAGTCGGCATAGGGATTGAAGGTGGAGGCAATGCCTGCGGCGGCGGCGAGCGCGTTGAAGGAGTTGGTGATGTCGATGGCGGGGCGGGCTACGGCTGCGGAGCCGAGCGCCGAGCGGAGGAAGCGGACGTGTTGCTGCTCGTCGTAGGCGATCTCGTTGAGGATGTTCTGCTGGGCGGAGCTGAGGCCGGTGACCTGCGCGCCGCCGGTGACGGTG
>Ga0302274_10006198_pt1 | contig 9974 bp, 11 predicted proteins | sample III_Bog_N2_1_FD_198755 | JGI IMG/M metagenome (GOLD analysis project Ga0302274, IMG submission 198755) | Peat permafrost microbial communities from Stordalen Mire near Abisko, Sweden - III_Bog_N2_1 | ecosystem: Environmental > Terrestrial > Soil > Wetlands > Peat | place: Sweden: Abisko...
GTCGATGCTCTCAACGACGCCATCGATCAAATCATCACAACCATATCTCCTAACGAATGCGCTGCTTATCTCGCCAACTCTGGTTATTCTACATGACCGGGAAATGCTCTAGTTACCTAACGATTTGTCCAGTGCCTTCCAGACTGATCTACTTGAAGCCAAAAGAGTCCCGCGTAATTATTGGCGTAGATTTTTATAGCGGAAAATGCAAACCTATTTGCATCAATGGCATGACGGTTAGCTTAGCAAGCCTCCCTCCCGCCATTTGAGGTCAGCATTTGTTAAACATATTATTTATATTGACTATCAGTCCCTGTCGAAAGGCACAGGTCTTTTTTTATTTAGACTAAAATATGGCCGCGTTCACACAGCAAAAAGATACTTGAACAAAGATCAGGGTATTGCTGCCCCAACATATAACATCCATCAAGATATTCCTTGGAAACAATATCTGTTTGCAAGAGACGATCCCATTGAAAATTTGCCAGAGCCTTAAAGAATATCCCCGACCGATGTATTACCTTTAATCCGGCCGACACCGCCTCCCGCTCCAACGTATCCAATGAATAGGTGCATCGATGCCCATGTTCAGCTTCCGCCGCGGTCACGGCAGCATTATGCGTAATAAGTCCCATCTTGACGGCAATTTGACGCGAAGGAGCATTCGCGTTCGGGCATACGAGGAAGAAACGCCCGCCTTCTGCCAACCATTCATTATTAACACGCCGCAAAACACCAACCGGATCATCTAGATGCTCAAGAACATGCGTCATCACGATATTGTCGTAACGCTTTGGAAGTGTAACAGTCTCAAACATCGCATTAAAAAAATTTACTTGGGTCTCGAGCTTCAATTTTGCTTCCTTTATTGCCAAGTCTGATGCCTCCACGCACGTTACATCTTCAAAATGCCCCAAAAGGCGACGCGTAAAATCTCCCTTAAAGCTACCGAGTTCGAGGAGGTTCCCTTTCCTGAAGAAGGGAAGAAAAGAACGGATCATATAAGGATGCATCACATCAAAATCAAACCCATAGAAATAAAGACGACCTGCATTGTCTTTAACCTCATTATTAAAATCTCTCGAGAGGGTCATTTTTATTCCTTTCGTTAATCACTGCGATTTTCGAGTTTGAGATGCTGCTTTTTCAGCCTTAGGCAACCAATTGAGCAAGACCAAAGCCATGCTTTCCAAACTCATTTCCGTTATACAGTAAGAATATTCCCCCGTCACATTCGAAGACATTGGGGTAACACATCATATCAGAATCCCAACCTTCCTCGGAAACATCAATACCAGCCTGGCTGTCATCCCGATGCCAAACAATCATATCATCCGAAAAGGCATAACCGAGGCGATATGCTTTCTCTTTGTTGTCTCTAAAATCAAATACATCTCGATGACAGAAATACATATGGTACTTCCCTTTATCATAAAATACAGTCGGGAGAGCTTGACATTCCTGAGCTCGTTTGGCTGGAATAATAGTCATTCCATTTCTCTGCCAGTTAATGCCGTCAGAGGAATGGGCATAAGCAATTTTATATATACGCTCCGGAGACGCCCCTGAAGTGGCGCGGAGCCATTCCGTTCCAAATATATACCACATGTGAAAAGATCCATGGATGTATTTAACAAAGGGATCGCCTACTAAAAAAGGCTCGTTAAGGGAAGCCGCCATGATCGGACCTCCCTTACCGTATTTATGAAAAGATACACCTTGATCACTACTTATGGCTAATCCGATGGCCATATCGATTGAAACCGATTGACGGCGGCTCCAACCTGAGGTGTATCCCCAAATTTTATGATCATGTTTTATGATATTGAGAGGAAATATCCCGTGTTCATCAAATTCGCCTTTATCTCCCAATTTAATAACAGGACCATCCGAAAGGCCTAAAACTTTGTCAAACGATTTGTTAAAATCCACATAATGAGGGACGCTTACATATTTTCCATCCGCTCCGCGCCTTTGCGCACAGTAAAAAACCCTCACATACCCATCACAAACAATTGCTTGGGGAGATTTTGCAAATTCATCATACCCCTGAGCCGAATTATAGTGAGATGGGTCAAATATTTTGCCAATTTTCTTCCATTTCACGATAGAAATTCTCCTTCGAGTTTTGCGAGGCCGAATCCCGTCTTACCGACACCGTTTCCCGCATAAAGCATCATAATACTTCCATCGAGTTCAAATATTGTCGGGTAAGCGATCATCTCTGAATCCCACCCCCTATCAGACGGCACCATTGCAATTTTTGAATCATCGCGTTGCCAATTTATGAGATCAGAAGATGAAGCATATCCGATCTTATAACTACGCTTCGGATTTGTTCTAAAATCCAATCCAAAGCGGTAACAGAAAAACATATGGTATTTCCCATTTATAAAAATAATATCAGGACATGCTTGGGCTTCATCGTCCCCCAATCTACTCTCAATTAAATCGTGGTTTATTCTTGTCCATGTCACGCAATCTATAGAGGTAGCCATTCTAAGTTTATAGATAATTTCAGGCCGACCGGCTTCATCAAGTATCCAACGCCTACCTGCTGTATAAGCAAGATACCACATATTATTATAACGCCTTAATTTAGGAGATGTAATAGTAAACGGTTCATCCGGGGAATGGGAAAGAATAGGTCCAGGGCCAAATTTTTGAAAGCTTACACCCCCATTCTTACTAACGGCCATTCCTAGTGAAATATTAAATGGAACGGATTCGCATCGTGTCCATCCTCCATATACTGCATATATATCCTGCCCCTCTTTGTGGACAGAAACAGGGTATGTTCCAAATTCGTCAAAAGACCCCGTAGATCCCAACTCTAAAATAGGATTTTGAGAGATATTGATAATATCAAATAAATTATACCGATTAAGATCAACAAACCCACAATAACTAACATATTGCGCACGAGTATCAGGCTTTGGTCGACAACAAAAATAAACCCTTACAAAATTATCAAATATAATGACATTAGGGGCCTGTGCATAATCATTCATCCATACCGGTCTGTTCACATCTTGTTTCGGATCAAATATGAGACCCTTCTTTTGAAAATTAAAGACCATTCTTATTGTCCTGTGATTTAGCAAGCCGCGATGTAACCAATCGAATGGCCTCTACGAGTAGTCTATTTTCTTCTTTAAAAATTCTCCCCCCCAGCTGCCAAGGAGTTTCTGCGTAGTCCACCTTAATTTTTTTCTGCAAGATAATCTCACCACCATCAATATCACGACTGACATAGTGAACTGTACAGCCCGCTTCCTCGTCTTTGGCTTTCATCACAGCTTCTTGAACCTTTACCCCATACATTCCTTTACCCCCGTATTTTGGCAGTAAAGATGGGTGTGTATTGATTATTCTATATTTCCATTTATCACAAATATTGCTTGGTAAAATTGGCATAAACCCCGCCAACACTATCAAATCAGTATTATCTGGGATTGATGCTTCAAATGCTAAAAACAAGGAATCCTTACCTTTTGAAGTATCAAGCACCACCACAGGTATAGAATGTGCTTTGGCTCGATGAATAGCGCCACACTGTCGATCCACAATCAATGTCGAGACGGATATGCCCAAAGAAGTTTGAGCGTCAATTATTGATTGAAAATTTCCCCCTTCTCCAGAGGAACATACAACTAAATTAAACTTATTGTTCATAATAAGCTTCCTTCAACTAGATAAATCCTCTCAAAAAAGGTCTTAAATTCAAGCCTCCTCAGCGGCGAGAGCGAGCCTTTACTTTATCTTCAACCAAATTTGCGGAAGCATCGTCAGCTTTTGTTAGACAAATAATGGTATGACCAATCTACTAATCAAGACGCAGTTTTAGCATTGAAATAAAATCACAATCTAAGTATTTATGCAATCAGACATAGATTATAAATTTCTCTATATCTAACATGCTCAATAATTGATCCTATGCATGAGCGGTATAGTTTGGTAACATTTAAGAAACATCAAATATTCAATAGAGATAAATGGAAGACCATACACATCATTCTCATAAAAAACCTGAGGTACATCTGACTAACCGTATTGGCTGGATACGAGCCGCCGTGTTAGGTGCCAATGACGGCATTTTATCGACAGCAAGCATCGTAAGCGGTGTTGCAGCAGGCGGGGCCTCTCATCATTTTATTATTCTGACAGGTCTAGCAAGTTTAGTGGCGGGCGCGACCTCAATGGCGACGGGCGAATATGTTTCAGTCAGCTCTCAAGCTGACATAGAGCATGCAGATCTTAAACGCGAGCGACGCGAGATTGATTCAAATCGAGCTTATGAGCAAGAAGAACTTGCTCAAATATATGTAGAGCGAGGCGTCGAACTTGAATTAGCAAGACAAGTATCCCACCAAATGATGAAACATGATGCTCTTGGTGCACACGCTCGCGATGAACTCGGCATTTCAGAAATTGCTGCTGCAAAACCTTTACAAGCCGCATTCTCTTCGGCACTTAGTTTTTCAACAGGCTCTGTTCTACCTCTTTTAGCGACAACTCTCATTCCAACCGATATGGTTATGTGGACTATACCTTTAATTTCATTATTTGCTCTAGTGCTTTTAGGTGCAGTGTCTGCCAAAACAGGTGGTGTCAAAATGCCTAAACCGATCGCGCGCATTCTTTTATGGGGTGCCTTTTCAATGTGCCTTACTGCTGTTACGACCCATTATTTTCGAGCTCCCTCCTAACGATCTCCGTCTTAGGCAAGACTCAAGTTCTTTCTATGAAAAAAAATTTACACAAATCTCTTTTTGAAATATTTGTTATTTTTCTAAGGTTGGGCCTCACATCTTTCGGAGGTCCCATCGCACATCTTGGATACTTCCAAAATGAATTTGTTACTCGTCGTGAATGGGTAAACCAACAATCGTTTGCCGATCTTGTGGCTCTCTGTCAGTTTTTACCAGGACCAACAAGTAGTCAGGTAGGTTTTGCTCTTGGCCTGTCCCGCAAAGGTCTCTTGGGAGGATGTATGGCTTGGCTAGGTTTTACATTGCCATCTGCTTTATTCCTTATCTTCTTTGCTTCCTTTCTTGATTATGAAGTTGGCCTCTTATGGACAGCGTTATTCCATGGTCTCAAAATTGTAGCTGTTGCCGTTGTTGCTCAAGCTGTTGTAGCAATGGCACGCACCTTGTGTCCTGATTGGACAAGAATAATTGTAGCTCTCACGACAATGGTCCTTGTCTTAGAAATAGATGGCCCCTTTGCTCAAATCGGAGCGCTTACTCTTGGCGCAATAGCCGGCATTTTTTTTTGCCATACCCAACCGAACAACGCCGCTTATAATCTATCATTCTCACTTTCTCCTCGAGTGAGTATTATTGCTTTGACTATTTTTCTAACTTGTCTAATCGGATTACCTCTCTTAGCCTCCAGTTTTGGGGGCCACACTCTTTCACTTATCGATATCTTTTATAGCTCCGGAACGTTTGTCTTTGGCGGCGGTCATGTCGTGTTACCGCTCTTGCAAGATAAGCTCGTGCCAAACGGATGGATTGATAACAACACTTTTATCTCCGGTTACGGTTTAACCCAGGCTATGCCGGGGCCATTGTTTTCCTTTGCAGCCTATTTAGGTGCTGCAATGAAAACCTCTCCCAACGGTCTATGGGGTGCTATGATATGCCTGTTTAGTCTATTTATTCCGGGAATTCTTCTTGTCATAAGTATCCTACCCTTTTGGAGCCATATTCAAAAATATAAGTCTGCGCTTACAATCATGCAGGGTGTTAATGCTTCTGTTGTTGGATTATTGGGTGCAGCGCTTTATACACCTCTTGCCACCACAACGCTTTATACTGTGGCTGACTTTGCTATAACTTTCGTAAGTTTTCTTTTATTAACGAAAGGCAAAATGCCGTCCTACGTTGTCGTTGGTTTGACGGTAGGCGCATCTTTTTTATCGCAGTTTATTCATTAAATTCTTTCAATTTCTATTCCATTTGAAACTTTTGAAATCTCACAATTTATAGCAAGAGCATAAACTTAGTTCATGCTGAAGATCTCATCAGAGGATTTATTAAATACATTAAGCTATACAAGTTAAAGCTTAATCAGAAGCCTTCAATATTTGAGTTTTATATAAAATAAACTCAAATTATCATTTAATGTTTGGCGCAACATTCGTCAATAATAACAGGATATTTTGATCTGCAAATCGCTGACGAAGTTCTTGAGCTAATTCTGTTTTTATTTCAGCGGCTGTGTTTGCATCAGCACACCAAGCGCGTAGGGACAAAATAACGCTGTCATTATCAAGCGGTTTAATAAGACAGCCTATAACGTGATGAATTTTAGGGCTCTTTTTGGCAATTTCAAGAAGCGCCGCCCGCACCACGTCCGCATGAGCACGGTTCACGCCAATTGGAAAAACAACCATATTATGGATTGCCCCACGATTAAGGTTGAGGCTGACCTGACTTGCCATAAGACTATTCGGCACAACTACCAAACGATCATCCATTGTACGTAGCATAGTATAGCCTAGAGTTAATCTTTCAACGATTCCACTTTCCGTTCCTGTTGGAGTGGCTATTTGAATGAGATCATCAAGTGAGAAGGGGCGATAAATTAATAATGTACAGCCTGCCACTAAATTACCAAGCGTATTTTGTGCCGCAAAACCAAACACAACCGACATAACACTCACGCCAGTCAGGAGAGCCGTGCCGAGTTTATTAAGAGCTGGAATAATATGGAAAAAGACAATGAGGCCAATAATATATACGGCAATTTGCGCCAACTGAGATAAAAACATAACCACTGTTGGATCAACAAGGTCTTCGCGCATCATCACACGGCGCGATGTGATCTTTACCCCTCGCGCTACAATGGCAGCAACAAGAAGTATGACTAAAGCAAAAAAAACAGCACCAATCCAATTATGTGGATCAAAAATGAGATGCAACATATTATCGAAGATAATCATGACGCGCTGTCCTTTATAAGGATGTATTTTGTTTCAGAAAGAAGGAAGAATATTGAATTTTAGATAAGAATACCAATATTTTTTCCACTTGTCATAAAAACTAAGAATCCAGATTATTGGGTGTTTTCAATATCCAGAAAACTGTTTCTTGAACGGTGAGATGAGACATTTTGCTTCTTTTAATCAACGGCATGCTTAAAGGTTACATAGCAATCAAATATGCGTGACACTTTTGCTTTATTTAAAATATAGGAGACCATTGTTCTCCATAGAGATAATAAATCATTGCTTGTTGATCTTTAAGTTGAGGCAACTCTCCCAGTGGGCCAAGCTGGTCACAAGCCAGTTGCCCTTTGAACGTTAAGCTAAGGATTTCAGGAAGCGGTTTCTGTAAATAGCGTGCTTCCGCTATATCTTGGCCCTCACCCTCTGATTTTATTGGCCAGAAAATCGCTTTTCCTTCACGTGTTACATAGACAACACCCGTCACATTCGGATAAATATAAGAATCTGGGTTTAAGAAAACCCAAATGTCGCGGCGTTTGGTTGAAGGATAATGAGTATCCCTAGAAACCGCATCGTCATTCATAGCACTTGTTTGCAAGGAAAACATATGGGAGAAGAAAGTCAAAAAGGGATCAAGAAAATTACGACGCGCCATAGCTTTCTCCTTATGCTAAAAAAAAATATTTTCGTTAAAATGGCTCGCCAAATTTCTATTGGCTCAGCATAAATAAAATTCAATTTGTCCCATAAAACACATTACCAAAAAAATGGGTGCCTTTAAATTATACTATTACTTTCAAGAGCTTAAATGCAATAAAAGGTATTTTATTGCCCCTAATGGATAATATTTTGGTTAGCAATTGATTAAGAAAACACGTTTCCTTGCTCTCAACTTATCAAAGTTTTTCAGAGAGAGAATCTAGACTGTATGATTTTTTATCCAGGCAACATATTTGTCGACCCAGTTTTGCAAAAACTTTCGACTAAGCTCGCCAATATTACCCTCATCATCAAAAAGACCATCTTTGGCTTGGATAAAAGCCTCCGGCTGTCCTAAAGTTGGAACATCGAGATACGCTAAAATATTTCGTAAGTGCTGTTGAGCCATTGCTGTACCAGCTGCACCCACGGATATACCAATTACTCCCGCAGGTTTACTCGCCCATGCACTCTGTCCATAGGGCCGTGAAGCATGATCAAGAGCATTTTTAAGAACACCGGGAATAGAACGATTATATTCGGGCGTCACAAAAAGCAGCCCGTTCGCCTTCATAATTTCTTGTTTAAAACTTTTAACGGCTTCCCCTGGATTGGCGTCATCATCTTGGTTATAAAGAGGCAAATCATGAATGGATATATGTTTAAAGGAAAAGTTGGACGGAGCTAATTTTGCGAGAGCATTTGCCAACTTTCGATTAAGTGAATCTTTTCTCAAACTTCCAACGACTACAGCAATCTCATATTGGCTCATCATAGTCCCCCTCAAGAATTTAACTTTTGATCTTAATAGCACGAGCAAAACATAATTATCTAACACGCTTTATCTAAGGTCAAGAATGATCCACTTAGAAATAGCCGCAACACATTAGGGTTTATTTGCTTTTTATCAAAAGTACACATCACTTCACATCGTATATCAACGGGTGTTCTCTGGCTGTTTAGTCGCCATAGTTCCCAATTTATACAACCCTGTAAATGAAGGATAACTGCTATGAAAAAACACCAAACTGCATGTAAATGGCTAACGTTGTCGACTTGCATATTTAGCCTTAGCTTAGTAACGCCCGCTTTTGCTGAGTCCACAGGCCGTTATATTGACGATGCAACAATCACCGCGAAAGTAAAGGAAGTGATTTTAGCTGATTCTCACTTAAAGGTTCTTCAGGTTCATGTTGATACAAATCATGGCATTGTCACCTTAAGTGGCAATGTTGATACAAAGGCTCAGGATGAAGAAGCAACGAGTGTTACTAAAAAAGTCGAAGGTGTTGTCTCTGTTACAGACGTTTTAACCGTTAACAACTAATAGGACTAAGGTTTATCCACTCTTTCAAGTTCATTACGCCTTGAGCGCCGTGAACTTGAAGAATGGGTTCTGAATACAAGCCCACGGATCTCTCAACACAATTATTGAAGTTCACGTCAATGGCCTGATCTGCCCTACAGATTCCCACGAAGATCAAAAGATAGGGTAGTATTTTGATCAACGTAATAATGATGGACTCATCGCCGAAAAAAATAATTCATTTTACAAACGTGAGTTTCATCGTTCTTATATTTTTGATAATCTAGAACAATGTTTATCGACTAAAGAATATTGTATAACTATTAAAATCACGCCCGTTTCGCAAGAACACGCAAAGACGTCGGAAGCACAGCCATGGCTTATAACAAACCAGCCTCTTTAGTATCTAATTTTGTCGCCTCCAATGGGATTTGACATGTCGCATTAAATATTCAGAAAATTTGATGAATATCAAAGTGTCGTGGGCTTCTTGCTTCATGATGACACTTATATTCAAGATTGAATGTAACAAATTGGCTATTTTTTACGTTGGCAGCTGATGATTTAAGCATCATGACGCCGCTCACCTGAACCAAAGCATAACTTAAGAGGACAATTAATATGTTTAATAAAAGCAACATGAATTCACAACGGCACCCCACTCAATTCTTCCATCAAAATAGCCCTGATTGTATCAAAAAGACATCAGCCCTGCGTAAAAAAACCCTGCGCACACCTCATAAAGACTTTCACCTTATTGCATCAAGCCACATAACGGACAGCTCTTTTGACGGCAATACAATGCGACGCACCGGTACAATTCGTGCCGTCACTTTAAAAAACAAAGTTATCAATTTAAATCACATTTTTTGCATTATGCCTATGGATAATGAAGAAAACAGAGCAGGCATCGTGAGTTGAATCTTCAGAAAGTTCTTCTGATGTTCTGAGAAACGTCGTCCTTCCATGGGGCGGCGTTTTTCATAAAAAACAACATATTCACCAGTTTAG
>Ga0302274_10006205_pt1 | contig 9968 bp, 5 predicted proteins | sample III_Bog_N2_1_FD_198755 | JGI IMG/M metagenome (GOLD analysis project Ga0302274, IMG submission 198755) | Peat permafrost microbial communities from Stordalen Mire near Abisko, Sweden - III_Bog_N2_1 | ecosystem: Environmental > Terrestrial > Soil > Wetlands > Peat | place: Sweden: Abisko...
CGAGCAGATCCTCGATTTCAGGATGAGGAACCGCTGCCCTAGAAGCGGATGGAACGGATGGGTGACAACGGCCCATCCCAAGCACTCACGGGATTCAAGTGCAGTTCGAACGTACGGTCGGGATGCCTAAAAGGCGCTCCCCGCCGTTGGGTTTAGGCATCTTGACCCGCCGTAGTGGCTGCGGCCGATAGCCCCCTTCCCGTAGCTCTGCAACGAGCCTCTCTTTCCTTGGGGCCAGCCAGTCGGGGAAGGCCTCGATAGTAATACCATCGATTCCCGGTGCCCCGTGGTTTGCCCGCACTCTCTTCCATGCCTCGTTCAGGTTGGCCGGATCGGCCACCTCTTCCATCAGCCTGTCCGTTGCTCGTGGGCTTTTCTCATCCGCGCTCTCGCGTGTCAGCTCGACTTCCCCATGCAGGCTAAGGACGGTTTCACCGCCCTCTCCCGGATGAAGCGGCACCCTATCGGGCCCTTTCTGTCTTTTCGCTTTCACGGCCGCGCGGGCAATACTTGCCCGTCTCCTTTCACGCGGCTGCATGCAGCCGCACCGTTTGCGCCTTCGCTCCAGAGTGTTTCCACCCCTTCATCGCTACTACGCGCGCTGCTGACTTCTCGACGGCGTTCGGTCGGCCTCACGGCCCACCCAGCCCCCACTCGTGTGGGGACACCTTCGAGACCTCCCCAGATAAGCCATACCCCTTTCCTCGCACGATCGCCGACTTTACGCTCTCGGGCCTTGATCAGTATGGATTTCGCGGTCTTTTGTCCGCTCTTCCTCCCGTCGCGCCTCAGTAGCCGGTTCTTGTTCATCGACCCGCGGTTTTGCTCCACGCTTCTTTCAGACAGCCGCCTTGCGGCGGTGCCCTTGCGCTTCACTACCCTTCGCCCTGATCAGGCTGGGAGAGAAACTTTCATTCTCAGAGGTGTATAACATGCTGGGCATACAAAAAGGCCCGCCGGAGCGGGCCTTTGATGGTTTCAACTAAGCAGGCGTACTACTGGCACGCCTCGCAGGTGCCCCCATTGCGCATGGCCTCGATCGAGCACGCTGTCTTCTCCTCCGCCGTGTACTGCTTGGGCGAGGAGTCCCCGCCTGCAAACGGAGGGGTCGAGAGCGTCGCAGCGTCCCGTGTCGCCGTCTCGGCCTTGGTTTCACCGGCCGCCCCGCGCATCTCCTTCTTAACCTGCACAGTCGCCTTCTCAATGTTCGATGCGCCCAAGCCCCTCAGGTAATACGTCGTCTTCAGTCCCGTGTGCCACGCGTGGCGGTACATATGGGAGAGCGTCTTAAGATCGGGGGTCTTGATCCAGAGGTTCACGGACTGCGACTGGTCGATCCATTTCTGACGGCGGGCGGCGGCGTCCACCACCCACTTGTGATCGATGTCGAAGGCCGTGAGGTATTTCTGCTTCAGGTCGGCGGGAATCCGCTCAATGTCCGCAAGCTCGCCGTCGAAGTACTTGAGGCTGTCCATCATATCCTGGTCCCAGAGGCCGCGGGCCTTCAGGTCCTTCACGAGGAAGGGGTTGAGGACAATAAACTCGCCTGAGAGGTTCGATTTGACGAACAGGTTCTTGTAGGTCGGCTCGATGCAGGGCGACGTGTTGGTGATATTGGAGATGGTCGCGGTAGGAGCGATCGCCAGGACGTTGCTGTTGCGCATGCCCTGGGCCGCGATTTTGGCACGCAGGGGTTCCCAGTTCATCCGGGATGTCCGCGGCACCTGAATAGGGAGGCCGCGTTCCTTCTCGAGCAGGTCCACGGTGTCCGGCGGCAGGAGGCCGCGATCCCACTTGGATCCCTTGTACGAGGAGTAGGCCCCCCTCTCCGCGGCCAGGTCGGAACTCGCCTCGTAGGCATAGAAGGCGATCGCCTCCATGGCCTCGTCGTTGAACTCGACCGCCTCGATCGAGGCGAAGGCAACACCCTTCATGTAGAGCGTATTGGCGAGGCCCATCATCCCGAGTCCGATTGGACGGTGGCGCTTGTTCGAGCGCTGGGCCGCCTCGGTCGGGTAGAAGTTGATATCGATCACGTTGTCGAGCGCACGGACGGCCATGCGAATCGTCTCCCGGAGCTTCCGGTGGTCGAGCGATCCGTCGGGCAGCAGGTGCGTCTCCAGAATCACGGATCCCAGGTTGCACACCGCGGTCTCGTCCTTCGAGGTGTTCAGAGTGATTTCCGTGTTCTTCGTGATGAGGCCATTGACAGTCCAGCTGTGCTCGTCGGTGAAGACCTGAAGGCAGAAGGCATTCTCATTCGGGAGCTGCTCCAAGGCATCGAAGGTAGCGTGCATCTTCTGCACATACCCCGGCTTTTCGAGATTCGACAGAAACCTCGCGTTGCCGCGAAGGCGCCCGATTCCCGTGAGATTTTCCATGATGCGGCACCCGCGGATCGATGAGACGTGAAGTCTCCACAGCTCATTCTGGTAGTACTCGCGCGTGCCGCCCATGCCGTCTGGCAGCTCGGCCAATCCACCGGAGCGCATGCGAGTGAGGGACGACTTGACTCCGAAGTTCGCCAGCAGGACCTGGACCCCCGCGAGGAAATCGCGGCTCACTGAAGCCAGGGCGCACGTGGTCACCTCGCCACTGGATTCCACCGTGGCATCAGCGGCATATAGGCCGCGCAGGTAAGCCGCTGCAGTCTCCCGGGTTCCCTTCCAAACGAATTCCGGAACCTTCAGTTTTGACTCCGCGTCAAAACCGACGGCACCCAGGACGCGCGCCAGCGGCGCCGAGCACAGGCGCTTCTTGTATTCATCCCCCTTAAATTTGGGTTCCAAGGAGAACGTGGTTACGGCGTGCTCGCCCGCTTGGTCCAGAATGCGCGCAACGGCCGACTCAACTTCATCAATCAACGAGAATTCATTCGCCCAGATATCGATGCATGCGGAAACAGAGTCTCCGCTGTGGTGCATGAAGGTGCCATCGCCTGCGACGAGGCCAGCCACGAGAGCTAGGTCGACAGAATCCTCGGTTCCCCAGAGGCCTTCAGCTTGCTGGATCTCGATCAGGTCGCCGCGCTTGAGGTCCTGGGCCTCGACCCAGCCCTGGTCAACCACCCAAACCTTATGGTCGGGGGTGACCTTGTGGGTGTAGCCCTCCTTGGTCCAGATCCTCACAATCGGAGCATCCGGCCGCGGCAGCAGCATGGGGCCAGCCGAAACAGGACCGGACCTGCCAAGGACCGTGTTAACGGCTTCCTGCGTCAGGGGTGTGTTTCCCGTGCCTCCGACAAGGGCTAGACGGCGGGCCTTTTCAAAGAGATAGCCCACGGTGACCAAACCCTCGGAAGTAACCACACGCTGATCCGCCGTGATGCAGCAGAGATTTGAAGAGTGCACGACGCCGACATGGTCCTGGGGCGAGCGTACGTTGCACGGATCCTTAAACGTGATCCAGGGATGCCCCGTCTCGAAGATCATCGAGAGCATCTTCTTCCATAGATCCAGGGCCTCGACCTTATGACCGTGGATCTTCCCCTCTTCCGCCATCTTCTCGTAGTTAACGTAAAGCTCCTCGAACTTACGACCGAAGGCGTCGTGCAGGTCGGGAACCTCGTTCGCGCGGAACAGGGTCCAGGGGGCGCGCGCTTCCATGCGCTTCATGAACAGGTCCGGGATCCAGTTCGCCGTGTTCATGTCGTGGGTGCGACGGCGGTCGTCCCCGGTGTTCTTCCTCAGCTCTAGGAATTCGAAGATGTCGTTGTGCCAGCTCTCGAGATAGGCGCAGCCGGACCCCTTCCGTTTTCCGCCTTGGTTGACCGCTACAAGTTGGTCATTATGAAGCTTTAAGAACGGAATCACACCCTGGGACTCGCCATTGGTTCCGCCGATATAGGCGCCTGTTCCCCGAACCGCGGTCCATGAACCGCCTAGGCCGCCCGCCCATTTTGAGAGGTAGGCATTCTCGGCGATTCCCCTTTGGAAGATGCCCTCTATCGAGTCATCGACGTAGTAGAGGTAGCAATTGTGCGCACAGACGCCTGCAGCCGAAAACGACGGATCGCCTTCAACCTGGATGTCGTGCACGTCGCCCGAGTATTCCGAAAGCGTGACGTCATCCACCCGATAGAATGCCCTGCCTTCGACGAAGAAACGGCGATTCTTCCATTTCGAGTCCTCGCCTTGGAAGTCAAAGAGGTCGATTCCCTTCCTAACTTTGAAGGCCAGCCTGGGAGCGTCGCTCGGGGTGATCGTCAGCACATATGGCTGCACCCGAGCGAGGGCCGACATGGACGGCTTCTGCACAATGGGGAGAATTCCAATCTTCAATGCGACCTGGAAAAGCTGGAGAATAAGGTCCCGATTGGACAGCTGCAGGGAAAGCTGAGTGCGATGCACCGCGCAAGCGTCGCCCCGAAATACACCGACTAGGAGCTCCTCCAAAGCGTCATTGGGAGCCTCCAACACACACTGGGGAAGCTTCTTCCTATCGAATCCCGTGCCGAAAAGCGCCAGCATGAACGCGACGGCGAGTTTGGAATGAAGCACCACACAGGTGCAATCCCCGCTCCCCTTTTTCAAGGAAGGGGTTATTCCAAAAACCCGCTCGCAGAGGTCGACGGTGTCCGAGATGAATTCAACCTCCGTGCGCCCAAACGTGAAGAAGAGGGAGTCCGAACCCTGGCAATGCCCCTCGGAGAGGTAGTAGCCTACGAGCCTGAGGAAATTCCCGTTGATCGGCACACTCGACCGAATGGCCTTAACTTGGTTCTTGGCCGTGCGCACCTCGTAACGCTTTTCGTCATGGTGGGCTTCATATAACAACCCGTCCGTTTCGATCCAGGAACCAGATCCCAGATATTCGACGGGCTTCAGGACAGCTGCTTTCTCCACCCTAGGGAAAAGCATTTCCACAAAGTCGCCGTCTCTGAGTTCTCCAGCTCGGATCCAGGTGGCATGTTCGATTACATCCGATTCCAAAAGGCGCTCGCATGCGGCGGCATAGTGGCTCTTGACGGTGAAGCACTGCTCGCGCTTTCCCCGATATTCCACACAGGCAGACATTCCGCCACTGGCCCGCTGCCTGACGCACGCTGCGGCACGCGCAGGTATGGCAAACAACAGATGATCCTCGGTAGGACGTATCCACGCCCGGCCACCAAGCATCGCGGAGAGAGCAACCTCAACCAGGCGTTTCTGGTTCGCCTTGGCACGTGTGCCAAGGACACGCCTGAAGGAACCGTCCTGGGCAAGGACATGGTCCCCCTCCCGGATATCCTCTATGTTTCTCATGCCCGTCGACGTTACAACGGGCGTATCACCAGGGAAGCAGCTCGAAAGCTGGCTGTGCAGCGTGCCGCTGTTGAAAAGCGTCGGGGTCGACGAGCAGAACCGGCGCGTCTTGTAGAGGTCGTAGAGGCCAATCGCCTTGGACTCACGGTCGCCCTTCTCGTCCAGGAATAGACCCATGGCGACCCGCATCCAGAAGAACTGGGGCGTCTCGATCCGGTGTGAGGGCTTCGAGACCTTGTCGACGATCAGGTAGCGGTCATAGAGCGTCTGGACTCCTAGGAAGTCGAATTCGAGATCCGAGGACGGATCCAGGGCTCCGCCGAGGCGTGCCAGGTCGAAATCAAGCAGGCGGGGATTGAGCCTCTTGATCGCGATCCCGTGCTCGACATACTTCCTGAAGGCCTTCTGGTGGCATTCCTTAAGCTTGGCGATGCCATCCCTCATGATGTCCCACCCGAGCACCTCCTCGTAGATGTAGGTCAGCTGGATACGCCCGGCAAATTTCGCGAAATCGGCATCCCGCTCGATCAGGGTCTTGGAGTTGAGGATGATCGTGGCGTCCAGGTCCTTTTGGGAGATCTGGTCGTAGACCGCGCGGCGGAGCTCGACCTCGATCTCGTCGCTCGAGAGGCAGAGGTCCAGGCCCGTCATGGCGAACTCGATCCTCTTGCGGAGGTCCGCGCCCTCCCAGAGGACCGTCTCGCCATTGGACTTCTTGACGACCACAAGGGTTTCTTGCCCGGAGGCCGTGCTCTCCGTGGCCGCCGCCGGCGTCTCGGTCTCGCCACGGTCCCTCGCCGCCGCACGCTCGGCCCGGAATAGAATGTAGGCCTCGGCCACCTTGTAGTGGCCCGCCTTCATGAGTTCCTCCTGCACCATGTCCTGGACTTCCTCGATCCTGACAAAGGCCTGGTTTGAGGCGTTAACCCGTTCTGACACAGCCTTGGAGATGGCGACCGCAGGAGCCGAGTCACGGGCCAGGGAGAGGAAGGTCTTGCGGACCGCAATCTCGACCTTGTGATCGTTCCACGGCACCACCTGGCTGTTGCGGCGGATGACGCGCACGGCGCTCTGCGCCGCCGACTCGCGGCTCACCGAAAGCTTCCGGGAGCGGTTCAATAGGAGGCTCTTCGCCACCATGTAGGCGTTGTTGTCGACCAGCGTCTTCTCGATCAGCTCGTACAGGGAGTTGAGGGTCAGGCGCAGGGGATTCTGCTTCCGTGACATTTCGGTCAAATTCCCGCCGAGCTCCCGGCAGATCTGGGCCACCCAGGCCCTGTTTTTCTCCGTGAATATGTCCTTCTCACCCTGGGAAATGAGCACATTGGTGAGCGCCTTGCCCAAGGTGTCGGCCACCTCGGCCATGTCGAAGCGCTCCTCGCCGTGCGGGCAGAGCAGCACGATCGGGGGCAGGTTGATCTCGACGGCCAGAATCACGTCGCGCCAGGCGTAGATGGGTTTTAGTTCGATGGGGGCATGGACCGTTCGCTTGAGGGCCAGATCGTGTGCCAAAGGTGTGTTATTCATTGTCTAGATTCCTAATGATAAGAGAGTTGCAATAGCTATGATTGAAATGGGGCGATAAGGTACCCACGCGCCGAAGACGGCAGTTTAAGGGCCACTGAAACGATGAAAGGGCGGTCGGTTTTAGGGACTCGATTCGGACGGCTCGTTGATCAGAGCTCGTCGTCTGATGCGACTTTCAGTGACGATGATTTCTGGTACTCAGTAACTCTGCCCTCGAAGAAGTTTTGCTCCTTCGCGATGTCCATCATCTCGGCAAGCCACGGCAAGGGATTCTTGATGCCGCCCGAGAGCGGCGCCAGACCGCAGCCCTCGAGGCGACGATCCGCGATGTAGTCAATGTAGGTTTGGAAGTCCTCCAGGCGTAGCCCCACCGCATTGACGGGCAGGCAGTCGCGGATGAATTCCTTCTCAAGCGTGACGGCCTCGCGCATCAGGCCTCGAAGCTCTTCCTTGTACTCGTCGGTCCAGATTTCCCGATTCTCTTCAACCAGGTCCATGAACAGATTACGAAACACCTCGATGTGGTTCGACTCGTCCCGAAGCGTGTAGCGGAACATCTGGCCGATTCCCGGGAACTTGTTCTGGCGATAAAGCGAGAGGATCATCCCGAAGAGCCCGTAGAACTGGGTTCCCTCCATGCACTGACCGAAGACAAAGATGTTCGATGCTAAGAGGCGCTTGTTCTCTATCTTGTTGAGGTCAATGTCCCTGCGTAGGTCACGCGAGATCTTGGTCACGAATTCATTCTTGCGGACAATGGTCGGGACATCCTCGAACATGGCCTCGCACTCGTGCGGGTTGATGCCCAGGGAGGCGATCATGTACAGCAGCGAATCGGCGTGGATATTCTCCTCATGGGCGTGGCGCCCCAGGACGAGCTTGAGCTCGGGGGCGGTCACCAGCTCACGGACCACGTGCTGGATGTTGTCTCCCACAATGCCTTCTGCGGCCGAGAAATACCCGATTCCCATGCGGATGATCCAGCGCTCGACATCCGAAACGGCCTTCACATCCCGCCATTGCTCGATGTCCTTGCCCATCGGGATGTCCTCAGGCTCCCAATGGTTGGCCTTCATCGTCCGATAGAGGTCGTAGGACCACTGGTACTTCAACGGCAACAGGTTGAAGGTCATCGTCTCCCGGCCATTGATCACGCGCTTAGCTGCAAATGCGGCCTCCGCCTTAGCTTGATCAAGGACGAAGGTTTTGGTGCCTACCTGGAAGATTTTCTGCATGACTGCTGACGGGAAGGAAAGAAGGGAAAAAGTGGAACGAAGGGCTATTTCCTACGCATAATAAGCCCAGGCGATACAAAGTTGCTGGATCTTATTAACGCGTTGTTGACCACTACAGGATGTGGTCGCGGGGCCGAACGGCCACAACCTATTGAGCTTCGAGATTAGGCCGTCAATAGGTTTATGCGCATATTTTGTTAAATTTCTCCTATATTTTGGGTTGACCGATAAAACCCCCGTTTTCCCGCCAAGGGCTACAGGCCCCCTCCCCGATCCGCTCGGTTCTCCCGCACCGCACCGGCCGAGCCGTGTATCAGTTCAATGATTACGCCCGAGGCCCTTACCCAGCTGGTGACCGTGCACGACGACCGAGTCCCTGCCCCCTCGGTTCAGCCGATCCATGACCCCCGCAAGCTTCCTACGCCTTTCGTCGTTCTCCGCGAACATCTCAAGCTGGGCCGGGCCGCCATCCACTCCCGAGAGGCGCACGCTCACCAGTCTGAGCGGTCTGCGCTTTGACCATGCCGCCCTGAGCAGCGGCGTCACGAGCGGATAGAAAGGTGCCTCGATGTCGGCGGGCGCCTCGAGGCTCTGCCCATGTGATTCGTGTGAGAAATCTGGATACCTTACCTTGACGGTCATCGTCCTGACCTTGACCCCGTCGGCGCGGATCTTGGGCATGAGCTCGTCGATCATGCGCTTTGCGACCTGCTCAACGGCTGCGAAGTCGCTCGTGTCGGTGGAAAAGGTTTCCTGCTTTGAATAGCTCTTCGCGTCGTCCTGCTCGACCTCGACCGAGCTGTCGTCGATTCCCCGGGCCCGGGCAACGACACTGCGCCAATCCTGCCCGAAGAGGGACGCCAGTTCACCTTCGCCCCTCGCCAGGAGGTCGCAGACCTCTCGGATGCCCGCCTTCCCGAGAGCGGCCTCGGTCTTCGCTCCAATCCCGGGAAGGCGCCCAACGGACAGGGGGGCCAGGAAGGCAGCCTCCTCTCCGGGAGCCACCACCACAAATCCCCTGGGTTTTCTCAGCTTGGAGGCGATCTGAGCTACGAGCTTGTTCGCTGCGATGCCCATGGAGACCGGGATCTTGAGTTCGTCCCATATTTTCCGCTGAAGGCCGCGCACCGCCTGCTCCACGGCCTCGCCGCTCGGGTAGCGGCAGGGTCCTAGGTCCAGATAGCCCTCGTCGATCGAGTTGCGCTGCACGTCGGGAGTCATCGTCTCGCAAAGGTCAAACATGCGCCGCGAAACCTCCCCGTAGAGGCCCGAGGTGTGGGGAATCATGATCAGCTCTGGGCATACCCGCAGGGCACGGGCGGTGGGCATCGGCGTATACACGCCGCAGGCCCTCGCTTCATAGCTGGCCGAGGAGATGATGCCTCGGTCCCCGCCGCCCACCGCGCATTTCTTCCCCACGAGCGACGGGTCGCGCGCCTGCTCGCAGGACACGAAGAACGCGTCGGCGTCGAGGTGAACAATGGTGGGAAGCGGAGGCATGGGCCTAGTGTGGGGCCTCGAGTCGACGGGCCTCGGAAAACTCGGCCAGGGCTTCAGCCGTCCGGCCGATCGCGCGCAGCGCGAGCGCAAGTTGGAAATGCACTTCGGCGTCGTTGTGATTCACGGCCAGGGCCCGGCGATACTGCTCGATCGCCTCGGGATAACGACCCACTTTTGTATACGCAAAGCCCAGATAGGCATGTGCTTGACCATATTTATCATTGAGGGCAACCGCCCGCAGAAGATGCTCCAGCGCCTCGCTTACCTGGCCCTTTTGTGCGAGCGCGAGACCCCAATTGGCCTCGGCTTCAGGGTAAGCAGGATTGAGCGTGGCCGCTCGCGCGTAGGCCTTGATCGCCAACTCCAGGTCTCCGCCGTTTCCGTACGCGTTTCCGAGTTGGTAGTAGCCGATGGCTAGGTCAGGACGCAGGGCCAATGCTGAGCGGTAGCGCTCGATGGCCTA